>Ga0075366_10001005_pt1 | contig 13778 bp, 10 predicted proteins | sample EndMethybrTD3031_FD_72351 | JGI IMG/M metagenome (GOLD analysis project Ga0075366, IMG submission 72351) | Populus endosphere microbial communities from Tennessee, USA - Endosphere MetaG P. TD hybrid TD303-1 | ecosystem: Host-associated > Plants > Roots > Endosphere | place: USA: Tennessee...
GGCGAATGTCATGGCGGTGAAGACGTACAGCAGCGGTCGCGGCAATTTCTCTGGCGAGCTTTTTTTGCGTAGTAACCAAGTAGCAGTCCAGCTCGTCGCCAGCATTACCATCCCCGTGCCGACCATGATGCGGAAAGCCCAGAAGAGCGGGGCAACAGGCGGATGCGCATCCGGAAATTGATCCAGTCCGCGAATCTCGGCCTTGGCATCGTGTTTCAGAATCAGACTGGCTCCGCCGGGAACACCCAGTGCATAGTGGTTGCTCTTGTCTTTCGCATTGGGCACGGCAAACAGCAATAGCGGGGCGCTACTTTCGGTTTTCCAGATTGCTTCGATGGCCGCAATTTTCTGCGGCTGATGTTCCAGCGTATTGAGGCCATGCATGTCGCCAACGAATATCTGGATCGGGATCAGCAGCGCTGCGGTCATTGCGCTACCGCGGAACACCGGCGACGTAGAACGGTTGCTCTTGTTGCGCAGCATCTGCCAGGCACTGACACCCGCCATCAGGAACGAGACTGTCAGGCCGGATGCGATGAGCATGTGAGTGAGGCGGTATGGAAACGAAGGATTGAAAATCACCTGCAGCCATGAGCGCACATGAAATTCGCCGTTGATGATTTCGTAACCAGCCGGCGTTTGCATCCATGAATTGAGCGCGAGAATCCAGAAGGCGGAGAGCGTGGTGCCGAAGGCCACGAGAAAGGTGGCGGCAATGTGCACGCGCTCTGACACACGTCCATGACCAAACAGCATGATGCCGAGGAAGGATGCCTCGAGGAAGAATGCCGTCAGCACTTCATAGCCCAGCAACGGGCCAGCAATATTGCCAGCGCGCTCCATGAAGCCCGGCCAGTTGGTGCCGAACTGAAAGCTCATGGTGATGCCGGAGACGACGCCCAGGCCGAATGACAGTGCAAAGATCTGAGTCCAGAAACGATAGGCAACGAGCCATGCAGTGTTCTGCGTCTTGAGCCAGCGCCAGCGAAAAATCAGCAGCGCCCAGCCCAGCGCGATGGTGATGGTGGGGAAGAGAATGTGAAAGGTGATGTTCGCTGCGAACTGCATGCGCGCCAGCAAGAGGGCATCCATTGTCGTACTGCTCCGGGCCGTATTCCCTCTTCAGCGTGCTGGCCGGGCATCGCTGAAGTTCGCCGCAATTGCAGCGCCGGATTGCAATACTTCTTGTGCAGTTACTGTTTGCTCGTCTTCGTCGTTTTAGCGCCAGTGATGAGCTTCACCTTGCCGGTGAATTCCAGCAGTTTTTGTACCTTGGAACCCATCTTCATGAGCTGCGCGAGTGTTGTACGGTCCATGTGTTGAACTTCGTCAAACCAGGTGGTTAGCATCTCGATAAGTTCGTGCATGCCGCGCATGCGTTCCTGTGCGACGCTGTCCTCTTCGCTGGATGGCTTTTCGAGCAAGGCGTTACGCAGCATGGATAGCGTCGGCTCGATTTCGCGACGGCGGCGCTCTTCCGCTAGGATCTGAAAGACTTCCCAGGCGTCGGAAGGTGCATCGAAATATTCGCGTCGATCGCCGGGAATATGCTTGAGTCGCACGAGACGCCAGGCCTGGAGCTCCTTCAGCCCCATGCTGACGTTCGAGCGCGAAAACTCCAGCGCTTCGCCGATTTCATCCGCATTCAGTGGCCGCTGCGAGACGTAGATGAGGGCGTATATCTGGCCAACCGTGCGGTTGATACCCCAGCGGCTGCCCATCTCTCCGAAATGGGCAACGAAGCTGCGAACGAGTGGGGTCATGGCATGTTCCTGGAGTTCTGATTTGCGCTGAATCAATAATAGCTGAATTTTCAGTAATTACTGAAAATTAAAGATGCTCGTGCTGTATGGCTACTCGGATTTGCAATCCGCTACGCAAGCGCTTTGCTGCCAGCCCAGCGTGCATCAAGGCATATGTGCCTGGCGTGTTAAAATCGCCGTCCCATCGGGCTCACGCGCCCATCACCCGTCATCAGGAACCGCCTTCATGTCAGGCAGCACAATCGGCACCCTCTTTACCGTTACCTCGTTCGGCGAATCGCATGGCGCAGCAATCGGCTGTGTTGTCGACGGCTGCCCGCCCGGACTGGCGCTTGGTGAGGCCGATATCCAGTTGGAGCTGGATCGCCGCAAGCCCGGCACTTCGCGGCACGTCACTCAGCGCAAGGAGCCCGATACCGTCGAGATCCTTTCCGGCGTGTTCGAAGGCAAGACGACTGGCACACCGATCGCGCTATTGATCCGCAATCAGGATCAGCGCAGCGGCGACTACTCGAAGATCATGAATACCTTTCGTCCGGGGCACGCGGATTACACCTATGCGCACAAATACGGCGTACGCGACTACCGTGGCGGTGGTCGCTCGTCAGCACGAGAAACGGCGGTGCGTGTGGCAGCGGGCGCGATTGCGAAGAGATGGCTCCATGAGCGTTTCGGCATTGTCATTCGCGGCTGGATGAGCCAGCTTGGCGAGATCAGAATTCCGTTCGTGGCCTGGGAGCACGTGATGGAGAACGCATTCTTTGCTCCGAATGCGGACATCGTTCCGCAGCTTGAGGAATACATGGACAAGATTCGTAACGAGCGTGACTCCATTGGCGCACGCATCGAAGTGATGGCCACGAATGTCCCGCCTGGTTGGGGCGAGCCTGTCTATGACCGGCTGGACGCCGAGATTGCCTTTGCCATGATGAGCATCAACGCGGTGAAGGGTGTCGAGATCGGTGATGGTTTCGATACGGTCGCGCAACGCGGCAGCTATCACGGGGATGAATTGACACCGGCCGGTTTTCTTTCGAATCATGCCGGCGGGGTACTCGGCGGTATTTCGACGGGGCAGGACATTCGTGTGGCCATGGCGATCAAGCCGACCTCGTCAATCCCTCAGGAGCGTCGTTCGGTCGACAAGAATAACGAGCCGGTGATGATGATGACTACTGGCCGTCATGACCCATGCGTTGGCATCCGTGCCACACCGATTGCCGAAGCCATGCTTGCACTGGTGCTGATGGATCACGCCCTGCGCCAACGTGCACAGAACGCTGACATCACGCCCGACGCGCCGCGCATCGCAGGATTGGCGCCGGATGGGCAGCAAGACGTTCCTTCGCCGAAGGTCTGAACAACATCTCGCGGTATGCTTTTTGCGGATAGCGTCGCGCAGTCGCTATGCATGCACCCATTTCGAATACTCCATGACTGGCCGGAGTTAACAGGACGGTGAAGAAAATGAGCAAGAAATCTCGCCACATCCATATTCTGGATTTTCTGTCAGGTCTTGTGCTGCTAGTTCTGGTGACGGGTTGCCAGACGATCCAGACGACACAGCCTGGTGTTGTCGGTGTAACGCGTTCACAGACCATCATGGGCAACCATGATCAGGCTTCGCGCGACATGAATCAGGAGTCGGCGCTTGCCTACACGACCACTATCAAGGACGCGCAGAAGAAAAATAATCTGAACCCGGACAAGGCCCAGACGGAGCGTGTACGTCGCATTGCCAATCGATTGATTCCGCAGGTAGGCATCTTCCGCCCCGATGCCAGAAACTGGCCCTGGGAGGTGAATGTGATCGAGAGCAAGGAGATCAATGCCTGGTGCATGCCCGGTGGCAAGATCGCTGTATTCACCGGCCTCATGGACCAATTGAAGCTTACGGACGACGAGCTGGCGGCGGTGATCGGCCATGAAATGTCGCATGCTCTGCGCGAGCACGCATTGGAGCGCAAGCCCAAGGTACTCGCCGCACAGGTTGGCACCATAGGCCTGCAACTTGGCGGTGCTGCCTTGGGTTATGAAATCCCTCCCGAGCTTGCTGATTCGGTTTCGATGGCGGCCTTGGCTCTGCCCAATTCGCGCGAGCAGGAAAGCGAAGCAGATCGCATGGGTCTGGAATTGGCAGCACGTGCAGGTTTCGACCCACGTGCTGCCGTAACCCTCTGGCAGAAGATGGGGCAGTCGGGGGGTAGTGCTCCACCGAAGATTCTCTCCTCGCATCCACCCAGTGCGGAGCGCCAGGCGGAATTGCGCGCTACCAGCCAGATCGTTATGCCGCTGTATGAAGAGGCCCGTAGAAATGGTGCCGGTCGCTGAACGGGCTTGCTGATTCAACAGCGATCGCGCTGAGAGCGCCATGAGATAATCGTGGCTATCGCCGACACAGAACAATGGACGAGCATGCGCTTGCTGCGAAAATTCTTCACCGAAGTGCTTCGGAAACGTCCTTTTCTAGCATTCGCGCTGATGGGCTTGAGCTTCGTACTGTTCGGGCTCACGTCGCTGAATCTCATCTACCTGTTCAAGGCAAACATCAGCCTGTTTTTCGACTATGGCTGGATGGTGGTTCGCGACGGCGCGCTGCGACAGCTGTTCGAATTGCTGGCTTATGGCTATCTGAGCCTTATGTTTTATGTGGTGTTCAAGTGCTGCGAACATCAGTTGGTGCACTATTTAACCCATAAAAATGAGTCGGAATAAACGGCTCCGCGTTTCGCGTGTCAGTCGCCTGATCAATCGTAAATCTGGTCAGCGGCACTTTTCACTGACAAACCCTTGCAGACAAAGCTTTTCGTAGCGTTCCTGCTGCGCTAGAGTTCGAGTCTGACCGCAAGGCTGCCGTCTTGTTTTATTGAGTTGACGGAAAACCAGAAGTTTGGTGGCGCGAATATCGCGACGCTTTGATTGGCAATAATGATGATCATGGACGCACACATCGCTGCGCAATACGAAACCACCGCTGCAACGGCCGGTGGTATTGCCACGTCCACGACCATCACTACAAAGACGACTAAAACCGTTACCGGATAGTTTCGCCTGTGTCACCGCTCGAGTCTCCGCCAGCGGCGGGACAGGCGGATCAAGCTCACCCGGGCGGGGACTTTCATTCAAAAGGAAATACAAGTGAGTGCACTGCGAGTAGGTTTTGTAGGCTGGCGCGGCATGGTCGGCTCCGTTCTGATGCAACGCATGCGTGAAGAGAACGATTTCGTTCACATCGAACCCGTCTTTTTCACCACCTCCAACGTGGGCGGCAAGGGTCCGGACGTGGGCTCCGAAGTGGCTGCGTTGAAGGATGCAAAGTCGATCGACGACCTGCGCCGGATGGACGTAGTACTGACCTGCCAGGGCGGTGACTACACCAATGAAATTTTCCCGCAGCTACGTGCCGCAGGCTGGAATGGTTACTGGATCGATGCAGCATCTTCGCTGCGCATGAAGGACGACGCCATCATTGTGCTCGACCCGGTGAATCGCAATGTGATTCAGGATGGCCTGTCACGTGGTATGAAGAACTACATCGGCGGCAACTGTACTGTCAGCCTGATGTTGATGGCATTGGGAGGCCTGTTCGAAAACGACATGATCGAATGGACGACTTCGATGACGTATCAGGCCGCTTCCGGTGCGGGCGCTCAGAACATGCGCGAGCTGATATCGCAGATGGGCCGCATCCATGGTTCGGTTGCCGATCTGCTGGCCGATCCTGCTTCGGCGATTCTCGATATCGACCGCAAGGTTGCCGAGACGATTCGCAGTGACGACTTTCCGACGAAGAATTTTCGCAACACCGCGCTTGCAGGCAGCCTGATTCCCTGGATCGATGTGCCCTACGAACACGGCGCAAGCAAGGAAGAATGGAAGGGCGGGGCGGAATGCAACAAGATTCTCGGCAAGCCTGCATTCCGTACGCCGGGTAGCGTGCCGATCGATGGCCTTTGCGTACGCATCGGCGCGATGCGTTGCCATAGTCAGGCCATGACTATCAAGCTGCGTCGCGATGTGCCGTTGGATGAATTGTCCGACATAATCGGCCAGGCAAATGATTGGGTTCGTGTTGTGCCGAATGATCGGGAATGCTCGGAACGAGAGCTGACGCCTGCCGCAGTGACCGGCCATCTGCATGTACCAGTCGGTCGGCTGCGCAAGCTGGCGATGGGCGGCGAATATCTGACAGCATTTACCGTCGGTGACCAATTGCTTTGGGGCGCTGCCGAACCGTTGCGCCGCATGCTGCGCATTCTGATCGAGCGTTGAGGTGGAAATCGCAGCGGAATGAGCTTCTCCGCTGCGATCTGGCTCCCACTTGTACAAAAACAACAATAAAGGGGCTAAGTCGGCTGTATTCAGGTAATGGATGAGCTTGCGGCGATAACTCATTGATGTTATTTTGAACTTTACTATAACCACTACTCCGGCCGCCTTCCAGGCAATGCCGCACGAAGCGTTATGAAAAAATCGTTACTTCGTAGCACCCTTTTGGCAGCAATGATTGCGTCAATTTCCGGCGGTGCTGGTGCTGCCGGACTCGGGCGTATCAACGTCTTCAGTGCTCTGGGACAACCCCTGAGAGCCGAAGTGGAAATTGCCGCAACACCGGACGAGCTGGAGGCGATGTCTGCAAAAGTCGCCACGCCGGAAGCCCATGCCAAAGCCAATATCGAATATGCCGGTGAGCTGACGACGGTACGCATGAGTATCGAGCGTCGAGCCAGTGGTGGTGCCGTTGTAAAGATTTTTTCCGATCGCGCTTTCAACGAGCCCTTCGTGGACATGCTTGTTGAACTGAATTGGGGCGGCGGTCGTATCCTGCGTGAATACACCTTCCTGCTTGATCCAATCGAAACGGCGGGTGTGAAACCCCTGCCGCAAGTCACCGAACCTTCCATCCGTAGCGATAGAGCACCCGTTGTGCAATCGTCCTCTTCGGCTGCTTCCAGAGTTACGCGTCCAGCTGAAGCTGCTCCGGTTGCGCGCACTGCCAGGACGACCAGACCAGCACCTTCGGAGAAAGCAGCCGAAGCGCCCGTCGCCAAGCCAGCGGCTGAAAAATCAGGCGATTACACGGTACGCCAGGGTGATTCGGCATCGTCGATTGCCGCTCATCTCAAGCCCGTGGAAGTGACCCGCGATCAGATGATGGCGGCGTTGTATCAAAATAATCAGTCAGCATTTGGCGGTGGCAACATCAATCGCTTGCGTACCGGCCAGGTACTCAAGGTGCCTTCGACCGAAGAGGCCGCCAGGATTGACAAAGCCGAAGCGCGCCAGATTATTGTCAAGGCGTCGAGCTTCGACGCCTTGAAGCAGGAAGTGGGCGCCGCGGTAGCCAAGGGTCCGGCCAAGGATGCTGGCACCTCTCAGGCAGGTAGCGGCAAGGTCGCACCGAAGGTAGAGGAAAAGGCTCCTTCGACGGCACAGTCCAAGGATCAATTGAAGATCAGCAAGGCGCCGGGCGACAAGGCCGCAGGGGCTGCAGATGGCGGCAAGGCGGCCGGCCGTATCCAGGCGCTCGAAGAAGATGTCGCCTCGCGCGACAAGGCTCTCAAGGAGTCAAAGTCACGTACCGCCGAGCTTGAGCGCAATGTGAAGGAGCTTGAGAAGCTGGTGCAGTTGAAGAGCCAGAATCTGGCTGATTTGCAGAAACAGGCCGAAGCACAAGCCAAGCTCAACGCAAAGGCTGACACCAAACAAACAAAGGCTGAAAAGGCTGCTGCCGAAAAGGCCGAGAAAGCTGCTGCGGCAGAAAAAGCAAAAGCTGAAAAGCTCGCTGCCGCGGAGAAAGTAAAGGCAGACAAGGCTGCAGCACTGGAGAAAGCCAAGGCCGAGAAGCTTGCTGCTGCAGAGAAACTGGCCGCCGAGAAAGCTGCTGCAGCGGAGAAAGCCGCCGCAGAAAAGGCAGCAGCAGAAAAGGCCGCTCAGGACAAGGTTGCTGCTGAAAAAGCCGCCAAGGAACAGGAAGCAAAGGACAAGGCTGCCGCTGCTGCGGCAGCCGCACAATCAGCCGCAGCGGCTTCGGCCGCCGCCGTGGCTGCATCAGCCCCGGTTGTCGCTGAAGTTGCTTCTGCCCCGGCGTCTGTAGTGGAAACGTCTGCGCCTGCCGCGCCGGTACAGGCTTCGGCGCCAGTGGTCGCGGTTGCGCCTCCCCCCGCACCTGTTGCTGAAGAAGACAACAGCATATTCACCAATCCGCTGACACTGGGCGCATTGGCTCTTGCTGCGCTGGGTGCAGGCTACGTCGTCGTTCGCAATCGCCGTCGCAACAATGCAAACAGCGGCATGACTTCGATGAGCGAAGTTTCGACCAGCCCCAATTCGGTATTTGGCAATGCTGGTGGTCAAACGGTAGATACCGGCACCAGTGTGCTGCATACCGACTTCAGCCAGTCTGGGCTGTCAGCCATCGATACCGACGAAGGTGTTGATCCGGTTGCCGAAGCTGACGTCTATATGGCTTACGGTCGCGACGCACAGGCTGAAGAGATCCTGCTCGATGCGTTGAAAAACGATCCGAGCCGCATTGCGATCTACCTCAAGTTGCTCGAAATTTACGCGCAACGACGTAGCGTCAAACAGTTTGAAAACATTGCTACAGATCTCTTCACACAGACGGGTGGCGCGGGCGATGACTGGGCCAAGGCCGCAGCGCTGGGTGCTCGTCTGGATCCGGGCAATCCGTTGTATGGCAGCGGTAATACCACGGTCATTATTCCTCCAGAAGCTGCGCCCGCGGCTACCCCTGCCGCCGCACCGGAAGTCCCGCTGGTCCCCGAGCCTGCTGCGGCAGAGCCAGCTGGCGTGAGCTTCGGCACGAACAACGTGTCGCAGATGCGTGCTACCTGGACAGTTCCGGGCGAGATCGGACAATTTACTGGCTCGGGTGATGGTCCTATCATGGCTCCCGAAGCGCCTGAAGAGATGGTGACCACCTCTCCAGAGCCACTGAATCTTGACTTCAATCTGGATCTTGAATTGCCTGAAGGTGATGATCCTGAAACCCAGGTAGAAGCTCGCGAGGAAGATAATCTGCCGCTGATGATGGACTCGGCCAGTCCGGCACCTGTCGATAATTCGGCACCGCTCGAATTCGATCTCGATATGGATCCGTTCGCCGAGCACAAAACCGGAAACGCACCGGCAGTTCCCCAGCATTTGGCCGCCGAAGCGGTTGTCGATCAGGCCATGCAGGCGCTGAGTGAGACTGACGCAGACATGGGTATTGAACGTGCGATGGATCGCACATCCCTGTCAGTGGTTGATCTGGAAAAGACGAACTTCGAAAGCAGTCTGCTCGATTTTGATTTCGAGCTTGGCGAAGACACGAATGTCTCGCGCAGCAATATGGATTTGTCCGACATCAGCCTGCAGACGGATGCCGGTTTCAATTCCACACCTGCGCCAGCACCATCCCGTCATCAGGCTGAAGTTGTGGACACCGCAGCAGCGTCACAGGTCGCAGTGGGTACGATTGACGTCCATGACGAAGTCAGCACCAAGCTTGAGTTGGCGCGTGCTTACGAGGAAATGGGCGACATTGAAGGTGCTCGCGAATTGCTGGAAGAGGTGATGGCAGATGGTGCCGATCAGCAGAAACAGATGGCGCAAACCATCCTGACGCGAATTGCCTGAACTTGATTGATGCGTAGCGCCTCACATTCAGTGGGGCGCTCGTACAACGTAAATGTGTCCTCCGGCCGTCCTAGTGACGGCCGGTTTGTTTTCAATCTGCCTGCCAGGTCTTTACAGGAGTCTCTGTGTGCCGCGCATAGTTCTGTGCATCGAGTATGACGGCAGCGGCTTTGAAGGCTGGCAGTCGCAGCCTCATGGCCGCACGGTGCAGGACGTCCTGCAAATGGCAGTCGCCGCAATTGCCGGGCATGACGTTGCGATTTCCTGCGCGGGCCGTACCGATACCGGTGTGCACGCGACGGTGCAGATCGCGCATTTCGACACGCAAACAGATCGGCCTCTGAGTGCCTGGGTGCGCGGCGTCAATGCGCATCTGCCGGGCAGCGTTTGCGTGCGCTGGGCGCAGGAGGTCGATGGCAGTTTTCACGCGCGATTCTCGGCCTATGCACGACGCTATCGCTATGTGCTGCTGAATCGTCCTGTGCGGCCGGCCATTCTTGCGAACAAGGTGGGCTGGCAGCATGCACCGCTGAATCTGCCGAGGATGCAGGATGCCGCGCACTTGCTGCTCGGTGAACACGATTTTTCAGCCTTCCGCGCAGCACAGTGCCAGGCAAAGAATCCGGTGCGAACCCTATCGACCGCGTCAGTCGTCCGTATGGGTGATCTGATCGTGTTTGATTTCGAAGCCAATGGATTCCTGCATCACATGATCCGTAATCTCGTGGGCGCACTGATCTTCATTGGCAAGGGCGAAGCCACAAGTGGCTGGATGGGCGAGCTTCTTCTCATGAAAGACCGGCAGCTCGCGCCGCCAACTTTCTCGCCAGCCGGGCTTTACCTGTGCGGCGTTAGCTACCCTGATCGCTGGCATCTGCCGGGCGAGGGACGTATCATCGGGACCCCCGCAATCGTGTTGTAGGCGCCATGCAAACCCGTACCCGAGTCAAGATCTGTGGTCTGACCCGCGAAGAAGATCTGGATGCAGCTGTCAATGCGGGCGCCGACGCGATCGGCTTCGTCTTTTATCCGCCCAGCCCGCGCTACATCAGCATCGAGCGTGCAGCGGCCCTGTGCCGGCGTGTACCTCCGTTCGTTACAGTGACGGGGCTGTTCGTGAACGCCGAAGAAGCGTTTATCCGCGAGCATCTCGCGGCCTTGCCGCTGAGCTGCCTGCAGTTTCATGGCGATGAGGTGGCAAGCCAGTGCGGAGGCTATGGACTACCCTATATCAAGGCCGCGAGGGTTGAAGCCGGGGTCGATCTGTTAAACTACGCGGCTTCATTTCCCGACGCGCGCGGCATTTTGCTGGATGCATGGGTCGAGGGATATGGCGGCGGCGGCAAGACGTTCGATTGGGATCTGATCCCGCAGAAGCTGCCTCTGCCATTGATTCTCTCGGGGGGGCTCGATGCGCGAAACGTGGCTGAGGCAATCCATCGTGTACGGCCTTGGGCTGTCGATGTGAGCAGTGGCGTCGAGGCCACGCCAGGCCCCAAGGGAATCAAGGACGCATCACGTATTGCGGCGTTCATACAAGAAGTGGCTGGAGCAAACAATGCAGATCGGTGACCTACCCTTCAACACGCCTTACGACCTGCCCGATGACCGCGGGCATTTTGGTCCGTATGGCGGCATTTTCGTCGCGGAGACGCTGATCCCCGCGCTGGAAGAGTTGCGCGCGGCTTACGCAGTCAGTCAGAACGATCCGGAATTCCAGGCCGAATTTGCCTACGAACTCAAGCATTTTGTCGGACGCCCCAGCCCGATTTATCACGCCAGGCGCTGGTCCGGCCTGCTTGGCGGCGCACAGATCTACCTCAAGCGTGAAGATCTGAACCACACGGGCGCGCACAAGGTTAACAACTGCATTGGTCAGGCATTGCTGGCGCGCCGCATGGGCAAGCCGCGCGTGATTGCCGAAACCGGCGCAGGGCAGCATGGCGTCGCAACTGCCACCGTCGCCGCGCGCTATGGCATGGAATGCGTGGTGTATATGGGCTCGGAAGACGTCAAGCGCCAGGCCGCCAATGTCTATCGCATGAAGCTGCTTGGGGCGAAGGTCGTGCCGGTGAACTCCGGTTCGCGCACGCTCAAGGACGCGCTCAACGAAGCGATGCGCGACTGGGTGACGAATGTTGCCAATACTTTCTACATTATCGGCACCGTTGCTGGCCCGCATCCTTACCCGATGATGGTGCGCGACTTTCAGTCCATCATCGGCACCGAATGTCTGGAACAGATGCCGGAACTCGTCGAACGTCAGCCGGATTACGTGATTGCGTGCATCGGTGGTGGTTCGAATGCCATGGGAATTTTCTATCCGTACATTCCGCACACCGACGTGAAGCTTGTCGGCGTGGAAGCGGCTGGTCATGGCCTGGATTCAGGCATGCATGCAGCATCGCTGACAGCGGGCAAACCCGGCGTGCTGCACGGTAACCGCACCTATCTCCTGCAGGACGAAGATGGACAGATCATCGAGACACACTCGATTTCTGCCGGTCTGGACTATCCGGGCGTGGGCCCGGAGCATGCGTGGCTCAAGGACAGCACACGCGCGCAATATGTGAGCGTCACCGACGATGAAGCGCTGCAGGCCTTCCACGACCTGTGCCATTTTGAAGGCATCATTCCGGCGCTGGAGTCTTCACATGCGCTGGCCTATGCCGCGAAACTGGCGCCGACATTGCCCGCTGACAAGATACTGCTGGTGAACCTGTCAGGTCGCGGCGACAAGGATATGCACACCGTGGCGGAGAAATCCGGCATCGAGTTCTGAACGATATTTATCCGCACAGGCCCTCGCAGCATCGCTGTCGAGGGCCTGTTGCTTGAGTGGAAAAGCAATTCATGTCACGTATAGCAAGCGCATTCAAGCGTCTCGAAGCAGAAGGCCGCAAGGCGCTGATTCCTTATTTCACTGCCGGCGATCCCGATCTCGCATCGGTGTTGCCGATCATGCATGAGATGGTGGCCGCGGGGGCCGACGTCATTGAACTCGGCGTGCCGTTCTCCGACCCGATGGCCGAGGGACCGACGATCCAGCGTGCAATGGAGCGGGCGCTGGCCAATAAGGTCAGCATGACGCAGGTGCTGGAATGCGTTCGCGAATTCCGCAAGATCGATCAGCAGACGCCCGTGGTGTTGATGGGCTATGCCAATCCGGTAGAAGCGATGGGCACTGAGCGTTTTGCGGATCTGGCACTGAGCGTCGGCCTCGATGGCGTCTTGTTGGTCGACTACCCGCCGGAAGAGTGTGTGGCCTATTCGGCGCTGCTCAAGAGCCGCGGTCTTGATCCCATTTTCCTGCTGGCGCCGACCTCGACGGAACAACGCTACTCGGATGTCGCGACTGCAGGCAGTGGCTATATTTATTATGTATCGCTTAAGGGCGTTACCGGCGCGGGACACCTGAATATCGAGGAAGTCGCGTCACGCATTCCGCTGATTCGTCAGCGTGTCGGCATGCCTGTCGGGGTCGGTTTCGGCATTCGCGATGCGGCTTCCGCGAAGAGCATTGCCGGCATCGCCGATGCGGTTGTCATCGGTAGCCGCATCGTCGAAGAAATCGAATCCTCGCCTCGTGGAGAGGAAGCCGCGCGCGTAGGCGCGTTTCTGCGAGAAATACGAATGGCGATGGACGAAGTAACTGCAAAAATTGAAGGAGCGAAGGCATGAGCTGGCTGACCAAACTTCTGCCCCCAAAGATTAAACGTGATCAACCCATCAAGAAGTCCATGCCCGAGGGGTTGTGGATCAAATGTGAGGCTTGCGAGGCCGTGTTGTACCGCTCGGACATTGAGTCCAGCCAGTACGTCTGCCCGAAGTGCGGCCATCACAAGCGCATCCGCGCGCGCCATCGTCTTGATCTGCTGCTTGATCCGGAAGGTCGTTTCGAACTGGGTTCCGAGGTCGTGCCGGTCGACCCACTCAAGTTCAAGGACAGCAAGAAATATCCCGATCGTCTTGCAGCGGCTTTTGAAGATACCGGCGAGTCCGATGCGCTGGTCGTCATGCAGGGCGCAGTGTGCAATGTGCCGCTGGTAGTTGCAGCGTTCGAATTTGATTTTCTGGGTGGCTCGATGGGCTCGGTGGTGGGAGAGCGTTTCGTGCGCGGCGTGAAGATTGCCTATGATCAAGGACTGCCTTTCGTGTGCTTCACGGCAACAGGCGGTGCGCGCATGCAGGAAGGCCTTTTCTCGCTGATGCAGATGGCCAAGACAACGGCATCCATTACGCGTCTTTCTGCCAAACGTCTGCCTTTCGTCACTGTATTGACCGATCCGACCATGGGCGGTGTGTCGGCCAGTTTTGCTTTCATGGGTGACGTGGTAATTGCCGAACCCGGCGCGCTGATCGGCTTCGCTG
>Ga0075366_10001006_pt1 | contig 13771 bp, 10 predicted proteins | sample EndMethybrTD3031_FD_72351 | JGI IMG/M metagenome (GOLD analysis project Ga0075366, IMG submission 72351) | Populus endosphere microbial communities from Tennessee, USA - Endosphere MetaG P. TD hybrid TD303-1 | ecosystem: Host-associated > Plants > Roots > Endosphere | place: USA: Tennessee...
GATGGTCCTTCCTGGGTCTCGCTGTTGTGGCCAGCGCTGTCGTGGAGTGTGCCGGGTGGATGGCCCGCGGCAATCATGACTGGCAATCGCAGCCTGCTAGATCTGGAACCGAATCGATGCGAGATCGACAAGCGTGATGCGATCGTGAAGATCGAAGGCACAACAGTCGAGTACGTACCCTGGACCTGACGCGCGCGCGTTTCTATTGAGCGGCCTGCCCCGGCCCGCATCTGGTGCGAGCCCCATGGTTTCGGCGACGTGCTCGTGGGCTTGGCCGTCGCTGATGCCGTGGTGGTGATAGAGCCAGGAGGCCCCGGCGGTACCATCGATGCTCGAAATTCGTGGGATCAACGGATGCAGACCGAACGACCGAACCTGTGGCGCGCTCTTGCCTATCTCATCTTCGCACCGGGGCGCTATGTCCTGCATGAGGCCGGGGTGAACGAAGCGTTCGCTCGAGCGACGGATCCGGTCCTGCGAGAGCACCTCGATGACCCCGAGCGTGCCGCGCCGCTGCGAGCGCAGTGGCTGGCAGTTGCTCAAAGTGGTTGCGACGAAGTGCGAGCCCGCCTCCTGATCAGCTTCCTGCTGACGGGTGTGGTGTGCTGCGTCGCCATGATCGCCGCCCAGTTGCTCGGCGCCGACCTTTCACACAGCGTCACGCTGGCCAAGGCATGCAACCTGGGTGGCGCCGTGCTCGTGGCTTGGGCCACCCTGTTGGGGCTCTGGACGGTGCGAATGTTCTGGGACGGCCCGCCACTATCGGACCAGGTCGTGCCCCTCGCCTTTCGCATCATCTTCGTGCCTGGTGTCATGCTGGTCGTGCTTGGCGCCGCGCTCTAGGTAGCTCATGACATGAGCTACCTAGTCCGTCCGCATGGACGACGTATGTTTGCGCGTGATCGATGAATTCCAGGGCGTCTTCGTGACGTCGGCGGGTTCATGAATGTTGTCGAGAAACCAGAGTCAGGCGACGGCAGTCGTTCAGTCGTTCGCGTGTAGCAACAGTCAACCGGTGGCCGCTGGGTCGGCAACGCCAGAGCTGGGCAACCGTTCCCCTAAGCGATCTTGTTCTTGTGATATCCGCGGAGAAGCCTTCGAACTTCTCCTTTCGCTACCAGGGGGAACTGATGAGCGACGGCATCAACAATATCGTTGTCAGCCGAGTCGTCGATGAGCATCTGCAAAGTCAGCTTGTTTGCGTCCTTAAGCTGCTGCCGGTGAAGCTCGCGAGCACGAGCCTCGAGCGCCTGAATCCCCTGCAGCTTGCAGGCTTCGATGACCGCTAATCCGTTCGATCCGGGGATCGCTTGATAGACGAAGTCTTTCAGCAGCGTGATGTGACCGTCGTAGTCGTGGTGGAACGGGTGAATCCACTGAAAGTCGGCTGCTGCGGCCGGGTAGGCCAGGCCCGCTGCCAGCAGACGATTCGCCCTGCAGTCGTAGTTGCCCTTACGGTGATTGCAGCGCTTGCACGTGAGGATCAAGTTCTTCGGTTCGAACCGGTACTGCGGGTAGCCAGCTGTCGATCGTCGATGGACCGCCAGATTGCTGACCCAGCGCGCCGCCTTGCCAGTCGCGCCTTTCGGAAGGATGTGATCCAGCTCCCTGTGTCCGATTTCGTCTTTGATGAGCCGCTGGCAATAGGCGCATCGAGACCCCTGGGCCACGATCAGGCAAGCGACGAGGACATTCTTCGCCGCTTGGACGTCTGCGTGATTCCATTTCTTGCCTTGCGCGAGGGCGAGCTGAAAACCAACTGTGACAGCATTTGGAACAATATTGGCGTTGATCAGCGGCATGGCAATCTGCAGAAGTGAGTGAGCTGAGCTGCGTGGGCGCCGCCCGCGAGCGGCGGCAAGCCTGCTCAGGCCTCGCTAAGCTCAATGATTGCTTCGATGGCAGGAGCGATCACATCATCGGCTGGCAACTCCGCTAGAAGCTTTCGCAAGTCGCCACACACTCGACGCAGACGTTCTTTGTCACCGTTAGGCGTCTTGAGAATCGATAGTGCCGTCTCAACAGCCATACTCAGCTCTGGTGCACGAACGGTCTCCATGTCGAATCGATCTTCAAGAACCGCGCTTGGCAACCAGCCGTGAACAGTCTCATTTAGCGTCACCTCAAGCCCGTCATCGTCAGGATTTCTCCTCAGGTATATCAATGAACCTTCGCCGCGACGGACGCCCGATGCTACGAGCGGAGAGTGCGTTGCAACGACCACATGGCAGCGCTTCACACACGCGAGGGAGCGCCTCAGGAGACTGATGTAGTCCCTTTGCCACTCGGGATGCAGGCTGTTTTCAGGCTCATCGATCAGCACCAAGGAGTCGTCCTGGACGCAAAGCGCCAGGTTCAGCAGGCTGTTCAGCAATTGCAGTTGGCCCGAGCTCAGGTCTTCTACGGATACGTATTCCTGACCATCCTCCTTGACCCGCTGAAACTCCAGTTCAACGACATTCAGCAAACCGGTCTTCAAGAATGGCACAAGCGCGGCGTGTGCCGCCGTCTCACGGGCTCCCGGGATATCCAACTGCAGAACGATATCTCGGTGCTGCAGCGGCCCGGCGACTGCGGATGCGATGTCGTTCGCACTTTCCAGCCCTTCTAGGAACGCAACGATCTTCTTGGCGTATTCCGCTTCCGAATTCTTGACATTGTTCAACGCTCTGGTCACTTGCTGTCGGACGAGTTGGCTGGTCCGGTCTGGCTTCTCGAGAACCTTGCGTGGAGTGACGAGCGCGCGCACATTCGTCGAATAACCGAGACATTGCAGTACCGCTAAGACGCTTTTCGCGCGCTCCGACGATTCGATCGGGTGCTCAAGCATGGAGAGGAGCAGACCTGCCGCCATTCGCCCTCGGCCGGCAACGTTGCTTGCGTACTTCGGTCCAAAATACGAAAAATTGTCCAAGTCGAATCCGCCAAGCGGACGACTGATGGGCACACCTGCCACCAACGGAAAGCGGTCGCTATAGGTCCCCGAGACTGCCATGACTTGCCGCACGGGGCCCGATGAGACGAGGTTTGCCTTGGCTCCCCACTTATGGTTGGTACTGGGAAGCGACTTGTTGAGGCCTGCGCCCGTGATCATGCGCAGCAGCACGCTCTTTCGGGTGCCATTCTCGCCGCTGAGCACCGTGATCCAGTTCTTGGATTCGTTCGCGCGAGGCTTGGCGCTGAACGGGATGCTCTCGGGAAGACCGCGTCCTTCTATCTGAAGCTCCAAGATCCGCATCGCTCTCCCTCGGGCGCTCTGTGCAACGACACCACCTTGGCGACGCGCCAGGTGACTGCACCACCGCCTCGTAGCTTTTCCAGCTGAGTGCCATCGCGGGCACATGGACTCGCAATTATGACTGCGTGCCGCTTACACGTCGGCGCGCCATTCCGTATTCGGGCGAGCGATAGCGCTACGAAGTATGTGGCCCCTCGAAGAGCCGTCCTTCAGCCCGAATCTTCACGACCGCTAACGCGGCAGACCGGGGGTACCAGCCAGCAGCCAAGTAGTGGCTGTGGTGCTCCATGAACTCGGGTTGTGTAGTCACGCGCGAGCGCGTTGCGCAGGCCGTCCACTATGAGATCGTTCTTTGCCATCCACTAGCCGCGCCATTGCGTCGCATGGATGCGTTGTTGCACAGCGAATGTCAGCGGGGGATTCAGAGGCTAGGATGCAACCAACGCCGACCTGAGCCACCTCCGATGCGCACTTCTGATGACCCCGAGCTGCCTAAGATCGACGCGCCTCGAACAGCGGGAAAGCCCTGGCTTCCGGCGCTATTGACGCTACTCGGCTCCTCCGGGTTGATATCTGTCTTCGGTCCAATCATCGGGGAGCTGTACTGGGAGGGGTACCTATCCGCGTACGGCCTGACTCCTGAAGAGTTTCCCGCTCTCGCCTCTCGCGTGCGGGTGTACGCCTACACGGCGATCGTCGAGGGCGTGGGCTCGGTTGCTCTCAACTTGATTCGCTACGGCGTTCCGCTAATTGTGATCATCGCCTTGCTCACAACGGTCGTGGTGCTGTTTCAGGAGCCACGCGTCAAGGAGAAGACGCAGAAGCTGCAGAACGGCTTCATTGATGTTCTCCGCGGCGATACTTCGAAGAGCGTGTCGCTGCGGGTCGCAACGGCGACGTTCATCGCGCTGGCGGTCACCTTCTTGGGCGCGTACGTCATGCTGTCGGCTCTTGTTCTGAGTGTGAGCCCGACGCAGGCGCGCGTACTCGGCCTCAAGCAGGGGCGGGCGGAACTTGAGAGCAGATCTCATGGCGGCACGCCTGGTGCCAATTGCGATCACATCCAGTCGCCTGCGCTCACGGCAGGGTGTCCTAAGGTGATTGCGTACAGCGAGAAACTGCTCGCTGTCTTGCAAGGCGGACGCATTTATCGGATCCCGCGGGAGTCAACGCTGTTCGACTCGCCCGCCGCAACGCCAACGGGAGCAGGTGCTGCAAGTGCTGCCGACCCGTCCTCGTCCGCTTCCTCAGTAAGGTAGGCATGGACACGGACACTGCAGATGAACTTTGCATCGTGTATCCGCATGCGGCTATGCCGGGCGTTCTGACGACTGTGACATCGGCGCGAAGATTCGCCCGACTGCAGGAGTTGGAGCATGCAGGTCCGACGCAGTACGTTGTAAGGGCAGTAGTCGGGTCACACATTCCGTTGGTCGGCAGTCTGGCGTCTCTCGTCGCGTTGGCACCTGAAACGAGTCTTGCAGTCAACGCGCCCCCGCTTGCGATGTTTCTCCACAGGGGCGGGACGGATGCCGTGTACGTCGACCTTGAAGCGCGGGAGGATGGCTCGTTGACGGCCATCGCCGTCGAAGTTGATGCCGACAGTCCGATGGCTGCGTTTCTCGGCGCTCGATCGACTGTCAACCAGTTGCTTGACGTTCTCATGCGGGGCCATTGGCTTCCCTTGGTCATCGTCCGACTCGATCTATACACAGACAACAATTTGCAGCCGATTGCACATGAGTTCCATGCGCCATTTGCCGGAAACCTGAACATCGGGTCGATCGGCGGAATTCACCAGCATCCGCTATTCGGCGAGCTTGAGGCACTGGCTCGGGAGGGCATCCTCAGCACCAGTCCCTTCTATCGGCTCCTGTGTGCGTATCGGCTTTACGAGGGCGCTGGAGCGCTGCGAACGAAGCTTCGCGAGATATCCAAGCAACTCGGCGTCGACGAACCGCTACCAAGAGACCCCAAGGTCGACCGGGCGATGCTGTCGGCGATGGGGGTTGACGGTCTGGGCGACATAAAGACGGTCGATGAGATGTTCAAGAACCTGAAAGAGGCGCGCAACATGGTTGCCCACTTTCTGCTCGATGGCGAAGGGGCTTCCCCTTTGCACACATCCGACGGTCTGTCATACCGCGCCTATTCGAGTGCCGCTGCCGTGCTCCTTCACTACGGCGCCGGAAAGTTCTCTGCCTTGTTCCACTATTTCCAGCGGCACTTGTCGAGCAAGGTCGCGCGCGGATCGGTCTATCCGATGCTCGATCAACGGGAACAATACCGAGTCGTCGTTCGCTCGCGTCCGCCTGGGGCAATGTGAGCTTGGAATCCTATCGTTGCTGCTGCACACCTGGTCGATGCCGCCTACGCTGAACATCGGGTGAATCCGGCAGGCGCGCTGGATGAGGCTCTGGCTTGGTGGAAGTTGGCTGAGTTCGACCACAAGCAGGAGCGTTGGTCGCTGGTCTCTACCATCAGGCCATGATTGACCTGCTTCGCGTCCTAGTTCAAGCCACTGTGACCACGCGATCACAGCTGAAGCAGTGGTTCGCTCGCTATCCAGCTGGCATGTCATGGTCAGTGGTTTCGGACTACTGCATTGGCGACGTCACCAAGGGGAACGACGTCTTCAGCTTTGTAGTCGTCGCCCCGCACGACGAGGCCGAGGACATCTGCGAGTACATAGCCGGCGCGGCGCCCAAGGATCTGAAGAACACGAGTAAGGTTCCGCTCAGCCTGGTTCAGTACCTGACCTGCGAAGTGCCTGTGACGTTCAGCGTCTCGTTCGTCATCACGCGGGAGGCTGCGCTGCTGCGCGACTACCTGAGCGTAGAAGACATGAGCGCGCTGGTCGCCGGAGCCATACCGTTCTAGACTGACAGCGGAAGTTCAGTAGCGACAGCCGACCGGCGTAAGTCGGCCATGAGCGGCCCCACGGCGCGACAGCGTGAAAGTCGGGACAAGACGGGTTGCTGACATTCGGGTTCGGTGGCCGTGCGGCCGCCGAGCGACCGAGACCTGACGTTCACAGTCACGAAGTCGCAGTTCCGCAGTTCCTGCAGGGCAACTACTACAAGCCCAACGTCGCGAGCGTTTCGCTCGGGTTCGCAGGGCTGCCTGATGGGCGCGCGCGAGCCACAACGACTGATCGCAATGCAGTGAGGCTTGTGCGGACGATCTCCGCGATTCGCTCCGACGATACGGTTCGCGTCCCGATCCAGCCATCGCGGAGCAGGTCTGCAAAGAGCGTGTTGCTAAGGTGGCGACCAGCGTTCTCGAACGTGAGCTTCCGCCCTCCCTGGGGGCCGAGCGCGGCGGGGTCGGCTAAAGCTGACTGCAAGTACTCGCGTGGCAAGTACATGCCTGGAAGCAACCCTTCCGACAGCACTTCCAACTGAATCCGCGAACAGAACTTGAAGTAGAAGCCATCCCCCGACAGTCGGTATGCAGACTTGCCGTCAGCAATGTGCCAGCTATCGGCGCAGGAAGCCCGAAACTGCACCATGCGCGCAAGCTCGGCATCAAAGGTGGCATCCGGCCGGTAAATCGCGGAGCGATCCGACGTACCTGCTGATCGCTCCATCGACTTGTATTGCACCATCGTCCAGGCATCGAACTCTTCGTGAAAGTAAAGCATGTCAACACCGAGGGCATGCTCAACGGCCGTCCGATTGACGTTGAAGACTTCCAGTTTTCGACCTGCAACACTGAAAACTGCACCCACGACAGTCGGCTGGACCAGATCCGCGTCAGGAAAGGCAGCAGCGTCCCGCGCGATCAGTTGATCCTCGACCGTGCGCACGCCCGCCAGGCCGTCCAAGAAGGATGTCAGCCCATTGCCCTCCGGCGCGGTCCAACCCTGCAGCGTTGCCTTGCGCAGTCGTCCGGTCTGGTCGAACACGTCCAGCGCCAGACCAACGGCATCACGTTGCTGTGCCACGACCTCCATGCCTGGTCGTTGGATCAGCTCTCGACTTTGATCTCGCAAGCGCTCGAGTCGAAGCACCGCTTCGAGCGAACTCGGATCGATCTCTCCGACGGCCTGCTTCAGCCGGAGCCATGTCGTCTGCGGAATGGCGCCGCCGTGCCCTGACCGGCTGCTGATGATGTTCCGCTGAACTGTCTCGCCAACTCGGCGCTCAACGTCGCTGATGGCAATGCTTGTCGGAGTTACCTCCGTGAACTCAACACGTACTTTGCCCGTTGCAACGCGGTTGCCCTTGCGAGCCAACGCCCAGTGCGTGATCTCTCCAGGCTCGAAGAGCAGGCCGCAGACCTCCCATTGCCGAATTGACCAGTCTTCGCTGCTCAGCGCATCGGAGAAGCCTTCGTTGAGGCCGCGGACTTCACGCAGAAAGCCATTGCGGCGATCCTCATCGAAGCGAATCAGGTAGCCCGTGACACGCCCTGGCATGGTCGATCAGCCTTCGCCCTGCTGCATCTCAGCCGGCCCACTTGGAAAACATGAGCTTGAGTCGCTCCACCGTATGGCGCCACTTGGGCGTCGTGGGCTGGCACACCGTGTTCTGGTTGCCGAACAGCCCGAGCTCGTTCACTGCTCTCTCGCGCGGCACGGTGTCGAGCCACGTGACAGGCACGAAGTACTCGGTCTTCTCGGGATCGTCGGCGCTCGCCTTGTAGCGTTCGGCATGTGAAAGCACGTCCAGTGCCGGCCGTGGGCCATCCGGCGTCGAAACCATGAACTCCTTCGCCGGAAGCACGCCGCCGGTGACACGGCCGACGCCGACATACCCGGTCTTCGGAATCTTCACCCAAACGCGGTCGCCTGGCGAGAGTAGCTTCAGCGTCTGGCTGTACCAGGTACCGCCGCCGGCGCTGATATAGCCGTACGTTCGAGCGTCCTCCCAACTGCGCGACACAGCGTCCCCATAGGACACGTAGTACTCGCCATTCCAGGGCTCGCGCTCGCCAACGGTCTTGCTCGACGTGGCCACGTTAGCCTGCGTCTCGCTCGGGTCGATGAGCCAGGCGCGGCTCAGGAGCTGCTGCCCACCGTGGTCGAACACCTGAAAGAAGACGACGTTGATGGCGATGTCGCGTTCGTTCAGGTACTTGATGATGCGCTCGGTGGCCGCGTCGAGTTCGGCTGCGACGATGATGATCTGGTGTGACCGGTTGAGGTCGTCCGCGTCCAACTCAGTGCCGAAGCGCTGTGCAAACGCCGCATCCAGGTTGCCGCCGTTGGAGAAGCGCCGGTAGATCTGCGCGACTCTCTCTGCCGTCAGATGCTCCACCCAAGATGCATAGTCCAGCGCCTGGGCGACGATTTCGCGCGGTGTGCGGTCGCGCTTCAATTCGATCAGCACGAGCGAGCCGTCGGGCGCGATGGCGAGTAAATCGATGCGGCCACCGTGGCTGGTGGCCTCCTGTTGCCCGATCAGCATCCACTCGCCGGAGAGGATGCGCGGATCGCGCACGATCATCTCTTCCAGCTTCTGCTCGCTGGGCAGGCGCGTTGCGGCCAGCGGCATCGGGTTGTCTGCGACCGTCCAAATGGCGTGCTGAATCGGCATGTGAGGCTGCCTTCGTCAGTGCAACTGCAGCTTGCCTTGTTGGCCCAGCGTGTGCGGCCCCTTGCCCTGTGGCACCAGCGCATGCTGGCGCAGCCACGCCAGCCAACTTCTCAATTCAGCTTGAGAGAAGCGCTGCTTGCTTGGGTGCCAGTTCTCTCGCACCTCCCGCACGATCTCGTCGTCGTTGGGTTGGCGGCCATCGATTAGAAAGTCATTCCAGGCGGCGAGCAGCGTCGCGATGATTTCCACCTCGACCGTCGGCTTCTGCGCCAACAGTGCGAGCATGCGATCGAACTCGCTGCGTTGCGCCGCGGAGAGCCGAGACGACGCCTCTTGCGCCTTCGCCGAAAGATTGGGGCCCTTGCGGTACTCGATCTTCTTGTGTCCCTCTTTGGTTGCTCCCTCGACCACGCTGAACCATTGCTCGCGGGCAGCCTCTTCTTCAAACTTGTAGATCCACTTGTCCAGCGGGCCGGCAGCATCTCGCATGTACCGTCCGCCGAGGTCGAGGCCGAGATGGGCCTCTGCCATGTACAGCACCTTGACCTCGGCCGTTCGTCCGAAAGTGGGCTGGTCGCTGAGTCGTTGGATGGCATAGCAGCCGATCGCGGCGCGATCAGCCAATGAGTCACGCTCTGCGATCGAAAAGGGAATGATCTTGGCGGTGGGATTCAGCAGCTCGTGGATGACCGCTTCAAGAAGGGCCGCGCCTGTTGACTTGGCGGCTTCCTGTTGTTTCTCAAGCTGGTCCACCAAGGCCATCAACTCGTCCACTTTCGCCACGATCCGGCGTTGTTCGGCGAGCGGCGGGAGCGCGACAGTCATTTGCGCCACCGACTGGGTGTTGAAGTGCGTCAGCGCGATGCCAACTGTTCTTGCCTCGATCTGGCCTGCAGCGATCGAGTTGATGAAGTAGCTAAGGAACGCCGGTACTAGCGCGATCGGTCGCTTCACGACTACCAAGTCCGAGCAGTTTGCCTCCGGCAGACTCTCCGGGATAACGCACGTCACTCCGACGTTGCCCGAGCGGGTCACCACAACATCACCAGGGCTAAGTGTCGACTTGCTGATCGAGCGATGAAATTCGTCGGAGATGAATGTGAGGCCAACGGGCTCATACCGATTCACACGCACGTTCTGGCTTCGAAGGAAAGGCACCCCTGTTTGCCGGTATTCCGCCTTCATTGAGCCAACGAATCCGACGGTCACTTTCTGCACAACATCCGAAACGTGCGTCCACTCCCATCCGGGAGGTAGCTCATACAACGTAGTGGCATCTTCGAGTTTGTGCGCCCATGGCTCCTTCTTCACAAGCCCCGCTTTAATCAAGCGAGTCTTCTCGGCGCGAGCTTTCTCCAAGAGCGCCGAAGCGGGTTCGTCGTTCGGGTCTTGTAGAACGAGTTTGCCGGCGAAGGCAAGGGTGAGGATGGACTTGCGGAGGTCGGCTGGGGGGATGCCGTAGGACTTGTGGAAGAGGAGTTCGAGGTTGGCCGGCGTGGGCGCGTCGGCAAAGCGGGCCAGAGACGCACGGGCGAGCGCGGCGTGCCGCGTCTCCCGTTCCTGCTGCTGCGCCTCCAGCCGATCACACAACGCCATCAACTCATCCACCTTCGCCACGATCCGTTTCTGCTCGGCGAGGGGCGGGAGGGGAATGGGATAGGCAAGAAAGGGACCCCGATTGATGTGCGACATCACGAGCCCATGTGCATGTTCGCTTTCGGCTAGCTGACGAATTACCCACTTGAGCAACCAGTACAAATAGTCTTTGTCCGCAACTGGGGCGGGAAGGACGCGGAAGATGTGTTGATTCAATACCCCTTCCTCTCCCCGCCAGATGAATGCATCGAGAGTTGCAGACCACGAAACTAAGATGTCGCCATCCTTCACAAGGACTGCGTCGTCAAAAGTGCCGGCCGTGCGGTTGTAATCGCGATTTCTGCCTGACAGATTCTGTATTCGAATAATTGGGCGCCCAGTGGTTTTCCAGTCTGAGGGTTTGAAGGCGATCCCGTTGATGAATTGGCCTGCATCAACTAGGCGGCACCATGCCCAACCATGTGGAAGTGAGAAGGTCTGCTCGTCCGCGGCGACCGGTTCCGCCGGTTTCTCCCTTTTCGCCTTTCCCGCTGCCATGCGCTCAGCCATGGCGGCTCTACTTCTCCGCAGTAGCACGTGCGCAGGTTCGTCCTCTTCGGATTGGTTGGCGAGCTTTCCATGAACTGCTAGGTGCAGCACCAGCGTGCGCATCTTCTGGATCGCATCAGGAGCATCGACGAACAGGTCGAACTTTTCGAAGAAGGTGGTCAAGTTCACCGAATCGCCCCAGCTGTCGCGGTGAGCGCGGATTGAAGCTGTGTTCTCAGCTCGGCGCGCGTGGCGGCGATCTGGCCGAGCAACCTCTCGTACTCTGGTAGCAGATGATCCACGTCGCCAGGGCCCGCGTTAGGGTTGTACGGGTTCTTGAGATCGAGGTTGAAATTGCCCGCCTTGATCTCGTCTATCGAAATGCGCCACGCCTGTTCGTTTTCCACGCGAGCGGCGAAGCCATCGGCCTCGGTGCCCCACCACGCTTTCTCGTCCTCGAACTCCTCGATGCGAATGGGCTTGCCTTTGTTGTAGCTCTTGGCGCCCGCGGGATACGGATGCTCGTAGTACCAGACGGCGGTCGTGGGTGCGCCTTTGGTGAAGAAGAGCAGATTGGTGCGGATGCCGGTGTAGGGGTTGAACACGCCGTTGGGCAGTCGGACGATGGTGTGCAGGTTGCAGTCGGTGAGCAGGGCTTCCTTGATGCGGGTCTTCACGCCTTCACCGAACAGCGTGCCGTCGGGCAACACCAGGCCGGCACGGCCACCGGGCTTGAGCACCTTCATGAGGAGCACGAGGAACAGGTCTGCGGTTTCGCGCGTGCGGAATTCGGCGGGGAAGTTGGCCTCGATGCCATCCTCCTCCATGCCGCCGAAGGGCGGGTTGGTGACGATCACGTCGACACGCTCCTTCGGACCCCAGTCGCGCAGCGGGCGGGCCAGCGTGTTGTCGTGCCGGACGTTGGATGGAACGTCGATGCCGTGCAGCAGCAGGTTGGTCATGCACAGCACATGCGGCAAGTGCTTTTTCTCGATGCCGGCGAAGCAGTCTTGAATCGTGCGTTCGTCGGCCTCGGTCCTTGCCTGCTTGCGAAGATGCTCGATGGCGCACGTGAGGAAGCCGCCGGTGCCGCAAGCGGGGTCTAGGATGGTCTCCCCGAGGCGAGGGTTGACCTGGTCGACGATGAACTGGGTGACCGCGCGCGGGGTGTAGAACTCGCCCGCGTTGCCGGCCGACTGCAGGTCTCTGAGCAGCTTCTCGTAGATATCGCCGAACATATGGCGGTCATCGGATGCGTTGAAGTCGATGCCGTTGATCTTGTTGATCACCTGCCGCATCAACGTGCCGTTCTTCATGTAGTTGTTGGCGTCCTCAAAGACCATGCGGATCAGGCCAGCGATCTTGTCCGCGCCGCCGGTCAGCGCCTTGAGCTTGGGCAGCAAAGTGTTGTTGACGAAGTCGAGCAGGGCATCGCCGGTGATGCCTTCGGCGTCGGTTGCCCAGTTGCTCCAGCGCAGGTGCATGGGCAGCGGTGAGCGGTACTTGTCACGCAGCAATTCGAGCTCGATCTCGCGGTCGTCGAAGATCTTGAGGAAAAACATCCAACCGAGTTGTTCGAGCCGCTGCGCGTCGCCGTAGGTACCGGCGTCCTTGCGCATGATGTCCTGAATGGACTTGACAATATTGGAGACGTTGGACATGGGTCAGGCGGCTTCGCTGTAGAGCTGTTCTTCGAGTTCTTGAATGGCGGCCAGGTACTTGGGCTTGCCGCCGAAGAGTTTGACGATTTCGATCGGGGTGCCGAAGGTGCTGAGCGGATCGACTTTGAGGATGTCGAGCGACTCGACGCTTTTCAACCCAGCATCGGCGTACTTGTCGAGCAACGCTTCCAGCACGGCACGCGTCTTGTCGCCGTACTTCCCGAACACGTTGCGCTTGCGCACCTTGTCGGCCCGCTCGCGACGCGTGAGCGGCTTCTGATCGAAGGCGACGTGGCAGATCAGATCGAATGCATCGAGGTCGCGGTTCACCTGCTCAGCCAGTTCGTCGATGAACACGCCTTGGGTCGCAAGTTCGTCCACGACGGCCTGCTTGCGGTCGGCTTCGTTCCAGGCGTTCAGGAATGCATCGAGCGAGGTGTAGGCCTTGCGTACTGCCTTGCGCGTGTAATCCTTCAAAGACTCAGTGATGAGTTTGCCGTCAGCATCGAGGTACTGCACGCGCTCCGTCGCAACAGTGACTTCCACATCGTCAACGATGTACTTGGGTGTGGGCTGCCGCGCTTCGAGGAGGGCGCCTGGCTCGACCCCATTGGAGTAGGAGATCAGGGAGCTGTCGGTGGCAGGCTGTTCGTCCGGTGGCACGGGCGAATCGTCGGGCTTGGGCTCGTACACCTGCACGGGGTCGCCATCGAACTTCGGGTCAGCAAACAGTGCCGTGGCCCGCTTGAAGTCCATGATGGTGAAGTAGAGCTTGCCGTAGTCCTCGTTGATGCGGGTGCCGCGGCCGATGATCTGCTTGAACTCGGTCATCGAGGCGATGCGTTTGTCGAGCACGATCAGGCGGCAGGTCTGTGCATCCACGCCGGTGGACATCAGCTGCGAGGTCGTGGCGATGACGGGAAAAGTGGATTCGGGATCGATGAAGTTGTCGAGCTGGGCCTTGCCTTCGTCGTTGTCGCCAGTGATGCGCATCACGTAACGGTTGTTGGCGGCGGCCAGGTCGGCGTTTGCATTGACCAGCGCTTGGCGCATACGCTCGGCATGGTCGATGTTCTCGCAGAAGACGATTGTCTTGGCGAAGCGATCGGTGGCCTTGAGAAGTTGCGTGACCTTGTCGGCAACGAGTTCGGTGCGCTTCTCGAGGATGAGGTTGCGGTCGAAGTCGGTCTCGTTGTACTCGCGGTCTT
>Ga0075366_10001007_pt1 | contig 13770 bp, 13 predicted proteins | sample EndMethybrTD3031_FD_72351 | JGI IMG/M metagenome (GOLD analysis project Ga0075366, IMG submission 72351) | Populus endosphere microbial communities from Tennessee, USA - Endosphere MetaG P. TD hybrid TD303-1 | ecosystem: Host-associated > Plants > Roots > Endosphere | place: USA: Tennessee...
GAGCTTTTCAATCCAGCCTTTCTGCCTGCCAAGGCAGATCGCATGATCAAGTAAGAACTGTGTGGTTCGTGCGGCCACAGCAGCACGAACCACACTTCAAAAAAACATGAGCTTTGTCCGCTTCGAAAACGTCAACCTTGCCTACTCGGCAGACGGCCCTCTCTCCATCGAGGACATCAACCTTGCAGTGAATGAGGGAGAGTTCATCTCCGTCGTCGGCCCTTCCGGCTGCGGCAAATCTACGTTGATGAAGCTCATCTCGGGACTCAGGCCGCCGACCTCCGGTTATGTCTATGTGAATGGCCGCCAGGTGAGTGGGCCGCTCGGCATTGTCGGCATGGCATTCCAGGCGGCGAATCTCCTGCCCTGGCGCACTACCTTGCAGAACGTGATGCTGCCGATGGAAATCGTCGAGCCCTATCGCAGCACGCGCAAGGCGAAGCTCGCCGAGTATGAGGAGATGGCCCGTGCCCAGATCAAGCGTGTCGGTCTGGCAGGTTATGAAGACAAGTTCCCATGGGAGCTATCCGGTGGCATGCAGCAACGCGCTTCGATCTGCCGCGCGCTCATTCACAAACCGCGCCTATTGATGCTGGACGAACCCTTCGGCGCGCTGGACGCCTTCACGCGCGAAGAGCTGTGGTGCATGTTGCGCGACCTGTGGCAACAGCAGCCCTTCACCGTCATCCTCGTGACGCATGATCTGCGCGAAGCGGTCTTTCTCGCCGACACGGTTTATGTCATGAGCAAACGCCCCGGGCGCATTCTTGTGCGTCGCGAAATCGATCTGCCGCGCCCGCGCGATATCGAGGTGACCTATACCGACGCTTTCTCGGCACATGTGCATGTGCTGCGCGAAGCCATTGGTCGCGTACGGGAGAGCTAGATGAAACTGCCACCCAGACTCATCTCGCGTCTCTCTCCGTGGCTGCTCACGCTATTCGTGCTGACCTGCTGGGAAGCCATCTGCCAGGGTTTCGAGATCAAGCCTTTCCTGTTCCCCGCCCCGAGCCTGGTATGGAAAGTAGGCGTCGAGCTGGCGCAACCGATCATGATGCATGCATCGCATACCTTCATGACGACACTGGCAGGTTTTGCCATTGCCGTGATCTTTGGCGCCGTCCTCGGCATGGTCGTCGGCTCTTCACCTATCGTCTACAAGGCGCTCTACCCCTTGCTGGTCGGTTTCAACAGCATTCCCAAGGTGGCCTTCGTGCCCGTCCTTGTCGTGTGGTTCGGCATCGGCACCGTGCCTGCGATCATCACGGCTTTCCTCATCTCGTTCTTCCCGGTCGTGGTGAATGTCGCCACCGGCCTGTCCACACTGGAACCCGAGCTGGAGGACGTGTTGCGCTCGCTCGGCGCATCACGCCTCGACATCCTGCGCAAGGTAGGCATCCCGCGCTCGCTGCCGTTCTTCTTCGCCTCGCTCAAGGTCGCGATCACACTGGCCTTCGTCGGCTCGGTGATCTCCGAAACGGTAGCCTCGAATCTTGGCATCGGCTACCTGATGATGAGTGCCAGCTCGTCGATGAACATGCCGCTGGTATTCGCCGGCCTCATCGTCATCGGTGCCATGGGTGTCATCACCTACGAGCTGTTTGCCTGGCTGGAGCGCAGACTCACGCGCTGGGCGCATCGCGGGCAGTCCTCGGCGATATGACCGAATGTAATTAAGACCCGTAACAAAATGGAGCGAGCGCGTGGCTGGCCAGGCGGCCCGCGCAGAGCAGTGCTCAGGCACGGCGAGCGGGCCAACAACGCTATACGCGCGCGTAGCCCTTTTTGTTACGAGTCCTTATTTTTTCTTGTTGTATACATCGAGACATACCGCCGCCAGCAGCACCAGACCCTTGATGACCTGCTGGTAGTCGATGCCGATGCCCATGATGGACATGCCGTTGTTCATCACGCCCATGATGAATGCACCGATCACAGCGCCCAGCACGCGGCCGACGCCGCCCGAGGCAGAAGCGCCGCCGATGAAGCACGCCGCGATGACATCCAGTTCGAAGCCGGCGCCCGCCTTGGGTGTCGCGGTGTTGAGCCGCGCGGCGAAGATCAGACCTGCCTGTGCCGCCAGCACGCCCATATTGATGAAGGTCAGAAAGGTCAGCCGCTGGGTATTGATGCCAGAGAGGCGCGCGGCTTTTTCGTTTCCACCCAATGCGTAGATGCGTCGCCCGAGCGTTGTCTTGAGCGTGACGAAGTCGTAGAACACGATCAGCAGCAGCATGACGATCAGTACGTTGGGCAGGCCGCGGTACGACGCGAGGCGATAGCTGAAAATGGCGATCATGGCCGAAAACGCGAAGATCTTCATAATGAAGAGCGCATACGGCTCGTTGTCCATGCCATGCTTCGCGCGATTCGCGTGTCCTCTCAGCTTGGTGATGAACAGCACGACGGCGAGCGCCAGGCCAAGCACCAGCGAGGTGATGCGCAGGCCTTCGCCGGCGAACGGGTCGGGGATGAAGCCAGTGCTGAGCAACTGGAACTCCGGCGGGAACGGACCGACCGAAGACCCCTGCAGGACCGCCAGCGCCAGACCCTTGAAAACCAGCATGCCGGCCAGGGTTACGATGAAGGACGGCACCTTGTGATACGCCACCCAGTAGCCCTGTGCCGCACCGATAACACCACCGGCGAATAGGCACAGTAGTGCGGCCACCACGAAGTTGACGTGGTACTCGACCATCAGCACCGCGGCGAGCGCGCCAATGAAACCGCTGACGGACCCCACCGACAGGTCGATATGCCCCGCCACGATTACCAGCAGCATGCCCAGCGCCATGACGATGATGTAGCTGTTCTGCAGAATCAGATTGGTGAGGTTCAGGGGCTGGAACAACGCGCCATCGGTCATGACCTGGAAGAACACCATGATCACGACCAGCGATATCAGCAGACCGTATTCGCGCAGATTGTTCTTGAGAAATTGCGCGTGACCGTTGCGCGTAGCAGTCTTGCTTTCAGGGACGATGGCGGGCGCTTGAGAGGACACGTCGCCGGGCATTTCTGTCGACATTTCAATTCGCTCCGGATGTCACGATTGCTCGCATGATTTTTTCCTGTGAGGCTTCGGCAACAGGGAATTCAGCCACGAAGCGGCCGGTGTTGAGCACGTAGATGCGGTCGCACATGCCGAGCAGTTCCGGCATCTCCGACGAGATCATGAGCACGCACTTACCCTCGCTGGCGAGCTGCGCGATGATGCCGTAGATCTCGTACTTGGCACCGACATCAATGCCACGGGTCGGCTCGTCGAGGATGAGTACCTCGGGGCCGGAGAACAGCCACTTGCTCAGGACAACCTTCTGCTGGTTGCCACCGGAGAGATTGACGGTGCGGGCATACACATCCTGACTGCGGATATTGAGCTTGTGGCGATATTCGTTGGCGACGCCGAATTCCCGCCCCTCGTCGACCACCCCGCGATGCGACACCTCGCGCAGGTTGGCCAGCGTCGTGTTCCAGGCAATGCTCTCATCGAGCACGAGACCATAGCCCTTGCGGTCTTCGGTTACGTAGGCGATGCCGTGATCGATGGCCTTCCTGGCCGAGCGGGTATCGATTTCCTTGCCGTGCATGAAGACTTGCCCGCTGATGCCGCGCCCGTAGGTGCGTCCAAAAATGCTCATCGCCAGCTCGGTGCGCCCTGCCCCCATGAGGCCGGCAATGCCGACGATTTCGCCACGCCTGACGTGAAGGTCGACGCCTTTGATGACTTCGCGCCCGGAGTGAATCTCGTGGTGAACTTTCCAGTTCTTCACCTCGAAAACCTTTTCGCCAATGTTCGGCGTACGCGGCGGATAGCGGTCGGCCATTTCGCGGCCGACCATGTGCTTGATGACGATGTCTTCACCCACCACGCCGGTGCGGCAATCCAGATTCGCCACGGTCGCGCCATCGCGCAAGACGGTAATCGAGTCGGCAACCTTCGACACTTCGTTAAGCTTGTGCGAAATCAGAATGCAGGTGATGCCCTGGCGCTTGAGCTCAAGCAGCAGGTTCATGAGCGCATCACTGTCAGTTTCGTTCAGGCTGGCCGTCGGCTCGTCGAGAATCAGCAACTGCACTTTCTTCGATAGCGCCTTGGCGATTTCCACCAGCTGTTGTTTGCCGACGCCAAGATCGGTAATCAAGGTATCCGGCGATTCGCGGAGACCTACCTTGTCGAGCAGGGCCTGCGTCTTGAGGTGCGAGACGTTCCAGTCGATGACGCCGTGTCGCGCCTGCTCGTTGCCAAGGAAGATGTTCTCCATGATGGAGAGCAGTGGAACGAGTGCCAGTTCCTGGTGGATGATGATGATGCCGAGCTGCTCGCTATCGGCGATGCCCCTGAAACGACATTCCTGCCCCATGAAGCAGATCTCGCCCTCGTACTCGCCGTGCGGATATACGCCGCTCAGCACCTTCATGAGGGTGGACTTGCCAGCCCCGTTTTCGCCAACGATGGCGTGGATCTCGGCAGGCCGTACGGTGAGGCTGACGTCGCTCAGCGCCTTGACGCCATGAAATGACTTCTTCATGCCGCGCATTTCGAGAATGGCGTTCGCCATGATGCTCCTGCTGCCGGTCTTGAGTCCCGGTCGAAGCCCTGCAATGCAGGGCTTCGCCACAAAGCTTGCTTCAACTGCCCTATTTCAGCTGCTCTTCCTTGATGTAACCACTGGCGATCAACACCTGCCTGTAATTGGACAAATCGACGCTGACCGGCTTCAACAGATATGAAGGCACGACCTTGACCTTGTTGTTATAGGTCTTGGTGTCATTGATCTCGACCTTCTTGCCACTCAACATGGCATCGACCATGTTCGCCGTGACCTTGGCCAGCTCGCGCGTGTCCTTGAAAACAGTCGAGTACTGCTCCTTGCGGATGATTGATTTGACCGATGGCACCTCTGCATCCTGACCACTGACATAAGGCATGGGTTGCGAGGGCGATCCATAGCCAACACCCTTGAGCGCCGAGATGATGCCGATACTCAGACCGTCATAAGGCGACAGCACTGCATCTACACGAGCCTTGCCGTAGTAAGCGCTGAGCAGGTTCTCCATGCGCGCCTGCGCGACCGCGCCGTCCCAGCGCAGTGTGGATACCTTGTTCATCCCCATCTGCTTGCTCTGTACAACCAGCTTGCCCTTGTCTATGTAGGGCTTGAGTACCGACATGGCGCCGTCATAGAAGAAGAACGCGTTGTTGTCGTCGGCCGAGCCCCCGAACAGTTCGATGTTGAACGGTCCCTTGCCCTCCTTCAGGCCCAGGGCCTTTTCGAGCGACTGTGCCTGCAGCACGCCCACCTGGAAGTTGTCGAAGGTAGCGTAGTAGTCGACATTCTTGCTGCCAACGATCAGGCGGTCGTAGGCCACTACCTTGATGCCCTTGTCGGCGGCCTTCTGCAACGCGTTCGACAGGGTCGTACCATCGATGGCGGCGATGACAAGCACCTTCACGCCCTTGGTAATCATGTTCTCGACCTGTGCCAGCTGATTGGGGATGTCATCGTCGGCGTACTGCAGGTCGGTCTTGTAGCCCTTGGCCGCGAGCGCAGCGACCATGCTGTTGCCATCACTGATCCAGCGTGTCGAACTCTTGGTCGGCATCGACACGCCTATCGTGCCCTTATCCTGCGCGCTGGCAATGGGGGCGCTCAGCGCAGCGCAAAACACGAGGCCTGCCACCAGCGCCTTGAATGGGGTTCCAGATAGTTTCACGGTCATCTCCTTCGGTGATCACATCGCTCTGCATCCGTGCGCCGCAAGCAACACAGTGGGGCGATCATAGGTAGATTGCCGATAATTTTCTAATGCCGTTTGGATTAACTTCGATATCCAAATTCGGATCAGTGGATACCCTAGGCGCCGACCAGACGAGCCGACAAATCCCTGCTTGCTGTAGCTGCTCCCACAACCGGCCCGACATGTGTGGTCGTTGGCGGGCTGGAATGCGCTCTGCCTCACTGATCAATCCGGGCGGACCAGTCCGCAAAGGGCAGGAGCCTGGATCGCTCTCCTCGCGTCCGGCTGCAAATGCGAATAATTCTCGTTGACACGGATCATGTAAATGCGAATAATTCGCAAATCGAAAATCGGGTGCCGGTGGAAAAAGTGCTCATGCACAGACGCCACCGGCAGCACAAAACAATCAGCGGAGAAAAAACAATGCAGCATTCGCGATACACACGGGGAAAAGTGCCGTCTCACCTCATGACGGCTTTGCTTACCGGGGCTTCCGTTACCGCACCGGTTTTCGCGGCAGACGCCGTACCCACACCACCACGCGTCAGCCAGAGTGCTCCGGCAGCTGAACCGACCGTGGCACCCGTCATCGTCAAGGGCCAACGCGATACCGGCAAGCAGGAAACCGGCTACAAACCGGAAACGACGCGTATCGGCAAGCAGGACGCGGCGCCCAAGGACATCCCGCAATCGCTGACCATCGTCCCGAAGAAGCTCATGGATGATCGCAAGCAGGACAGTCTCATCTCCGCACTGGGTAACGTTGCCGGCCTGACTTTCAACGCCGGCGAAGGCGGCCGTATCGGCGACAACATCAACCTGCGCGGCTACGTGGCCTATGGCGATCTGTATCAGGATGGCATGCGCGACATCGCCCAGTACAACCGCGAGGTCTTCAATCTCGAGAGCATCGAAGTGCTGCGCGGCGCAGCTTCCATGCTCTTTGGCCGCGGCTCGACCGGCGGTGTCATCAACCAGGTCAGCAAGGAGCCTTTCCTTGCAGATGAAAACAAGGTCGCGCTGACGGTAGGCAACCACGACTACGTGCGCACCACGGCGGATCTGAACAAGACTATCGGCGAAACCTCCGCCTTCCGCCTGAACACCATGACGACCAATTCGGCAGGCGACCCGGAAGGTGCCGACAGCAAGCGCTACGGGCTGGCACCGACATTCCGCACCGGTATCGGCACCAAGGACGAGTTCGAGATCGGTTATTACCACCTCAACTACGACGACACGCCCAATTATGGTTTCGGCTGGGCTGGTGGGCGCCCGGTCGATTCGACCGCCAACAAGTTCTATGGTCTGCAAAGCGATTTCCAGCGCGATTCTGCTGATGTGGCGACGGGCAAATACACGCACCGCTTCAGCAACAAGACAAAGCTCACCAGCACCTTGCGCTATGGCGAATACAAGCGCGATCTGTGGGCGACGACAGCACGCCCATCGCCCGCAACCAACATCAACGACAGCACAACGTTCACACGTGGCAGCCAGCGGCGCGGCGGCGAAGAACATCATCTGTTCAGTCAGACCGATCTGAGCTCACGCTTTGAACTGCTGGGCATGAAACACGAAGCCCTGGCCGGCATGGAACTGGCGCGTGAGCAGTCCGAGCGCTGGAGTTACGCAGGTACTCCCACCAAGGGCGCCGGTACGGTCGGTGACCCGTACGCAACCATGGAGCAGCCCATCTCCGCCACAGGCATGCGCACCGGCTTCAACTATTTCACAGCCAGCACCGCCGGCCTGTATGCACAGGACATCATCGAATTTGTGCCGAAGTGGAAGCTGCTTGCCGGTGCACGCTGGGATCGTTTCTCCGGCGACTACTCCTCGGGCGCAGGCAGTACTGCTGCACGTCTGCAACGCAAGGACTACCTGTGGAGCTACCGTGGCGGCCTGATTTATGAATTGAACGACAAGGTCAATATCTACACCGCATACGGCAGCAGCTTCAATACTTCAGGCGACCTGTATCAATACGATACATCCAGCTCGAAAACGCCACCGGAGCAAAGCCGCAATTATGAAGTCGGCGTGAAATCGGAATTGCTCGACGGCGCCCTTTCCGTACGGACAGCGATCTTCCGCACCGAAAAATTCAATGAGCGCAGTACCGACACGACAACACCTGCCGGAGAGTTCCTGCTGTCAGGTGCACGGCACACCGACGGCTACGAATTCGAAGTCACCGGTCAGGTCACGCCGAAGTGGGAAATGTTCTTCAACTTCGCACATATGTGGTCGAACGTCGACAAGGCCGGCAACACCTCCGGAGCGCAGCTGACCATTGGCCGCCCTGCCGCCAATACCCCAACCAACACGGGCGCACTGTGGAACATTTTCAAGGTCATGCCCGACTGGTACCTTGGTGCAGGCGTGGATGGTCAAAGCAAGCGCAACCCTTCGCACAACTCCACCAACTGGGCGCCGGGCTACGTGAAGTACGACGCCATGCTCAAGTATGAGCAGCCAAAGTACAGCGTACAGCTCAACGTCAACAACATCTTCAATCGCACCTACTGGATGGCGGTCTACAATGGGCATGCCGTAGCCGGGCCAAAACGCACGGTGTTGCTGACTACCGAGTTGAAGTTCTAGGCTCACTATTGGCCGAGTTTTACCCATGCCCGCACATGCGGGCATGGCTCATTTACAAAGAGCAGATTTGCAACATGCTGACTCACGTCGCAAACGTACTGAACACTGAAGAACTTGCGCATTTGCGCAAGCTTCTCGACTCGGCCGCCTGGGCCGATGGCCGCATCACCGCGGGTACCCAATCGGCCAAGGCCAAGCAGAATCGCCAGCTGCCGGAGAGTGCACCGCAGATGCGCGAGGCACGTACCCTTGTCGGCACCGCACTATCGCGTCACGCCGTGTTTTTCTCCGCGGCGCTACCGCGCACCATCTATCCGCAATTGTTCAACCGCTACAGCAGCGGCGAACATTTCGGTTCGCATGTCGACAATGCCGTGCGACTGATGCCCGATGGTAGCCGCTATGTACGCACCGACCTGTCCGCCACACTCTTTCTCGCCGAACCCGACAGTTATGACGGCGGCGAACTGATCGTCCAGGACACTTACGGAGAGCACAGCGTCAAGCTGCCCGCTGGCGACATGGTGCTCTACCCGTCGAGCAGCCTGCACCGCGTCACCTCTGTTACGCGCGGCGAGCGTCAGGCCTGCTTCTTCTGGATCCAGAGCATGGTGCGCGACGATGCCAAGCGGGAACTGCTGTTCAACATGGACAGTGCGATAGCTACCTTGCGCCAGCAACAGGGCGATACGGAACCACTCGTTGCTCTGACCGGCACTTACCACAACCTGCTCAGGATGTGGTCGGATCTATGACATGAACATGAGCAACACCATAAACGAAACCCGACCTCCCGTCATTCACCACGAGCACAGCCCGTGGCCGCAGCGCTACGCGACGCTGATCGGCGTCGTCGCCCTGCATGTCGGCGTGGGCGCAGCGCTGCTCGCAATGCAACTGAGCGCGCCATCAACCATCGAGCCTCCGGTACTTACGGTGCAATGGGTTCCGACCACGAAAACCGCGCTACCGCAGCCCAAACCCGAGCAGAAACCGAAAGAACCGCCGCCGAAGAAACCTGTGCCAGAAGTCGTGCAAAAGCCAGTGCCGGTGCCACAGGTCAAGCCGGTCGAAATGCCGCTGATCCAGGCACCTGCTGCCGCGCCAGTCGTGGCAGAAACGCCCAAAGCGCCCTCTGCCCCTCCGACTCCGCCCCAACCCGCTCCAGCGCCACAACAAGTTGCGCAGGTAGCGCCGCCCGTCGATCCCAATCTGAATCCGGAAGTCGATTGCACGCGAAGTCCCGAGCCGGTGTACCCCGCTGCATCGATGAAGCTGGGAGAAGAGGGCACGGTGATGCTGCGCATGCAAGTCGACGAGCGTGGGCGACCTCTCCGCGTCGAGATCGAAAGTTCAAGCAAGTATGGTCGCCTGGACCGCGCCGCGCGGGAAGCCGTTGCCACCGAGTGGGTGTGCCCGCTACGCCGCGGCAAACAGGGATTCAGTGGCTGGTTGCGCGTACCCGTCAAATTCGTATTGCCTTCTCTCTAAATTCATCAAGGACAGTCCTCATGCCAACCGAACACACACTGGGTTTCTCCCACTTCCTCACGCAAGCCGACGGCCTCGGCAAGACGCTCTTCGTCCTGCTCGCCATCATGTCGCTGGCATCCTGGTATTTCATCGTCGCCAAGGCCATCACCTACCTGCGCCAACGCCAGGCCAGCGAGCGCTTCGTCGAGATGTTCTGGAATGCCACCACCATCGCGGAAGTGAAGAACGAGATCGCCACACACGGTGCGCACGAGCCCTTCTCACACCTCACCAGCCATGCACTGTATGCCTCGGAGCATCACGACCGCACCGGCGGCAAGATCGGCGATGCGGGTACGCTGGGTGACTCGCTGACACGCACCATGCGCAAGGTGCTCGACGAAGAAACCTCGCATCTCGAAAACGGCCTGACCGTGCTTGCCACCGTCGGCGCCACGGCGCCATTCGTGGGCCTGCTGGGTACCGTGTGGGGCGTGTATGGCGCGCTGGTTTCCATCGGCATGTCTGGCGCCGGCACGCTCGACAAGGTCGCCGGCCCGGTGGGTGAAGCACTGATCATGACCGGCCTCGGTCTCGCCGTCGCGCTGCCCGCCGTCGTCGGTTACAACGCCTTCACGCGCGCCAACCGCGTCACCATGGCACGCCTCGACGCCTTCGCACACGACCTGTTCTCGTACCTCACCACCGGCTCGCAAGTCGCGCAAACACCGAGTGCCACGCGCGTACGCAACATCACGGGAGCCGCTTAAATGGCTTTCGGCGGCTTCAACAAACAGGGGGCTTCAGCCCCCATGGCGGAGATCAACATGGTCCCGCTGATCGACGTGATGCTCGTTCTGCTGGTGATCTTCATCCTCACTGCGCCGCTGCTCACCCACGCCGTCAAGGTCGATCTGCCCAAGGCATCCAGTGCCGAGAACAAGCACACGCCGGTGAAGATCGAGATTGCGGTAGATGGCAAAGGCACGATGTTCTGGGATGGTGAAGCCGTCGCCGAAGCCACACTCAACGAGCGTCTGCAGGCCGCAGGCAAAGCCGTCACTGATCCGGCTCAGGCCCCCGAATTGCAGTTCCGCTTCGATCGCACCACCTCGTATGAAACGGTGGCCCGCATCATGGCCAGCTCTGCACGCGCGGGGCTGACCAAGCTGGGTTTCATCAGCACGCCTGAGCAGTAACAGCAACCGCGCGTTCGCTATCCGCAAAAGAAGAGAGTCCCTTGCGGGGCTCTTTTCTTTGACAGCCCGTGTTCACGGTAGCGAGGGTCACATCGGCCTTGTCGGCTCCGACACTGCAGCCGATACGGGAGCAGACGCTGCGGCGGCTGGGGGATTGCCCTTCCCGAAAGGAACGAACACAACCTTGTCGTCAACCGCATAAAACCGGCACGGACTCGCATTCTGAAGCTTGCCGCAAGCTTCCATTGCCTGCCCATACGGACGGTTGGATTGCGCACCACTCCAGGCACATCCGCCTGTTTCGCTAACGACAAAAGCCCGAGGTGAATCCTGTTTCAGGAAGAACGAAACTGCCCGAATATCGCAGCCTGCCCTTACTCGGCTCGACATACGCCATGAGCAAGGTCCCGGACAACCTAGAGGGCCGCAACGACATCGCTTTCTTTCGCGCATTCAATCTTGGGCCGTACGCCATGCCGCATTACTACGTCCCTCTGCAGCAGGGGCAGAAGGAGCTGACCGCGGCGTCGATCACGCGAAACAGATTGCAAACGAAACATCCCGTCCTCGCCGCCAGCATAGACACGCTGTTGCAAGATCGGGGTGCCACGTGGGCGAACACGGCTGTAATCCCGTTCGAGGTCAAGACAGACACATACGCTGCGTAGTTCGCCTCAATCCAGTTGAAGTCATCAAGGTCATCCCCGAGGACCCGCGCTAGGCGATTTCCATTACCTGCATCCCGTTGCCATCCGCCGTATCTCGGGGCAACAAACCGGCTGCTTTGGCCCCTGCGCCGGATGCCAGTAAAATGGCACCACTCTCTCTGCAGGATTTTCCCCCATGAGCTTCATCCACGACCTCCAGGCCGCCTGGGCGCGCAACAACTCCCTGCTGTGCGTCGGCCTCGACCCCGATCTCGCCAGACTCCCCGCCCACCTGCAAGGCAAGCCCGACGCCATCTATGAGTTCTGCAAGGACATCGTCGATGCCACCGCCGATCTCGTCTGCGCCTTCAAGCCGCAGATCGCCTATTTTGCCGGCGAGTCCGCCGAAGAACAGCTCGAAGCGCTGATCGATTACATCCACCTCAAGCACCCCGACATCCCGGTAATCCTCGACGCCAAGCGCGGTGACATCGGCGCCACCGCCGCGCAGTACGCGCGCGAAGCCTTCGAGCGCTACCAGGCCGATGCCCTCACGGTGAATCCGTACATGGGCTTCGACTCCATCGAGCCCTATCTCGCCTATCCCGAATGCGGCCTCATCGTACTGTGCCGCACCTCCAACCCCGGCGGCTCGGATCTGCAGAATCTCGAAATTGCTGGCGGCAAGAAGCTCTACCAGCATGTCGCCTCACTCGTCGCGGAGAAATGGAATCCACACGGGCAAGCGGCCCTTGTCGTCGGTGCCACCTTCCCGCAGGAGCTTGCTGATGTACGCAGCCTCGTTGGCGACATGCCCTTACTCGTTCCGGGTATCGGTGCGCAGGGCGGTGACGTGCAAGCCACTGTGAGCGCTGGCAAGGACGCGGCAGGCACGGGCCTCATGATCAACTCCTCCCGCGCTATTCTCTACGCAGGCAAGGGCGAAGATTTCGCGGCGGCAGCACGCAAGGCGGCGATTGCCACGCGCGACGAGATCAATGCATATCGCTAGCCCGTAGCCTGGCGGCAGGCCCGCGTACCAGCAAATGCAGCAACGCGTGAGCACACCCTGTCCACCTACAAACCGACAGCCCACGGTCAATATGCAAGACGTCCAGCCCGGCCACCCTCATCTCGCGTTCTCGCGCATCATTGTCGCAGGTACCAGCTGCGCAGGAAAAACGACATTCGCACGCCGTCTGGCTGCAGCCACAGGGGCACACCACGTCGAACTCGACGCTCTTCACTGGTCGCAAGACTGGCTGCCGAAGCCACCTGAGGAGTTCCGCAAACTGACACTGGCGGCGATCAAGCAAGACCGCTGGATCATCGACGGCAACTACGGCGTCGTCCGTGACGTCGTCTGGCCAAGCGCCGAGCTTGTATGCTGGCTGAATTATTCGTTTGTATGCGTCTTTGGCCGTGCGCTGAAGAGAACCCTCTGGCGCGTATTCACGCGCCAACGTGTCTTTGCGGGCAATCAGGAATCCTTCCGCCGCGCCTTCCTCTCGCGCGATTCGATCCTGTGGTGGGTCATCACCACATTCCAGCGCCGCCGCAGAGAATTCACCGCACGGCGAACCGGCAACGAATTCCCGCACCTGCGCTGGATTGAGTTTCGCTCACCAGCCGAGGCTGAAGCGTTCCTGCGAGAGCTTGAACTGACCCGACATCACGACGCCTGATGCCTGATGCCTGATGCCTGATGCCTGATGCCTGATGCCTGATGCCTGATGCCTGATGCCTGATGCCTGATGCCCTCAGAATGTACCGGCCGCTTCATCTGCCGCTTCCGCATTCACCACGCCGAACGAATCGGTCCCAGTCAGTTCTGACGCCGCGTCCAGACTTGCCTATCATCCGGCTCGGAACTCCCTCCTGACACGCCCCCCTGCGCAGCCTCCAATGCCTTTCACCACCCTGGGTCTTTCCCCCGCCCTGCTGCGTGCCCTGCACGAGTCCCCGTTCACAACGCCCACCGCCATCCAGGCCACGGCCATTCCGGCTGCGCTGCGCGGGGAAGACATTCTCGGCTCCGCCCCCACGGGCTCAGGCAAAACGGTTGCCTTTGCTCTACCCATCCTGCAGCAGCTGGAGGGCAT
>Ga0075366_10001008_pt1 | contig 13769 bp, 9 predicted proteins | sample EndMethybrTD3031_FD_72351 | JGI IMG/M metagenome (GOLD analysis project Ga0075366, IMG submission 72351) | Populus endosphere microbial communities from Tennessee, USA - Endosphere MetaG P. TD hybrid TD303-1 | ecosystem: Host-associated > Plants > Roots > Endosphere | place: USA: Tennessee...
GCTCGCGCTGCGGCGCGCATGTCGATCGACCGCGTGTGCGGCGTGATCAGCGCCGCGGGCCTGCCGGACAGCGTGCTCCCCTCGGGCATCGCCCCCACGGGAAAGCGCGTGATCACGGGGTCGGGCTCGACCGGCTCGCGCGCCGTCACCGGAGACAGCTCCGCGGAAACGCGCGCGGTCACCGGCGACAACTCCGTCGAGACGGTCTCGACGTTCGGTACGACCGCGACGAGCGGGCGCAGCCGCCGCGCGCTGTTCGTCGTCGGAGGAATCGCCGTCGTCGCGGCGGGCGTTGCCGCGTTCGTCGTTCTCAAGCCGGGCGGAGGCGAGCCCGCGGCGGCGACCACGGCGCCGGCCGTCGAGGTCGTGCAGCCGGCTCCGGCGAAGGTCGACGTGGCGCCGCCGGTCGTCGCGCCCGCGCCTCAACCGGTCGCGGCGCCGAGCGAGCCTCCGTCAGCGCGGCCCATGGAAAAGCCGGCGCCGGCGGCCCTGCCACACGGCGCGCGGCCGTCACGGCCCCGGCCGGCGAAACCAGAGCCCGAAAAACAGCCGTCTGCCAGCCCGCCACCCGCGCCGCCGGCACCCGCGCCGACCCCGGCCACCAATCTGCTCGACAACCGGAAGTAGCGTCAGCTTTCGTCCGAGTGGAACGGGCGGGGTCCGGTCGCGTCCCAGATGCGGAGCTCGGCCGAAGGCCGATCGTCGTCGCAGGTGACCACGAGGTGCGTTCGGGTTGCGGGAAGCGCGGGGGGTGAGCCGTCGGGCAATTCCTCTTCCGCCCACGCGCCGAGGTTCACGTAGGTGGCGCTCGCCGCGGTCGCTTTCATTTCGGGCAGGTGGGTGTGCCCCATGACGATGAACGCCGCCGGGAACAGCCGCGCGACGAGCGCCGAGCGCTCGCGGAGCTCCGCGCTCGGCTCCGGCGTATGGCGAACCAGCCAGAGCCGCCGGGCGACGACCACCGCGACGGCGAGCGCGAGCACGATCGGGAGCAGCACCACCCAGTGCTCGCGGAACGCGAACAGCGTGACGAACGCGACGATGGCGAGCGTCCCGAGCGCGAGCCGATCCAGCATGAGGCTCGTCGCGATGGCGCTGAGGCTCGCGGTGGCCGGCTTTCGCTGGAGGCGCGTGAGCGCGCGGAGCCTGCGCACGCTGATGCGGTACGCGATGCTGAGACGGCGCATGCGGCGCTCGTGCTCGCGGAGCGAGCGCTTCTTCATGCGGCCGACATGGTCGCGCCACAGCGAGAAGAGCGCGCGATTCGCGTCGATGAAGCGCCGGGCGAGGAGGAGCGTGCCGCGCGCTCCGAGCGAAAACGCGAAACGCACGTAGTCGAGCACGCCGTGCTTTTCGTGCCCGCCCTCCATCATCCCGCGCGTCGGGCGCACGATGTATCGAACGAGGACATCGGAGAGCGACAGCGCCATGCGCTTCGGATCGCCGGGGGCGACGGGATAGAGCACGTGCTCGTGGCTGCAGTACGAGTCGTACTGATGGCCGTGCTCGAGGTAGAGCAAACCCTCTTCGTAGTAGAACCAGGGCGCGAACTCGACGGCGCCTTCCGGCACGTTCGCGAGCGACCCGAGCCCTTTCACGAATTCCGTCTGCACGCACTCCCAGTGCCAGTCGATGTCGTGATTGCCGCGCACGATGACGAGCCGGTTCCCCGCGGCGACGAACTCGGCGAGGCTCTTCATGACGCTCGCGTGGTGCGCCATGACGAGGCGGAGCTTCGCGAGGCTGTGATCGGCGGCGCCGCCGAGCCCGTGCGCGAGCTCTTCCTCGGAGGGCGCCGTCACGAGCTCCTCCTTGGGCGCCATCACGCTCATGCCCGAGAAATCGATGAAATCACCGCCGATGACGAGCCGCCACGGTCGCTCGCCGACGGGGTGCGTTCGGTACCAATCGAGCAGCGCCGAGAGATCGCGGTCGCGCGCGATGCTCACGCGCGTGCGCGTGGGCGCGGTGGGACAGGCGTAAGAGACGAGATCGCTCCCGAGATGAACGTCGGAAAACGCGAGGACGTTGTGGGAACGGACTGTCACCCCATATTCTGCACCGGCGACATCACGCGCGCACGGTTTCTTAAGAATGTGGCGCCGTTGTCGTAGTGTAGGGTTCATGGGCGGTACGCGGCGCCTCCAGAGGCGGACATTCCTTCGGAACGGAATTGCGACGGCGGGCTCGCTGGCGCTCCCGTTTCTGTTTTCGCGAAGGGCTCGTGCCTTCTCCATGGGGCCGCTCGTTCCGGATCCGCAAGGGCGTCTCGATCTGCCCGAGGGCTTTTCCTACGCGGTGATCGACCAAGGTGGTCAGACCATGACCGACGGGTACCGCGTGCCTGGAAACCCCGATGGGATGGCATGCTTTCCTGGAGAGAACGGGACGATCGTGCTGCTTCGTAACCACGAGCTCACCGCGAGCTCGCGGGGGCCGTATCAGCCGGGCGGCGCTCCACCGCGCGGCGTTCCGCCGCCCGAAGCGTACGATCCGTCGCTCGCCGGCGGTGTGACGCGCGTGGTGCTCGATGGCACGAGCTACGCGCGCGTTTCGAACAATCTCGTTCTCGCCGGCACGGCGCAGAACTGCTCCGGGGGACCGAGCCCGTGGGGCTTTCTGAGCTGCGAAGAAGCGTTCGACGCGACGCACGGCTACACGTTTCTGTGTCCGGCGAACACGGCGAGCGTCGCGATGCCGCAGCGCATCGTCGGCTACGGCCATTTCCGGCACGAAGCGGTGGCGATCGATCCCGCGGGCAATGTGGCGTACCTCACCGAAGATCGCGGCGACAGCGCGCTCTATCGTTTCGTGCCGGACGACGCGTCGTCGCCGTTCGTCGGGAGGCTGCAGGCGCTCCGCGTGCGCGACCGGAGCGCGTTCGACACCGCGACCGGGCTCTCGGTCGGGCAATCGTTCGACGTCGACTGGGTGGATCTGCCGGACCCCGATCCGGCGAGTGACACGCTGCGCGCGACGGCGCGAGCCGCGGGCGCCGCGCGCTTCACGCGCGGTGAGGGCATCTGGTTTCACCGCGGGGTCGTCTACTTCACGGCGACGGACGGCGGCCCGGCCGCCAGCGGTCAGGTCTTTTCGCTGCGCCCGACCGCGACGGGCGGCACGCTCACGCTCATCGCACAGTCCGAGGATCGGGCGGTCCTCGACGGCCCGGACAACCTCTGCATGGCGCCGTTCGGCGATCTCTTTCTGTGTGAGGACGGTTTCGCCGGCGGCGGCGAGAACTTCATCCGCGGCCTCACGCCGGGCGGCGAAATCTACGACTTTGCGCGCACGACGCTCTCGGAGCTCTCGGGCTCGTGCTTCTCGCCCGACGGCCGCGCGCTCTTCGTGAACATCTTCGGCGCGGATCTGACGCTCGTCGTGACGGGACCGTTCCCGCCAGGCGCTCCGGACGACGGCGGTGACGGCGGCGGCGCCGGAGGACACGGCGGGTTCGCCGGCCAGGGCGGCGACGACGACGGCGCGGGCGCGCCGGGCGGCGGGCAGGCGGGCGCAGAGACGGGCGGAGCGACCGGCGGCGGTGGTTCATCGCGCGGCGGCGCGACGTCGAACGGCGGCTCGTCGAGCGGCGGCGCGTCGAACGGCGGCTCGAGCGGCGCGGGCGAGCCGGGCGGCGCGGGCGAGCCGGACGGCGGCAGCGGCTCGTCGAGTGGCGGTTCGTCGCGCGGCGGCGCCGGCATCGTCGTCGGCCCGGCGCGTCGCCCGAAAGATGCGAGCGACGACGCGGGCTGCGGCTGCTCCGTGCCGGGCCGGCGCTAAGCGTGGAACCGGGCAAGAAAGGTCGCTCGCCCCGACCCCGAATCTAGACCCGCCGTTCCAGCATGCCCTTGAAGGCGCTGGTGAGCTCGATGGGAAGCGGAAACACGATGGTCGTCGCGTTCTGGACGCCGATTTCGACGAGCGTCTGCAGGTAGCGAAGCTGCATCGCGGACGGCGTCTGAGCGAGCACCTGCGCCGCTTCGTGGAGTTTCTGGGACGACTGGAACTCGCCGTCGGCGGCGATGACCTTCGCGCGTCGTTCGCGTTCGGCCTCTGCCTGACGCGCCATCGCGCGCCGCATCACTTCCGGCAGCTCGATGTCCTTGATCTCGACGGCGGAAACCTTGATGCCCCAGGCGTCCGTCGCTTCGTCGATGATCTTCTGGAGCGAGGTGCCGATTTTCTCGCGTTCGGCGAGGATTTCGTCGAGCTCGTGCTGGCCGAGGATGTTTCGGAGCGTGGTCTGCGCGTAGAGCGACGTGGCGACGTAGTGGTTTGCAATCTTGATCACCGCGTCGATGGGGTTCATCACGTTGAAGTAGATGACGGCGTTCACCTTGATGGTGACGTTGTCCTTCGTGATGACCTCTTGAGGCGGCACGTCGTGCGTCACCGTGCGAAGATCGACGCGGACCATGCGATCGATGAAGGGCCAGATCAGACGGAGACCCGGTCCCTTCAGATTGGCGGGATCCACGCGCCCGAGACGGAACAGGACGCCGCGCTCGTACTCGTTCACCACGCGCACCGATTTCACGATGACGAGGAGAACGAGAAATGCCGCCAGACCGAACGAAAACAGAAACGATTGCATCAGAGGAGGTTCCTTTCGTAGTTGTTCGAACCTCTAGCGGCCGGCGCGCTTCACGCGGAGCCGCATCGGGCTCCGGAGCACCTCGACGACCTCGACCGGCTCGCCCTCCGCGATCGCCACGTCGGCCGTGCCCTGCCAGCGCGCGCCGTCGACGAACACGCCGCCCGCGAATGCGGTACCGTCCGGGACGAACGTCGACTTCGCGACGCCCGTCTTGCCGGCGAGCGCGCTCTCGCCGCTCGCGTACGGAGCCTCGAGGGCGCGCCGCGTGAGGCGCGCCAAGAGGAGGAGCCCGACGACCGTCACGACCACGAGGGGCCCGAAAATCAGCACGTCCACCCGCTCGACGCCGCCGAAGTAATCCTCCGAGTTCACGAGGAACATCGCGCCGAGCACGAGCGACACGATGCCGCCTGCGGCGAGCAAGCCATGGGACGGCACCTTCATTTCGAGCCCGATCGCGGCCAGACCGACGACGAGCAGAGCGAGCGCGCCGAGCTCGAGCGGCAGCACCGAAACACCGAGGAGGCCCACCACGACGCACACGGCGCCGGCGACGCCTCCGAGCCCGATGCCGGGCGACGAGAGCTCGTAGAGCAGACCGAGCACGCCGAGGGTGAGAAGCAGTGACGAGAGCGTCGGGTCCGCGAGCGTGTCGAGCAGCCGATCGAGCTTGGACATCGCGACCTCGACGCGGGCGAGCCCCTTCGTGCGGAAGACGTACGGCTTGCCGCGAAAATCGAGGGTTCGCCCGTCGAGCGCGGCGAGGAGCGCCGCGCGGTTCGTGGCGAGGATCTCGACGAGCCCCGCCGCGCGCGCTTCCTTCTCCGTGAAGCTTCTCGATTCGCGCACCAGGCTCTCGGCGACGGCGGGAGGCCGGCCGCGGCGCTCCGCGAGCGAACGCGCGAGGGACGAGAGGCTGTTCGTCGCTTTCTCGTCCATCGCGCCCTCGAGCGGCTGCCCGCCGGCGACGGGGTGGGCGGCTCCGACGCGGGTGCTCGGCGCCATGGCCGCCACGTCGGTGGCGAGCAGAATGAAGGCCCCCGCCGATGTCGCCTGAGCGGTCTCGGGCTCCACGAATCCGACGACGGGCACTTTCGAATTGGTGATCGCGACCGTAAGCTCCTGCAGTGAGCTCACGAGGCCGCCTGGAGTGTCGATCGTGACGAGGACGAAGCGAGCCTGCTCGCGATCGACCCGTTCCATCGCTCGCGCGAGGTGCCGGACCTTGAGGGGGTTGACGATGCCGTCGAGCCGAAGCTCGACGTACGCGCCCTGGTCGGCCGTCGCCCGGTTCACGAGCGCGAAACAGAGCGCGAAAAATACGACCGCGGCGGCGAGCGGCGCTCTTTTAACCCACCCCTCTGCCCGTGTTTTCCACACGCAGACAGGTGACCCGAGCGCTACGAGGGGGTCAATGCCGCATGACACCACGCTCGAGCGACACTTTTGCGCGGAGCCCCGCGTAGCTAATCCCTGAACCCTATGGCATGATTGATGCCTGATCGTTTGACGCCTGATCATCGAGGTTTCGCTTGAGGCAACCGCACAAGACATTGTTGCTCTGGGTCGTCCTGATCGTTGCGTTCCTGGCGATCTGGCAGTTCTTGAACGACACCGACGGACCGCAGCGCTCCGAGATCTCGTACAGCGAGTTCATGGCGCTCGTGACCGCGCCGAAAGACAAGCGGCACATCGAAGAGGTCGAGATCCGCGACCGCGACTACACGTTCGCGATCAAGAACCCCGCGAACAAGGGCGCGCCCGAGCGCGGCCGCACCGTCGGCCCGAGCAAGGACAGCGCCGAAGAGCTCGTCAAATCCGGCGTCAAGGTCACGTTCAAGAACGAGGAAAACGGCTCGTTCCTCACGCCCATCCTCTCGATCCTCCTGCCGATGGTGTTCGTGATCGTCATGTTCTACCTCCTGATGCGCCAGCTTCAGGCGGGCGGCGGCAAGGCGATGAGCTTCGGCAAGAGCCGCGCGCGCCTGCTCAGCGAATCGCAGAACAAGGTGACGTTCGCCGACGTGGCGGGCATCGACGAGGCCAAGGACGAGGTCGAGGAAATCATCGCGTTCCTCAAGGATCCCAAGAAATTCCAGCGTCTCGGCGGCCGCATCCCGAAGGGCGTCCTCATGATGGGCCCGCCCGGCACGGGCAAGACGCTGCTCGCGCGCGCCATCGCGGGCGAGGCGGGCGTGCCCTTCTTCAGCATCTCGGGCTCCGATTTCGTGGAGATGTTCGTGGGCGTCGGCGCGAGCCGCGTCCGCGATCTGTTCGAGCAGGGCAAGAAGCACGCGCCGTGCATCATCTTCATCGACGAGATCGACGCCGTCGGTCGTCACCGTGGCGCGGGCCTCGGCGGCGGCCACGACGAGCGCGAGCAGACGCTGAACCAGCTGCTCGTCGAGATGGACGGCTTCGAGTCGAACGAGGGTGTCATCATCATCGCCGCGACGAACCGTCCGGACGTCCTCGACCCCGCGATTCTGCGCCCCGGACGCTTCGATCGCCGCATCACGGTGCCCCGCCCGGACATCCGCGGACGCGAGGGCATCCTCGCCGTTCACACGAAGAAGGTTCCGCTCCTCGGTGACGTGGACCTCGGCATTCTCGCCGCGGGAACGCCCGGCTTCGTCGGAGCCGACCTCGAAAACCTCGTCAACGAGGCCGCCCTGCTGGCCGCGCGCCAGGACAAGGACGCGGTCTCGATGGAAGACTTCGAGCTCGCCAAGGACAAGGTCCTGATGGGCAGCGAACGGCGCTCGATGGTGATGAGCGACGCCGAGCGCCGCACCGCCGCCTGGCACGAAGGCGGCCATACGATCATCGGCAAGCTCGTCCCCGGCAACGACGCCGTTCACAAGGTATCCATCATTCCGCGTGGCGCGGCTCTCGGTGTGACGATGTTCCTGCCGACGGAGGATCGCCACCTCATGACCGAAAAGCAGATGCTCGCCCGCATCGCGATGGCGCTCGGCGGTCGCGTCGCGGAAGAAGTCGTGTTCGGCGAGGTGACGACGGGCGCGCAGGACGACATCAAGCGCGCCACGCGCATGGCGCGCGCCATGGTGTGTGAGCTCGGCATGAGCAAGAAGCTCGGCCTCATCGCCTACGGCGAGAACGAGGAAAGCGTGTTCCTTGGTCGAGAGATGACCTCGCGCCGCGAGGATTTCTCGGAAGACACCGCGCGCGAGATCGATCAGGAAGTGAAGAGCATCGTCGAGGGTCAGCACGTCCTCGCTCGCAAGATCGTGATGGAGAACCGCGAGAAGCTCGATCGTCTCGCCTCGGCGCTCCTCGAGCGCGAAACGCTCGACGCCGAAGAGATCGAAGCGGCGCTCGACGGTCGCGAGCTTCCGCGCCGCCAGCGCGTCATCATCCCGACTTGGGCCGAAAAGCGCGGCAAGGAAAAGGCAGAGAAGAAGCGCCCGTCGAGCCTGTTCGGCGCCCCGAAGCCCGCTCCGAGCGGCTAAACCGTCTTTTCGCAGCCGCCGGGTAGACGAGACTTCGGCAGTGGCCTTGCACGAAGGAGCGGTCATCGCGCGTGGGTTGTTCGCGCTCTGTGCGGCATCGCCGTTTGCGCTCGGCTGCGGCGCCAGCGATGACTCGAAGGCACTCGCCGGAATCGGGTTTCTCGGCGTGCAACCGACGTCGGTGTGGGCCGGATACTATCGCTACGAGCCCGAGGCCCTTTCGGTCTTCGAGCCGCATTGCTCGGCGAGTGAGCGCATCGGGGCTTGCTTCGTCGCGCGGGACTGCCCTAGGCCGACCGAACCACCGACACCGACGTTCGGCGACGATGATTTGCTCGATCCGGGAGAAATCGTCGTCGCAGGCGTTTCGGTCCCGCGCCTCGAAGGCGGCGGAGGTGCGTTCGTCGCCTTTTCGACGGCGCTTCCTTTCGGCGAGAAGATACCGTTTTCGGTGAGTGGTTCCTCCGGCGTTCCGGCCCACGGCGGGGACTTCGTGATTCCGCCCACGGCCACGATCACCGAGCCCGACATTTCGGCCATCGTCGTGGTGGATCGCACGCGCCTTCTCGTCGTTCGCTGGATGCCGGTCGAAGTCGGAACGGTCTCGGTGTCCCTCAGCGACGAGACGGATCCCGGCGTTCATGTCTCGTGCACCGCACCCACTTCGGCCGGTGCGCTCGAGATGCCCGTCGAAGTCCTCGGTCATCTGCCCGCACGAGCGACGGCGGAAGGGCGAGCCATGACCTTCGTTTTCGGCCAAAGCGCGTTGACGCAGCTCCACCCGGGCGACTGGCTCGTGAACGTCAACTGCTTCGGGGCGACTCAGTCGGCGCCCGCGGACGTAAGATAGTCACTCCGTGATCGAGTAGACGAGCGTGCCGCGCGGCGAGCGGAGCATGCGCTCGGTGATGGTTTTCCGGAGCTCGGCCCAGGCGTCTTTCGCGTCGACGTGGACCCTTACGAGCTTTTCGGCGCCGGGCTTGTCTCCGCGGCCTTTGATTCCGAGCACCGTTCTCGCGAGCGCTTCGACCGCGGGCTGCCAGCGCTCGAGGTGCACGTCGAAACAGCCCTTGTCCTCGCCGTTTGCCGCGTTTTCCCGAGCTTTCCACTCGAGCACCTTTTCGTTCATCAGGTGGCCGAGCTGGATCGAGGCGAGCTGGCTGTAGTTCTTGGGTTTTCCGGCGGCGTCGTACATACCGCGCGAGACGTGGCCGAAGCCCCACGCCACGTCGCGAAGCCGCGATTCGACGGCGTCTTGCTCGGTGATGAGCTTTTTTTCCACGAGCCAGGCGGGGAAAAATAGCGCCGCGGTTTGCGCCTTGAGCTCTTCGAACGTGGACGCGAGCGGACCGCCGAAAACGGCGTCGTCTTCCTTCCCGTTCACCTTGTAGTCGTGCGAAGGACCGAGATTGTGCGCGGCCTCGTGGAGGACGACGGACATCATGTCGGGCTTGTCCGTGTCGCTGATCTTCGCCATCGTCGGCGCGCAGAAGAGCGACGCCATGGCCGCGCGGCTCGAGGCCCGGCTGTCGGGATCCGTCGTGAGGTTCGCCATCGTCACGGTCCGGCCGCCTTTGTCGGCGACCTTGCCCCAGTTCGGCAACGATTGACCGATGGTGCCGCCGAGCGCCGCGCGCGAGTCGCCGGAATTTAGGACGATGTCGATGAAATCGGGGAGTTTGAAGCCGACGGTGCGCGCCTTGTACGGCGGACCCGCGAGCGCCGCGAGCGCCCCCTCCATGTCCTGCTTCACGGGCTCGAGCTTCTTCTGCCAGGCGAGGGAATCGGCGTTGATACGCGCGAAGACGACGGCAAAACCCGCTTTCCACGCGCACGGCTCGTAGTAGACCTCGTCGGGTGCGACGCGCAGGTAATACTTCGAGTTTTGCGCGCTCATCGCCGCCCACGCTTCGTCCGCGGACTCCCAGTCGTCGTTTCGAAAGGCCGCAGCGTCGGCGAGGAGGTATCTCTTGAGCGCGGCTTCGTCGTCGCCGAGAACGCCGGCGGCGCCCTCGAGCTCTTTGGCGACCGCTTCCATGTCGTCGCGGTACGCCTGCGAATACTTCACGGTCTTGAAGGTGCCCGGTGCGTCGCCCGCCACCACCACGGAGAAATGCCCCGTGAGCTCCTTCGCGTTCTTCTCTTTCTCGAGCTTTTCGCAAAACTTCGGCTCGGCCTGCACGTCGCTCGGGTACAGCCCGACGACTCGCTTCGGTTTCGCGGCGAGCGCGCTGCACGCCGGGTCGTTCTCGGTCTTCGGAGCTTCGCAAAACGGCCCCTGATTGCGGTAGAAGAGCGCGTGCGACAGCGTGTCGTCCCGCGGGATCTGCGCGTCGAGCCCGAAGGTGCCCTTCTGGCGCATGTGGATCCGCTCGACGATTGCGGCGACACGCAAGAGATACGAGACGAGCGCGCGATGCGCGGGTGGCGCGCTCGAGAAATCGCTCTCGAGCAGCGTCGGGCGACCTTGCGCGAGCTCGGCCTGGACGCTCTCGCGGCGCTTCTTCTCGTCGGGAGCAAGAGCGGCGAAATTCGCCGGCACGGCCGCTTGCTCGTACACCGCCGAAAACCGCGGCAGGAACCGACCCTGGCCGTCGACCCATTCCGAACGGCTCGAGTGGACGGGGCGGTAGAGCACCGCGAGCTCGTCCGGTGTGAGCGCCTTGTCGCCGTTCGCGTCGCGTTTCCAGAACAGCGGTAGGTCGAGCTCGGCCATGCGACGGTTGAAGAGCATGCGCTCGATGCGGTCGTAGCGCGTCGCTTGCGGCGCCGGAGCGACCGAAGCGGCGGGAGGCGGCGGCGGTTCCTTCTTCGAGCAGCCGGAGATCGGTGTCGTCAGGACGAGGAGTCCGAGCGCCGTGCGCCCGATGTCGAGGCGTTTCATGTCAGCGAACGATAATCGTGCTCTCGCACGTGAACAACACGTCGACATGCGCTTCGGCGTCGGCCTGAACGATGCCGCACGCTTCCGGACAGAGCACGATGCGGTCGGCCTCGAGGTAGAACGCGTCGGGGCCGCAATCGGCGGGCGTGCGCGCCTGCAAGAGCTCGCGAGTGCTCGAACCGTTTCCGGGAACGTAGCTCACCGCGACCTTCTCGCGCTCGAGCTCCTTGCCCGCGGGCGGCTCCGGGATGGCGAAGTCGCACGCGATGGTGACGCGCGTCACGACGTCTTCCGAGATCCTTCGGAAAACCACGTCGTACGCGTCGAAGCCGCACAGCGGAAAGCGCAGGCCGCCCGTCAGAATGCTGAGCTCCTGGTACGTACGCCCCTCCGACGTAACGCTCGGGCAGCGCGTGGCGGTGACGGGCTCGGTCGGCAGGTAAGGATCCGTCGCCACGTCTTTCTCCCCGACGCCGACGATGCTGTGGAACACGAGATTCGGTGCGTCGGGCTCGGTTCCGAAGTGCTCCGGGGCCATCGCCTGGAGCTCGGCGACGAACGCCGCCGCGGACATGTTCTCGTCGTCGTCGGTGAGCTCGAGAAAGACTTTTTTCGCGCGCGGACGGAGCCACGCGGACCAACCGTTCGGCGCTTGCCCGGCGCGATCTTCGTGTTCGAGGGCGAAGGGCGGCTCGTACGCGTCGAGCGTCACGTCGAACGAATCGTTGCTCTCGATTTTCGTGAAGTACTGGTAAAACCGTGTGGAGAAAACGGGATTGGCCGCGGGGCACGCGTCGAGCCCGCTTAGCGGCGCCTCGATGCACACCGAGGTGTCCTCGGCGCCCGGATTCGTCGGATTGCGCGCGGCTTTTCGATGCCGCGAGATCAGGATCACGCGGTAATCGACCATGCTCCGGTCGAGGATCCCGGCGAAGTTTACGTTGATGTTGCGCTCGACCGAGTCGAGCTCTTCGTCCATGCTGCCCGAATTGTCGAGCACGACGATGATGTCGATCGGCTCGCGAACGAGCGTCGCCTGCGACTCGGCCTGAGCGCAGGCGCCGCCTTCGCCGGTTTCGTTGCCGGTGCCGCCTCCTCCCCCGGGCGGCACGACGTTGCTTCCGCCCGAACCGTTTCCGGCGCCGCTGCCGGCACTGCCGCCTCCGCCTCCCGGCGCCCCTCCGGTGCCGCTCTCGGCTCGGACCGACCCGAGAATCGTCGGCTTCGACACGCTGCACCCGGCGGGTGAGAGCACACACCAAAACAGGCCGACAAGGGCGAGTCCGACGGGCCTCATTAGGGCACTCGAAGCGTAGAACGTCGTCTAGTGTGGAGCATCCTATCAGTGGACATGAGGATCGCTCTTTGGCCCCGTGTAAACGCGGTGTCCAGTAGCGCTAGAACTATGCATTCACTCTTCGATGGTGCATCGTTCAGGCGTGTGGAAACCCTTGGTGCGGGTTGCGGGGCTTGCCGCTGTTCTGTCGGTCGCTTGCATCGTGCCGCCCGCGGCTTCGAAGCCGCCTCAGGCGGAGCGCCAGCCGAACACGAGCGAGAGCGACCTCCTCGCCGCGCACGCGCGAGGGCAGCGCGCGTATGAGGCGAACGACTTCGAGCAGGCGCGTGACATCGCGCGCAGCGCGCTGAAGCGTGCAGCTACGCTTCGCGTCAATCCGCGGATGCTCGCGATGCTGCACGAGCTCGAGGGCAACGCGCTCTGGAGGCTGACGGACATCGATGCCGACGAGGCTTTCGAATCGGCGCTCGTGAACTGGGAGAAGGTTCCAGGTGCCCGTAGCGACGTGGCTCGACTCGAGCTTCGGCTTGCGAACGTGGTCGGCTTCGTCGGCGCCAACTTCGATCGCGCCGAAGGGCTCGTCAGGCACTCCATGAAACTCATGACGGAGCTCGGTGAGTCCGGCTCGTACCGCTTCGTCGCGGCGCACTGCGTTCTGCTCGACATTCTGGAGCAGCAGTGTCGCACCGACGAGGCATCGGCCGTGCTCGATGCCGTCGAGAAGCTCGTGAACGAGCAGCAGCCGGTCCATCCGTTGGACGCGCACAAGGTTCTGCAGTTCCGAGCGCTCATCAGTCGGGACTCCGGCGATCTTGCGCGCGCCGTCGAGCTTCAGCAACGAGGGCTGGCTGAGCTCGAGCGGCTCGATGCGAAGGACGAGCTCGGGCGAGTTCAGCGCTCCAGTGCCCTCGGCAATCTCGCGGAGTTCGAGCGCGCCCGCGGCAACTACGCCGAAGCGGCGAAGTACGCGCAGCGAGAGGGCACCGTCTCCGTGAAAAGATCGGGGGACGGTCGCTTCGAGCAGACCCAAGCCGAGGATCTTCATTTCGCTTACGCGGCGACGCGGGACCCGAAGCTCGCCGCGCACGACGAACAGCACGGGCTCGTGGAGGTTCGCGTGGGAAAAGAGCTATTCCCGGCGGTTCTGCCCGAGCACCGAGCGTGCCACCCCGAAGTCTCGAAGCCCGCGCAAGGTCGAATCGGTCGCTACAAGGGGGTCCTCGATCTCCTGGATCCGTGCCTCGTGAAAGCGGCCCAGGGGGGCGGCAAGGGCTCGTTCAGGCTCATGTTCCGCGTCGAAGACGGTCGGGTGGTGGCAGTCGCAGCGCTCGGCCCCCGCACCGAGCCCGAGGTGCTGCGCTGCGCAGCCGAGCGAGCGCTCGACTACCAACACCCGACCGAGCGGTACAACGAGTTCGACTACAAATTCGTGGACTGGCCGTAGCGGGGAGCCGCGCGGTGGGTGAGGGTGGGCACGGCTGCCACTAGCCGCGCGCCGTTCCACGCCTTACCTTGTCT
>Ga0075366_10001009_pt1 | contig 13769 bp, 11 predicted proteins | sample EndMethybrTD3031_FD_72351 | JGI IMG/M metagenome (GOLD analysis project Ga0075366, IMG submission 72351) | Populus endosphere microbial communities from Tennessee, USA - Endosphere MetaG P. TD hybrid TD303-1 | ecosystem: Host-associated > Plants > Roots > Endosphere | place: USA: Tennessee...
GCGAAGTCCAACAGTCGCCGCTGGTCTACGTGGCGGCGTTACACCGGCCACAGTAGCGTCACAGGCTGGCGCGCTGTCGCACACTCCGCTGTGATCTCGGGGGAGCTGCCGTAAGCACGCTTGAAATGAGCCCGCGCAAGGCGTCATCCCTCCCCGCGAGCGGAGGGATGACGCTGCCGTTGTTGATGCAGGTGCGCGGAATGTGCGCCGCCACTCATTCCGCGGCGGCGATTCGCTGCGCCCGCCACTGCGCCATCAGCGCGCGGAGCGCCGCGGGCTTGAGCGGCTTGTTCAAGAGTTGCACGTCCTGGGCGCGCGCCTCGTCGCGCACATGCGGCGAGCGGTCGGCAGTGATCAGGATCGCCGGCAGATCGGCGCGGAAGCGCTTGCGCAATTCGGCGATGGCGCCGAGACCGGTGCCGCGGTCGAGATGATAGTCGACGAGCAGGCCGTGCGGCGTGGCCGCCGCTCCGGCCATCGCCGCGATGGCCGTTGCGAGGTCCGGCGCCTTCAGCACCTGGCAACCCCAACCGCCCAAGAGCGTCTCCATGCCGTCGAGCACCTTGGGCTCATTGTCGATGCACAGCACCGTGATGCCGGAAAGCTGCCCGCGGTTGGGAGCGGCCACTTCGCGCGGCGCCTGCGCCGGCGCGGCGCTGGACATCGGCATCGTCACCGAGAAACGCGAGCCGCGGCGCGGCGCCGAGCGCAGCTCGACCTTGTGATCCAGCACCCGCCCGATGCGCTCGACGATCGACAGGCCAAGCCCCAATCCGCGCGCCACCTTGGCGCCTTCGTCGAGCCGCTGGAATTCGCGGAAGATCACCCGCCGCTTCGAGGAAGGAATGCCGAGGCCCGTATCGTACACGTCGATGCGCAGGTTGGCGCCGCGGCGCCGGCAGCCGACCAGCACGTGGCCCTTGGGCGTGTATTTGATCGCGTTGGAGACGAGGTTTTGCAAGAGCCGCCGCAACAGCCGGCGGTCGGAACGGACTGCAAGCGAGCAGGGCATGAACTTCAGTTCAAGACCCCTCTCGCGCGCCAGCGGCGCGAATTCGACCTCAAGCTGACGCAACATCTCGTCGATACGGAAGCTGACGAATTCCGGCCGCATCGCGCCGGTGTCGAGCCGAGAAATGTCGAGCAGCGCGTTGAAAATCTCCTCGACCGCGTCGAGCGACGCGTCGACGTTCTCGATCAGCCGGCCGTCCTCGCCTTGGCCCTGCCGCTCCAAGAGCGACGTGACGTAAAGACGTGCGGCGTTGAGCGGCTGAAGGATGTCGTGGCTTGCGGCGGCGACAAAGCGCGTCTTGGAGATGTTGGCCTCTTCGGCTTCGGCCTTGGCGCGGCCGAGTTCGGCGTTGAGGCGCGTCAGCGCGGTGGTGCGTTCGCGCACCCGCACCTCCAGCGTGGCGTTGGCGCGCTCCAGCGCTTCGGCGGCGACGACGCTCGGCGTGATGTCGGTGGCCGTGGTGACGATGCCGCCGTCCGGCATGCGGTTGGTGCGGACCTCGACGACAAGGCCGCGCTCGACAAAGCGCTTGAGGAAGGGCTCGCTGTCATTCGCATAGTGCTCGAGCCGCGCACGAACCAGCGTCTCGACATCACCGGGGCCGAGCGCGCCCTGCTCGGCGTTGTGGCGGACGATCTCCTCGAGATTGATGCCGACGCGGGTGAGCTCGGGCGGCAGATCGAGGATCTCGCCGAACTGCCGGTTCCAGCACACCAGCCGCATCTCCTTGTCGTAGACCGCAATGCCCTGGCGCACGTGATCGAGCGCGGTCTGCAGGATTTCACGGTTGTAGTGGATCGCCGCATTGGCGTCGTCGAGCAGCTTCAAGGCGGCCTGGGTCGAGACGGTGCGCTTGCGCAGCAGGAGCGACAGCACCAGCCGCGACGAGGCCGCCCCGATCGCCGAGGCAAGCTGATGCTCGGCGTAGCGCATGAGCTGGACGTCGGCCTCCACCTCGGGCTGCAGGCTGATGCGGCGCGTCGCGGCAAAGCTTTCGAACGACGAGCGGGTCCGCTCCTCACCCAAATAACGGGCGACCGTCAGGGTCAGTTCGCCGACCGTCACCGACGACCGCCACAGCCGGAAGCCCGGCGCCATCGGAGCAAGACGCGTCGGCACGAACAGCTCGGCCTGCATCCGCTCGATCGGCCGCGGCGCGCGGCTGAGCGAGAAGCCGATGTAGGTCAGAATATTGAGCGACAGGCTCCAGATCACGCCGTGAACCAGCGGCGGCAGTTCGAATCCGAACAGGTGCTGCGGCCGGAGGAACTCGATGCCCCAGGGGCCATGATCGAGGAAGGCGCTGTCCCAGAAGGTCGGCAGCAACAGCGTATAGGCCCAGACCCCGATGCCGATCGTCATGCCGGCGATGGCGCCGCGGGCGGTGGCGTTGCGCCAGACCAGGCCGCCGAAGAACGCAGGCGCGAGCTGCGCGATCGCGGCAAACGCCAGAATGCCGATGGTGGCGAGCTGGGCGTCGCCCGCCAGGCGGTAATACAGATAGGCAAACAGCAGAATTGCGAAGATCGCCAGCCGCCGCACCGTGAGCAGCAAGGAGCCGACGTTCTCGCGGCTCTCGATCAGCGCCTCGCGGCGCTGCAGCACCCAGGGAATGACGATGTCGTTGGAGATCATGATGGCGAGCGCCACCGTCTCGACGATCACCATGGCGGTGGCAGCCGACAGCCCGCCGACAAAGGCCAGGATCGTGAAGGTGCTAGAGCCGGCATGCAGCGGCAGCGCCAGCACGAACATGTCGCCGTCGACATTGCCGGCCGGGAAGGTCAAGAGGCCCGCAATGGCGATCGGCACCACGAACAGATTGATCAGCACCAGGTAGATCGGAAACATCCAGCGCGCGCGCTTGATCTCGCGCTCGTCGTTGTTCTCGACCACCGCGACGTGGAACTGGCGCGGCAGCAGCAGGATGGCGACGAACGACAAGAGCGTGGTCGCCATCAGTGTGTCTATGGCAGGCTCGCGGGTCAGCACCGACGCGGCCGGCAGCGATTGCATCGCCAAACTGAACAGCGCCACCGGGCCGTCGAACATCCAGAACGTGACGAAGATGCCGACCGCGAGGAACGCCACCAGCTTGACGATGGATTCGGCGGCGACGGCCAGCATCAGACCGTCCTGATGCTCGGTCGCGTCGATATGCCGGGTGCCGAACAGAACCGCGAACACCGCCATCGACATGGCGACGAACAGCGCCATGTCGCTGAGCACCGGACGCGCGGAGGAGTCCGGCATCACATGGGCGATGATAGTTTCGAGCGAGAACGAAACCGCCTTGAGCTGCAGCGCGATGTAGGGAACCGTGCCGATGATCGCGATCAACGCGACGGTCGCGGCCACCGCCTGGCTCTTGCCGTAGCGCGCCGCGATGAAATCGGCGATCGAGGTGATGTTCTGGCCCTTGGCGAGCCGCACCACGCGCGCGATCACCGGCGCGAACAGCACGATCATCAGCACCGGGCCGATATAGATGGTCAGGAACTCGTAGCCGCTGCGGGACGCCGAGCCGACCGAGCCGAAGAACGTCCACGAGGTGCAATAGATCGCAAGCGACAGCGGATAGATGAAGAGCCGGGCGCGGCCCTCGCGGCCGAGCCGCCGGACGCGATCGCCGTAGCTTGCGATGAGAAACAGAAGGCCGATATAGCCGAGCGCAACGGCTATGACGACCCAGCCTTGCAGCATGTCGTCTCCCCAGACGGGTCTGGCCGGCGATTCTTTGCCGGCGGTTCTTGGCCAAAACGCAGCCGGACGGACCCTGCCGGACCAGAATCACCACACAGGCCCGGCCTTGTCCACCAGATCAGGAACTGGTCGCAGCCCGGTCAAACACTGGGCCGCCGGTTGGAGGGCGCAATGCAGCATTTTAATTTTTCGACGATCGCTCAATGGGAACGGAGGGCCGGTCGGCAAGACAACCGGACGTGCGAGTCAAAATATCATGCGACTTATGTCTAACGCCCAAGCTCGTTGTTCGACGCCCAAGTTCGTTTGTGTACGCCCAAGTCCGTCGAACAAGTCCGTCGAACGCTTCTGTTGAGTTTATGTCACGTTGCCGCTGACGAAATTTTTTCGGATGAAAAACCTGACACGCGGCATTCTCCGATGATACGCGCGCAACTTGCAGAAAACACCTCCGCCGGTGCGCGCCGCTGGGTTTGTTGTTTCAGTCCTCACGCGATCCGATTGAATTTTTTGCGTTGCCAAACTGTTGTTGATTCAACGCGCTGCGTCATGGTGAATAAATCAACTTGATCTTTGCGTGTAATCGACGCAATTTTACGAAGCCGGTCCTATTCCGGATCGCGGAGCGAGGCGCGACGCTCATGTCCCAGGAATTTTTGTCCCAGGATTTTTCGAACGGAAGCGAATCGGTCGCCGCCAAGCGGCCGGTGGAACGCAACAGCTTCGACGCACTCACGCCGCGTGAGCGCGATGTGCTCGAGCAACTCGTCGCCGGTGCGTCCAACAAGGAAGCCGGCCGTCTGCTCGGCATCAGCCCGCGTACGATTGAAATCCATCGCGCCCGCATCATGGAAAAGTTCGGCGCAAAAAATGTCGCCGATCTGGTGCGCACGGCGCTGCGGCTCGGCATTCAGTATTGAAAGATCCGCCGGCGCGGGCCGCCTGGCGGAACGTCCTGCGAGCAAGCGTTTGACGGAGCCGGATCGGCGCGGCATTGATCGCGCCGATGCCAGCTTCGCCAACCTCCACCAAGCTCATCGTCCTGCGCACGCTCGAAACCCTGGCTGCTGGCGCGGCGGGCGCCATGCTGCTGACCTGGCTTGGCTTTCCGGCGGGCCTCGTGACCGGCTCGCTGCTCGGCGTGGCCATCGCGGCCCTTGTCGGCCGGCCGGTGACCGTTCCACAGCCGCTGTCGCGGGTGATCTCGGTGCTGGTCGGCATTTCACTCGGCGCGGTGGTGAGTCCGGACACGCTGAAGGGGCTCGCGGCGTTTCCGCTGAGCGTCGCGGTGCTCGCGGTGTCGACGGTCTGCATGATCATCGGGACCAGCGCGTATCTTCGCTACGTTCACGGCTGGGATCCGCTGTCGGCGCTGTTCGGCGCAAGCCCCGGGGCGCTCGCGCAGGTCATGGTGCTGTCGGCGGAATACAAAGCCGACATGCGCGCCATCGCCATCGTGCAGACCATGCGCGTGGTGGCGCTGACGGTCGGTATTCCGACCGGCCTGTCCTGGTTCGGGTTCACGGCGCCCGGCGGCATCATGGCGCGGCTCGGCACCGCCCAGCCGCAGTCGCTGATCGAACTCGCCATTCTGGTCGCGATATCGACCGCTGCGGGGTGGGCGGTCTGGCGGTTGCGGCTGCCCGGCGGGCTGATCTTCGGGGCGATGATGGCCTCCGCCATCCTGCACGGCGCAGGCTATGTCTCGGCGGTGCTGCCATGGTGGGTGGCAAGCGCCGCGGTGATCGGCATCGGCGCGGTGACCGGCTCGCGCTTTGCCAACACCTCGCCGTTGACGCTCTTGCGGTTTCTGGCCGCCGCGGTCGGCTCATTCGCGGTGGCGATCGCCATCGCGACGTTGTCGGTGCTGGTGCTCACCACGCTGATGTCGGTGCATGTCGGCGACGCCGTGGTGGCGTTCGCGCCCGGCGCCCAGGACACCATGATGGTGCTGGCGCTGTCGCTGCATCTCGACCCGGTGTTCGTCGGCGCCCTGCAGATCTCGCGGTTTCTGCTGGTGTCGCTGCTGGTGCCGTTCATGGCGCACCGCATCCGGCGCCAACTCGCGGCGAAAAAGGGCGCGGAACCGCCCGACTGAACGCGTTATTCCGCGGCGAGCGAGCGCGCTTTCAGCGGCAGGCCGAGCTTCTGCCAGACATCGACCAGCGCCTCGGCCAGCACATCGATCAGCGCGTCGTCGTGATACGGCGACGGCGTGATGCGCAGCCGCTCGGTGCCCTTCGGCACCGTCGGATAGTTGATCGGCTGGATGTAGATGCCGTGCTCGGACAGCAGCAGGTCGCTCGCCGCCTTGCACTTGTCCGGCTCGCCGACCATCACCGGCACGATATGCGTCGGCGTGTCCATCACGGGCAGTCCGACCGAATTGAGCACCGCCTTGACCCGCGCCGCGCGGTCCTGGTGGCGCTCGCGCTCCCAGGTCGACGACTTCAGATGGCGGATCGCGGCGGCCGCCGCGGCGCAGACCGCCGGCGGCAGCGCCGTGGTGAAGATGAAGCCCGGCGCGTAGGACCGCACCGCGTCGCAGAGCGCGCCGTCGGCCGAGATATAGCCGCCGAGGCCGCCGAACGCCTTGCCGAGCGTGCCCTCGATGACATCGACCCGGGCCATGGCGTTGTCGCGCTCGGCGATGCCGCCGCCGCGCGGCCCGTACAGGCCGACCGCATGGACCTCGTCGAGATAGGTCATCGCGCCATAGCGTTTGGCGAGATCGCAGATCGCGTGGATCGGCGCGATGTCGCCATCCATGGAATAGAGGCTTTCGAAGGCGATGAGCTTCGGCCGTTCGCCCGCAGCCCGCAGCAGCTCTTCGAGATGCGCCATGTCGTTGTGGCGGAAGATCTGCTTTTCGCAGCCCGCCTGGCGGATGCCCTCGATCATCGAATTGTGGTTGTAGGCGTCCGACAGGATCAGGCAGTTCCGAATGAGCTTGGCGATGGTCGGGATGCCGGTCTGGTTCGACACATAGCCCGAGGTGAACACCAGAGCCGATTGCTTGCCATGCAGGTCGGCCAGCTCACGCTCCAGATCGACCAGCGGATGGTTGGTGCCCGCGATGTTGCGCGTGCCGCCCGCGCCGGTGCCCATCCGTGTCGCGGTCTCAACCATGGCACCGATCACCTTCGGGTGCTGGCCCATGCCGAGGTAGTCGTTGGAACACCAGATCACGACCTCGCGCGGGCCGTTCGGGGCATGCCAGATGGCATGCGGAAACCGGCCGGCAATGCGTTCCAGGTCGGCGAACACGCGGTAGCGCCGTTCATCCCGCAGACGAGCCAAAGCGTCGGCGAAAAACACGTCGTAATTCATGAGAAATCCGGCCTTCTTCCTGTGCGGATGGCTCGTCGCCCGGGTGCAGAACCCATTTTTAGAAGCCTTCCATGTTGCTTGTCGAGGCGTTTCTTGCACCCAAATCAGCCCCTTGGGTGTGATCTGCATCAAGTTCCCGTCAGCGCTTTGAAAACGCCCGTCGTTGTCCGCGCCATGCTTGTGGGACATCCAAGCGTTCCATCGCGGGCGGTTGCTCCCGCGGCGTCGCCGGCCGCATAATTCAGCCCTCGGGTGGAGGCGGTGCGATGCACAAAATCTCGATTTCGCAGTCGGTGATCGACCGGGTGGTGGCGCGGCGCGGCCGCGAGCACATTTTCGACGACCTCGATCCGGCCAAAACCGCATTGGTCGTTGTGGATATGCAGAACGGTTTCATGCTGCACGAGGTGGCGCACTCGCCCTGCGCCATGGCCCACGAGATCGTGCCGAACATCAACCGATTGGCGGAGGCAGTGCGCGCCCATGGCGGCGGCGTGGTGTGGATCCAGACCGCCTTCACCGAGGAGACACTGACGAGCTGGTCGACGCTTTATGGGATGGTCGGTCCCAAGGGCACCGAGCGGCGGCGGCGGTCGCTGTCGGTCACCAGCAAGGGCTACGACCTGTTCCCGGGGTTGAAGGTCGAGCCGCAGGACATGATCGTCGAGAAGAAGCGCTACAGCGCCTTCATCCAGGGCTCGTCGGACCTCGCGGCGCTGCTGCGCCAGCGCGGCCTCGACACGCTCCTGATCACCGGAACGGTCACAAACGTCTGCTGCGAGTCGACCGCCCGCGACGCCATGATGCTGAACTTTAAGACCATCATGGTGACCGACGGCAACGCCGCCAACACCGACGAGGACCACAACGCCGCGCTCAGCAATTTCTATCTGACCTTCGGCGACATCATGTCGACCGACCTCGCCATCGAATGCCTCAAGCGGAATTCAGGCAAGAAGCTGGTCGCGGCTGAGTAGTCCTGCGTTATTCGCCCTTGATGTTTTGCGCCTTGATGACCGGCGTCCAGAGCTCGTGTTCCGACTGCATGATGGCGGCGAGCTGATCCGGCGTGGCGCTCGAGGCATCGACGCCGAGCACCTCGAAGCGCTGCTTCACCGCGGGTTCGGTCTGCATCCTGGCGACGTCAGCGTGCATCTTCATCACCAGCTCGCGCGGCGTCTTTGACGGCACGAACAGGCCGTACCACGACGACACGTTGAAGCCCGGCACGCCGGATTCGGCGAAGGTCGGCAATTCCGGCGCCAGCGCCGAGCGCTGCGGTGTCGACTGGGCGAGGCCGCGCACCTGGCCGGACCGCACCGCCTGCAACAGTGAGCCGGTGGTGTTGAACATCGAATCGATGCGGTTGGTGACGAGATCGTTCATCGCACCCGCCGCGACGCCGCGATAGGGCACGTGGGTGATGTCGATGCCGGCCGCACGCTTGAACAGCTCGGCGGTGAGATGCGGCGTGGTCCCGATGCCGGGCGTCGCGAACGTAACCTTGCCGGGATTGGCCTTGGCGCGGGCGATGTAGTCTGCGAGCGATTTGATTGTGGAGTCGTTGGAGACCACCACCAGGTTCGGGTAGGTGCCGAGCAGCGAGATCGGTGTGAGGTCGCGGATCGCGTCGTAGCCCGACGTCGGAAACAACTGCGGCATGATCGGCAGCGACGACGGGCTGAACAGGATCGTGTAGCCGTCGGGCGCCGCATGGGCGACCGTGTCGTTGGCGATGTTGCCGCCGGCGCCGGCCTTGTTCTCGACCACGACCTGCTGGCCCCACAATTCGGACAGCCGATTGGCGGCGATGCGGGCGGCCGCGTCGGCGCCGCCGCCGGGCGGGAAGCCGACCACGATGCGGATCACGCGGTTCGGCCATCCCGCCGTTGCGCCGCTCGATTGGCCGAACGACAAACGCGGGAGCGCTGGCGCCGCGAGCGCGGCAGTCCCCAGACGCAGCAAACGGCGGCGATGAATCGTCATGGCGTTTCCTTTCCCCCAAAAGGCCGTTTCGGCTCTTTGAGGGAGGCTAACGCGATTATGGATCAGGCTGAAGGATGGTGCTGCCGGTAAGGATTGAACTTACGACCTCCCCATTACCAATGGGGTGCTCTACCACTGAGCTACGGCAGCAGGACCGCGGAATCGCCCACAAATCGCAGGGGGTCGGCCGGGCGCGGCGGAAACTGCCATAAGGGGTTCGGCGAAGCAAGAACAGCGGTTTTTCGTGGTCTTAACCGTGTGGGGCGGACCTTCGAACCTCAAAGCGGGCTCGGCCGACCAAGGATTGAGTCGAACCCCCTCTGTGGTGCCATGCCGGTCTCTTGTTCCCCATTCGGTGGTCTCAGGCTGCGAACCGGCGCAATGACGGTCGTCGCCGCGGTCTTTTTGCAACTCGGTCTGATGACCGGCGACGCGCATTCCGCCCCTGCCTGCCTGCCGCTCGGCGCTCGCATGTTCAGCATCCCCTCGACGTCGATGGCGCCGACGCTCCAGATCAATGAATACGTTTTGGCCTTGGAATCGTCGGCGGTCTCGCGCGGCGACGTGGTCACATACCTGCTGCCCAAGGATCAGAGGACGGTCTACATCAAGCGCGTCGTTGGCCTGCCGGGCGAGCGCGTTCAGATGGTTGACGGCGTTTTGCATATCGACGGTGTGCCGGTGGTGCAGAAGCGGCTGGCTGACACCGTGATGCAAAACCATGGCGACAAGCCGCGGACGGTCCGGCAATGGCTCGAGACGCTGCCCGGCGGCCGCAGCCATCGCGTTCTCGATGAGGTCGACAACGGCTTTCTCGACAACACGGCGGAATACACTGTGCCGGCCGGGCACTATTTCATGATGGGTGACAACCGCGACAATTCGAGCGACAGCCGCCTGCTCACCCAGCACGGCCCGGTGCCGGCTGCCAACATTCTTTGCCGTCCTGAATTCGTTTACTTTTCGATGGAGGAGGGCGAGAGCGCCTGGCGGTTCTGGCGCTGGCCGCGATCGGTGCGGTGGAGTCGTCTGTTCGCCTGGATCGACTGATGGCGCCCTTGCTTCGCCCGATCCGGAAGGGGTAGCTAAGCCATGACCGGCAGCGACAACGGCACATCCGAAACCCGGTCCGGCGTCCGCAAGGGCGACGGCAAGCGGGCCGACCGGCTGCGGGCGGCGCTGCGGGAAAATCTCAAGCGGCGCAAATCGCAGGCGCGGGAGCGGTCGCGGACCGCCGCGCCGTCTCACGATTCCGCCGGAATCGTACCTGACAACGGGTCGAACACGTCACAAGACTGATAGCAGGACTGAGCCGGGTTCCGGCGCGGGGGCAAAGCATGGATCGCATACGCATCGTCGGTGGCCGGCCGCTCAACGGCTCGATCCCGATCTCGGGCGCCAAGAACGCGACCTTGCCGCTGATGATCGCCAGCATGCTCACCGATCAGACGCTGATTCTCGACAATGTGCCGCGGCTCGCCGACGTGAACCTGCTGCAGCGCATTCTCTCCAATCACGGCGTCGACATGATGGTGCCGGGCAAGCGGCCGGGCGAGTCGCAGCAGAACGGCCACACCATTCATATCGTCGCCTCGCGGATCGTCGACACCACGGCGCCGTACGATCTCGTCTCCAAGATGCGCGCGAGCTTCTGGGTGATCGCGCCGTTGGTGGCGCGCATGGGCGAGGCCAAGGTCTCGATGCCGGGCGGCTGCGCCATCGGCACGCGGCCTGTCGACCTGCTGATCTTCGCGCTGGAAAAGCTCGGCGCCAAGATCGAGATCGACGGCGGCTATGTCATCGCCCGCGCCAAGGACGGGCTCAAGGGCGGCGAGATCAAGTTTCCCAAGGTCACGGTGAGTGGCACTCACACCGCGCTGATGGCGTCGGTGCTGGCGCACGGCACGACGGTGATCGACAACGCCGCGCAGGAGCCGGAGATCGGCGACGTCGCGGATTGCCTGAACAAGATGGGCGCCCGGGTGTCCGGCATCGGCACCTCGCGGCTGATCGTCGAAGGCGTGTCGCGGCTCGGCGGCGCGCGGCATCGTGTGCTGCCCGACCGCATCGAGACCGGCACCTATGCGATGGCGGTGGCGATGACCGGCGGCGATGTCCTGCTGGAGGGCGCGCGGCCGGAGCTGTTGCAGTCGGCGCTCGATATCCTGGCGCAGACCGGCGCGGAGATCAGCGCGACGAATGAAGGCATTCGCGTCAAGCGCAACGGCGCAGGCATTTCGCCGGTCGACGTCACGACCGATCCGTTCCCGGGCTTTCCGACCGATCTCCAGGCCCAGTTCATGGCGCTGATGAGCCGGGCCAAGGGCACGTCGCGGATCACCGAAACGATTTTCGAGAACCGCTTCATGCACGTTCAGGAGCTGGCGCGGCTCGGCGCGCGCATCCAGCTTGACGGCCAGAGCGCCATCGTCACCGGTGTCGACAAGCTTCGCGGCGCGCCGGTGATGGCGACCGATCTGCGGGCTTCGGTTGGCCTCGTCATCGCGGCGCTCGCCGCCGAAGGCGAGACCATGGTGAACCGGGTCTATCACCTCGACCGCGGCTTTGAGCGCCTCGAAGAGAAGCTCGGCGCTTGCGGCGCGGCGATCGAACGGGTCAGCGGTTAGTCTTGCGCACTTGCGCTCTCGCAATTGCTTCGCTGTTGGCGCTGGCGGCGCCTGTTGCTGCGCAGCCGGCACTGCCATGCAGCGGCACGCAGAAGTCCTGGATGGTCGCCGAACTGCTGTTCGGCCGGAGCAAGGTCAGCGACCGGAGCTGGGAGCGCTTCCTGGCCGCCGAAGTGACGCCGCGCTTTCCCGACGGGCTCACGGTCTATGACGCCAAGGGGCAATGGCGAAACCCTGAGACCAAGACGATTTCACGCGAACGCAGCAAGGTGGTGATGATCGCCATGCCGCCCGGCGCCGATAACGATGCGCGCCTGCAGGCGGTGATCGAAGCCTATAAAACCCGCTTCAAGCAGCAGTCGGTCGGGCTCATCCTGCGGCCGTCCTGCGTGTCGTTTTAAGCTTGAAGGATCGCTGTTTGAGGCTTGAAGGATCGCCGCGTCCTTCTTACCTTCCTGGCATTGGTTCAAACAACGAAGCCGGGATCATGGATCTTCTCAAGCTCGTCGCGCTTGATCGAGACGACATGGAGGTCGTCTCAGCGCATTTGCAGGACGCAGTCGTCAAGGCTGCTGACATTCGCTGGCTGCCCGCCGAAAGTCGGGTGGTGGTTGGGCTCAACCGCTTCGATTGGGAGGCGGCTCACTGCAGCACAACCCCGCAATTCCGCCGCCGCCGTGCGGCGCTGCGGTTCGATCGTGTGGCCGCCTGTAAGTGCCGCGGCCTGAGCGCGGTCCAAAAGGATCAGGTTCTCAACCTGCTTGCCGTCGAGTTCGAGCGTACGGACGAGCCGGCCGGCGTGGTGACTTTCACGTTTTCCGGCGGCGGTGCGTTGCGGCTCGAGGTCGAGTGCCTCGAAGTCGAACTGACCGATCTCGGCCCTTGCTGGGGCACCGATTGCTGCCCCGAGCATGTGGTGGACGTGGAGCCCGTGCAGGCGGCACAGCCGCTCGACAGGGTCGCCAAACAGGGTTGACGCGCGCTCAAGCGCGGGCCATTGAGCCTTGAAGCCGGGGATCGCCCCCGGCGCGGGCTGCGCGCATGCCGATACGCCTCGACAATCGATCCGCGGATTTCGCCGCGCGCTTCACTGCGTTTCTCGCCACCAAGCGTGAGACCGCGCCGGACGTCGAGCAGGCGGTGCGCGCCATCATCGACGATGTGCGACGGAACGGCGACCGCGCGCTGATTGCGCTCAGCGCCAAGTTCGACCGCATCGATCTCGACAAGGTGGGAATTCGCGTCACCGCGGCTGAGATCGATGCCGCCACTGTCGCGTGCGACCGCCGCTCGCTCGAAGCTCTGACGGTCGCGCGCGACCGCATCCAGGCCTACCACCAGCGGCAGAAGCCCGCGGATGACCGCTTCACCGATGCGATCGGCGTCGAGCTCGGCCATCGCTGGAGCGCGATCGAGGCGGTCGGGCTCTATGTGCCGGGCGGCACCGCGGCCTATCCGTCGTCGGTTCTGATGAATGCGGTGCCGGCCAAGGTCGCAGGCGTGCCGCGCGTCGTGATGGTGGTGCCGTCGCCGGACAACAAGCTGGTGCCGCTGGTGCTGGCGGCCGCGAAGCTTGCCGGCGTCGACGAGGTCTATCGTATCGGCGGCGCCCAGGCGGTGGCCGCGCTCGCCTACGGCACCGAAACCATCAAGCCGGTGGCCAAGATCGTGGGGCCGGGCAACGCCTATGTGGCGGCCGCCAAGCGCGTGGTGTTCGGCACCGTCGGCATCGACATGATTGCGGGGCCGTCTGAAGTGCTGATCCTCGCCGACAAGCACGCCAATCCCGACTGGATCGCGGCCGACTTGCTGGCACAAGCCGAGCACGATACCGCCGCGCAATCGATCCTGATCACCGATGATGCGACGCTTGCGGATTCGGTCGAAAAAGCCGTCATGGCGCAGCTCACGACCTTGCCGCGCAGCAGCGTGGCCGGCGCGTCGTGGCGCGATTTCGGCGCCGTCATTCTGGTGCGCTCGCTCGACGAGGCCATCCCGCTGGTCGATGCGCTGGCGCCGGAGCATCTCGAGATCGAAACCGAAGATGCCGAGCGGTTCGTCGGCAAGATCCGCAACGCCGGTGCGATCTTTCTCGGCGCGCACACGCCGGA
>Ga0075366_10001012_pt1 | contig 13765 bp, 12 predicted proteins | sample EndMethybrTD3031_FD_72351 | JGI IMG/M metagenome (GOLD analysis project Ga0075366, IMG submission 72351) | Populus endosphere microbial communities from Tennessee, USA - Endosphere MetaG P. TD hybrid TD303-1 | ecosystem: Host-associated > Plants > Roots > Endosphere | place: USA: Tennessee...
TAACACACCAATAATAAATATCTTGGAAAGCATGGTTCAGGTGCAATAGTTTAGTGGGTTAAAGGTAATTCTTTTTTGTTAAAATGAATTTATAACTTACCGGACACCTTTATTTGTTATAATCCGTGTGCTTTGATACGTTTATAATGTCGCCGGCAAATTTACCACCTATGTTGTTAAAAATAGTAAACCGCTTGTTGTAATGGTAAGTTAAGGGCATTCGTATTTGAAGTATAGGTTAATAATAACATTCGTAACGTTTTCGATAGGCAATCCAATCCGGTTGCCATTTTTGTTTTATTGGCTATTTTAGGGCTTTTAATAAGTTGACATGAAAAAAAATCTACTCATAGCTTTATGCCTTGTGCTTTTGGCTTTTTGCGCACAAGCCCAGCCAAAAGGCCCCGATGCTGATTATATAAAAGCAAATTACACCAAATACGAATATAACATACCCATGCGCGATGGCAAAAAGCTGTTCACATCGGTTTATGTGCCAAAAGATCAAACCAAAAAGTATCCCATTATGATGGACAGGACGCCTTACAGCGTGGCTCCTTATGGTGTTGATGCCTACAAGGGCAGCCTTGGTCCGTCGTCGTTATTTGTGCGCGATGGATATATTTTTGTTTACCAGGATGTGCGCGGCCGCTGGATGAGTGAAGGCGTTTTTGAAGAAATGACACCCGAAAAGGAAGTGCACAAAACCAAAAATGATGTAGATGAAGGTACCGACACCTATGATACAATCAACTGGCTGCTAAAAAATATTAAAAATAACAATGGCAAAGTGGGTGTTTGGGGCATTTCTTACCCTGGCTTTTATACAACAGCTGCATTACTTAGTCGTCATCCGGCACTGGTAGCTGCATCGCCGCAGGCGCCGATGGCCGATTTGTACCGCGACGACGCTTTTCATAATGGGGCGTTTATGCTTACCGCCAACTTTGGCTTTTACCCGTTTTTTACCAATCGCCAGGATGATAAACCTACACAACGCAGGGGAACTGGCTTTAACGCGGGCACCAACGATGGCTACGATTTTTTTATGCGGATGGGGTCGGTAAAAAATTCCAATGTAAAATATTATAAAGATACCATCCGCTTGTGGAACGAGATGCTTGACCACCCCAATTATGATCAGCATTGGAAAGACCGTAATGTACTTTACCACCTGCACGATATTAAAACCGCGGTATTAGTCACCGGCGGATGGTATGATGCCGAAGATTTATACGGCGCTATCAACACATACAAAACACTGGTAAAAGAAAATCCTAACACACCGGTTTACTTTACCATGGGCCCCTGGGTGCATGGCGGCTGGGCACGTGGCGATGGCGATCATTTAGGCGATGTTGGTTTTGGCGGCCCTACCGGCCCGTTTTACCGTGAAAAGATTGAATTTGCTTTTTTTAGCCATTATTTAAAGGGTACCGACCTTAACCTGGAGCCGATCTCAACTTTCCAAACTGGTGTTAACCAATGGAAAACGTATAAAACCTGGCCGCCTAAGGAAGCTGTTGATAAAAATTTATACCTGCTACCAAACGGGAAGCTTTCATTTGATACCCCTGTAACCGCCGGAAGTTTTGATGAGTTTGTATCCGATCCCAATAAACCGGTGCCTTTTATTGGTACCATTGAGAATGATATGAAACGCGAATACATGACCGGCGACCAGCGCTTTGCATCGCAACGCCCTGATGTATTGACTTATGAAACCGATGTGCTGGACAAGGACATTACCCTTGCCGGTAACATATGGGCCAATCTTAAAGTATCTACCACCGGCACTGATGCAGACTGGGTGGTGAAGGTTATTGACGTATATCCCGATTCAACAAAGAACGATAAGTTTACAGGCAAGGGCGTTTACCTGGGTGGCTATCAGCAAATGGTACGCAGCGAGGCCATGCGCGGCAAATTCCGCAATGGTTTTGATAAGCCTGAACCGTTTGTGCCGGGAAAAGCCACTGCGGTTAATTTTGAGTTGCAGGACGTGTTGCACACCTTTAAAAAAGGCCACCGCCTGATGGTGCAGGTACAAAGCACCTGGTTTCCGCTGATTGACAGGAATACCCAGCAATTTCAGGATATTATGAAAGCTAAAGACACCGATTTTAAAAAGGCAACCCACAAGGTTTATACGGCTAAAGATGAGCCAAGCTTTTTGAAGGTTAGGGTGATAGAGTAGAGAGACAAACAATATCAACAGTATGCTTATGAGGAAAATGCTATTCCTATTATTGGTTGTTATCAGTGCCCGGTCTTTCGGACAAATCAAGATTGAAAAAAATGTAAAGTATCAATCGGTTAATCTTAAAAAGGATGATAAAGAATTTTTAAGGCTAAAAGATACTGCCCAGAAACATATGCCGGAGTTTTTAGACCTGTTAAAAAAACATGGTGCTGATTATGATAACTATCGGTTTGTCGTAAAATCTGACTTTGTAGAAGACACGGATCACGAGCATATGTGGTCGCAAATTGTGGGTTATAGTAATGATACTTTTAAAGCCGTATTTATCGATTCGCCTTTCAAACTTAAAAACATCAAAAACGGCGATAAAATTGCCATTAAAAAGACAAGCATTGAAGATTGGGCGGTGTTTAGAAATAATGAGAGGATAGCTGGCGATTTTTCGGAAAAATATCTGAATAGCAAGAGCAACAACAATTAATTGTAGCATTCTGACCTTATCCGCCGTAATGATATAAAAACCAATATCATGATTAGGAGAATATTACTATTACTACTTGTGGCTTCCTTTACAGCGTGTAACAAAAACCATCAGCAACCTGCTTGTATTATTAGCGTTTGTACCCAGCAGTTTGTAAGCGTTGGCGTGCGCTTTATTGATAAAAACGGAGGCGGAGTTGCCGTTGAAAATTTTACAGCTAAAAACCTGCGTTCCGATTCTGTTATCGTAGTTCCGGGTGTTATTGATCCGGGATTTTCGCCGGCATTTAAAACCATTGCCAACGATGGCCTTCTCAATAAGTTCTCTAGCAGTGGCGATAACGTACAAATTACGGCAACACACCCATCAACTCATCAAATTAAAACAGCCATAGTAAAGATAGCAGGCGGATGCGCGTGTCACATCAGCAAAGTTTCCGGGCCGGATACTATTGTATTTGATTAAGCTGATAACCGATCATATCTAAAACCAACTTTTATGAAATGTTCAACTTTATTGTTATTCATTGCAATCTGTTTTTTGGCCTGCAAAAGCAACAGAAATACGGAAGGTTGCGGTATGCAGCCTTGTACTGCCAGTTTCGCCTACCTGGGTATCCGGCTTATCAATAACCAGGGCCACGTTGTAACACCTAAAAATTTTAGCGCTATTAATTTACGTACCAGCAAAACCATAACGCCCGTGCAATATCCGCCGGCTATTGACTTTGCTGCCGGGTTTGTATTATTAACCTCGGACGCAAATATCAAAGATTTTTCGACCGATGGCGATGATGTAAAAGTTACCGCCACAGATTCCCTAACCAATCAAACTAAAACAGCCACGTTAAAAATTGCCGGTGGTTGCAATTGTCATATATCTAAAATATCCGGGCCGGAGATAATTTTATTTGATTAAGAGTATTTACCACCGGCGCTATCGTTTTGTTATAATCGCAGGTGTGTTGGTTTTAACCTGGTAAAGTACATAGTCGCCTTTTTTATCATGCATCAAATCGGCATTAATAACCTTGCCGTTTTGGGTAACTGTAGCATTTTTCCATGCGGCTGGCAAGTAGGTTTTAAGTGTAAGGGGGATAGTATAAAAACGCTTATCCAACGGGTGGCTTACTTTTATGAGTAGTTTGCCGTTTTCAACGCCCGTGGTCACATTGGCACTTTGCCGTTCGCGCATATATTTGGTAACATCGCCAAAGGTGGCAATCCAAAGTTTGTTTTCATGCTTTTTGATGTAGGTAAAATATTCATTCAGTTCGGCGCCAGGTAATGCTTCCCATCCAATACCTTCTACGCCATGGTGGGTAAGTACCAACCAGGTATCATGCCGGTTCATGGTGGTATCAACCCAGGCTTTCATCATGGGCAATGGTGTTTTGGTGGTTGCGCCGCGTTGGTACTGTACATAAGGTTTATCGGTATTGCCCGGTGTGTCCTTATTACCCCGGCTAATCTCTTTCAGCCACGGTTCGGGCATGCGGTTGCGCAAGGCAGGATATACCTTGCTTAAATACGACACTACACGCTCGTTTTCGGTACCAAAAGGTCCCTCGGCGCTAAAAGTATAACGCATGCCCAAATTGTGCAAAATATCCAGCCGGCTTTTCTCCATTTCATAAAACATATTGGCCTCATCAAGGGCTGCCAGGCGTGGGTGGGTTACCATATGGCTGGCAAACTCGTGCCCTTGGGCCGCGTATTGTTTAATTTGGGACCAGGTAGTGCCATGCGCGTCATTGTATTCGGTGTTGTGCTCAACGCCCGGCTTAAAATCGCCGTGGCGAACTTTACTATACAACTCATCTATTACTTTATAAGCCGCCCCGGGCTTGTTATCATCAACCAAAGAGCCGGCTTTATAATGGTAATCAAGCGTGCCAATAAGTCCCAGGTGTGCCGCTGCCGATGCACGCTCGTAAAAATTATCCTTGTTGGTAGGTACGCTGACGGTTTCGGCAATAATTTGCTTTAGAGGCCTGCCAACAAATTTAGCCTGGTACCGTGAGCCGGGAATTTGCCCGGTGATGATGAAGAAAGTCGCTTTGATATTCAGCTTATTTAAAATAGGCAAAGCTACTTTAAACTGGTTGACAGATCCATCATCCCAGGTAATGGATACCGCGCCGTTGCGGTCGTACTGCCATCTGGTTATTTCGGTTTTGCCTGGCTGTGCTTTTAAATAGTTTACGCACAGCAACACAGGCAAGGCGGCAATAAATAGCTTTTTCATTTCAGGAGGTTTACAAAAGCTAATATATGCAGATGGAGGTTCCCTTTATCCCTGTAACGAAATAGTTATTTATGCTAATCCTGATGTTATTTAAACTAATTCTAAATAAAAGTTGTGAATTAAGATCGAGTTGTTATTTTTGCGCTTAATTAGACTTAATCTAAACAATATGTCAAATCATTTACGCAATTACTTACAAAAAATAACATTTCTCGTTCTATTCGTATTTATAAATATTCTTATGCTAAAGGCAGATGACGATGGCAATACTGGTAAAATTAACGGTTTTGTAAAAACCAACGATGGCAAGCCGGCATCATATGTTACTGTAGCCATAAAAGGCTTAAACAGGAGCACCACGACTATTGACGATGGTTCATTCACATTTGTTAACCTAAAACCCGGCGTATATACTTTAGTTGCCAGCTTAATGGGTGCTAAAACGGCAGAGCAAACGGTTACAGTGGTCGCCAATCAAACCACACAGGTAAGTTTTACTTTAAGCGAGACTTCGGCCCAGCTTGATGAAGTTTTAATTTCATCTACCAAAACCATTAACCGCAAAAAACTGACTATTGGCAAAATGAATGTGGCGCCTATGGATTTGCCGCAAAGCGTTATGGTTATCAGCAGCAATACGCTTGTTCAGCAGCAATCTATCAGGTTAAGTGATGTAATCAGGAATGTTAATGGTGTTTATTTATACAGTGCCCGCGGCAATACCCAGGAAACTTTTGGTGCCCGTGGCTACAATTTTTCGAGCACCAATATGTTTAAAAATGGCTTCCGCGTAAACTCTGGCGTAGTACCCGAGGTAAGTTCGCTGGACCGTATTGAAGTACTTAAAGGCAGTGCGGCTTTATTATATGGTAACGTTGCACCGGGCGGCATATTAAATATGGTAACCAAAAAGCCATTGTTTGAGGCGGGCGGTAAAGTATCTATGACCTATGGTAGTTATGATTTATACCGTCCTTCGTTTGATGTTTATGGTCCTATCACTTCTAAACTGGCTTACAGGTTAAATGGTACCTACGAAAAAGCCAACAGCTTTCGCGATAATGTAAAATCCGAAAGGGAGTACATCAATCCATCGTTCCTGTATAAAGTAAGCGATAAAACAACCATTACACTTGAAGGCGACTACCTGAACTACAACTTTACGCCCGATTTTGGAACCGGCCAAATTAACAACGTGATAGCTAATGTGCCACGCAACCGGTATTTGGGCGCTTCATGGTCAACCGGTAATACCAAACAGTCAACAGGTACTATTACCGTCAATCATCAAATTAATAGCTTGTGGCAAATAAGCGGCGGTATAAATTACCAGCATTTTAACAGGCAGTACCAAACAACCGAGCGTGTGTTGCCAGATGCAACCGGCGATTGGGGCCGCACCCTTAACCGTGCAAAAACACTGGAAGATTATTACACCGGCCAGTTTAACGTAACCGGCCAGTTTAACACAGGCGCCTTAAAACATAATATTTTAGTTGGTATTGATGCCGATAGGTACAACAACACTGCTTATACCTATGTAGCTAACATCAATAAAGTATCCAGCTATTGGGAGAATGGTACATCAATAAAACCTGCGGTTTACGATACTATTAATATTTTTAATGTAGACAAATACAACCTGCGTACCGATAAGCCGCAGATGAACCCATTATACCGGATCCTTACCAAAACAAACCGCTTTGGTGCTTATTTTAATGATTTGATCAGTATATCAGATAAAGTTAAGGTACTTGCCGGTCTTCGTTGGTCATACCAGTATATTGCACCAACCCAGGTAACCAATTATTACTTACCGGCTTTAACTGTACAGGCTGTAGGTAAAGAGGACAAAGCATTTTCGCCCCGCGTTGGTATAGTTTATAAACCGGTGGCCAATACGGCGTTATTTGCAAGTTATTCCAACTCTTTTATCACTAACAGTGGCATCGATGTTAATAACAAACCACTTTCCCCATCATTGGTAGATCAGTTTGAGGCTGGTGTTAAAAACGATTTCCTAAACGGTAATTTATCTGTAAACGTAACGGCCTATCGTATCATCAATAATAACCTTGCCCAAACAGCGCCATTTTTAGCTGATGGTACAACGGTGAACATCAACACCAACATTAAAGAGCTTGTTGGCCAAACCAAAAGCGATGGTGTTGAACTGGACATTGCCGGCCACCCGGTTAAGGGGCTCGATTTGATAGGCGGATACAGCTACACAAATGCGCGTTACTCAAAAACATCAACATCAGTTGGCAGTAATATTGCCGGGCAGCCTTTAATTAATGTGCCTAAACATACGGCCAATGCCAGCGCGTTCTACAACTTCTATAACGGCGATTTAAAAGGCTTTAAAGTTGGAGCATCAGTTTATTACCTGGGCAACCGTACGGCAGGTAATGCCAATACTGTTGGGCAAACGCAAACCATATCAAGGTTGGTTAATGTACCGGGCTTTACTACGGTTGATGCCTCAGTTGGCTATACGTATAAAAAGGTTTCGATTATTGGTAAAATTTCCAATATCGGCAATGTGTTGAATTACAATGTTCATGAAAACTATAGTATTAACCCGATAGCGCCAAGGCAGTTTTTAACTACCCTTAGCTATAGTTTTTAATACGTAACACATATTATTGACTAAACCGGGACATGCCTTAGCATGCCCGGTTTTTGTACTGAAAGCGATGAAAGTATTTTTTCGTACCATACACCTTTATTTGAGCCTTGCGGCAGGCATTATTATTTTTTGCTCATGCCTTACCGGTACCATGCTGGTATTTGAAAAAGAAATTGAGCACACCTTACATCCAAAACGCTATTATGTGCAGCCTGCTGCTATACGGCTGTCGTTGGAGCAGTTGATAAAGGCTGCACGGCAACATGCCCCTAAAGCAAAGCTTGCCTCGGTAATGGTTTTTAACGATGCTGCCCGAACCGTAGAAATTGGTTTAATTGTACCCGAAAAAAAAGACAGAGGAGGTAAAGCTGCACAACGTGAAAACAGAAAGCCTGTAATGGCGAAGGGTGGGAAAGATAGTAAAGGCAAAGAAGCCGACAGGCCAAACTTAAGCGTGTTTGTGAACCCCTATACCGGGCAGGTAACCGGTGAGTACAGCCGTAAGCAGTCGTTCCTGTACTCGGTCGAGATGTTTCACCGTTTTTTGCTGGCAGGAAAGGATAGCCTTGGCGATTGGGTAGTGTCAATCTCGACATTACTTTTCCTGTTTATATTAATAACCGGCGTGATATTGTGGTGGCCAAAAACCAAGAACATTATGAAGCAGCGGTTAAAAATAAAATGGGGAGGCAGCACCAAACGCCTGGTACATGATTTGCACCTGGTTACCGGCTTTTATACTTCGCTATTTTTAATTGTGATTGCTTTAACAGGTTTAATCATGACGTTTAAATTGGCCAACCAGGCGTTGTTTGCCATAACCGGCTCAAAGCTGATAAAAGAGCAGCCAAAAGCACCGCAATCAAAATACCAGCCTGGGGCTGAAGCTTTAAAGATAGATGCCGCATTACAGGTAGTAGCAGCACAAACCGCATTGGCAGATTATTATACAGTACGGGTACCTAAAGACTCACTGGCAGTTTATAGTATAAACGTTTTACCTAAGGGGGCCGTTGAAACCGCTGCCGATACCTATTACGTTGATCAGTATAGCGGCGGTATAGCAGGCTCGCAGCTGTTCGCGGGCAAAAGTTTAGGTCAGCGGGTAAGGGCTTACGTAAAACCGGTACATACCGGCTCGGTTTATGGCTTGCCTACCAAAATTATCAGTTTTATCGTGTGCCTTTTGTCGCTCATATTCCCGGTAACCGGGGTAATGATGTGGCTTAACCGTACGCGTAAAAAACCTAAAGTGCATAGGACGATGGAATTGGTCTAAAATTATTTGATAGTTTGTATGTTTACAACTTAGCAAATCAAATATGCCTGCCAGGATCCTCGAAGTATGCGCCTTTACAATTCAAACCTGCATTATAGCCGAGCGGGCCGGTGCTGCCCGGGTTGAATTATGTGATAACCCTGTTGAAGGCGGTACTACACCCAGTTATGGCACTATTAAACAAGTGCGGGATAAAATTGGCATCGATTTATTTCCCATTATCAGGCCCCGTTCGGGTAACTACTTTTATACTGCCGACGAATACGCCATTATTAAACACGACATACAAATTTGCCGCGAGCTGGGCTGCAATGGCATTTCGATAGGCACACAAACCATCAATGCCGAGATTGATACCGAATGGATGAAACGCATTGTTGAATGGGCAGGGCCAATGAGTGTTACCTGCAATCGTGCATTTGATGGTACGCCCGATCCTTTTAAATCGTTGGAAGAACTGATAGCCTGCGGATGCCAGCGTGTACTCACCTCCGGCCAAAAAAGCGCGGCGCCCGATGCCGGCCAGTTGTTAGGTGAGCTGGTTAAACAAGCCGCCGGCCGCATTATCGTTATGCCAGGTGCCGGTGTTAAATCAACCAATCTGCAAAAACTGGTAGCTGAGAGTAATGCAACAGAATACCATTCATCGGCACGCGCTATCGCACAAAATCCTTTAACTTATATTAATAAAGAAGTAAGCGATTATGGCAATGTTTATATTGCCGATGAGGATGAAGTAAGGGCGATGGTGGCGGTTTTGAGGGGGTGACAACTCTTAATCGGATCAATCCTACAATTCATTTAGCACGTCATTAAAGCTTATAGATTCCAATTTGCCTGCTTTTATTGCCTTCATCTCTTTTACGGCGATTTTTAAACTTTCAGCCATAGATGATTTTATGCTTACTTTTTTTATCGTAACCCCCAATTCTTTTAAAAGCAATCTCACCAGTTTTTCTTTATCTTCAGGCACTGCAATCTGTAAAACTGTCATTGGTTTAGTGTTCTAAAATCTTTGTTGCTGTCTCAAGCTTTCGAAAGCATTTTTACCTTCTTCTGAAAACTTCAAATCATCATCAGACCATATTGAAATTTTGGCCAGTTTTTCTTTGTAGGCAATGGTGTCAGTTGAGGAATCCTGTTGTATAGTGACACCGGGCCCGATAAGGATCTGCTTTACCAGTGAGCGTTTTTTGTCGGGTATATTGATCGTCAGCTTTTCTATGTGAATCAAATTTACAAAATTTTAAGTCTTGATTCTGATTTTAAATGGCCGCTCAACGCTCTTTGAATTTAGCCGTATAAAACCAAAACCCGCCAAAAATGTTGAAAACTTTTTGGTGGTAAAAAGTGGTAATTTGTGGTAAAAGAAAATTACTTTTACCTATTAAATTAAGCCATAGTCTGATAATGCCGCATTTAACCGGAGAATTTGAATGTAAACTGGATGCCAAAGGGCGGATGATGATCCCTGCGGGCCTCAAAAAGCAGCTTCCTGAAGCTGACGGAGAGGGCCTTATGATCAATCGCGGCTTGGAAAAGTACCTGGTTATTTACACAAAATCCGAATGGGATAAAAGACTTGACGAATTGAGCAAACTTAACGAATACGACCGGCAAAATCTGCGTTTTATTCGCTATTTCACCGGCGGTGCCACGGCTTTAACACCCGATTCGGCAGGCAGGGTGCTTTTGCCAAAGGGTTTGCTTGATTTTGCCGGCATTGGCAATGATGTGGTTTTAACTTGTGTATTAAACAAAATAGAAGTGTGGGATAAGGCTGCCCATACCGAGATGATAAATAACGAGCCTGATAATTTTGCCGAATTGGCCGAAGCAGTAATGGGTAGTAAAGCAAGGAGGATAGATGAGTGAGTACCATACCCCGGTAATGTTGCAGGAATGCATTGATGGCCTTGCTATAAAAAAGGACGGCACTTATGTGGATGTAACTTTTGGCGGCGGCGGCCACTCGCGCGAAATTATGAAACATTTGGGGCCGGAAGGTACCTTGCTTGCTTTTGACCAGGATACCGATGCGCAGCAAAATGTAATTGATGATGAACGCTTTGTTTTTATAGATCAGAATTTCAGGTACCTGAAAAACTTTTGCCGGTTACATGGCGCTATTCCGGTTGATGGCATACTGGCCGATCTGGGCGTGTCATCGTACCAGTTTGACCAGGCCGAGCGCGGTTTTTCTATCCGCTTTGATGCGGAGCTGGATATGCGGATGAACCAGGGTGGCGAACTAACGGCTAAGGATGTGGTAAACAATTATACCGGTGCCGAACTGCACCGCATTTTTGGTGTTTACGGCGAGATTCAGAATGCTAAATCGTTAGCCGAAACTATTGTTACCGCCAGGCTTAATGCCCCGATAATAACCATAGCCGATTTAAAAAACGCTATTGCCAACCGCATCCCTAAGGGGAAAGAAAATAAATACCTGGCGCAGGTTTTCCAGGCCTTGCGCATCGAGGTTAACCAGGAGCTGGAAGCGCTGAAAGAATTTTTAATTCAAAGCGCAGAGGTTTTGGCCGTTGGTGGCCGGTTGGTGGTAATGAGCTATCACTCGCTGGAAGACAGGCTGGTAAAAAACTTTATCGCCAAAGGCAAGTTCAGCGGCGAGGTAGAAAAGGATTTATACGGAAATAATAAAAGGCCGCTTGATGCCGTAAGCCGTGGGGCTATCACAGCATCGGCCGACGAAATAAGCAGTAATAACAGGGCACGGAGCGCTAAATTAAGGATAGCTGTAAAACTATGACCAATCGTCTGCGTACAGAAATTCAGGAGGAGGATGAAGCGGAAGAGCTTATTGTTGAGGAGAAACCCCGCAAAAGGGAAATCCCCGATAATTTCTTTACGCAATTTTTCACCAAACGCTTCATTACAAGCGAAAAGGCTACCAATGCGCTGCCTTTTGTACTGTTCATTGCTTTTTTGGGGATGGTGTACATAGGCAATATGCACCTTGCCGAAAAAACCATTCGTGATATTGATGACCTTACCAAGGAAGTAAAAGAGCGCAGCTGGGATTTTAAAACCACAAAAGCCGATATGGCTTTTAAAAGTACATTGATTGAAGTGGCTAAACGTGCCGATACCCTTGGGGTAAGGCAAAGCGTTGAGCCGCCAAAAAAAATAACGGTGAAGGAGGATAAGGATGAAAATTAGGACTAACATATTGTTGAGGGTATATATTGCCTTTGGCCTTGTTGTGCTCTTTTCATTCGCTGTGGTGGTGCAGCTTTGCAGGGTGCAATTTGTACAGGGTGCAAAATGGAAAGCCAAAGCGGTGAACATGACAGCCCAGTTCAGGGATGTGGAAGCTGCCAGGGGTAATATATTTTCGGCCGATGGCAGCTTGCTGGCAACATCGGTGCCTGAATATGAACTGCACATGGATATGCTGGGGGCAGGACTTGCTGTTGATAGTATTTTTAATGATAATGTTGATGTACTGGCCGCTAATTTATCGCAGTTATATGGCGATAGAACGCCACGCGAATATGCCAGGCTGCTGCGTGATGCCCGTAAAGACGGATCGCGCTACCAGCTTTTGCGCCGCAGGGTAAGCTACCAGGAGCTGAAAAAGATCCGTGAGTTCCCGATTTTCAAAAACAGGAAAACTAAAAACTGTCTCATTGTATTGCAGCAAAACAAACGGATTTTACCTTTTCATGCTTTGGCAGCCCGTACCATTGGTTACAAAAACGAAAATATTAAAAATCCGGTGGGATTGGAGGGGGCTTACTCGTCATATATCAACGGTGAGAACGGCAGGCGTTTAATGCAGCGTATTCCCGGCGGTACCTGGATGCCTGTAAACAACGACGAAGAAGAAATACCTGCAAAAGATGGTGCTGATATTATGTCGACTATCAACGTTAACTTCCAGGAGATAGCCCAGGCCGCTTTGCTAAGGCAACTGGACTCGAGCGCGGCCGATCATGGTTGTGTTGTACTGATGGAAGTTGCCACCGGAGAGGTGCGCGCCATAGCCAATTTTACGCGCTCAAAAGAGAATACTTTTAAAGAAAGCTTTAATTACGCCATCAGCAATGCTATTGATCCGGGTTCTACCTTTAAACTGATATCGTACATGACCCTGCTTGATCAGCATAAGCTGGATACCAATACTATAGTAAACGCCGAGGGTGGTAAATACAAATTCCCAAAAGGGCCAACCATTACCGATACCGAGCATGACAACTATGAAATGACGGTAAAAAAAGCATTTGAAGAATCGTCGAACGTAGCCGCTGCTAAATTGGTTTATGGTCATTATAAAGATAATCCATGGCAGTTTATCAATAAGTTATACAGCTATCACTTAAATGAAAAGCTGGGTTTGCAAATCGCCGGCGAAGGCAGGCCGGTAATAAAAAACCCTGGCAACCGCAGTTGGAACAAGTATTACACCCTGCCCGAAATGGCGTATGGTTATGAAATGAACCTTACACCGTTGCAAATGCTGGCTTTTTACAATTCGGTAGCCAACAACGGTAAAATGATAGCACCCATTTTTGTGCGCGAAATACGCCGCATGGGTAGTACTATTGAGCAGTTTAACGCCCGGGTGATTAACGAAAAAGTATGTTCGGATGCCACGCTTGGCAAAGTACGGAGTATGCTGGAAGGTGTTGTACAGGAAGGTAATTGCAAACGGGTAATCAAAAATCCACGATACACTGTAGCCGGTAAAACCGGTACCGCGCAGGTGGCCGATGGTACCAAAGGCTATAAGGTAAAAAAATACCAGGCTTCTTTTTGCGGTTATTTCCCTGCCGATCACCCTAAGTATTCCATGATTGTGGTGGTTAATAACCCAACCCGCGGATCGTACCTGGCGGCTAAGGTTGCAGGTCCTGTTTTCAGGGAAATTGCCGATAAGGTGTATGCCAATGACATGGAAAT
>Ga0075366_10001013_pt1 | contig 13759 bp, 12 predicted proteins | sample EndMethybrTD3031_FD_72351 | JGI IMG/M metagenome (GOLD analysis project Ga0075366, IMG submission 72351) | Populus endosphere microbial communities from Tennessee, USA - Endosphere MetaG P. TD hybrid TD303-1 | ecosystem: Host-associated > Plants > Roots > Endosphere | place: USA: Tennessee...
TTCGGAACCAGAGAAGCCCATGTCGCGCCGAGGCCAGCCAGCGAACCACGAGGTCATCGTCAACGACCGCCACCAGTACGTCGTCTGGCCCGCCGGCCGGCGCGTGCCGCTCGGCTGGCACTACATCGGCAAGTCCGGCACCAAGGACGAGCTCGACTTCTATCTGCGCGAGATGTTCGTCGAGACACTGCCCGCGCCGCTCATCGTCACCGACGGCCGCGCGCCCGAAACCACGTTCGGCTGAGGCGGGCGCTCACGACGGCAGTGTCGCGAGCAGACTCTGGATCGCGTCGAGGTCGCCGGGCTTGACGAGGTGATGGTCGAAGCCGGCCTGCTGCGTGCGCCGGCGGTCCTTCTCGCGGCCCCAGCCGGTCAGCGCGATCAGCACCGTGTCGCGCGCATCGCGGCGCGAGCGGATGCGTCCGGCGACCTCGTAGCCGTCCATGCCCGCCATGCCGAGGTCGAGGAAGACCGCGGCGGGTCGGAACTTGTCGAAGGCCTGCAGCGCCGCCGGCCCGTTGTGCGCGACGCAGACCTCGGCACCGAGCATCTCGAGCAGCGCACCCAGGCTGTCGGCGGCGTCGTGGTTGTCGTCGACGACGAGCACACGCGGCGGGTGTGCGCCCGGCGCGGCGGCCGGCGTCGCGTGCGGCATGCTGCGCTGCAGCCCGAGCGGCAGACGCACGATGAACTCACTGCCCAGGCCCGGACCGGCGCTGTGCGCCTCGACACTGCCGCCGTGCGCTTCGACGATGCCGCGCACCAGCGTCAGCCCGATGCCGAGGCCCGGCGCGCGGCGCGTGCGCGGCTCGGCCTGCACGAACATCTCGAAGACCCGGCCGAGCGCATCGGCGGGAATGCCGATCCCGGAATCGGACACCGCGACAAACGCGCCGGCGTCGTCGCGGCGCGCACGCACGCCGATGCGGCCGCCCGGGTCGGTGTACTTGACGGCGTTGTCGAGCAGGTTCGTGAGCGCCTGCGCCAGGCGCTGCGCGTCGGCCTCGAGCCACAGCGGCTGCGCCGGCAGCGCGAGCTCGAGCCGGTGCCCGGCCGCCTCGAGCAGCGGCCGGTTGCTCTCGACGGCGGCCTCGATCACCTTGACCAGGTCGACCTCTTCCTCGTGCAGCTCGACCGGCCCGCGCGTGATCGCCGACAGCTCGTTCAGGTCGTCGACCAGGCGCACCATGCGCCGGACCTGGCGCTCGATCATGTCGCAGACCTGCGCGACACGCGGGTCGCTCGAGCGGCGCAGCAGGCCGATCGAGTTGTGGATCGGCGCGAGCGGGTTGCGCAGCTCGTGCGCGAGCAGCGCGAGAAACTCGCCCTGGCGCTCGGGTGCGTCGTTCGATTCGTCGGTCACGGGTTGGCAATCTAACAAGGTGGCCGCGATGCGGCAAAGCGCGGCCGCAATCTCCTTCCTGCGAGGTCGGCCGCGCGCCCTGCACGCCGGGCGGGCGTTCTCCTACAGGCGCGGCGCGGCGCGGGCGCTACAAAGGCGGCTGAACCGTTTCGCGACTCCGATGCACGGCAACCCGCCTCACTCGCCGTTGCGGGTGTTGACGGTCAATACCCACAAGGGTTTTGCCGCCTTCAACCGCCGCTTCGTGCTGCATGAACTGCGCCATGCGATCCGCAGCGTCGATGCCGACGTCGTGTTCCTGCAAGAGGTGCAGGGCACCCACACCGGCCACTCGCAGCGGGTCGCCGCGTGGCCGGCGGCGTCGCACTACGAGTACCTGGCCGACCAGATCTGGCCGCAGTTCGCCTACGGGCGCAACGCCGTCTATCCGGACGGCCACCACGGCAACGCCGTGTTGTCGAAGTTTCCGATCGTCGCGTACGAGAACCACGACGCGTCGTTCAGCGCGCGCGAAGGCCGCGGGCTGCTGCGCTGCGTGCTGCGCGTGCCGCCGTCCGATCTCGCGGTGCACGTCGTCTGCGTGCACCTCGGGCTGCGCGAGGCGCACCGCCAGCGCCAGCTGCAACTGCTGTGCGAGATCGTGCGCAGCGAGATCCCGGCGCAGGCGCCGCTCGTGATCGCGGGCGACTTCAACGACTGGCGCCACCGCGCCCACCAGGTGCTGAAGGGCTGCGCGGGCCTGCACGAGGTCTTCGTGCACGCGCATGGCCGTCCGGCGACGACCTTTCCAGCCGCCTTCCCGGTGCTGCGGCTGGACCGCATCTACGTGCGCAACGCGCGCGCGCACACGCCGCTCGTGCTGCCGCGCCGCCCGTGGTCGCGCCTGTCCGACCACGCGCCGCTCGCCGCGGAGATCCGGCTGTGAAGCTGCGCTGGCGAAGCGGCAACCGCGCCCGCCTGCTCGAGAACGGCGAGGCCTACTTCCCCGCGGTGTTCGACGCGATCCGCGGCGCGCAGACCGAGGTCATCGTCGAGGCCTTCATCCTGTTCGAGGACAAGGTCGGCTTCGAGCTGCGCGCCGCGCTGCTCGAGGCGGCGCAGCGCGGCGTGCGCGTCGACGTGATGGTCGACGGCTTCGGCTCGTCGGACCTGAGCGCCGCGTTCGTGCAGCCGCTGATCGACGCCGGCGTGCGCCTGCGCAGCTTCGACCCGCAGTCACGTTTCCTCGGCCTGCGCATCAACGTGCTGCGCCGCATGCACCGCAAGATCGTGATCGTCGACGGCCGGCTCGCCTTCGTCGGCGGAATCAACTTCTCGCAGGACCACCTCGCCGAGTACGGGCCGCAGGCCAAGCAGGACTACGCCGTCGCGCTCGAGGGACCGATCGTCGGCGACATCCACCGCTTCGCGATCAACGCGATCCGCGCCGGCGACCCGCACTATGCCGGCCCGGCACGCGCCGCGCCGCGCGACGCCGCGGCCCAGGTGAAGGGCGACGTCGAGGCGCTGTTCGTCACGCGCGACAACGCCGAGCACCGCAACGACATCGAGCGCCACTACTGCGCCGCGGTGCGCAGCGCGCGCAGGCGCATCGTGATCGCGAACGCGTACTTCTTTCCCGGCTACCGGCTGCTGCGCCTGCTCGCGCGCGCGGCGCGGCGCGGCGTCGACGTGAGCCTGATCCTGCAGGGCGAGCCCGACATGCCGATCGCCAAGACGGCTGCCTCGATGCTCTACGAGCACCTGCAGCGCAACGGCGTGCGCATCTACGAGTACTGCCAGCGCCCGCTGCACGGCAAGGTGGCGCTGGTCGACGACCGCTGGTGCACGGTCGGCTCGAGCAACCTCGATCCGCTCAGCCTCTCGCTCAACCTCGAGGCCAACGTGATCCTGCGCGACGCCGCGTTCGCCGCGCAGCTGCGCGAGCGCCTCGAGCGGCTGATCGTGAACGACTGCCGCGAGGTCGCGGTGCCGCCGGCGCACGGGCTGCGCTGGTGGCGCGTGCTGCGCACCTTCGTCGTGTTCCACTTCCTGCGCCGCTTCTCGCGCTGGGCCAGCTACCTGCCGCGCCATGCCCCGAAGCTCGAAACGCCCTGAGGATGAGGGCCGCGGTCCCTTGATCCGGCGCGTCCTGACCGCGCTGTTCGCGCTCGTCGTGCTGGGGCTGCTCGCCAACCACGCGCGCACGGTCGACTGGGGCGAGGTGATCAGCTCGGTGCGCGCGACGCCGCTGCGAACGCTCGCCATCGCGGCGGCGCTCGCGCTCGCGAGCTATGCGACCTACTGCAGCTTCGACCTGATCGGCCGCCGCCAGACCGGCCACCGGCTCAAACCGAGCGAGGTGGTGGGCGTCGCGTTCACCTCGTACGCCTTCAACCTGAACCTCGGCTCGCTGGTCGGCGGGATCGCGTTCCGCTACCGGCTCTACGGCCGGCTCGGCCTGAACGCCGCCACGACGAGCGGCATCCTCGCGCTCAGCCTCGCGACCAACTGGCTCGGCTACTTCTTCCTCGCCGGCGGGCTGTTCCTGTGGCGGCCGCTGCAGCTGCCGCCCGGCTGGGCGATCGGCAGCGAGGGCCTGCGTGTGCTCGGCGCGGTGCTGTGGCTCGTCGTCGCGGCCTACCTTGCGGCGTGCACCTTCGCGCGCGGGCGCGTGTTCCACCTGCGCGGCCACACCTTCGAGCTGCCGCCGTGGCACGTCGCGCTGCTGCAGCTCGCGCTCGCGTCGCTCAACTGGTTGCTGATCGGCGCGCTGCTGTACACGCTGCTGCAGCAACGCATCGACTACACCTCGGTGCTCAGCGTGCTGCTGATCGCCGCGGTGGCCGGCGTGATCGCGCACGTGCCGGCCGGCCTCGGCGTGCTCGAGGCGGTGTTCGTTGCGCTCCTGTCGCACCGTGTCGGGCAGGGCGAGCTGCTCGGCGCGCTGCTCGCCTACCGCGCGATCTACTACCTGCTGCCGCTCGCGTGTGCCGCGCTGCTGTTCCCGGCGCTCGAGGCGCATGCGCGCGGCCCTAACCGAACCGAGGCGCGAGCGTCTTGCTGAAGACCGACGCGCCGTTGAGGTCGCGCAGGTCGACGCTGAGCTCGGCGCTGCGCGCGTCGATGTTGACTTCGCCGAAGAACTGCAGCCCGGCGTAGGGTGACAGGTTCACCTGCCCGGGTGGCGGCGCCTTCGTGAACACCGCCTGCGGGCCGAAGGTCGCGTCGAGCACGTTGGGGCCGAAGCTGCCGGCGTTGAGCGGGCCGGCGACGAACTCCCAGAACGGGTCGAAGTCGCGGAAGCCGGCCTGCTGCGGGTCGTAGTGGTGGGCAGCGCAGTAGTGCACATCGCCGGTCAGCCAGACGGTGTTGCGCACGCGGCGCTGCTTGATGAACTGCAGCAGCTCGGCGATCTCGAGCTCGCGGCCGAGCGGCACGCCCGGCTGGCCGTTCGCGATCGCCTCCCAGCGCGGCACGCCGCCGGCGGTGACGCCGTCGCCGACGTACAGGCCGATCGGCATGTCGGCCGCGATCACCTTCCAGACTGCGCGCGAGCGATCGAGGCCGCGCTTGAGCCACGCGAGCTGCTCGGCGCCGAGGAAGGCGGTGTCCACGCCGGGCGCCGGCTGCAGGTTGGTGCCGTTCGGTCCGCGGTACGAGCGCATGTCGAGCACGAACACCTCGAGCAGCGGGCCGTACGCGAAGCTGCGGTAGACCCGCTGCGACTCGCGCGCGCCGAACGGCCGCATCGGCGCGTAGTCGAGGAAGGCACGCGCGCCGCGCGCGATCAGCAGCGGCACGTTCTTCTCGGTGTAGCGGGGGTCGGCCGACAAGTCCTTCGCGTCGGACCAGTTGTTCGTGACCTCGTGGTCGTCCCACTGCCAGATCTGCGGCACCTCGGCGGCGAAGCGGCGCACGTTCTCGTCGAGCAGGTTGTAGCGGTGCCGGCCGCGAAACTCGGCGAGTGTCTCGGCGACCTTCGCGACCTCGGGCGTCACGAGGTTGTTCCAGACCTGGCCGTTCTCGGCCGTGACCGACGCGGCGATCGGGCCGTCGGCATAGACGGTGTCGCCGCTGTGGATGAAGAACTGCGGGCGGCGTTGCCGCATCGCCTCGTAGATCTTCATGCCGCCGAACGCCGGGTTGATGCCCCAGCCCTGGCCGGCGGTATCGGCGCCCCAGACGAAGCGCAGGCTCGTCGCCCCGTGGCCGGCGCGAGCGCCTTGGCGGTCGTCGTCGGGGCGGCCGAAGCTCGGCGTCGTGAAGCGGCCGAGCACCGGCTCGCTGGTCGCACGCGTGTTGTCCAGCCCCTGGAACGAGACGCGCACGAAGACCTCGCGGTTCGGCGGCAGGCCGACGAGATCCTGGCGCGCGGTGAAGTCGCCCGGCTCGAGCGCATGCGGTCCGAGGATGCGCTGCACCTCGCGAAAGCCCTCGTCCAGGCTCCACTCGACGACCATGCGCGCAGGCCGGTCGCTGCGGCTCCAGACCAGCACCGCGCCGTCGGACGGGTCACCGAACTGCACCCCTTGCGCCGCGACCGGCCGGGTGGTGTCGGAGGCCATCAGCGCCGGCGCCGCCTGTGCGGCGGCCCAGTGCGGCAGCGCGGCGCTGCCGAGCAGCGCGCTGCCGGCCTGCAAAAGGGTGCGACGGGTCGGGGACGGTCGGTCGGTCATGGTGGATCCTCGAAGGCTGAGATCCACCGACGCTAGCGAGCGTCGATGATGCGACCGTGACAGCCGGCCGCTTCGACCGGCTCAGCGCCGACGCGAAGGTCTCAGGCCGCCGCGCGGCTCGGCACGGGCGCGCGCGGCTCGCCGCCGTCCTTGCCCTCGCACATCGCCGCGAAAAGCGGCTGGCGCTCGCGCAATGCGGCGGCGCTGCCGACGTCGACGATGCGCCCGCCGACCATGAACACGACGCGGTCGAAGTGCGCGAGCAGCGCGATGCGGTGCACCGCGGCGACGATGCAGGCGTCCGGGAAGGCCGCGACCAGGCGCTCGTGCACCTGCTGCTCGGTCAGCGCGTCGAGCGCGCTGGTCGGCTCGTCGAGCAGCAGCAGCGAGCTGCCGCGCGCCGCGAGCAAGCCGCGGGCGAGCGCGAGCCGCTGGCGCTGCCCGCCGGAGAGGTTGAAGCCGCGCTCGGACATCGGCGTCGCCAGGCCCTGCGGCAGCCCGTCGAGCACCGCGTCGAGCGCGCTGGTGTGCACCGCGCGCTGCAGGTCCGTGTCGGCGACGTCCTGGTCGAGCGTGATGTTCTCGCGCATGCTGGCCTCGAAGATCTCGGCCTCCTGCGGGATCAGCGTCGCGAGCTCGGCGACGTGGCGGCGGCCGAGCTGCGGCAGCGCGTCGAGCGACACGTGGCCGCGGTCGGCTTCGTACAGGCCGGCGAGCACACGCAGCAGCGTGCTCTTGCCCGAGCCGCTCGGCCCGACCAGCGCGATGCGCTCGCCGCGCGCGAGCGCGAGGCTCACGCCGTCGAGGCCGCCGCGCTCGCTGCCGGGGTAGGCGAAGCCGAGGCCGTGCAACTCGATGCGCTGCCAGGCTGGGTCGGGCGCCGGGCCACGCTCCTGGGCCTGCGGCGCCGCGCGGATCGGGTCGGCGCTCGCGAAGTTGGTCTGCGCGCGCGCCAGGTTCTGGTAGTTCGACGCCATCGAGCCCAGCACGCCGGCGGCCTGCTGCGCATACTGCTGAACCATGAACAGGCTGCCGATCAGCAGCGTGCCGCCCGCGGCCGCTGCCCCGTCGGCCGACATCGCCGACATCGCATAGGCGATCACGAGGCCCCAGCTGAGGCCGAGCGTCAGCAGGTCGACCGCGCACCACTTCCACTCGTTGAGCACGATGCTGCGCTTGAGCGGCTCGAACACCGCGAGCAGGCGCGCCTCGAGCAGGCGGCGGGTCGCCTCCTGCAGGCGCAGGCTCGCGACCGCCGAGATGTTGCCGACGAAGTCGAGCAGCCGCGCGGCGTAGCGCCGCTCGGCATGGTTCTCTCGGCTCGCGAGCTGCATCAGCGCGCCGTCGAAGCGCACGATCGCCGCGCCGATCAGCACGAAGCCGACCGCCGCGAGCGCGCCGGTCCACTGCGACAGCAGCCACAGCGCGACCAGCGGCCCGGCGACGCTGATGAAGTTCTGCAGGTAGATGAACTGGCTCTGCGTGAAGCTGAAGAGCGCGTGGCTCGCCTGGTGCACGCGGTGCTGCAGGTCGCCCGAATGGTGGCGGTCGTGCCAGCCGAGCGGCGCGTGCACGAGGCGGGCGTAGAGCGCGTCGGCGATGCTGCGGCGCACGCGCAGCGCGACCGAGCGCTCGATCACGCGCGCCGGGCCGTGCAGGGTCCAGACGCCGACCTGCAACCCGAGGATCGCGGCGATCCACGCGCCCGCGGCCGTCAGCCCGTCGCGCCCGGCGGTCTGGATCGTGTTGATCGCCTGTGCCGCCATCCACGGTACCGCGAGCTTCAGGAGCTGCGAGCTGCCGAGCATCGCGAGCGCGGCGGCCATGCGCAGCCGCACGCCGCGGGCATGGACCCAGACGTGGCGGTAGAGCTCGAGCAGCGGCGTCGGCCGGGTCGGCAAGGCGAGATCGGACACCGCCGCACTGTAGGAGGCCGGCCGCGCGGTTCCCAGTCGGCGCGGCGCCAGAACCGGTGTCGGAATTTCCCTGACAGGCGGCGAGCGGGAACGCCGCTTGCCGTTGCCCCGCCTCGACACCCGATCATCATGAGCCCATCATTCGCCACCATGGCCGACACGAACCCGCTGCTGCCGGCCCCGCCCAAGCCGCCGGCGGGGCCGGTGTCGTCGCAGGACGAGGAGGCCTTCCGGCTGCTGGTCGACAGCGTCACCGACTACGCGATCTTCATGCTCGACCCGGCCGGCCGGGTGCAGAGCTGGAACGCCGGCGCGCAGCGCATCAAGGGTTATGCGGCCGAGGAGATCATCGGTCGCTCGTTCGAGGTCTTCTACCCGCGCGAGGTCGCCGCGCGCGGCTGGCCGCGCGAGGAGCTGAAGATCGCCGCGACGCAGGGCCGGCTCGAGGACCAGGGTTGGCGGATGCGCAAGGACGGCTCGCGTTTCTGGGCCGATGTTGTGATCACCGCGCTGCGCGCCCCCGACGGCACGCTGCGCGGCTTTGCGAAGGTGACGCGCGACTGCACCCAGCGCCGCCGCCAGGAAGAGGCGCTGCGCCAGAGCGAGGAGCAGTTCCGCCTGCTGGTCGAATCGGTCAAGGACTACGCGATCTTCCTGCTCGACCCGAAGGGCCGGGTGCTGACCTGGAACGCCGGCGCTGCCGCGATCAAGGGCTACGCAGCCGACGACGTGCTGCTGCGCCACTTCTCGATGTTCTTCACCGCCGAGGACGTGGCAGCGGGCAAGCCGCAGCAGGAGCTCGTGACCGCGCTCGAGAAGGGGCACGCGCACAGCGAGGGCTACCGGGTGCGCAAGGATGGCAGCCTGTTCTGGGCCGACGTCGTGCTGACGCCGGTGGTCGACCACGACGGCGTGCTGCGCGGCTTCGCGAAGGTGACTCGTGACCTCTCGGCGCAGCGCCGCCTGGCCGAGCTCGAGCGCGCCAGCCAGCGCATGAACGAGTTCATCGCGATGCTCGCCCACGAGTTGCGCAACCCGCTCGCGCCGATCCGCAATGCGGTCAGCGTCCTGAAGGTGCTGCCGAACCTGCCGCCGGCGGCCGCGCAGATTAACGAGATCGTCGACCGCCAGTCTGCGCAGCTGACCCGCCTGGTCGGCGACCTGCTCGATGCCGGCCGCGTCGTCAGCGGCAAGATCCGCCTCGAGCGTCAGCAGATCGACTACCGCGAGGTCGTGCTGGCGAGCGTCGACGCGGTGCGCCCGCAGGCCGCCGCACGCGGCCACCGGCTCGTGCTCGACCTGCCCGAGCCGGTCTCGATATGGGGCGACGCGATGCGGCTCACCCAGGCGCTGCAGAATCTGCTGAACAACGCGATCCGCTACACGCCCGAGGGCGGCGAGATCCGCGTTGCGCTGCGCGACGAGGGCGCACGCAGCGTCACGACCGTGAGCGACACCGGCCAGGGGATCGTGCCCGAGGCGCTCGAGCGCATCTTCGAGCTGTTCGTGCAGGAAGACGCGGCGCGCCGCACGCCGTCCGAAAGCGGCCTGGGCATCGGGCTCAGCCTCGCGCGCACGATGGCCGAGCTGCACGGCGGCCGCCTGTCCGCCTTCAGCGAAGGCCTGGGCCACGGCAGCACGTTCACGCTGGTGCTGCCGACGCTCCGGCCGGGGCTCCTCGACGCACGCTGACCATCACGCCGATTCGGCGCGCGGCGCGGACAGCGGGTCGTTCTTGCTCGCCGGCGGCGGGCTCGCACGGTAGGTGTTGCGGCCGGCGTCCTTGGCCTCGTAGAGCCGCTGGTCCGCCTCGCGGACGAGCTCGGCCGCGGTCGCGGCGCCGCCCTCGTAGAAGGCCACGCCGATGCTGGTCGTCACGGCGACCGGCTGCCCGTCGAGCGCGAACGGCTCGCCCATCGCAGCGACGATGCCGAACCAGTCGTGGTAGGTCTTGTTGACGAAACGGAAGCGCTGCTCGCGGTCGAGGTAGGAGATCAGCACCGGCAGGTGATCGGTCACCATGCGCAGGCGGTGCTCGCTGTCGCGCAGCGCCTGCTCGCCGACCCAGACGCCTTCGGGGTCATCGCGGTCGGCACGATGTCGTGCGCGATCCGCTGCACCGTGCGGAGCGGATTGAGATCGGCCACCGTGAGTTGCGCGATCTCGGCGTCCGGCGCCAGGCCGCAATGGCGCCGCGCCGCCGGGTTCAGGTAGGTGATGCGGCCTTCCGCGTCGGTCTGCACGACGAAGTCGGTGGTCGCGTCGAAGATCCCGGTGAGCGTGCGCAGCACCCGCTCGGCATGGGTGCGCTCGGTGATGTCCGACACCGTGTCGACGCCGTCGCGGCGCGTTTATGCGCCCGGTGGCGCCGGTTTCGGCTCGACCAGCGCAGCGCGCACCCGCGAGAACGCCTGCGGGTGCTCGCGCTGGATGAAGCCGACCAGCGCCTCGCGCAGCTCGCAGCGCAGGTCGAAGTTCGGGCCCGACGCGACCGAGCTGACCAGGATGCGCAGCTGCATCGCGCGTTCGTTCGAGTCGGTCACCTGCACGACGCAGACGCGCCGGTCCCAGTTCGGCGAGGCTTCGCAGATGCGCTTCGCCTCGGCGCGGATGGTGTCGACCGGCAGCGTGTAGTCGACCCACAGGAACACCGTGCCGAGCAGCTCGGCGCTGCGCCGCGTCCAGTTCTGGAACGGGTGCTCGATGAACCAGCCGAGCGGAATCACCATGCGGCGCTCGTCCCAGATCTTCAGCACGACGTAAGTCGCGGTGATCTCCTCGACGCGGCCCCATTCGCCTTCGACGATCAGCACGTCGTCGATGCGGATCGGCTGCGCGAGCGCGATCTGCAGCCCGGCGAGCAGGTTGCTGAACACCGAGCGCGCCGCGATGCCGACCACCAGCCCGGCGACGCCGGCCGACGCGAGCAGGCTCGCGCCGAGCTGGCGCGCGCGCGGAAAGGTCATCAGCACGAACGCGAGCCCGGTGACCAGCATCGCGCCGCTCGTGATGCGCGCGAGCACGCGGGTCTGGGTGTAGACGCGGCGCGCGGTCAGGTTGTCGGCCGTCTCGGACGGGTGCAGCGCGATCACGCCGTCAGCGACGCCGCTGACCGCACGCGTCGCGAACCAGGTGATCACGACGATCAGCAGCACGCCGTTCACGTGCTCGACCGCGGCCAGGCCCGGCAGATCCTGCGGCATGCCTTGCAGCACGAGCTGCAGCGCGACGAGCGGCACCAGCCACTGCACCGAGCGGTCGCAGCGGCGCACCACCGCGAGCACGACCGGCGAGAACGCCGCAAGCCGCACCACCACCGGCCGTGACAGCCGGTGCACGACCTGGGCCACGACGACGATGCCCAGCATCGCGAGCGCGAGCCGGCCCCAGGGGCCGAAGATCAGGCTTTCCATCCCGCGCAGTCTCGCATCAGTCGCCCAACGCCCAGGGCGAGCGGGGAATTGATCCGGCGTTCAGTGCAGCTCACCCCAGAACGACAGCCCGGCCGCGTCGTGGCGCCGCATGCCGTCGGGGCACAGCAGGTCGTAGCGCAGGCGCGGCCCGTCCAGCTCGAGCAGGCCGAGGCCGACGAGCTTCTCGCCGACCCGCGGCTGGATCGCATCGGGCAGCACGAAGCCGGTCGACGGCAGCCAGACGTGGCGCACGCCGTCGACCTCGCGGTCCAAGGCCTGGTGCACGTGGCCCGAGAACACCGCGCGCAATGTCGCGCGCAGCGGTCCGCCCAGCAGTCGCTCGCGCGCCGCGTCGGGCACGTAGCGGCCGGTCTTCATCCGCTCGTCGTGGGCTGGCCGCACGAGCGGGCGGTGCAGGAACAGCGCGGTGTGCGCGGCGCTCTCCGACAGCACATGCCGCTCGAGCCAGCGCCACTGGCGCTCCTCGGCATCGCTGCCGCTGCCGAGCAGCTGCGCGTTGAGGCCGATCAGCCGCCATGCATCGACGCTCGTTGCCCACCCACCCGGGCCGAAGGCGGCTTCGCAGGCGGCGAGCTTGTGGTCGTCGATGGGCTGCTCGCCGCAGCCGATGCCCATGTCGTGGTTGCCGGGCACGCAGCGCATCGGCGTCGGCCATTGCGCGATCAGTCCGGCCGCGAAGGCGAGCTCGTCGGGTGCGGCCTGGCCGTCGAGCGAGATGTCGCCGAGGTGGATCGCAAGCTCGGCCTGCCAGGCCGCAGCGGCCGAGCCGGCATGGCGCCAGTTCGCGACGCACTCGGGCGCGCGGGCGGCGAGGTGGCTGTCGGCGACCAGGGCGATGCGCATCGGCAGGAGCTCCGCAACGCAGCATGGTGGCACGGCATGACAGCGTCGTGTCGGCCGTCGGCGGCGTGCCCGTCATGCGCGCGTCACACCGAGGCTCAACAGTACGGGGCTTCATCCATCGCTCGATCGGAGATTCTTCATGCTCAGCCGCCATGGCCTGCTCGTCGGCCTGCTGGCCGGTGCCTGCACCGTGCCGACCCACGCCACCACCGTGCCGCTCGCCGCCGACGGCGGCTGGAACCGCTTCGACGTGAGTGAGCTCGACGCGACCTCGTTCGGGGTCGAATGGATCAACAACGCGGACAGCCTGTCGCCCGACTTCGGCACGCCGCTCGCGTTCAGCTTCACGGTCGCTGCGGGCATGCAGGCGACGCTGACGATCGTCGATGCCGGCTTTGCCGGCGACACCTTCACGCTGACCAACTTCGGCGCCGCGTTCGGCAGCACCAGCGCCGTGCCGGCCGGCGCTTATGAATCGGCGATCAATGTCGGCACCGACTTCAACGCGGCACTCGCGGACGCCCATTTCAGCCGCGCAGTGCTGACGCTGGGCGCGGGCGACTACCGCATCGGCGGCGCGCTCGCGCAGTCGGTCACCTTCGAAGGGCTGCCGCTGAACGCAACGGTCGGCGCGCTCAGCCTGAGCGTGAGCCCGGTGCCGGAGCCGGCCAGCCTCGCGATCTTCGGTGCCGGCCTCGGCATGCTCGGCCTGTTCCTGCGCCGCCGGCGCGGCTGAGGAGAACCATGATGAAACTCGCTTCCCTCGCACTCGCCGCCGCGCTCGCCGCCACGGCGCTCGCGCCGGTACAGGCCCAGCCCGCGCCGTTCCAGGTCAAGGTGATCGGCTTCAACGACTACCACGGCAACCTGCAGTCGCCCGGCACGTTCGGCCAGAACACGACGATCCCGACCGCCTCGCGGCCGGCGGTCGGCGGCGCCGAATACATCGCGGCCCACGTCGCGAAGCTGAAGGCCACGAACCCGCTCAACGTCGTCGTCGGCGCGGGCGACTTCATCGGCGCCTCGCCGCTGATCTCGGCGCTGTTCTTCGACGAGCCGGCGGTCGAGACGCTCAACAAGATCGGCGTCGAGTTCAACGCGGTCGGCAACCACGAGTTCGACAAGGGCGCGGCCGAGCTGAAGCGGCTGCAGCACGGCGGCTGCAAGATCACCAACGGCCTGCCCGACCCGAACAGCTGCAAGGGCGTCGGCTCCGGCGCACCAGGCACCTTCGACGGCGCACGCTTCAAGTGGCTCTCGGCCAACGTGATCGAGGACAAGACCGGCCGCACGCTGCTGCCGCCCTACGGCATCAAGACCTTCAAGGGCGTGCGCGTCGCGTTCATCGGCATGACGCTGAAGGGCACACCGGGCATCGTGACGCCGACCGGCGTCGCGGGCCTGACGTTCAACGACGAGGCCGACACCGTCAACGCACTCGTGCCGCGCCTGCGCGCGCAGGGCATCGAGGCGATCGTCGTGCTGGTGCACCAGGGCGGCTTCCAGACCAGCCCGAACGTCGGCGACATCAACGGCTGCGACGGC
>Ga0075366_10001014_pt1 | contig 13751 bp, 8 predicted proteins | sample EndMethybrTD3031_FD_72351 | JGI IMG/M metagenome (GOLD analysis project Ga0075366, IMG submission 72351) | Populus endosphere microbial communities from Tennessee, USA - Endosphere MetaG P. TD hybrid TD303-1 | ecosystem: Host-associated > Plants > Roots > Endosphere | place: USA: Tennessee...
CAAGTAAAGTTACCGGCCCAAGCAAGCCCGAAGGCAATAAAGGCCCATCTTTTTTATATACGATATTGGTATTGGTTAATCGTTTGTCAACAGGCAGGGCCGCGTCGCCAACAAGGCGGTTGTTCCACACATTTATTACTTCTATCTTCAATGTATTCTCCCCTGATTTTAATGCCGGGGAAATATCTATACGCCAGGGCGCGGTCCATACAATCCCTAAGTGCTTGCCATTTAATGTAACATCGGCAATGTTTTTTACAACGCCCAGGTCCAGGTAAACCGGCTCACTTAGTTTGCCCCCGAATTCAAATTTCTTGTTGTAAATAGCTTTACCCGAGAAGTATTTGATCCTGTCATCTAAACTTTTGCTCCAGTCCTGTAGGGTTGCAAACTCAACCAACTCCGGCCCGCCCCATTTAGTATCAAATGCTACATTCCAGGCACCGGTTAGCTCTTTTGCTACTTTTAGTTCCGGGAAATTAGGTGCGTTTTTAGCCGGCGTTAAACCATTGGCTTTAGGGAATACCACAAAAAAGGATTGGAATGCTTCAAACTTCATCGCGACTGCTATCCTGCCGTTCACCACCTGGTAATTAACTTGATTATTTATTTTAGCAGTAACAGCGTCCCATATCTCGGGGGCATGGTTTTTAACGCGGAATGTGCAAGTTGAGGCACATGGTTTGCCATGACGGTTGGTAATAAAATACACCTCGGCCTCGGGCGTGCTGCGGTGAATAAAATCAAGCCAGTCGCCTTCGCCACCGGTGTATTCAAAATCGGGTTGAATATTATTACGCAGCAATACTTGCCTGATGGTATCGCCAAATATCACCCGGCCGTTGCCAAAACGGTTTTGTTTAACCTGTTTGCCATCAATGTTTCCCCACACCTGTTTAGTTAAAGTTTGGATCTCATCATCGCAATGCGGGAAATTTTTAAGGCCTGAATCCTGCAAAGGTTTTGGGCCGATTACAGTGGCGCCTGCTTTAACCAGCTGACTTATTTTGTTCAGTACAGGTACAGGCATGCGCGTATTATTGGGTAATACCAATACCGCATAACTCATTCCATCGGGCAAAACAATGCGTCCGTATTTAGTTGATACACGGGTCAGTAAAACCTCTTCGTTACATACATCATAGTCGTAACCCTGGCCCAGGGATGGGTCAACATGCTTTTGAGCTACCAGGTTGGGCGTCACATCGCCATTATAAAACAGCACATCGGCCACAAATTTACCCGACCGCAATAGGTACTGACAGCGTGCCACGTAATCAAAAAAGGCGCTCGTTTTTTCCCACCAGGTAACATTAGGATTAAAATGCGTACCGGCCCCATACTCGTAGCCGGGTTTTCCATCACGTGGCCGTGATGCGGTAGAAGTATGTATAGCGATACGGTTTACGCCCTCGCAATAAGCCCTGTCCAGCGCCTGCTTTAACGAACCGGGGTAATCTACCCAATGCCGCATAGTTGTAAAGGCTTCCGCCGATACGGTTCCTTTACCGTAGATATGCGCAGCCGAGGCGGCCATTTTTGTTACCTTATTCTGGCCTTTATCCAGCCGGGATATGCCATAAGACTTATCGTCGGTTAAAGTATTTTCATCCTGGTGATTCGGTCCCAGCCAAAACTCGCCCATAGGAAAATCGCTACGGCCCAGATTCTTTAAGCCATCCATGCAAATAGTAGCCGATCGGCTTGGCCCGGCTGACTCATTTTGCACCAGTAAACCTTCTTTATGGCACAATTCGGCAAAGCGTTTATAATGCTCATCGGCCATACAATCGCCCAGTGTTTTTCGATAGTCATTTAAAAACCGGTCGGCAATATCCGCGCTGCCGATGATATAGCCAGATAGCACTGGCAAATATGGTGTAGCGTCATAACCCCGGTACTTTTTAAATTGGGTAAGGATATTGGCCGTCCAATTAGGAAAACCGTCTTCAAAACTGTCATCACAAAAATATTTTGGCTTGTTGCCTACTTTAGCGGCTTCATCAATTAACATCCTGCCCCAATTTTCAAATTGTAGTTCAACCCCCTTACGGTCAAACCAGTCTACCGATAAACCATCAGCTTCAGGCTGGGCGATCATCAGGCGCGAGCCCGTCATACGGTGCCCTGTACGAATGATCTTCCATTTACCTGCAGGTACTTCCCAATCAAGGTGACCATCTTTATCCATCTTATTAGTTAGGTCTATCACCAGCCCAACAGGCACTGCCTGGTCTTGTGGTTCGCCGTGCCATTGATATAACACAGGCCCCATAACATCTGTGGCCAATGTAAAATTACTGGCATCCTTGTGGTTGGTTTTGGCCGCTAATACAGCCGCGCGCTCGCCACTTATTTTCCCTGCATTATCGGGTATGGCTACTACGGCTGTATCCCTGTAATCCAGTTTTTCCAACGGCAAATCAATATATTCTTTAAAGCCTGGCGGATTAAAGACATTATCATAACCAGCCCTGTTGCCCGGTAAAGGCAGTTTGCCCGAAAACTTTTGCGGTCCGCTTATTGTCATTTCTGACTGCAAGTACCATCGCCCGGAATTTTCCGGCTTTATCCAGGGCCCGCCCATATCCCAGCCCGAACAGAGGTTAACGCCAACGCCAATGTTTAACCGTTTGGCTTCTTTCATAGCGTGGCGGTACATCTCTTTCCATTCTTCACTGAATAACTTAAACCCTTGCGGATATGGCACGCCACCCAAACCACCGGCTGAATTTACCAAAAGCACTTCGCCCATACCTTTAGCGCGATATTCTTCCAGATCGCGGGTAATACCTTCTTTATCAACAAGTCCGTTAAACCACCACCAATAGCACGATGACTTAGTGCTATCTGGCGGATGTAAAAAGTTTTGGTGCAGGTCTTTAATACCAATTATCGCCACACCATTTATCATGGCTGTCGCCGCTTTTGAATTTAAAAGTGTGGCCCCTGCCGCTGCTACTGCGCCTGTTTGTAAAAATTTTCTTCTGTTGATATCCATTATCTATCCGATGATACTATTGCTGATATTCAAAATGATAAGTACCCGAGCCTGCTATCATTTCTGTATTGTTATCTTTTTTACTGATATTTTTAAATACTGGTGATTTATCCAAAGCAACATTGCCTTCTGTTACAGTATTATTACCGGTATTTGGCAGCACAATTTTAGCCGATGTATTTGGCGGGACCACTACATCGATCATAATTTTACCACCTTCAGTTTTCCAGGCCGATTTGGCTTTACCGTACTGGGTTTCCAGCTCGGCATTGGCGCTGGTAATACCACCGCCCGGTTTTGGAGCTATAATGATCTTCTTATAACCAGGTGCGTCGGAATCAGGGTTTAAGCCTGCCATGTTTTTGTACATCCAATCGCCAATGGCGCCGTACGAGTAGTGGTTAAACGAGTTCATGGTAATGTTTTGGAAACTGCCATCGGGTTTAATGCCATCCCAACGCTCCCAAATAGTGGTAGCGCCCATTTTAATAGGGTACAGCCATGATGGATAAGTATCCTGCAACAGCAGTTTATAAGCCACGTCATTATAGCCAAACCGGGTAAGTACATGGCATAAATGCGGGGTACCCAAAAAGCCGGTAGTGAGGTGGTTACCGTATGATTTTATGTTTTCCACCAAGCGCTCCGCGGCCTGTGCGCGAAGCTTTTCAGGCAGCAGATCAAATTGTAAAGCCAACACATAGGCAGTTTGTGAGTTGGAAACCATACGGCCTGACGGTGTAACATATTCATTTAAGAAAGCTTTTTTAATATCCGAAAGCAAAGCAGTGTAGGCTATTACATCGTTCTCGCGCTCCAAAACTTTAGCCGCGTTAATAAGATTTTGTGTTGAGTAAGCATAAAATGCCTGCGCTATCAAAAATTTATCGGTAATGGCAGCTTTGCCGTCGCGATCGTCGGCCATTGTATAAAATAGCCAGTCACCGTAATGTGGCCCGCTATTCCAAAGGTTATTTTTGCTGATACTGCGAATATATTCCACCCAGGCCTTCATGCTGGCATATTGCCCGGCCAATAGTTTTTTATCACCATAGGCCTGGTAAAAATTCCACGGGATAATTGTAGCCACATCGCCCCAGCCCGCTGAGCCGGCATTTTGTGGTTTACGTACATCGGGTATTACCACGGGTACATTTCCATCAGTATGCTGGTCGGCTTTTAAATCTTGCAGCCATTTGGTAAAAAATCCGGCTACGTCCATATTGTAAGCGGCTGTGTTAAAAAACACCTCGGCATCGCCCGTCCAACCTAAACGCTCATCGCGCTGAGGACAATCGGTGGGGACATCAACAAAGTTACCTTTTTGTCCCCATTGTATATTGTGCTGCAACTGGTTAAGCATAGAGTTTGAAGTAACCAGCGTACCGGTAGGTTTCATATCCGAATAAATGGCTATTGCCGTAACATTAGTACTATCCAGCTTGCCCGTATACCCCGTAATTTTAATATAACGGAAACCCTGGAAAGTGAAGTGCGGTTCCAGCACATCAACTTTGGTTCCGGTAAAAACATATTTGTTTTCTTCTTTCGCTTCGCGCAGGTTTTCGGTGTAGAAGTTACCGGGCTTGTCCAATACTTCGGCATGGTTAATGGTAACTGTATCGCCGGCTTTGCCTTTTAATTTCAGCTGCACCCAGCCCACCAGGTTCTGGCCAAAGTCTATCACGGTTTCACCTTTAGGGGTTTTTATTAATTTAAGCGGTGCAAAACGTTCGTGCTTAATTACCGGCGGGCCAAGCGGGGCCACCAGGTTGTCATACCCAAAGTCCATCACTTTCACCGGCGACCAATCTTTACCGGAGTAATTCAATGCCGAAGCATTAGCCTCGAGGCGGGCATCATAAGTTTCACCATTGTAAATGTCGGATGTACGTACCGGCCCGTTTAACGAGGCTTTCCAGCCATCGCCTGATGCAAATGTTTGTTTTTGGCCGTCGGTATATTCTATCTCTAATTGGTATAATAGCGCTACTTCTTTACCATAAACATTACGGTTTAGTTTAAACTCCAGGTTACCACGGTACCAGCCATCGCCAACGGTTACCAGCGTGGCATTTTTGCCTTGTTTAAGCATGGCAGTAACATCGTAAGTTTGATATTGCAGGCGCTTTTTATAGCTGGTCCAGCCGGGGGTGAAGTAATACTGGCCTACCCGTTCGCCGTTTAAGCGGGCTTCGTATAAGCCGTGCGATGTAATGTATAAGCGTGCCTGTTTTATAGGTTTTATAATATCAAAGTTATTGGCAAACATTGGCGCCGGGCCAACTTTACCATTGGTAACTACAGGTGCCTGTATCCATTTAGCCGACCAATCGGTTGGGGATAAAAGCCCCATTTCAAAGTAGTTAACTGCACTCCAGGCCGAAGCATTTTTATGATTATCCCATACACGCACCTGCCAGTAATAGCGTTGTTTGGATAATAGTTTCTCACCGCTATAATTTACATGTGCCGATTCATCTGAACTTACTTTACCACTGGCCCACACAAGGCTTTTACCTGCAAGCAAATCTTTATTACTAAGCGCAACACGCACTTCATAAGCATCCTGCATAGTGCCCCTTGTCCCGCTTACAAGCTTCCAGGCAAAGGTGGGTTCCACCACGTCTATCCCTGCTGGATTTATTTTGTAATTGCAGGTAAGACTATGCACACTAAGACTTTGCGCCAGCGTGAATTGCGCCAGTAAAACGAGGGAGATTAATAGTAAATTACGCTTCATTTTCATTCAGGATTTTTGGATGTATTACTTTCTTTTAAGACTTTTTAAATGCTTTAAGGTATTTTAATGTTTTTTTAAAATACCAAATTCCCGGCATGTATTTGCCGGGAATTTGGTAAAACGATTATATGGTTTCTGAAATTTATCACGGAAAAAAGAACTTACGGATATGGTATGGCAAGTTTAATAATTTATCGCCGGTTGCGCTACCGCTAAACACCTGGGTTGTTACCGTACCATTATTGTACATGTATAAAGTATGATTACTTGGGCGATAAACAGCTGGATGTGTTTTACCATCGCCAAAATAATCACCGGGTGCAGGGATATCGCCGGCAACAGGAGCCAGTACCGTTACATTAGGCACAACACTATTCAGGTGCCAAACGCCGTCGGCAGGGTTAAAAATGGCCACATCTGTGGTACCGTCACCATCATAATCTCCGGGTACCGGAATGTATCCGACATCTCCATAATGCTTATTGGTAATTTGCGCCCTAACATTCCACATTCCTGTTGAAGGCACATAATAAGCTTCATCAACCTTGCCATCACCATCATAGTCGCCGGGAACAGGTATAGCCCCTGCTACGCCATAATCGTACCCGGTTTGGCCTTGTATATACCAATGATAAGGGCTGCTTGGACGATACATCGCAATATCGGCCTTGCCGTCACCATTATAATCAGCAGGTACAGGGATATCACCGGTGGTGCCATAAACAGAAGTAACTTCGGGCACTAATTTAATATACCACGTAAAATTGCTTGGACGCCAAACGGCCAGTTCTGCTTTGCCGTCGCCGTTGTAATCCATCGGTACAGGTATATCTCCCTGCGTAGCGCTGCCATAGGTCACGTTAGACATGCCCGTAATTTTCCATACCCCGGCATTAAAGAAAGAAAACTCTGATTTACCGTCCTGGTTAAAGTCAACTTTACGGGTGGCGGTTTCCTCGTGAAATAGCGATTTGGTGAACTGGCTATCGCTGTCCGTTTCAAAATATGGTGTTTGGTTATGATTTTGACGATATGGCGAATAAGTTTGTACGCTGATCAGGTCATTCGCAACCGAGAATTTCATCAGGCGCATATAGCCATCACCACCATTGGTACGGAATTGATAATCTGAGATATATGATTTTACGGTACGACCACTATACGTATCCTGGCGGTAACCCTCGCCATTAACATGCCCGCCAACAAATAAAAACACATTTGAATGAGCTTTGATCCGGCTATAAAGATCGGCAGCCTGGTTACCAAAAGTTGATGGTGTGGTTGGCCCCCCTACATAGTGCGTAACAATTATTGCTTTACGCGACGCGTAAGTTGTCAGTATTGTATTAGCCCATGCGCCCAGGTTAACATTATCCATTAACGATTCATCATACTCAATAAATACCACTACAAAGTTTAATCCCCCGGCGGTAAACAGATCGTAATGACTATCGTTGTTACCAGCCAGGTAAGTACCCCCGTACCATGGTTTGCTGCTTACCCGGCTTGTACCAAAATACTGGTTATACTTTAGCGTTGTACTGCCATCGTTGGTTGATCCGCTAAACGGTATACCATTAGGAGTCTGCTCATGATTACCACAGGCTGTGCCATACGGTACACCCGAGGCATCCAATATTTTCATGGCTGTATCGGCGCGCAACCAGGGTGTTGTATACAAGTCGCCATCGTTCACAATGTCGCCTACATGTATAGTATAAACTATATTGTCGGTAGTTTTATGGTCGGCAATGTATTGGGTTTGCGCCGTAAAATAATCCAGCCAATGGTCAGGATAGTTATTATGCCCGGTTTCTACATAAATTTGGGTATCGGGTATCACCGCTATGGTAAAATCAGCTCCTGCGGTGTTCGTTTTTAAAATCGATCCGGAAGTTGCAGCCGCATTTTCATCGTCTGATTGTTTTGAGACGATCTTCTTACAGCCTGAAAAAAGCACTGAAAATGCTAATAAGCCAATAACTGTTCTTTTAGCCGTTTCAAAGCGCCGGCTACTGCGCCCCTTACCGCTATTTATAGCAGCCCTGGTTAGTTTTTTTTTGGAAATAGGTTTCATGTATATTGTTTAATTGGTGATGAATTAATCATAGCTATGGCTTAATACCATTGCTATGGGGTATAAACACGTTGTTTGAACACGAAAATCTAATAGCAGATTCAGGGCTGCTGTTTGGAAGTTAGTTTATTAATTTGTTGGCTGGTATGGTTATTTCCAGCTTACTACAGTTACGGCAAATGGTTTTAATGTTATATTATTACTGTTTAAATGGGTTTGCGCTATAGGGTTGTCGCCTGTGGTCATATCTACATAATCAACTGTGGCATCTTTTGCATCGGCAGGCAAATCAAGTTGCACCTCTTTATCAAATTTGTTGATCAGCAACAACTTCTTGCCTTTGCCTGTTACAAACGCCTGCCCCGCAACGCTTTGCGTACCGGCAATTGATGTGGTTTGGAGTTTATCACCTGGGCCAAAGTTTTGCCTTAGCAGCTTCAACACCCAGTAACGGGCATTAGGTTTGCTGTTTTTCCAGTTCATCATACTCACATCAGGGAATTGGGTTGGATAGCCCACCAGTTGCGATTCACCCGCAACATCAATACCTATTTTGGCAAGTTCAAGATAAAGGTAAGCATACATTGCACCTGACACATTCCAGTAGCCATCGGCAATTACGCCCTGGTAATCATGATCTTTAAGGATATTACCTATCTCGTTAATTTGTGTGGTTACTTTAGGGGCCAGTCGTTTACGAATGGTTTCAATATACCGTACCCTATCCAGGAAGCCATTGGCCTGGTCAAAAAACGAGTATTGGTAGTTCTCAATTGGCAGGTCAGGTATAGTAGGGCGCCCGTAAAAATGGTATGAAATAGCATCCAGCGGTATGCCCGGTTTATGGTTCTTTACATTCAAAAAATACTCAAACCAATTAGGATCAGTTTCGTGCGCTACTGAAACACCTACAAATTTTATATTCGGCTGCACTTTGCGCATTTCGGTTACAATGGCATCATACATTTTAGTATATAGTTCAGGCGATATTTTATGTTCCAGATCAGGTTCATTCAGTACTTCCCAATATGGTATTTTGTAATAATGCCCTGATTTATGGTATTTGCCCAATTCGTCGGTAAAGCCGCCCTTTGTGTACCAGCTTAAAAGACGTGCAAAATAATTGGCAACTTCTTTACAGGTAGGGTCACGTAATTCCGTCCCCTGGTTATATACCCAATTAACCGCATCCGGGTTATCATCAATTACAACTGGTTTTTTTGTCTTCCACATCCATACAGGCGTGGTGCTAAAATTTATAACTACAGAGCGGCCTTCCTGCGCCTTCATTATATCAGCCATAGATGGATCGGCGTAGGTAAAATCCCAAAAGGTCTCGGTTTTGGTTGGTTCTTTTAGTTCAACCACCGCTGCTTTAGGATATGGGAACCAGGGTACATAGCGCAAATATTCAGCTTTCATATCTCTAAGCGCATCAAACGTGCCCTTATATATTGGCGAATTTGATTTGATGTACGGATTGTAAACCACTTGCAAAGTTGGCGTAGTTTTAGATACCGTAACCGTTTTAGCCCAATTAATGGTAACCTTGTTTTGCGCGTTAAGTACTGTTGGTAATAACGCAAACGTGCCGGGCAGTACCAATCCAAATAGTTTTTTGGTGATGTTTTTTCTCATATAAATTTGATAGGTTGGAAGGAGTTTTTGCTCCTATCGGTAAAAATTGGTAGTACTAAATTATTTCGATAAGTTTTATAAACTGTCATGCACTGTTATGATTTTGGAATATTTAATAACTGTTTGAAATACAATTATGAAACATTATGCAATAAAATTAAACAATTATAGCACATATATATTTATAAAGCAGATACAGCATGTTATCATTTGCTTATTTAATTGTTAATAAAAACACATTGTGTTCGCTAAAAAGAAAACCTTATTATGGTTATGGTAATTGGTTAAACAAACTTAAGTTTACAGCGCTAGCAGTGATAGCATGATATGACATCTCTGTTGTGGGATTTGACATTTTCCATCGTTTTATATGGTTAGGGTCGAATTTGCATTAAATTAGTGATACCAATTTTTTAATAACCTTTATGGATAATTATTTCCTGTACTTCCCGGTAAGCGAGAAAGATGAGTCGTGGGGTTTAACTGTATTAAACGCGGGCAGCACTAAAATTGAAAAGAATTCGTGCTACCCTCCCGCTAATCATCCCTCTCACCATAATTTTGATTGGGATACCGGCAGGATTTTGCAGGAATACCAGCTGATCTATATTACTAAAGGCGGTGGTATTTTCGAATCAGAAAACTGCAAGTCCGAGGTAACTGCAGGATCGGTAATTTTACTATATCCCCAGGAGAGGCACCGGTATAAACCACATCAGCAAACCGGCTGGGACGAAATGTGGGTAGGGTTTAAAGGCGATTTTATTGATAACATCATCGAAAAAAGCTACTTCAACCCATCAAACGCTGTATTTCATATCGGGTTCAATGAGACTATTGTAAACCTGTTCAACGATATTGTTAAATACTCAAAAGAAGAAAAACCGGGTTACCAACCTATGATCTCGGGCGCTATTATTTATCTGCTGGGCTTGCTTCATTCCGAACATCAACAAAAGAGCCTGAAGGAAACCGATATGGCCGAGCAAACCGTAAACAAGGCCCGGGTAATTTTCAGGGAAAAGGTTTATGATAAAATATCGCCCGAGGTGGTGGCTGAGGAGTTGCAGATAGGATACTCGCTTTTCCGTAAGATCTTTAAAAAGTATACCGGCCTTGCACCGGGGCAATACCTTATCCAGTTGAAGATACAAAAAGCAAAAGAGCTACTCTCCGACCCTAATAAACTTATCAAGGAAATAGCTTACGATTTGCATATCGAATCGTCGCTGCATTTTTCAAAACTGTTTAAAGAAAAGGTTGGCTTAACTCCGCAGGAGTACCGGAACCAGGTGTTGAAGAAGCATAAGTTTTGAGTGACGGAAATAAGTGATAACTATAATTTTTGTTAATCATCAAGGAGGAAATAGCATTATTTGAAGACAAAGAGCACTGTATTATCGATCATTTAGCCTTATCAACTAAACGATACTTATTCACTACATTAATAACATATTCTTCAATTTCACCTTTAGATTTTCTCGCATCGGTGATATAATCAGATATCATTTCGTATGCTATTCCTGATCTGCGCATAGAAAAGGTTTCCGTTTCTATAGAGGTTAATTCTCTACCCAAGATCCTTTTCAGGTTAGTAATAATATCTTGTATTGCGTTTTTGTCAAAATTGTCCATTAGTATTATACTATCGTCACCGTAATCCCCAGCCCTTCCAGTGTTTTTACAATGTGTTCTGATACACCGCTATCAGTAATGATCTGGTCTATTTCATCCAGCCCACATATTTTGCCAAAACCACGGCGACCGAATTTGGTAGAATCGCACAGCACAATAGTTTTTTGCGATACGCTGATCATCTGGCGGTTCAGGTGGGCTTCCATGGCGTTGGTAGTGGTCAGGCCAAAATCAAGGTCTATCCCATCAACACCCAAAAACAATTTACTGCAAAAGAAATCGGCCAGGATATGTTCGGCATAAGTGCCCATTACGGATGATGAACTTTTGCGAAGTAAGCCGCCCAATTGCAATACTTCAACGGTTGGATATTTCATTAGCTCAAGCGCCACATTAAGCGCTGAAGTAATTACTGTTAAACCCACTTTAGGCGGGATATTTTTGGCGAAAGCCAGCATGGTTGTACCCGACGCGATGATGATAGAATCATTATCCTGCACCATAGCCGCAGCCGCAGCGCCGATATTCATTTTCTCAACCGACTGGAATTTCTCTTTTTCGTTTACCGGACGATCTACAATGTAAGGATTGTTCAGCGTAGCGCCGCCATGCGTACGGAACAGCAGGTTTTTATCTTCAAGTACCTTCAGGTCCTTACGGATAGTAACCGACGATACCTTTAACTCTTTACATAGTTCAACAACATTCAAATTACCTTCTGCCTGAAGTTTGTTTAAGATAAATTGATGTCTCTCTGCCAGGTTGATCATATTGCGTGTATAGGCTTTAGCTTATGCAAAGTAATAAAATATATGGTACAACATTATAATTTTTACGTTATATTTTCATATTTCCGATTACTATTTTTATACTTACATATTATTTCAATTAGTTACTTTTAAAGTATAAACCAAAAAGGATCCGTAACCCGGATCTATATAAACCAATTCTATTCCTAATGGAAAAATACATCTTATCGTTTGACCAGGGTACAACCAGCTCAAGGGCTATTGTATTTAATAAAGCTGGTGGCATTGTCTCTATAGCCCAAAAAGAATTTACCCAGATATATCCAAAACCCGGCTGGGTTGAGCATGACGCCGTAGAGATATGGTCATCGCAAATTGGTGTAGCTGCCGAAGCTATTTTGAACGCACGACTTACCGCTAAAGATATTGCAGCTATAGGTATTACCAACCAACGCGAAACTACAGTGTTGTGGGATAAACGTACCGGCGAGCCCCTTCATAATGCTATAGTTTGGCAGGACAGGCGCACATCGGGCTATTGCGATGAATTAAAAGCACAAGGCAGAGCCAAATTGATACAAGAGAAAACCGGCCTTGTGCTGGATGCTTACTTTTCGGCCACCAAAATAAAGTGGGTGCTGGATAACGTAGCAGGCGCACGCGAAAAAGCCGCTGCGGGGCATATCGCTTTTGGGACTATCGACTCGTGGCTGGTTTGGAAACTAACTGCCGGCAAAGTGCATATTACCGATGTCAGCAATGCATCGCGCACCATGATCTATAATATACATACCCTGCAATGGGATGAGGAGTTGTTGAACCTGTTTGATATCCCCCGCTCGGTATTACCCGAAGTGAAATCATCAAGCGAAGTTTATGGCGAGACTGCAGGTTCAATACTGGCAGCTCAAATACCAATCGCCGGCATAGCAGGCGACCAACAAGCTGCCCTGTTTGGTCAAATGTGTACAGAGAACGGCATGGTAAAAAACACCTATGGCACAGGCTGCTTTATGCTGATGAACATCGGCGATAAACCTATCACCTCGCAAAACAACCTGGTTACTACCATTGCCTGGAAGATAAACGGCAAGGTGCAGTATGCTTTAGAAGGCAGCATTTTTATTGCCGGAGCTGTAGTACAATGGCTGCGCGATGAAATGAAACTGATCAGCTCATCGGCCGAGGTTGAAGAATTAGCTAAAAAAGTTGAAGATACCGGCGGCGTATATTTAGTACCAGCCTTTGCAGGTTTAGGCGCGCCGCACTGGAACCAGGATGCGCGAGGTACTATTACCGGCATAACCCGTGGCACCAACCAGGCACACATTGCCAGGGCCGCGCTGGAAAGTATCGCTTTCCAAACCATGGAAGTACTGAAAGCCATGGAAGCTGATTCGGGCTTAAGCATTAAGCAGCTACGTGTTGATGGTGGCGCTACGGCAAATAACCTGCTGATGCAATTCCAGGCTGATCTGCTGAACACTAAAGTTATCCGTCCGCAGGTTACCGAAGTTACCGCTATTGGTGCCGCTTATTTGGCTGGATTGGCAACAGGTTTTTGGAGCAGCATGGAAGATATAAGCGGTCAATGGAAAATTGAGAAATGTTTTGAGCCCGGCATTACCCCAGATATTGAAAACCGTATTAAAGGCTGGAACCGTGCTGTTAAGGCCGCCAAAGCTTATGCAGAGAACTAATTGATAACCCAAATAAAAAATCTGAAACTACATGAATGAACTTACCGCCGAATTCATCGGCACCATGTTTTTGATCCTGTTAGGAAACGGGGTTGTGGCTAATGTTGTGCTTACCGGCACTAAAGGCAATAATGGCGGATGGATAGTAATTACTACCGCCTGGGCGTTGGCTGTATTTGTGGGTGTTGTTATAGCAGCGCCGTTTAGT
>Ga0075366_10001015_pt1 | contig 13751 bp, 14 predicted proteins | sample EndMethybrTD3031_FD_72351 | JGI IMG/M metagenome (GOLD analysis project Ga0075366, IMG submission 72351) | Populus endosphere microbial communities from Tennessee, USA - Endosphere MetaG P. TD hybrid TD303-1 | ecosystem: Host-associated > Plants > Roots > Endosphere | place: USA: Tennessee...
GCCCAAGTAGAAAAACTGCAGCAATTCTCTACGACGATGTGGGTTATTTTAGGTGCGGTGGCGCTTATTGCGGTTATTGCCGCGGCGTTGGGCGTGGCCAATACTATGCTGATGGCGGTTTCCGAGCAGCGCTATACTATAGGCGTTTGGCGGGCTGTGGGTGCCCGTCGCGGCGTAATTGTACGGCTGTTTTTGGTGCAGGCAGCAGCGCTGGGGCTTATTGGCGGAATAATTGGCGTGGGCCTGGGCATAGTAGTTGGCCGGTATGTTAACGATTACGTGGCGGGCTTGCTGAGCGGCCAAGGCCTGGCTGCTTCGAACATTGCCCTCTTTCCCGCATGGCTGCTAGCTGGAGCTGTTTTGCTTACGACGCTATTTGGTATACTCGCGGGGCTTTACCCTGCACATAAAGCCGCCAGACAGGATCCGTCGGCGGCTTTATCGGGTGGTCAGTAAAAGCTAATCGGCGTTGGCCATAAGCGCCAAATAAACGCTAAATAGTGCCGGTATGGCAATAATAACCGTCGAAAGTATGGTGTTATTAAATATGAACGCTACTACCAGGACGGCACCGCCAAACAGTATCTCGCCCTTGTTCGCCCATAAGGCTTCACGCTTGGATAAATGGTTGTGATCTTTTGGGGTTACCAGGAAAATTGATTTTCCGAAGGCCGATTTTATAGATGCGCGCAGGCTGGTAAAAAGCATCGACCCGTAAAGCAGAATGGTGTGGAACAGATACCATACCAGCCGGTGCGGACGAATTTTGCCACCGTAAAAGATGATGTCGTTGAGCATTGGTGCCAATAAGAACATCGCTGTAGGAATAAGCAGCCATGCTGGGTATGTTACAGCGTAGTCAAGATATGGCAGTGCTACAACGTTTATGACTATATACAGGGCAAAAAACGCAGAGAGCGGCAGGCTGTAGGTAAACAGGATAATATCCAGCTTTTCAAACCAGGTCATTTTCGACCTGATAATCCGGCCGGTATACTTTTTTATGAATTCCATGTTGCCTTGGGTCCACTTGGAGTGGCGTTTTTTAAACGCCAAGTAACTGATGGGGTATTCCTCTTCGCAGATGATATCGGGCGCAAAAGCAGTATAAAAACCCTTGTTGCGCGCTTCAATGCTCATGCAAAGGTCTTCTGCCACCAGGTGCGGAAAGCCACCTGCCGCTTCGTAGCATTCGCGGCTAATCATGGCGCCATGGCCAAGCAGTGATAAAAAGCCGTGATGGTGCTTCACTACTTGGTAGGTTGGCCAGTGTGAATCAACGCCAATGGCAAACAGCTTCATGAACTTGTTGCGGTTACGGGTGGCGACATGGTTGGCCTGTACAATTCCGGCGTTATCGTAATGGGCAAAGTAGTCCAAACATCGGGTGGTGAAATTGCGCGGAATTACCTCGTCGCTGTCGAGAATAATGAAATAATCGAAGTCAGCTTTCCGCAGAAAATGGTTTAAGTTGCCGGCTTTAAAGCCAATGCGGTCTTTACGCCGCACCACCTGAATTCCTTTTTCTTCTGCGAAATCATTGATCTCCTGTATATAAGCCGGGTCGGTGGAATCGTCTAAAATAACGAACGATAAATTGGGGTAATCTTGGTGCATGCAGCGCTCTAGGCTGTCGCGGTTGAAGTCGTTGTAGGTACAGTACACAGCGATCACCTTTTTAATGGGATTATTCCCATGTTTTACCCGCCACTCGCCGTCGGCCGGTATGTTGAACCGCTTGCGCTGCACATAGTAATAAATAGTGTACACAAGGTCTTTCATGCCATTGAGCCAAAAGTACATAATAAACAACGTACTTAAAATAACGAGGGTTGCAATTAACCCTCCGTGCCCTTGAGAATTTTTAACTGTATCAATAAGCGGCAGTGCGGTTGCGGCGATAAGGCCAAGCCAGCTTAAGATGATAAAAATATAGAGCGAAACTGATTTTTTCATCGATCTCCTTTTGTCTAAAGTTAAACGCCAGGAAAGCTTAACACACCCGAAAATGACAAAAATATGAATTATTTCACATTTTGCGAATGAAGCGATGATCGTATTCATCGTCGAGCAGTTCATTGAGCCTATCTGTTAAAACCACATAATTGCGGTTTCGGGAGAAAATGACTTCTCTGGAGGCGAGTTTTTTCAGTTCACTGCTTATTGTCTCGCGCGTGAGGCCCGTAAAATTTGCAACATCCTGCTGTGTTAGTGGCAGAGGAATCTCCACGATGTCGGTTTGCAGGTCACGGCCAAAGCATAGCGCTAGGTAGTGAATAGTGTGTAGTACCTTTTCGGAGGCGCGCGATTGCCCCAGGGCATTAATGCGCATCTCGGCTGACAGACGATCCCATACCAGCTTGTCCAATACATACTTCATGGCCTTGCGGTTGGTGTCTAAAAAGTTTTGCAGCTCGTCACGCGGAATAGCAAACAGCTCGCACTCGCTGAGTGCTTCGTAATAGTACTGTGTTTTGTAAATTTTATTGAAAATCCACCCTAGTGGAAAAAACTCGTTCCTCACGGCAAAGCCAACCGGCTTTTCTTCGCCGCGAGGGGTTAAATTGTAGGTTTTGATCGTTCCCTTCTTTACTACGTACGCATAGGCTGGCTCCGAGTCTTGCTGCAAGATAACATCGCCGCGCTCGTACGTTTGAAGGGTGTAATGTTCTAAAAAGCTCTGTAACGAATCCAAGAAAACTCCTGTTTAGGTTCAAGTAGCGCATTCTCTATTATAAAATAGAAAATGGAAATTTATTATGTAAGAACGACGACAGTTAGGAAATAGTATGTGTAGGAACATTAAAGTACTTTTTAATTTTGATCCGCCAGCAACAGAAGAAGAAATTAGAAACGCCGCCGAGCAGTTCGTTCGTAAGCTCTCGGGGTTTACCCACCCTTCACAAATAAACGAAGGGCCATTTGGTGAGGCGGTAGATGATGTCGCTAAGGTGGCAAGTAAACTTCTGGAATCGCTGCGAACTAATGCCGAGCCGCGTAATCGTGAGGAAGAAGCAGCCAAGGCCCACGCGCGGGCTGTGAAGCGCTTTGGTACATCGTAAACAGAGGCAGTATATTGATTTATTCATACTTATATGATATAATATAAGTATGACGTGAGTAAGTGACGTCAGCCCTTCCCCATCGACTCCTACAGGAGCTGGTATGAAGCGTACGTTTTCTGTTGTCAGTGCTCTCGTTGCGCTCGTCGTTCTGGCGGGATGTAAGGAGAAGGACGACACGCCCCCGGAGGTGGCTGCTGCGTCCCCGACGACCAGCACGACCCCTGAGGCGACCACGACCACTCCGGCCGACGAGACTCCGGTGTCGGCGGCGGACGAAACCTCGTCCGTCCCCCAGCCCGAGATCCCGCCGCTGCCGGAGGGTGTGACGTTCGACATCCCGCGTGTCTTCCAGAAACTGGCTCCGTATGTGGCCCAGGGCCTGAGAAGCGCGTTCTTCGGTGCCAGTTCGACGTACGTGGTCGACGGCCCGATGCTGACTGCCAACTGCCCCGCGCAGACGGACACCATGCCCTCCTACGAGAGCGGCGAGTCGTGGGTTCTTCTGTGCGACATGCGGACGGGCTTCGCCGCGGTGGCCAAGCTGAACAGCGACGGCACGGTGGTTCCGGACTCGGTGAGCTACGTCAACCTCCGGAGCGTCGCCCTCAACCGCGACCGCGACGGCGACGTCTACTCCTACGACGTGTTCCACGGAGCCGGCACCCTGCTGACCCCGAAGGAGGCCGGAGGGTTCGACAATTACAGCCGCTTGGCGTACTGGAAGCTCGACGAGTTCACAACGAACTTCCTCGGCAAATCACTCCAGGAGTTCATGGCGTCGTGATACTCACGTCATTGGCGAACCCGCATTGTCGCGGGTTCGCCAATGAGCCTTGTTACTTGAATTTTTTGAGTACCGAGGCTCATTTTTTTGTTTATTTTACGTGCCCGCACCGTTGAAAAAGCATAAGCGCTCCCGTATACTAAAAGCAAAGGTTGAAAGGAGTGTTTTCAGGCTGATTTTTAGCCGAGGACTGACGGCATGAAGATATTAATGCTAGGGTGGGAACTCCCTCCGCACAACAGTGGTGGCCTTGGCGTTGCCTGCTACCATATGTCTAAAGCCCTGGCTATTGAGGGGGCATCTATTGATTTTGTGCTGCCCTATCAGGCCGAGCACCCTAATGTCGGTTTTATGACAGTCCATGCTGCTACCAAACTTCAGCCATTGGATCGTTATGGCTCCCTGGGTGCCTACGACAGCCAGTATAAAAGCGCCTTTGAAAACAATTCGAACGACATTTCCATACGAGGCATCCAAAAACGCTACATTAGTTTTGTTGAAAAACTAGCCAAGCAGCGCACCCCCGATGCCATCCATGCCCATGACTGGCTGACGGTAGAGGCTGGGATGCGTGCCAAAGAGCTTACCGGGGCGCCGCTGATCGTTCATGTGCATGCTACCGAATTCGACCGTTCGGGCGAACTGTATGGCAACCCGGTTGTGCACGAAATTGAACAGCAAGGCCTTATGATGGCCGACCGCATTATTGCCGTCAGTGCTATCACGAAAAATATTATTATCAGTCGCTACGGTATTCCCGCAGGTAAAATAGAGGTGCTTCATAACGCCCTCGACGTTGAGAGCCTTGCGGGATATAACTATGATCTTCATACCTATAAATATTTGGAATCGCTAAAACGGGAGGGTTATACCGTCGTTACGACGCTTACTCGCTTTACCATTCAAAAAGGACTGACTCACTTTGTGCGAGCGGCGGCCAAGGCTTCGCGCAAGTACCATAAGCTTGTATTTTTGCTGGCGGGCGACGGCGAACAGCGCAACGAGCTAATTCGTTTGGGTGCCGAACTAGGGATTGCCGATAAACTATTCTTTACCGGTTTTGTTCGCGGCCGGCAGTGGCGTGATACCTATGGGGTTGCCGATATTTTTGTTATGAGCTCAGTTAGTGAGCCGTTCGGGCTTACGGCGCTTGAAGCGGCCCACCACGATACGGCGCTGATTATTACGCGCCAGTCGGGCGTAGGCGAAGTGCTGCATAATATTTTTAAATACGACTTTTGGGACGAAGATGCCCTGGCCGACCAAATGATTGGCATTGCTACCTCGCCGGCGCTTGCCGGGGCATTGCAGCAAAATGTTAAGCACGAATACGCTAAAATTTCGTGGAACGATGTTGCTCGCGAGTGCATGCGGCTTTATCGTAACGTCAAAACGGGGGCGTTGGTATGAGCCGCGGGATCGTTTTATACCTCCATGTCCATCAGCCGCTTCGCATTCGCAAATACAGTGTTTTCGATACGGCGGTAGACCACCATTATTTCGGTGAGCCCGATTCTTCGAGCGACCGCAACAACGAAAAAGTGTTTCGTAAGGTATTAGCTAAGTCGTACGAGCCGATGAACCGCCTGCTTGAAGAGCTTTTGACGCGGCATCCGGAATTTAAGGTGTCACTAAGTATAACTGGTACTTTTATAGAGCAGGCAGAGGCTTGGGCGCCGGAAATTCTGGATAGCTTCAAGCGGTTAGTGGCAACCGGCAAAGTGGAAATTATGGCCGAAACGTATTACCACAGTCTGGCGTTCTTTTACAGCCGCAAAGAGTTTGAACGCCAGGTGGCCCAGCACCAGCGTAAAATTAAAGAGCTGTTTGGCGTTGAAACAAGGGTATTTCGCAATACCGAACTTTCGTACAACGATAGCATGGCCGCCTGGGCTGAGCAATACGGCTTCAAGGGAATTTTGGCCGAAGGCTGGGATCCGATTTTAGGATGGCGCAGCCCTAACCATGTGTATCGGCCAACGGGTACGGAAAATATCAGCCTGCTGTTGAAAAACTATCGTTTAAGCGATGACGTCGCCTTCCGTTTCAGTAACCGCGCCTGGGAGCAGTGGCCACTTACCGCCGAACGCTACAACAACTGGACGAATGCTGCCATACAAGACAGTCAGGTGGTTAACTTGTTTATGGATTACGAAACCTTCGGCGAACATCAATGGAGAGATACTGGAATTTTCGACTTTTTCGAAAGCTTTGTGGCCATGTGGCTGCAAAATCCGGAAAACACTTTCTATACCCTTAGTGAAGCTATCGCCACACACAAACCAGTTGGCGAAATTAGCATGCCAAACACGGTAACATGGGCCGATACGGAGCGTGACTTGACCGCCTGGCTAGGTAACGATATGCAGCAGGAGGCGCTGCGCTACCTTTATGCACTTGAGAACGACATTTTGCGTACGAACGATGCCGCGCTGATTCATGATTGGCGCCTGCTGCAAACCTCCGACCACGTTTATTATATGTGCACCAAATGGTTTACCGATGGCGATGTCCATGCCTATTTCAGCCCCTACGATTCGCCCTACGATGCCTTTTTGTACTTTATGAACGTGTTGCGTGATGTCCGTTATCGCCTGATGGCCTATCACCAAGGAGGCATTTATGGCTAGGCCTATAGTACTCAGCAACGGAGAGCTTCACGTTGGCATTAACAAGTTTGGGCTTGTGCATGATTTCTATTTCCCCTACGTGGGTTTTGAAAACCATGCCGCCGGCAAGTCGCTTCGTCATCGGGTGGGCGTATGGGTGGACGGCCGAATCAGTTGGCTCGATGACGGCAGTTGGACATTTACGTTCCGCTATCCGCTCAGCGCGCTAATTGGTCATACGTTGGCAAAAAATGAAAGCCTTGGCATTTTGCTTGAAATTGACGATACGGTCGATGCCCACGTAAGTGCTTTTATGCGCAATATCCATGTTATTAACCTGCGTGCCGAAGCGCGGGAAGTACGTCTGTTTATGCATCAGGCATTTGTGATTGGCGATTCCCGCAGCAACACCGATACCGCCCAGTATTTGCCGGATAGCGACGCGATTTTACATTATAGGGGTCGCCGGGCATTCGTGGTGTCCGGCCAGGCAAACGGCCGGCCGTTCGATCAATACAGCGTTGGACTATTTGGCATCGAAGGCTACGAAGGCACCTACCGCGATGCCGATGACGGCGAGTTAAGTATGTCGAGTGTAGAGCACGGCCGGGTGGATTCAACGATTCGGTTTGTCCTGAATATTGGTGCCCACAGTTCACAGCGTGCACATTATTGGATTAGCGCAGGTACTTCAATGCGTGAAGCACTGTACGTTCACCGCCAAATTAGCGGTGACGGTGTATTAAAGCGGCTTCACTCTACCGCCGCCTGGTGGCAGGAATGGCTTGCTCCAGCTGCGCATGTGGCTGAAAAAATTCCTGAAAAATACCGCAGCACATTCCTTCATAGTATCCTTATTCTTAAGTCGCAAATCGATAAACGCGGTGCGGTAATTGCCAGCACCGATACGAGCATGCTTAATTATTCGCGCGACGCGTATGCGTACTGCTGGCCGCGCGACGGTGCCTATGTGCTGTGGCCACTCATCCGTATGGGGTATATCGATGAGCCGCACCGTTTCTTCGAATTTTGCCAGAGGGGTCTCCATTCGGGCGGGTATTTAATGCATAAATACAGGGCCGATGGCGCATTGGGAAGCAGCTGGCATTCATATATCCACGAGGATGGCTCGGTGGCACCGCCGATCCAGGAAGATGAAACCGCACTGGTGTTATTCGTATTTGCGCAGTATTACTCTATGCACGAAAGCCCGCGGCTGCTTCGTGAGTTTTATCACACCATGGTTACCCCTATGGCTAACTTTTTGGCATCGTACGTTGATGCTACTACCGGGCTGCCCAAGCCTAGCTACGATCTTTGGGAAGAGCGCTATCTGACAACGACCTACACGACGTCGGTAGTCTATGCGGCGCTTCTTGCCGCCGCCGATTTGGCAGATGCTGCCGAAGACGCCGATAACGCCGTAACCTGGCGGGCCGCCGCCGACGATATTCAGCGGGCGGCGCACAAACACCTATATAATCCTGCTAAAAAAACCTTTTATAAAGGGTTGCTTGTAAAGGGCGGCGCCATTGAATACAACGATACGGTTGATGTTTCGAGTGTATTTGGGGCGTTCATGTTCGGGCTTTTCGGGGCATCGGATGATGAAATGCGCCTGGCGGTAAAAAACCTTTACGATACGTTTACCCCTACGAAAGACGCACCCGGCTTGCCGCGTTACGAAAACGACCCTTACTATCGTGCCGACCCTCGCAGCAAGGGAAACTTGTGGTTTGTTACGACACTTTGGATGGCTCAGTATCAGCTTGAGAACGGCAACTCGGCAGAGGCGGAGCAAATATTGGACTGGACGCTATCGCAAGCGACGGAAACAGGTATTTTAGCCGAACAAATTAATCCTCATAATGGCGCATTCATTTCGGTGGCGCCGCTTGCCTGGAGCCATGCCGAATACGTGGCGACGCTTCTCGATATGATTACGGAGCGGCCCTCATGAAAAAAATCATAAAAGAGAAAGGTTCACACCTTTTAAAGGCATTCGTTCCCGCTAAAGTGCTTCAGTCGCGTATTCACCGGCGTATTTTCATGAACTTTGCCGAGAAAACGGGTTTGGTGTACTTCGGCTACGTCGATCAGCGCGACGATGAACACCGGCTTGTCCGCGGTTTAACGGTTTCAAGCAGCCACCGCGATAACCACTACTGCATAGGTTCGTTCAACGGGTACGATCTTACGCTAGTGGAGCGCCGCGATACCATCCGGTTTCCCGGTAAGCCTGCCCGCAATCATACCTGGATAATCATGGCATTTGACCTTCATACGGTGAGCGACCTTCCTCATATTTTTATTGGCCTGCATACTCATAGCCCTACTTTTTATGCGCATTTATTTACAAAATTTGCCCACTTAAACAAGCTGCCTTATGGGGTGTTTGGAGCCAATACGCCTGAGTTTACGGAACGCTACGCAGTGTACACCGAGGCCGCTAAGTTTATTGCAACCGAGCAGCTTCTGCGGCCTGACGTCACGAAAGCTATTGCGGAAAGTTTTGGCAGTATGACTATAGAAATCGCCGATGGATGCCTGTATGTTTACGCCGAACATCAGCGTCCTTCGCAGGCCCTGCTCGATAAAATGCTTAAAAACGGATTGTGGCTAGCCCGAAGAATTGATGAAATAGAGGCTTCGTAGTGCAAAAAATGACCCTGCAAAGGGGTCATTTTTTCTTCGGTGGTAAAGCAGATTAGCTTTTGCGCGGTTTAATTTCGTTGCGGCCCAAGTTCTTCTTGGTCTCTTCGTAATCGGCGTGTTTACGCGCAATTGGATCGTAGGCGCGCTTAGTGAACTTGTCTGGGTGTGTCTGCTTGTTGACCGTGGTGTAAATACGGTGGCCAGTCAGCTTGCTCACTAAACCAATCAACTTTCGTTTTGTATTCTTCTTAGCCATTATTACTCGCTTAAATTTATTAACTCAATCTTACTAATTGTACCACTAAAAACAAAAAATACCAGAGGTAAGCTTAAAATGGAGCCACGATCGGGGCTTGAACCCGAGACCTTTGCCTTACCATGGCAACGCTCTACCAACTGAGCTATCGCGGCACATTACAGTGTAGTATAGCAAAAATATGGATAATTTCCAATGCAAATTTAGCCAGGACACAGCTCTTGCCGCCTCTGGGACTGTATTTTGACGATGGCCAACGAGTGTACTACGATAATAGTATCGTAGCCAGTCACGAACAGAGAGGTTGCCATGTTTCTCAAAAAAGGAGCTGCACTGCTTGGTCTGCTTGCAATTCTGGTAGCCGGCTGTACCGCGCCAGACCCAGATGCGGCCAAGAAAGAAGCCTTGCTAGAGGACGCTGCTGTGCGGCACTTTGCCGCTACGCATGAACCTCGCAGAAATAGTACGGGGACGGCGTGGGAGGTGCGGGTTATCTTCGGTCGAAAAGAGTGCTACGGACTACTCATCTTCAGTGATGATGGCGGCGTCAAGCTTCAAGCCAGGGTTCCGACCCCAAATGGTGGCGAGGTAGAACAGTGGGCCTCGAACCCAGATGCAAACCAGCTTGACGCTGAAAAATTTGATGCATGCTTTTCCGAGTAGTGACGCGCTACGGGAGGGCCTTCGGGTGCCGCACTGCACCCGAAGGCCCGACTTTGACACTGTATACCAAAGTAAAATACCACTATATAAAGTGGTATTTTACTTTGGTACTGGGGGTAGGATTCGAACCTACGAAGGCGAATGCCGACAGATTTACAGTCTGTTGTGTTTGACCGCTTCACTACCCCAGCGCTCGGGCTGCTTTTTCCCTCTCGGGTCCAGCATGAGGCAACAATATATATTTCTTACCTCATCATGGAGCCGCTTTTCGGACTCGAACCGAAGACCTGCTGTTTACAAAACAGCTGCTCTAACCAACTGAGCTAAAGCGGCAAGTACAAGAGTTATTTTACCTAATGATCCGTTATTTTTCAAGATGTCATGGTTATATCAACACAGAAGAGAACGTCGTTGTCCTCTTCTGTGCCCAGAATACCGGTTGACGGTTTTTGCGCTAGGGGAAACCGCCCGAACCGCTACTCGTCGTCGTGGGTAATTTGAACCACAACGTCTTGGTCTGTCTCATCCGTATCCGAATCAGTAAGGACTACCTCGGTCGTGTCAGGTCCTTCCTTGTGTTCGTAACGCGGCATCTATAGCCCCAGTGGTCGTCGAGTAGAAGCAGGTTCAATGATAATAAAAAGCTTACAGAAACGCAAATGGCTACATAATAACGCGGCGAACTTGCCGGACTTGCTTTGGCTGGCCTTCCGGAATGACCATTTTAGCTGCTTTATCACGCAGTTCGGCCGAAAGTTCTGCCTGGCCGTTGCGTTCATAGGCATCGGCTAAGATAGTCAATGTTTGAGGGATGGGGTCGAGTTCAACGGCGCGCTCCAGTGATTCGATCATTTTACCGTAACGGCCCAGTTTTTCCTGTACTTTTGCGTAGGCGATGTGGCGGGCAGCGAGGTCGTTTTCCATGCTGAGCGCCTGTTCGAACGCAAGGGCCGCCTTTTCATACTGGTGGGTTTCGTAGTAAATAAGCCCCACGTTATGCAGGCTGCTGGCGCTTGGCTCAAGGCTTTGGGCAATTTCAAAACATTCAATCGCATCTTTGAATGCTTGCTGTTTGGCATAAAGAATTCCCAGGCGGTTGTAGGCTGTCGCATTACGCTCGTCTACGCGCAAAATTGTAAGTAAGGCTTTTTCGGCCCGAAGGTATTTTTTGTCACGAAGCGATTCTTGGGCAACCTCCCAAAGGCGTTCGAGTTTTTCCGAGAGTTTCAGTGGTAAATCAGTGGCAACTTCGGTAATAGTCTGCCGCCTCCAGATTGCCCATGCACCGAAAATTGCTATAAGGAAAATTCCTAACATATCGTACGTATTATATCACAAGCGTGGCAAGTTGCAGCGGAACGCTGTAGTTTGCGGCAATATTTTCTTTTGCCTGTAGAACCGCTTCTAGCTGTTTTATAAGAGCCGCTTGGGGCTTGGCTTGAAGCGTGCGGCGAAGCAACGCAAGAATTTGCTCGGTTAAACTAATAGCCGCCTCTTTGTCAGATCGGTATTTATGAATGATAAGCAGTTTTCCGTAGCGATCCGCCTGTAGAAAATCCCTGGCATCCCCCACTAAGGCTGCCTTTTTTTCAAAGTACGATGTGTTTTCAATAAGCCGGTAAAGCTCCGCAGGCAGTCCGGCAGCTATGAAGTGAAGTTGCGCCTGCTTTTTGGAATCGGTAACTCCTTTGGCGGCAAGAAGCTCGTCGGTTTGCTGCGGAGTAATGGGCTGAATGGCAATTTGTTGAACGCGCGAGCGGATAGTCGGCAATAGTTTGGGGGGCGAGGTTGCAGTAAGAATATAATGTGTTTGTTCCGTAGGTTCTTCGAGCAGCTTCAAAAAGGCGGCTTGGGCGCCCAAGCTCATGCGATCGGCGTGCGAAATAATTACCGTGCGTTTTTTCAGCGACTTCCCTCGTGTTTTATCGTAGAGCTCACGAATCGCTTTTACGCCTATGGTTCCCTGCTTGTCCTTTTCTTCCTTGGCATTCATAGGATAGACGATGTGCGCAACAGAATTATCGGCAACGTAGCTGGCCGCGGATGTAAGACCAACACCCGCTTCACCGGTAAGTAGTAACGACCCGGGCAGATGCCGCCTAACCCGTTCAAGAAGTTTTTGTGAAACCGGATTAAAAACCAGGTTCATTAAGTATCCTTTTGAAGTACGTTTCTAAATTCGCTCGGCTCGGGTGCGGTAAAGGTTTTTCGCTCGCCTCCGGGCAGAGTAACTTCCAGGCTTTTTGCGTGAAGATACAGCCGGTCGCCCGGTTTGCCGTATACTCTGTCGCCTAAAATCGGCGTGTTCAAATAGTGCATATGTACTCGCAGTTGGTGGGTCCGGCCGGTGTGCGGCTGTAGTTCAACCAAGGTGTATTTGGCGCTTTCACTAAGAACCTGGTATTTCGTAACGGCGTTCTTTCCTTTTGGGTCTACCCTGAACGTGCTGGGGGCCGACGGATGGCGACCAATAGGCAGGTCGATAGTTGCAGCGGGTTGTTTGAGGTGGCCAACGAGCACGGCCAGATACGTCTTTTTTGTAAGGCGCTGGGCAAATTGTTTTTGCAGCATCGTCGCTACTTCAGGTGTTCGTGCGCCTATAATAATACCGCTCGTATCGCGGTCTAACCGGTGAACGATACCCGGCCGATTAGTATCAAGCCCAAAGGTAGTATAGCGACGGAAAAAATCGGCCACGGTAAACTCTTCGTTCAGGGCGCCTTTGCTATGAGTGAGCACGCCAACCGGTTTATTAACGACAATCACGTTTTCGTCAAGGTAAACAATAGGCAGTTCATGGTCGCCATAGTCGGCTTTTTGCGGCAAGCTCACGCTGATTTTATCGGTTTCACTGATGTCGTATTTGGGCGATGTCTGTTGTTTTGTATTAACGGTAACATGACCGGCTTTTATGTGTTTCTGCCAGGTACTGCGCGAAGTTTCAGGATACGTTTCGGCGAGATGGGTATCGAGCCGCTTTTTGGTTGATATTGCTTCGAATAGGTACACTTCCTTGCCTTTGAACGGCAGGGCGTAGGTGGTAATGTGGTCGTTAGGATTTGCTAGTACATCGCCGGTAATGTCTTGTTTATCACTTCTGACTTGGTCGGTTACGTAGGCGGTGTCGTCTTCGGCAGTTTCATCAAAAAGGGCGTAAAAAACACGTTTATTAAAATGAAACGCAACCAATGTATTAAAGGCTTGCGGATGCGTAATTTTTATATGCTCAATTTGCCGCGGCACGTTGGCGTCATCGGCGCACTCGAAGCGGCGTAAAATAGCAAGCAGGTCGCGGCTTGTAACTTTCATTAAGCGTCCTTCGCACGAAGGCCAACGGCCTTTTGCACCCGTAGCAGGGTCTTGTCTGCAACTGCCCGCATGGTGTTTTCCGAGGCTGTCAGTTTGGCAAGAATCACATCGTCGCTAACCGACTGCAGGCGCGCTTGGAAGCTGGTTAGGAACTGCTCCATTTCCCCGGCGACGACCTTTTTAAAGTCGCCATACTGAGTTTGGCCTTCAAGTTCTTTTATCACTTCGTCGCGCGATACGCTGCGAAGCAGCGCCAATATTTCAAGCAGGTTGCTAATACCCGGCTGGTTTTCGCGGTCAAACCGAATGTATGCTTTGTCGTCGGTTGTGGCCGACATGATTTTTTCGCAGCAACCGCTGGGTCGTCGCCAAGGAAAATAACTCCCTTGCCGCTTTCATCGCTTTTGCTC
>Ga0075366_10001016_pt1 | contig 13747 bp, 14 predicted proteins | sample EndMethybrTD3031_FD_72351 | JGI IMG/M metagenome (GOLD analysis project Ga0075366, IMG submission 72351) | Populus endosphere microbial communities from Tennessee, USA - Endosphere MetaG P. TD hybrid TD303-1 | ecosystem: Host-associated > Plants > Roots > Endosphere | place: USA: Tennessee...
GTTTTACCATCTTTCCGCACGGTTCCCCCGTCGCTGACGGTAAACAGTTTGGCTGCAGCCAGCTTTTGCTTCCATCTTTGGGCCTGCTGTTTGGACAGGGTTACCGGAAACACGCCGTCAGACAAGCGCGCAGTGGCTAGGTCGGGAATCGAGCCCGGAATAATTCCCAGCTTGGGACACGGAATAAAGATCAGCGGCTGCGTTACGCGGTACAGATGGCCTTCGGGCAGCAGCATGAGATGGGGCGCAATATCTTTGAGACTGGTAGCCCGCGGGTTTTTATTGACGCTGTCGTAATCCTGGTTGTAAGTCACGCCATCTATGCAGCGGCCCACGTCGTAGCCGGGCGCATGAAAATAATTATTGGCGAACACGCTGCGGTAACGGCCGTCGGTGGTATCCAGTTCGCTGACTGCCGAGGCGATTGAACCGGGATTTTTGCGGGCATCGGCATCGGCTGTATTGGCGAAGGTTTCACGGTACATGCCGACATGCAATTTTGGCTGGCTGGCGGCGTTCGCCAAAGCATCGTACAGCCGGCTGGCGGCGGCTTGTGAGTCAGCCGCTTTACCAGTGTCGTTTTTGTCTTTAGATAGGTTTATGACAAAAAAGCCGGCAGCCGCGACAACGACTGCTGCCGTAGCCGCTGCCCATACGATGCGCATGCGCGCCGGGCGGCTCCGGTCCGGGCCATGCCGGCCTATTGCGCCGGAGCCGTTTTGCGCATCATGCTGCGTGTCTGAGCCGCCGGCATGCCGGCCGTCATTTTGGTAGTTGGCGCCGGTTACATTCTGACTGTCAGGATCCATACTGTTTATGATACCCGGGAACAGCACGAAACGTAAAACGTCCGCGCCCTGGTTTGTTGGCAGTGATAGACTGGCGGCAACTTCCTGACCAGTGACAGGTCAGCGGCGTACGTTTCCGCACAGCGCCTGAAGCGCTGGTAATATTCGCCAGGCCTTGCTATAATAACCCCCGTTACGCCGGAATCTGCCGCTGCAATATTCAGCGCCCCGGCGGCAAACCATTGGGGATTAGCCAAGCGGTAAGGCAGCGGGTTCTGGTCCCGCGATCGGGGGTTCGAATCCCTCATCCCCAGCCATGAAATTATTACAGATACAAAAGAGTTCGAACTTCGGACTCTTTTTGTTTTTACCCCTGTTAGCATAGTTTTGAATCCTTTCTCTCCCTCAATATCTTGTTGCTATAATTGACTAATGAAAGTTTCTGTAGTTATTCCTGCTCACAATGAAGCAACAGCGCTGCCAACGTGTCTCGACGCCCTAGCAAATCAAAACACTCAGCACGAACCAAGGATCATTATTGTGGATAGCGCCTCGACCGATAAAACTGCCGAAGTGGCTCGATCCTGGGCGAAACAGCTAGATCTCAAAGTTGTCCGGGAATCGTTGCCTGGCCGAGGTCGTGCACGACGCCGAGGCTTTGCCGAAGCAGACACTGACATTATCCTTTCTACCGATGCAGATAGTATCGTGCCATCGGATTGGGTAGAGAGCCTGGTTAATACACTTATCAAAAAACCTGGAGCAGCTGCTGTTAGCGGTTCGAGTTACATTACCGATGGAACGAGGTTCACTAACTGGAGCATGAGAGTTGGTATGCCTCTGAGTCTGCACGCCTATCACCTTTTGATCGGACACTATATGCTCACGGGTGCTAACTTTGCAATTCGCCGTGAGGCATATGAAGTTGTGGGTGGCTTTGACGCAAGGCAGGACATGCTGGACGATGTAGATCTTTCCTTCCGCGTAAGCAAAATCGGTCGCATCAAGTACCTCAAAAAACCGAAAGTGCTGACCGAGGGAGATATTTTTGGCAAAGGTTATCTCCAAGGTTTTTGGCATTACGCCCAACATTTACCGCCGTTGCTGAAGCGTTACGGTCTTCGAGGTGGACGATCCTCCAAAAGACCGTAGATGTGCTCGTTCAGCTTTCTATCTTTTCCCTATTCTATCTTTATTTTTATGCGAACTCGGTCCATATCAAGCACCAGATGCCGGATGACCATGTGCTAATATAGAGTTATGAGCTTATCCTATGATGACCTTCAAGCTATCCGTAAGATTGTCGAAGAAACAGTCGATCCTATTAAGGGCGAGCTGGAAGCGCTCGGAAATGATATTAAAGAGATATACGGCATGATCGCTAGTATCCAAAAATCTCCGGATGCTACAAATCTCCATAAGCTTAATCTTGAAGAAAAGATTCTGAAGCTTCACTCCGATCTGGTCGAGGCAGCGAACCAGGCGGGTATCACCTTGCCTAGCCACTAAAAGGCTCGGCACTCTCGTCTGATTTGTCAGACTTGCCCAAAAGTTGTTGAATATCAACGATGTCTTGCCCTAACACTAGTGGATCTTGGTCAAAAGTTTTGATACTGTCTATTCGCTCCAGCCATGAAATTATTACAGATACAAAAGAGTTCGAATTTTGAGCTTTTTGTATCTATCTCTGTTATCATAGCGCGAATTTCTTCTCTCCCTATACTTAAAGTATGGAAATTTATTTTTTGTATACACGACGAAACAGATGTAGATATTCAGTATAGGACTCACGTTCCGAACGATGAGGCCATCTCAATGACTCAGGTAGGTAACAGACTCTGAAGCTCTCCAATTTGGCTCTTGCTTATCTACCTTTTCCGAGCATCAGTCAATGACCACGTCTTTATTTCCACATCAGACCCAAAATCTTGTTCATGCTCCTCTATAATGACTGCTCGTCCTTCAGGCATATAGAATGCTTTATCCGAAACGTCAATGCCCATTGCTGCCAGGTATCGTAAAAGCGTGTCATGGTCAAAGCGGTCCTTCGCATGCGGCTGGTTAAACAAAGATATATCTTCAAACGGCAAGGGATCGCCAACTGTACCGAATTCCCACCCTTGATGGGTGCGCATATTCCGCACCCATCGCTCTTTACCTTTACTGTACTGGTATATAAAGGCTGTGCATCCGTAGTAGCCATGCAGCTTGTCTTTGCTAAGAGTGTGTGGGATATCGATGGCCTCGATGGAGTCATGGCCATAATGCCGGTTCATGACAAAGACGAGAGAATGCGGTTCCGTGCCGCGAAAGTCGTTGTTGAATACCGCCGTCCATTCACCACTAGCCGTCGGGAGTAATAAATACTTATTGGGCTGCGGAGATCGCAATGGCAATAGCGCCTTAAATGCGTCGTCTATGGTTCCTTTTATTTCATGTACTCGCAACGTAGCTCCATAGTCGGCTACGAGTGGCGTTTTCCAATCTGTGAGTGAGTGCAACGTGTCGTCGAGTGAGGCGTGGATAAAACCGCAAGCTCGTGGAATGGGCCACCACTCGCTAAGCGAAAGCCATCCTTGTGTATTCGTATCCTTTGAATGATCGGCCATAGTTTTAGTATATATCAAAGCTTGCACTTGCCCGGCTATCGCTTGTTCCGAGATTTTGCCTGAAGATCCTGCACCGCGAAGTCACCTTGCAGTTCCCCCGACTCGTCAGATTCATCCAAAAGTTGCTTAATATCAATGATGTCCTGCTCTAACACTAGTGGGTCATCGTCAAAAGTTTTGATAACGTCCATTCGCTCCAGCCAAGTTAGTCAACAGAGATGAAGATGCACTTATTTGTGCATCTTTTTTGTATGTCTGCAAACAAATACCTCTGTTACTTGGGGTTTGAATCCCTTATGTCGTATCCATTCGGTAGCATAACGTTACTATCCAAGAAACCGAAGAGGTTTTTATTAATGACCCTTTTATCCTCGCAGAAGATACAAAACACTCCGCGCATGAACAGCGTTTTTATGGACTGGGTCAAACAAAAACTAATCGAAGGCTGTTTGTCGCATTCACGATCCGAAATAAGAACATAAGAGTCATATCCATTCGGGATATGAAGAAGAAAGAAAGGAGTATCTATGAGCAACTTGAAAAAGATTCCTGACTTCAAGAACCCAGAAGAAGGCTACGTTTTGGGAAGAGCATGATTCCGCAGACTATGTAGATTGGTCGAACGCAGACAAAGCCATTTTCCCGAATCTTAAGACTTCTACCGAGTCGATATCATTACGACTACCCTCACCCTTGCTTGCCCGTATTAAGGAATTAGCAAACGAAAAAGACGTGCCGTATCAGTCGCTGATGAAAGCATATTTAAGCGAGCAGGTTAAACGGGAATTAAAGGCTATTCATAAATAGCATGGACTCGGTGGAGCGCGGTAACGGCTCGGGCCGCCATTACGATGAAAGCGCAAAAGGCAGGCTTCTTGCGACAGACCAGGAGAGTCACGTCCGATTTTGTAAGATTACGCTGGCGAGGATGACAGTCCTTTTTTATACTTGGTTAAAAGGCAACGAAGAAAAAGATCTTGCCTTGGTTAAGCAAACGACTAAAGATTCCAGTTTGCCCGAGTTCAGGTTAGACAAGAATGTGAGAAGGGAAAGCATTTAAATGCCCGAAAATCACCCTCCAACTCCAGGATCCGATCTCCCTACCTATTCTTCGGACTTTTTTCGTATGCTCGATGCGAAAGCGCTTATAAGTTTTGCCCATGAGCCTCTCCGCGAGTATGACCCGATAAAGATGCTTGCGAGGATCGCCTTTAAAAATCAGGACCCTGTCGCTCGGCCTGAAGTATATGGAGTGATCCGTGATATCGGAAAGCAAATTGAGCCTATGCATGAAAGTGAAGATTTTATAACGCCACCAATGGCCTTTTTCTTACGGCGGGCAAGCGGCGTGGGAGTCTACCCCTACCGCATCGCAAGCGACAATGCCTGGACAATAACAGCAGAAACGATCAGCAGACGACAACTTTTGCTAGGTTCCGATATGGCGAGTATGCTACTTTATTTTGCCGGAGTCGGCAAAAAGGTAGTCCACCGTTCTTTCTCGTTAACGCCTGAATATGTAACTGGGGTCACCGGCCATATCCTAAGGCAGGTCCATCAAAAGCCCGACAACGTTGCGGCCTTAGCAGAAAGACTACAGACAGAGTTGCGCCCACTACGGCTATGGCCATTACCTCTTGACAAGATAGGCTTCGATAGTCTCCGCCGTGTAATGGGAGGCATTTTTGAAAATACTACCATTGGGCCGCCATCATCGGTTAGTATAAGCAAGACCTCTCTCGAAAAACAAGTAGCGATACTCGATGCACTATCGATTCGTTATCTAGAAAGGCCATCCGGAACTACTACCGCTACCTTGCATGACCCCCATAAGGGCATTGACTTACTAAGGCAGCGCTGCATGGAACAAGACTCTCAGGCACTAGCCGATGCATATGGAGTCGAGCGGCGATCAATTGATAAGGTCCTAAAGAGGGTCCGAGATAGTCTTCGAAGCTGCCTAGCCAGCCAAGACATTGCACTCATTGCACACTTCCTGGAAGATGATGAAACGACGTTAAGCCTGCCGCGCTTGCCGTTATATCCTTACAGATGTCTGCCGAGTCAGCGACCAGGCAGACGGTCTAAACTCATTACGTCAGATCCAGCTCCGCCAAACTAGACGCATAAAGGCTGCCTTTGGCATAATAATTAACCCGGAACATCGAAGACCCAAGGAGTTTGTCTTGTAGCTTACCGACTAAACCTTCTGTGCCTCAGAAGATTCGATAATTGTAGCCTTACCCTTACAGTATGTTAATCCAAGCTTCTCTAATTTCTGAGCAAAGAGGATAAAATCGGATAGTAGGGTGTTCCCTCCGTCGGACTCATCCCCAGCCACGGTCTGTAACAGAGGTAAATAATGCTCCGATTTTCGAGGCATTTGTCTTTATCTGGAACACCCCTGGTTTTTCTGCATAAGCTCGCTATCCGGCAGTACCTACAAAGAATTCAGTAAGCTAGACTTCAAGAGAAGTATTTTTCCGTGTTGTCAGATACCCCACGTGAGAGTGGCTCGATAGGCGTAACTGACTTGCACCAAATTAAAGCATCGTATCGCTGATCAAGCCGGGTGTTCACGTATATTTCGTTGTCTGGATTATAAACAGCCCCTATCGCACGATGCCCACGTTCGGCCGCCAGCCATGTGCCAGCGTACTCTGGCGGAAAAGTGAAAAGCGCACGCTCCATATGTTCTGTGACTTCGCCGAGCAGCGCCTCGACAGAGTCTCGCCGAGGGGATGGTATGCGAACGGTCTCCGTAGGACCACCTCGTTTGCGCGCAGCCATAACTGTGCCGCTACCTCCGGCAAAACCTATAAGCATAACATTCTCGGCTCCATGTTGTTCCCTCACAAGTTGGCCGAGACTCGCAGCGGGCATATCGGTACCCCGCGCATCACCGACATGCGTGTTGTGGGCCCAGATAATACCTCTGGACTGGCTTCCGTTTTGTTCCAGTAGTTCATGTATCGAATTGCGCCAATGCACAGACCGTGCGGACATTGCCTGATCTCCGCTTTGCAGCATAGATCGATAGTATGTTTCGGCAGCGACAGAAAAATGAGGCACTACGGTTTGAGCCAGGTGTAATGCAAGCGGACCCAACAATTCCGCCGGAACCATGGGCTCATCTCTGAGTGGTGCCTCAAAAGCATTGTTGACCTCATGGCTAGACCACCCTTGTTCGTTCGAGAGGTAGTCAACAGTCTCTCTAAGCGCGCGCCACATGGGAAAAATATCGAGACCTTGCCAGCTTACTTGATTTTCAGGAGATTGCTCGAGATTATAGCTCTGAAGCCACCTGCAAAACGTAGCATTCTCTGCATTGGCCAGCATCCAGCTTGGCCAGTATGTATGCCCCCTGAAGATATCCGCCGGATCACCGGGCGACCCTTCGCCCGGGCGTATACATTGATCAATCGCGATACAATCGGGCCGATCAGCCTCGACTGCCACAAATGAAACTCCCCCGCGTTCGATAAGTTGACGCGTTATGGTTGCTCGAATGTCATAATATTCATGGTTTCCATGACTTGCCTCGCCGATTATCCATAATCGGGCATCTGTATCTAGCAGAGGAGCCAGATCAGAGACGTTCTCCAGAGGCTGCGCAGCGTTACACGCTTGTAGAAACTCACTCACTTTAACACTCCCAAGTTATTACATTGAAATATCAGGTCGGTACAGACGGAACCATTCATCCGTCTCAAGTGCATGAACCATTTCAGCCTCTTCGACATACGTTAAATGCTCGGTTGGTTTTCGAGCGACTTGCTGTAGCCATTTACGATTAAAGATTGTAAAAACCGGCCGTGACTGCTCCGACAAGAGTTCTTCGACTTGTCGCTGGAGTTCCTGTGAATACTCTGGAGCCGGAGTCCTGGGATAGGGACTCTTATTCCGTCGTATGATTGATGACGGGAGCATATCACTAAACGCATCCCTCAGTAGCCCCTTTTCCCTGTTTTGTGATGATCTGAAGCTCCATGGCACATTGTATGTATACTCAACCAAGCGATGATCGCAGAAGGGTACACGAACCTCAAGGCCTACTGATCCCGCGAGCCGATCAACAGAATCAAGTAGAAAGCCGGCATGCTGGGTAGCTTCTAGATAGGTTATAACCCGCAACCGGTAGTCGAGATCGGATTCTTCTTTTAATCGTTCAACCGGCCTCACGGCATCAACGAACATGTCCGCCACATATACATCAAGTTCAAGGACTCTACGAAATTCAGGCTCCAGAAGGTCGGACTCTTCAACATAATTATGAAGGCGTTGTGAGTACGACGGCCATCCACTACCTTGCAATACTTTAGGGTCATGGAAAGTAGCGTAACCGCCAAATACCTCGTCAGCCATCTCTCCGGAAAATACAACAGTTGAGCGCTCCCGTACTCCCTTAAATAATAAGCGCTGGCTAGCAAGCGTATCCCTCATCAGGGGCGGCGGTAAACCACGTGCCCATACTACCTGCTTTCGCAACTCCCTGGAGGCGAGATCTACCGCATCTAAAATAAAACGAGTGTGGTTTGTACCAAGTGTTGTCGCAACCTCTGCCGCAAATGGCACGTCCAGCCCTCGTTGCACCAGATTATCCCTGTAATGATCCTCGTGGCCAGTGAAGTCCACGACATAACTGTTTAAGTCGGAGCCGGACCGAGTAGCCAGTGTGGTCAAAATACTCGAGTCAAGACCGCCAGAGAGTAGTGTGCCGACCGGGACATCGGCGACTAGCTGTTCATCCACGATGTCGCCTAGCATGTTCCGGACCGTGTCTACAGTGGCGCCGTAATCGTCCGTGTGAGGCCGCGTCTGGAGGCGCCAATAGGTGCGTTCGCGTATGCCCTCACGATCGACGGTAACTGCTTGGCCTGGCTTAACCTCTTTCATCCCATTCCAAAGCAGTCTGCCAGGACTTTTGAGCCCTGCAAGAAGCCCCGAGAAGTGCTCCTGCCACCCCGCGATTCCTACTGACGGTTGTACGTGAATGTGCGCCAATATCGTTTTAGGCTCGGAGCCAAATATAACTCCGTCAGGCGTCGGATAGTAGCAAAGCGGCTTTATGCCGAAATGATCACGTATGAGCGTCAATTTATTAGCACCTCCTCGTTCATCCCAGATCGCAATTGCGAACATCCCCCTAAGTTTCTCTGCCACCCCTTCGCCGAACTCCATATAACTCTTTAATACAACTTCCGTATCTGATTGGGTTCGAAAGTCGTGGCCTCGCGCCTTTAGGTAGCTGCGTAGCTCCTGGTAGTTGTATACTTCTCCGCTATGCAAGACAGCAACTAAACCTATAGTGGTCGTACACTCCATAGGCTGCCGCCCGCCTTCGGGATCAATAATCGCCAGTCGCCGATGGCCGAGCGCTGCATATTCGGAAGTCCAAATTCCCTCGCCGTCCGGCCCGCGGTCCGCCATCGTGGCATTCATTGTGTGAATCGTTTCGGTGGCCTCATGCATGCCGCCGCTAAAATTAACCTCACCGCTGATTCCGCACATACGGATTACTATAGCTGCTTTGCGATAACTAGTTAAGTAATACGCTATTTATATGTCATGCAATAGTAATGAGCGGATGCTCCTTTGGCGATGCGATAACCCTCAGATCGGCGGAGCAGTGCTGAAAATTACGCAAAGAATCACGATGAAAAGGTTGCCACACTTGCGGTAAAAGCCAACCAAGCTGTAGTAGCGCCACTTCTACCGTACGAGGTAGTTATTTTAGGATCAGTCGGATTAGTCAGATAGTACGGATTGATGGTAGAGTTACGAACCCCACTCTTCGGATCACGACTGCCCCCCCTATGTTACTGTCATCTTTCTGATGTAATGGGGTGGCTGTGCTTCTTGAGCCAATCCGCAATCTCCGAGACATTCAAGCGATTGGTAGCGATTTTTACAGTGAACTCTTCCAGGTCTTTTGGCGCAGCGGTAAGTTTTTTACTGTTGCGTATTAGGAATACACCACAGACGGTTATGCCTGTCCGCTTATTGCCATCATTGAAGGGATGATCACCGATGATATTGCGCGCGTATACCGCTGCTTTTTCATAAACCGACGGATATTGCTCTTTATCAAAAACTACTTGCTTAGGCGCTTCAGCGACAGATTTTAGCCGACCCTCGTCGCGCACGCCATGCGAGCCGCCGAAATCCTCGATGAGCTGAAAATGAAGCCGGAGTATTTCCTCGAGGCTCAGGTACTTAAAACTCATCTGTCAGCAAGATTTTTTAGAGTTTGCCCGTATTGTTCGACGAACGCGTCGTATTCGCTCAATAGCTTCTGGTGCTTATCAGGCTTGTCAACCACTTCGACCTTGACGCGTAGTAGATCACCTCGTTTAGCACCAAGACGGGCCAGATCTTTTTTAGAAAGCGTAATACCCTCACTCGAACCGATTTGTATGAGCTTTTGTTCTGTTTCAATCATGATTTTATTATAATCCGATTATAATAGCACGTCAACCCGCATTTTTAAAATCATGGAGTCAGAGATTGAACATTCTGCACCCTAAGGCTCAATAACCATGGCCCTGCCTCGCTGGTACATGAAGCCAAGCTCCTCTAATCTCTGCCCAAAAAGGATAAAGTCAGAGAGAAGAGTGTTCCCTCCTAGGAAAGCTCAGCCCTGAGTTACGCAAAAAACTTCTGGAGCGGATAGAAATATTCGGTAAGAATCCGCTTCGTCCTGTTCTGCGGAATCATCAACTCAAAGGGAGGTATAAAGATTATCGCAGTATTGACATTACAGGTGACGGGAGGGCAAGGCGCGCATGAGGCGATCTTCGACGCAGTAGGAATGCACAGTCAGCTATACGGCTGAGATACTCAATAGGAAATGTATGATAACAATCATTTTCGAACTGACTTGGGCATGGTTCAGGCCAAACAGCTCGGGGAACGCTATGCCGGACAATCTTTTGATGCTAGTATAACGACAACTGCTGTGAGTTGAGCGGTTTTTATTTGTTATATTAGGAGTAATATCTAGCTATTATGTCTGAAGATCTAAAACATACCGTTAAAAAATCTGAACTCCAGTTCGTTACTTTTTAAGAGTCTGGTTTAGCCTGATATCACATATGCATGATTTCTTCGGAAAATGCCATCCCTACACTTCTGCCAGGTGAAGCATATCCGATAACGCATCGTCAGCCAGCGTCCGGCGCTATATTTGATCCGGTAATAGCTAAAGGAGCACGTTTTCAGGGCTATTTTTCCTTGCTGCGTGATTTTGGCAGCCAACTGCACTTCAGCGGTGAAGGCGGGGACGCGATCTTGTCTCCACCGCTTAATTTTCTTGCCGATTTGGCTCGAATGGGAGATGGGCAGCGTTTACGCGAATTTGCCCAAGCTCGTGCGCGCTTAACGTCCACTAGCCCCGAGCTTATATTATGAAAAAGCAGTTTACGATGCGACACGTCAGCCGGCTGATGATTTTGGTGAGCTGGCAAAGCAACTTCGCGCGCCCGGAGATGGGGTCATACTGACGCCGTCGCTTCCGGCGCAGACAATCCCAGGATGAGCCTCAAAGGCGCGCAAGGGTCGTCTATTTCGAGATTGTAGATGTGGGGGTGTTTGCAGGCATAAATCGCTTATGTTAATTGCACCAGCTATGGCTTGAAGTGACCCAGGCCGTTAACTGCGTAACCGCGCTTCGACAAAGCCGCCAACAAAACGAGCCCCGAGCCGCGCTACATTCAGCCTATGTCGTATCGCCCGCAAGCCATTATCTTCGAGTATCGTTGTCATCGCCTCCAGGTGCAGCCGAAATACCGCAGGCTCATCTTGGGTAGCCGGCGTCTCTGTACCGACCTGCTCTTCGCTAAATTCAATAACGGGATCGTAGGTAAAAATCCACGAGCCGGATGTCTTAAGCCTTTGACTGACACCGGCAGCAACCTTGTTTACATCTGCTTCATCCAAAAAATTGAGTGTTGCAATGGCCAGTGCCAGGTCGAATCGCTCATCCTCCGCTTCCACTTTTGGTTGCACATAGTCAACCATGTCCGCCTGGACGGTTTCAAATGGGAATCGGCCGGCAAATCGCTCTCGATATTGCGCTAACATTTCCCCTGAGCCATCCACGGCCACTACTCTGTCGAGCTGGTAGCGTTCCGCCACCGCCTCGAATGAGTAGCCGACGCCCGCTCCCAGGTCGAGTACTGAGCTGACCTCCCGATCTGCATCCAAGGCCAGAAAGTTCTGCAACATGGTTCGGCCTGTCCATGCACACGCCTCTAGGTCCGTCTCATAGGTAGTTGCATGGTTATCATAATATTCGGCCGCGGTAAGTTGTTCTACGCTCATACAATCCTTTCGCTTAATCAAACGCAAGAAACGATGCCGAAATGCCGTCGCTCATGCATCATAAAAATAAGCCGTTATTATACCACAACAAGCGGAGCAAGACAGGCGTAAACACGACGCATCAAGACTATGGGCATATAATAGTAAAACATAGACGCTACTAGCATGACGAATCATGAACAATCACCCCTTGACCAACTGCTAACGCCTGGCGTGACATTGGGTTGGGAAGGCGCAGGAGAGCAGCAAACAATTCAGTCCCTGCACTGTTGGGGCGGAACATTTGAAGTAGACCACCAGCTTCCCCCTACCGCCGAAACAGTGGCCCTTTTGCAGGTCGCAGGTTTAGGAGCCGCAGCTATATCTTGCCACTTACATTTGAGCAAAGATACGGTATACCGAGAGGCCAGTCAAGCCTACGATATGGTCGGTACTCCCAAGTTAGATCTAGATCAGCCTCGTCTACCAGTCGCTTTAGGGCGCTTTTGCCTGGAGGGCGGACTGCTCCGTCTGACAGAACCCATTCCATCGCAGCACACCCCTAGTGAACAACTGCTCGAAGCATTATCACTACTGGGCGCGGGAAAAAGCTGGGAAAGAGCTGCTCACACCATGGACTGTAGTCAGAAGACCTTTAGACGGCATATTGCGAAGGACTATAAGGAGGCGACGGTCGAGGGAATTCATCCAACTCCACTGCTTCTATATGCCTACGGAGCTCGCCATCTGGACCCTGCAAAGGTTGTCGCCAAGCAGACCGCTAAAAGACCGACGCAGTTACTACAGTCGGTTAGAAAAAGGGTCTCTGAGGCATTTGAGCCAGCCGAACGAGCACTCCCATTCCAGCCCTTTCAAGATGAAGACAAGATCATTTGGCTGGCGAAAAAACCATCTGGTGAAAAGGTGGTTACAAAAATTGAAGCCTGTGGTGCGTTATTGGAAGTGGACAATCCCGACCGGATTACAAACTTGGACGGCATTGACGTGCCAGTGAGCGCGAGAGACAAGCACGCTTTGGTCCTGTTGGCTCTTGGTGGCAGCCTGGACGAGATTAACGCCAGCTGCATGAGCCCGAGAGAACTGAGGAAGCTTATGGAGCGTCTCGGCACAAGAAAGCAAGACGTCCGAGGCCCTACACAGGCAATTGACTACGCGAAAACTGTCCAGCTTGCTTGTATGTCTTTGCTAACGCCTATTAAACCGCCGGAATGGAAGCATACCCCGGACTATACATGGGTTGAGCAATACCTAAACTGTAAAGACGCCAGCCGTCGCACTAAAATACTGAATCGCGAGACTAGGGTGGGCAGCCTTTACAGACCACAAAATGTGCCAACCTGGTCCATGCTCAATGTACAGCTGCTACTGGCACACGCCGACGGCCTGCCCTGGAAGAAGCCGCCTAAAGCAGAACCAGTCGTAATAGAACCAGTCGTAAAGGTGGCGGCCAGTCTTCATGCCGCTAAAAGGGCAGCGATACAGGCAAGAAATGCTGAGCTAGACAGCCTTTACGAACTACAAAACACTACGTCAGCCTGGTCCACGCGCCAGGTACAATTCGTGCTAGCATATACCGCTGGCCTGCCCTGGAAAAGGCCCCCTAAAACACAACGCATCGTAGAGGAAGTTGTACAAAGTTCGCCACCGCTGGTGGAAGATAACACTACTAGCATCCTGAACGATGACGGCGCCACCTTCAGTGGTGACGTCCGCGCCGAACGCCGAGACGATAAAAAAGATGCGGAATATCAGCCCTATACTTATCTCTTACCAGATAGGGATCAATCGAAACTATTGTCCGTGCGACCCCAGCCCTTCAGGCCATTTTCAGACCAAGATAAGGTCATGTGGCTTGCTCCAGCCAGAGGTAGAGGAGTAGAAGTAGCTTATATCGAAGCGTGTGGTGCGAGTTTTGAGGTCATCGACACACATACGCTTTTCAATGTTCATGGGGAACAAATTACGCTGAGCTCCAAAGAAAAATTTGCATTGCTTCTATTAACCCTGGGAGCGGACATCACAGACCTG
>Ga0075366_10001017_pt1 | contig 13738 bp, 14 predicted proteins | sample EndMethybrTD3031_FD_72351 | JGI IMG/M metagenome (GOLD analysis project Ga0075366, IMG submission 72351) | Populus endosphere microbial communities from Tennessee, USA - Endosphere MetaG P. TD hybrid TD303-1 | ecosystem: Host-associated > Plants > Roots > Endosphere | place: USA: Tennessee...
ACCGTAACAAGCAGCGAAGGAGTCCGCACCATGAACCTGCCCGAGTTATGCATCCGCCGCCCGGTGATGACCACGCTGCTGATGGCGGCCTTCCTGGTGTTCGGCACCCTGGCGTACTTCAAGCTGCCGGTCTCGGAACTGCCGGCGGTGGACTTCCCCACCATCCAGGTCACCGCGGTGCTGCCGGGCGCGGCGCCCGAAACCATGGCCGCCGCGGTGGCCACGGTGCTCGAAGGGCAGTTCTCCACCATCGCCGGGCTGGACAACATCACCTCGGTGTCGGCCACCGGACAGTCGAACATCACCCTGTCGTTCTCGCTGGACCGCGACATCGACGCGGCGGCGCAGGACGTGCAGGCGGCGCTGGCCGCCGCGCAGCGCAAGCTGCCGACCGACATGACCACGCCGCCCTCGTTCCGCAAGGTCAATCCGGCGGATTCGCCGATCTTCTTCCTGGCCCTGTCGTCGCCCACCCTGCCGCTCTCGACGGTCAACGAATATGCCGAGACCCAGCTGGCGCAGCGCCTGTCCACCGTGTCCGGCGTGGCGCTGGTCAACGTGTTCGGCTCGCAGAAATACGCGGTGCGCGTGCAAGTCGACCCGAACAAGCTGGCGGCGGTGGGCCTGGGCATCGACGAGGTGCAGCAGGCGATCGTCCAGGGTAACGTCAACAAGCCGACCGGCACGCTGGAAGGCTCGCGCCAGAGCCTGTCGGTGCGCTCCAACGGCCAGCTGGAAAACGCCGCAGCCTTCCGGCCCCTTACCGTGGTCTACCGCAACGGCGCGCCGGTGCGCCTGGAGGCGGTGGCCAACATCATCGACAGCGTCGAGAACACCAAGGTCGCAAGCTGGTTCAACGGCAAGCGCGCGATCGTGCTGGCGATCCAGCGCCAGCCCGGCACCAACACCATCGAGACGGTCAACTCGATCAAGAAGATCCTGCCCTCGTTCCAGGCCAAGCTGCCCGCCTCGATCAGCATGGAGGTGATGTACGACCGCACCGTGACGATCCGCGAATCGGTGGACGACGTGAAGTTCACCCTGGTGCTGGCCGGCGTGCTGGTGGTGCTGGTGATCTTCATGTTCCTGCGCAACCTGTCGGCGACCATCATCCCCGCCGTGGCGCTGCCGATCTCGGTGGTCGGCACCTTCGCGATGATGTACGCGCTGGGCTACAGCCTGGACAACCTGTCGCTGCTGGCGCTCACCCTCGCGGTGGGCTTCGTGGTCGACGACGCGATCGTGATGCTGGAGAACATCGTGCGCCACATCGAGGACGGCATGACCCCGATGGAGGCCGCCTTCAAGGGCTCGCGCGAGATCGGCTTTACCATCATCTCGATGACGCTGTCGCTGATCGCGGTGTTCATCCCGGTGATGTTCATGAGCGGCATCGTCGGGCGGCTGCTGCACGAATTCGCGGTGACCATCTGCGCCGCCATCCTGGTGTCGGGCCTGGTGTCGCTGACCCTGACGCCGATGCTGTGCAGCCGCTTTGTGAAGTCGCATCACGGCGAAAAGCACAACTGGCTGTTCAACGCCTTTGAAAAGGGGTTCGACGCGGTGCGCGGCTGGTACGAAAGCTCGCTGCGCTGGGCGATGCGCCGGCACCGCTTCGTGATGGTGGTGTTCGTGCTGACCTTCGTGCTCACCGGCTGGCTGTACACCCAGGTGCCCAAGGAATTCCTGCCGCCCGGCGACACCGGCCAGATCAGTGCCTTCACCGAAGGCGGCCAGGATTCCTCGTTCCGCGCGATGGCCGAGCGCCAGCTCAAGGTCGCCGAGATCGTCGCCGCGGACCCGAACGTGATGGCGGTCAATTCCACCGTCGGCGCGGGCGGCCCGCGCGCCACCTCGAACAACGGCAGCATGTTCATCCGCCTGAAGTCGCACGACGAGCGCAAGGCGACGCCGCAGCAGGTGATCCAGGCGCTGCGTGCCAAGACCGCGGGCATCCCCGGCATCCGCGTCACTTTCCAGAATCCGCCGCCGATCCGCATCGGCGGCCAGCTCACCTCGGCGCAATACCAATACACCCTGCAGGGCAGCGACCTGGAAGAGCTCTATACCTGGTCGGACACGGTGCTGAACCGCTTCCGCCAGATTCCCGGCCTGCAGGACGTCAATTCCAACCTGTTCAACAACGCGCCCACCGCGACCCTGGAGATCGACCGCGACAAGCTGGCCCCGCTCGGCCTGACCGCCAGCCAGGTGCAGGACGCGCTGACCAGCGCCTTCTCGACCCGGCAGATTTCCACCATCTACGGCGCCACCGCGCAGTACCAAGTGATCATCGAAGTCGCGCCGGAATTCCAGAACGACCCGACCGCGCTGTCGCGCATCTATGTGCGCTCCAACCAGGGCAAGCTGATCCCGCTCGATACGGTGGCGCGCGTCACCCGCAAGAACCAGGTGCTCACGGTCAACCACCAGGGCCAGCTGCCCTCGGTAACCGTGTCGTTCAACCTCGCGCCCGGCACCGCCCTGGGCGATGCGGTGGACCGCATCCGCGCGGTCGAGCGCGACCTGAAAATGCCGGTCTCGATCAACGGCAGCTTCCAGGGCACGGCGCAGGCCTTCGAAGCTTCGCTGCAGGGCCTGGGCGTCCTGCTGCTGGTGGCGATCGTGGTGATCTACATCGTGCTGGGCATCCTGTATGAAAGCTTCATCCACCCGCTGACGATCCTCTCCGGCCTGCCTTCGGCGGGCCTGGGCGCGCTGCTGACCCTGCTGATCTTCAAGATCGACCTCTCGCTGTACGCGTTCGTGGGGGTGATCATGCTGATCGGCATTGTCAAAAAGAACGCCATCATGATGATCGACTTCGCGCTGGAGAAAGAGCGCAACGAGGGCGCGGCGCCGGCCGATGCGATCTTCGAGGCCTGCCTGATCCGCTTCCGCCCGATCATGATGACCACCATGGCGGCGCTGGCCGGCACCTTGCCGATCGCCATCGGCGTGGGCGCCGGTGCCGAGACCCGCACGCCGCTGGGCATGGCGGTGGTGGGCGGCCTGGTGGTGTCGCAATTCCTCACCCTGTACCTGACCCCGGTGATCTACCTGTACATGGACCGGCTCACCAAGTCGCTGACCGGCAGCAAGGGCAAGAAAGCCGCGCCCCCCGGCCCGCCGGAAGCCACCCATCCCGATCCGGCGCCCCAGCCCAAGCCGGACCCGCAGCCGGAGCCGCACCCCGCCTGAGGCCCGGCCGCTCAGGCCAAAAAAGCGCCGGCAAGCCGAGGCGGCCGGCGCTTTTTTGTAACATTTCAGGACTTTGTCATACGCGCGGCCCGCGCGCGGCTTAAGATTGTCCAGACCTCAACCGGTGGCGCAGCGTTGGATTCGCGCACCGGCATCACCAGGCCAAAGACCTTGATCATGGCGTACACGGCGCATCTGGTTCGCGCAATCGCTCCAGCCGCGCTGGCTGCCGCGCTCTTGCTCGGCCCGGGTGCGTGCGCGGGTTTGGGCGGATGCGCGCAAGCAGCCGAGAATTTCAGCATCGACGCCAGCGCCGAAGACGGCGCCGTGGCGATCCGCATCAAGGCGCTGGTGCGCGCGCATTACCCGGTGATCTGGGGCACCCTGACCGACTACGACCAGCTGCCGCAATTCATCCCCGGCATGCGCTCGAGCCGCGCCATCGAGCGGCGCGGCCCGATCGTGGTGGTCGAGCAAAAGGGCGTCGCCGAGGTGCTGATTTTTTCCTACCCGATCGAAGTCACGCTCGAGTCGACCGAACAGCCGCCCAGCGCCATCGGCGTGCGCGTGCTCAAGGGTAACCTCAAGCGCCTCGACGGCGGCTACCGCCTGGAAAAAGTGGCCGGCAGCGAGAATGCTTTCATGCTGGCGTGGAACGGCGTGATCGAACCGGACTTCTCGCTGCCCAGCCTGCTCTCCGTGCCCCTGATGCGCTCCACCCTGCAGCGCCATTTCCTGGCGATGGTGGCCGAGATCGAGCGCCGCGAGGCGATCGCCCATCCCCCCGCCACGGCCGCCCCACCCGCGTTGCCGGCGGCGCCCGCGCAACCAGCCGTTCCCGCCGCCGCGCCAGGCGGCACCTGACCGGACGCGCCGCCTCGCCGGCGGCCTTGGAACCGCCGTGGGCGGCCCCCATCTAAAGGGGCAACAGGGCCTTGCGCCCGTCACGGCACGCACAACCAACCGAATGAAATACAAAGACTATTACGCGATCATGGGCCTTGAGCGCGGCGCCGGCGCCGACGACATCAAGAAGGCTTACCGCAAGCTCGCCCACAAATACCATCCGGACGTGTCCAAGGACAAGGACGCCGAAGAGCGCTTCAAGGAAGTCGCCGAGGCTTACGCGACCCTCAAGGACCCGGAAAAGCGCGCCGCCTATGACAACCTGGGCCGCCACCGGCCTGGCGAAGAGTTCCGCCCGCCGCCGGACTGGGGCGGGTTCAGGGGCAACCCGGGCGGCGGGTTTGGCGGCAGCACGGGCGGCGGCGCCGGCATGCGCTTCGAGGACTTCGACCTCTCGGACCTGTTCGAGCATTTCGGCCGCGGCAACCGTGGCGGCGCGGGGTTCGGCACCGCCGGTTTTGGCGGGAATGCCGGCGGCTTCGGCATGCCCGGCAATGATTTCGAAGCATCGGTGCAGATCAGCCTGGAAGATGCCGCGCGTGGCACTGAAGTGAGCCTGGACCTGTCCATGCCCGAACCGCAGCCCGACGGCACGCTCAGGCGCGCGCCCCGCGCGGTGACCGTGCGCATCCCCAAGGGCGCCACCGAAGGCCAGCGCCTGCGGGTGCGCGGCAAGGGCGGGCCGGGGGTGGGCGGCGGGCCGGCCGGCGACCTGTACCTGGACATCCATCTGGCCCCGCACCGCCTGTTCCGGGCCAGCGGCCACGACCTGTATATCGACCTGCCCCTGAGCCCCTCCGAAGCGGTGCTGGGCGCCGACATCGAGTTGCCCACGCTGGCAGGCAAGGTGCACCTCACCGTCAAGCCGGGCGCAACGGCAGGGCAGAAGATGCGCCTGACCGGCAAGGGCCTGCCCAAGGCCGGTAGCGGGAACGAAAAGGCGGGCGACCTTTACGCGGTAGTACAGGTGGTGGTGCCGCCCAAGCCCGGCGAACGCGAAAAGGCGCTCTACACGGAACTGGCGCAGGCATCGCAGTTCAATCCACGCAGCCACTTCGGCGCCAGGGAGGCCGCATGAGCAAGCTTGATCACGACGTGCACTTCATGGATGCCGGCACCTTCTTCGCCGCCGACGAAGTGGTGCGCATGACGGGTCTGACCCAGGCCGAGTTCACCCTGCTTGCCGAACTGGGCGTGGTCACGGAAAGCGGCGGACGCTACGCTGCCCAGGTAGTGAGCGTCGGGCGCCGCGCGACCCGCTTGCGCGACGCCTTCGAACTGGAAGGCTCTGGCCTGGCGCTCGCGCTGCGCCTGCTCGAACGCATCGAGGAACTCGAAGCGCGCCTGCACGAAGTGTCCTGTCAATTGCCACGCTAGGGGCATCCGGCTGCCGCGGAGGGGCAATACCTTCAATTTGGCCCATAGCGCCGAGTTGTAACCGATGTAACGCTTTGTAACTCCCTGAATCTAAGTGCGCCGGTCGCCGTCTTACGAGCAGACCCTTACGCAGATGCGCGCAGGGTCGTCCCCGGCCTGAAGTTCTGGACCATCTTCGGATGGTCCCGGGCATTGCTTTGCCCGGCTCAGGCCCATTCGTACTTACGTATCAGGAGTTGCACCATGAAAAAGCTGTCTTCCTTCCTCGCCCTCATTGCCGTCGCCAGCGCCACTGCTGTCGCCGGCAGCGCGCACGCCCAAGCCATGTTCAGCGATCCCAAGCCGTATATCGGCGGCGGCCTGGGCCACGTGGACGCCAACCCCAATAGCGGTGATTACTCGGACCAGCGCCTGGGCGCCACCACCTCCACCAACACCGACAAGAGCACCGGCTGGAAAGCCTACGGCGGCGTGCAGTTGAACCCCAACTGGGGCCTGGAATTCGGCTACGCCAACCTGGGCAAGTATTCGAACAGCTATTCGCTGCCGGCCACCGCCAGTTCGGGCAACTCCACCAACAAGCTGTCGGCCTGGACCTTTGCCGGCACCGGCACCTATCCGATCAACCAGGCGTTCTCGCTGCGCGCCAAGGCCGGCATTGCGCTGCTGCGCTCGGAATATTCGTTCAGCGGCAGCGGCCCCGGCTACCTGGCCGGGGACAATGGCAGCGACCGCTCCACCAACCTGCTGCTGGGGGTGGGCGCGCAGTACAACTTCAACAAGAACGTCTCGCTGCTGGTGGAATATGAAGACTTCGGCAAGGCCGGCAAGAGCACCAACAACCTGACCACGCCCGGCGCCACCGGCCAGGCCAGGCCTTCGATGCTGTCGGCCAGCGTCAAGTACACTTTCTAGTACGCGGCACGGGCGCGCGCCGGGGCGGCCAGCCCGGTGGCGCGCCAGATCCACCAGATCAGCAACCCCTGCAGCGGCAGGCGCAGCAAGAGCAGCGCCTGTTGCCACAGGGGCGCACCCGCTTGCTGGTAGTTCAGGACCATTTGCAGGTTGGCCGGCAGCACGGCGATCGACAGGGCGATCAGCGCCCAGCCGGCGAGGCGCCGGGTGGCCGGATGCAACACGCCCAGCCCGCCGGCGATTTCGCACGCGCCGCTGATCAGCACCAGCGCGTGGTGTGCCGGCAGCCAGGGCGGCATGATGCGCCCATAGGCGGCAGGGAGCACGAAGTGCAGCACCCCGCCGACGCTGAAGAACGCGCACAACAACGCGCGCGACACCGTGCCGCCGGACCAGCGTGCCATCACGCCGACGCGATCTCGTCGTAGCCGCGGTTCAGGAATTGCACCAGGCAGATGCCGTGGCCGAACGGGTCGGCGAGGTGCGCGATGCGGCCCCACGGGTGGGTCTCGACCGGGTCTTCCAGGCGCGCGCCCGCGCGGGTGGCGAGCAGCGTCGCGGCATCGACATCCTCCACCACGAAGTCCAGATGCACCGGCGTCCAGTGCCGCTCGTAGCTGCGCGCGTGGCGCATGGAGGCCGCCGCCGGCGTGCCGGCAGCCCTGGCGAGAAGATAGAGCGGCGCTGAACCGCCGAGCAGTTCCGCAACCTCCGGACCCAGGCGCCGGCCCTGACGCAGCCCGAACGCCCCGGTATAAAACGCAATGCCGCGCTCCAGGTCGTCGACATCGATATTGACCATCAAGTCCATGTGCCCTCCGGTTCTGGCGGATGGACACCAGCCTAACCCGGACGCGGCGGCGCCGCATCCGGGTTTTCGCCTACAAGCCCTTGGCGATGCGGTCGATGCCAGTCTGCGCGCAGACCGCGTCCTTGTCGCCGCCGGGCGCGCCGGAAACGCCGATCGAACCAATCACTTCGTCGCCAGAGCGGATCGGCAGCGCGCCTTCGGCCGACGTCACCTTGTCCAGCCACAATGCGGCGGGCGGCGCGGGATTGCCGCTGAAGCGCTTGCCGAATTCGCCCGAAGGCAGGCGGAAGGTCAGCGTGGTGTAGGCCTTGCGCAGGCTGTTTTCCAGGGTGTGCGGGCCGGCGCCTTCATCGTGCAGCACCACCTTGCTGCGTCCGGCGCGATTGAGCACCGTGACGGTCACCCGGTAGCCGTCCTTGCGGCAGCGTTCCAGCGCGGCGTTGGCCGCTTCCTGCGCGGCCGCCAGCGAAATGGTCTTTTCAGTCAGCACCGCCGGCGCCTGCGCCAGCGCCGCCCCGGTCACACCGGCCAGCAATACCCCGGCCGCCATCAGTCTCATACCGTTCATGGAACCCCTCCTTTTTTGACGCTTTGATTGGAATGGCCGGCAGCCCTGGCGGACGCACCAGCTGCGTCCCGCAAGGTCCCGGGCGCTTGTGTCGATACGTCCCGGCGCGGCCCGCAGATGCAGCAATCCGTGGGGATTGCCCCACTTGTCACTCCCCTGTCATCTGCAAAGCGCCTCCTAGAGGGTCGCGCAAATCCGCAGACACTTACCGCACGCCATGCAATCCTCGCTCGTAGACCTGCCATTCGAGGCGCTGCCCGAAATCCCGGGCCTGCTTTCGCCTTTCGGGCAGCCCGCTCCCAACCTGCCTTCTCATGCCGTGCCGGACGGCTTTTATTACACCGTGTCCAACGACTACTTCCAGTCTTCGATCGACCGTTCCCTCGACCTGCCGCCGCTGCACACGGTATTCCAGCCGATCGTGCGCTCTTCCAGCGGCACCATCGAGGGCTACGAAGCGCTGATCCGCGGTCCGGAAGGCACCCCGCTGCACCAGCCGGCCGGACTGTTCGCGGCGGCGCGCAGCAGCGGCCGCCTGGCGAGCCTGGAAATGGCGGCGCTGGAGACGGCGGCGCGCGCCTTCGGCGAACTGGGCCTGCCGGGCCGGCTGTTCCTCAACGCCTCGCCGGCGCTGGTGGCGCGCCATACCGAAACCTTTCTCGGCTTCGCGCGGCGCCTGCCGGAGTACCGCCTGGCGCCGGAACGCATCGTCATCGAACTGACCGAGGGCGACCGCATCCACGACCACGAGCAGGTGCGCCAGGTGGTGGGCACGCTGCGCGCGCTCGGCCTGCAGATCGCGCTGGACGACCTGGGCGAGGGTTTCTCCAGCTTGCGGCTCTGGAAAGACCTGGCGCCGGAAATCGTCAAGGTAGACAAGCATTTCATCCAGGGCATCGACCAGGACCCGCTGAAGCGCCAGTTCCTGCGCGCCATCCAGGACATCGGCCTGGCGGCACAGACCCAACTGGTCGCCGAAGGGGTCGAGACGGCCGGCGAGTTCCGCGTGATCCGCGACCTGAAAGTGACTTATGCGCAGGGATTTTTCATCGCCCACCCGGAGCGCGCGCCGTCGGGCGAAGCGCCGCCGCGCGTCACCGGCCTGACCCAGCGGACCCGCCTTTATCCGGAAGCGGCGGTGGACATGGGTGGCTCGGCCCTGCACCTGGCGGTGCGCATCGAGCCGGTGTCGCCGCGCCAGACCGGCCACCAGGCCTTCGAGCGCTTCGCGCGCGACCCCGCGGCCCAGGCTTTGCCCGTGGTCGAGAACGGCCGGCCGCTGGGGCTGATTTCACGCTTTTCGCTGATCGACCGCTTCGCCCGCCCCTACCGGCGCGAGGTCTACGGCAACAAATCGTGCGTGGCGCTGATGAACCCGGCGCCGCTGATCGTCGAGCACAACACGGCGATCCAGGAGATCGGCTGGCGGCTCGCCGAGGGCGGCGCCAGCTACGACCTGGCCGAAGGCTTCATCGTCACCCAGGACGGGCTATACGTGGGCGTCAGCTCCGGCCAGGCGCTGCTGCGCGAACTCTCCGAGCTGCAGGTCAAGGCGGCGCGCTACGCCAACCCGCTGACCTTGTTGCCGGGCAACGTGCCGATCACCCAATACATCGAACGCCTGCTCGATGGCGAGTTGCCGTTTTGCGTCTGCCACGCCGACCTGGATTTTTTCAAACCCTATAACGATCTTTACGGCTACCGCCGCGGTGACGACATGATCCAGCTGGTGGCGCGGCTGCTGGCCGCCGAGGCGGACACCAGCTGCGACCTGGTGGGCCATGTGGGCGGCGACGATTTCATCGTCATCTTCCAGAGCGGAGACTGGGCCGAGCGCCTGGCCGCGGCGCTGGCGCGCTTCGAGGCGGAGCGGATGGCGCTGTTCGGCGCCGACGACATCGCGCGCGCCGGCTTTGCCGCCACCGACCGCAGCGGCGTGCCGCAGTTTTTCCCGCTCACCACCTTGTCGGTCGGGGCGGTACAGGTGCCCGCGGGTGCGCGCACCACCTCGCACGAGATCGCGGCGCGCGCGGTGGAAGCGAAGGCGCAGGGCAAGAAAATTCCGGGCAACGCGCTGTTCGTCGACCGGCGCGCGTGGACCTGAGCGTGGGCATGAACCCGGTGCCGGGGTGGCCGCGCTAGTCGTCGTGGCGCATGCCCATGAACGCCACTACACCGCCGATCACCGCGATGATGATGCCGGCAATCTCGCGATTCTTGCCCAGCGAGGACAAAAAGCTGATTGGAATGCCGACCAAGGGCAGGATCAGGATCGCGAATCCGACGATCAGAACTGCGATGCCTCCGTAGAACATGGCGAGCTCCTTCTGGGGGATTGAACCAATCGGCAAATAGTGTACGCAATTCGGCCCATGCCGCGCTACTGCGGCGACCTGTGGCACGGTCCACCTGACCGGCGGGGGCCGGGCGCGGCCAGGCGGGAGTCCGGCAAAGTCAGGCGCCGTCAGGCAAGCCCGCGGCAAACGCGCGTCCTACAAGCGCCGGCAGGTCGGCCATGCCGCCGGCGATCAGCCGGGCGCCATGCCGCCGTAGTTCATCGGCGCCCCCATAGCCCCAGGCCGCGCCGATCACCGCCACCCCGCAGCGCGCCGCACCTAGCACGTCGTGTTCCCGGTCGCCGATCATCACCACCTCGGCGGCCACCAGCTTGCGCTCGCGCAGCACGTGGGCGATCAGCTCGCCCTTGTCGCCGCGGGTGCCGTCCAGTTCGCTGCCGTACACCTCCTCAAGATGGCCGGCCAGGCCGAAGTGCTCGACGATGCGGCGCGCGAACACCTGCGGCTTGGAGGTCACCACGCACTGCCGGTAGCCGCCAGCACCAAAGGCCGCCAGCGTCGCCGCCACGTCCGGATAAAGCGCGTTTTCGAACAGCCCGACCGTACTGAAGCGCTCACGGTACAGCTCGATGGCGCGCGCCAGCAACGCCGGCTCTTCGGTGCCGAGCAGGCGGGCGAAGCTGGCCGAGAGCGGCGGGCCGATGCACCAGTGCAACTGATCCTGCGGCGGCGGCGCATGGCCCAGTTCGCGCAAGGCGTGCGCGATACAGGCGGTGATGCCCGGCTTGGAATCGGTCAGGGTGCCGTCGAGGTCGAAAAACAGGGTGCGCACGGTCACGGGAGCGGAAGAATCGGAACGGTTTGCCGCGCCGCGCGGGGGCCGCAGGTCAAAGATTGACGGGAAATTACCATCGCTTAATTTTGCCTTTTTCCGGCGCGAGCGCTGTCAAAATCAATTTTACGCGACTGCTGCCGGCCGGAAATGGCCGGGCCGGAGCGCCAAAAACTAAGGCCGCACGAATGGGCGGCCTGACGAGACAATCGGGATCAACTGGAATTCGGGTGGTGGGTTGTGAAGGGTTCGAACCTTCGACCTACGGATTAAGAGTCCGCTGCTCTACCAGCTGAGCTAACAACCCAACAACCCTCAATTGTAGCCGATTTTAAGCAGCGTGCGCAAGCCGGGGCAAGAAATTTTGCGCGGCGCGCGGCCTTGAGCAGATGCATATCCATGACGGCGCAGGAATTCGAAGTTCTCACGTTGTTCCCGGTACCGCTCTACGTGGGCAAGCTGGAGCGCGCTATCACCGCGGCCGAGTTCGAATTCATATCGAAGATCGAATATGAGCACATCAACACCGGCGGCAACCTGGTATCGAAGGACCGGCGCATCCTCGAAGCACCAGCGCTGGCGGGTTTGAAAAAGCTGGTCGAGGGTCACCTCGATGCCTACCGGCACGCGGTGCTGGCCACCGACAACGAGCTGTACATCACCCAATCGTGGACCAACCGCAACGCACGCGGGACCGCCCACCATGCGCATTACCATTCCAACAGCGTGATCAGCGGCACGCTCTATTTCACCATCGACCCGTCGGTGCCACCGATCGTGTTCAAGTCGGACCGCAAGAACGCCATCCTGGTCGATCACAAGCAGCAGAACATCTTCACCGCCGACACGTTTTCATTCGCGCCGCGCACCAGCGTGGTGATCCTGTTTCCGTCCAGCGTGGAACACTACGTGCCGGTCAACGATTCGGACCTGCCGCGCATCAGCCTGGCGTTCAACACCTTCATCCGGGGCGAGCTCGGCGTCGAGCCGATGCTGACCCGGCTCAGCATCCCTTAGGCGGGCCGGTGCACCGCGCGCCCGCGCGCAGGTCCTATACGGACAACTCGATCAATTCCGCCGCCACCTGCGCGCCCGTCACCCGCAGGCGCCCGACCGAAACCGGCAGCTTGAAGCGCCGCGGCCCGGCGCTGCCGGGATTGACATGCAGCACGCCCGCGCGCATCTGCTGGCCGGGCTTGTGCGAATGCCCCGCTACCACGACCTGGAATCCGGCCGCGGCGGGATCGAGGTCAAGTTCGGCGATGTCGTGGATCGCATACAGATGAAACCCGCCGACCCTCAATACGTCGGTCTCCGGTATGTCGCGCGCCCACGGACCCCGGTCGTTGTTGCCGCGCACCGCGGTCACCGGCGCGATCGCGCGCAGCGCCTCGAGAATGGCCGCATCGCCGATGTCCCCGGCGTGAACGATGTAGTCGGAACCGGCCAATGCCGCCAGCGCCTGCGGGCGCAGCAGGCCGTGGGTATCGGAGATCAGGCCGACGTGTACCGGCTTGGCGGCCATGGCGGCGCCGGCCCTGCGCAGCCTACGCGGCTGCCGGCACCCGCGCGCGGCGGGACGCGGCAACGCGCTTGACCGTCTTGACCGGCCGGCGCTGCACGCCCATGCCGGGTTGCCCGGCAGCGCGCACGGCCTTGGCCACCTTGATCGGCGCAGCCACCTTGATCGGCGTCGCCACCTTGATCGGCTTGGCCACCTTGATGGGCTTGGCTGTCGCCTTGAGCGCCGTCAGTCCGAGCAGGTAGCCGTCGACGATGTGCTCGGCGTCCTCCGCCAGCGGGTGGTAGTGCGGATCGAGCACCCAGTTGGCGATCAGGCCGTCGATCATCGCGTGCAGGGTGATGGCGGCGCGCCGCGCGTTGACCCCGACGGGCAACTGCCCGTGGCGGATCGCATTCTTGAAGCCGTTTTCCATCTCGGTCAGACACTCGGCGCGGCATTCCAGGTGCCGCGCCCTTTGCTGCGCCATCTCGTCGACGTACTCGCACTTGTGGCAGACAATGTCGAACACGCGCTGGCATTGCGGATCGGCCGCCAGGCGCTCGAGCACGTTGAGCGCGCAGGAACGCACGTAGCCCAGCGGGTCGTTGATGCTGGCGTCGCCGGCGCGCTTGGCCATCTCCTCCATCGGCAGGGTGACGCGCGCCATCATCGCCTCGAACAGGTCGCTCTTGTTGCGGAAATGCCAGTAGATCGCGCCGCGCGTCACCCCGGCCGCCTTGGCCAGGTCGTCCAGCGAAGTACGCGACACGCCCTTCTCGCCGAACACGTGCTCGGCAAAGTCGAGGATGCGGTTGCGGGTTTCCTGGGCTTCTTCCTTGGTGCGCCTGGCCATGGTGCTTGGGGTCTCCTGAACTACTGTATTAATTGGACGGACTGATGCCAGGCATCAAAATCGCTACCAGCTTCACAAATCTTTGCACGCGCCACAAACCGCTGCAACAATGCCCGCCTATAAACAGACGAAAGCTACGTTGCAGCGATTCCCCGGTCGCAAACAGGGGTATGACGACGTAATTTTACTTTACATACATACATGGATGTATGTATTATACATCCGATCAGCCGCAAAGTTCCCGCCGGCGCGCGCCTCTCCTCCGCCCGCGGCAACTGTCGTGCACCAGTACACCCCGACCATCGCGGCCAGCACGGGCCGCCGGGCCGGACCCATTTTTTCCCTCCCTGCCAGCCAAGAAGATCCCCCGCTTTTTTCAAGGATTCAATAACATGCCCCGTTCCATTTTTCAGCGGCGCGTTGCGCCGCCTCTGCTTCCTTTTTCCCTGCTTGCCGCGCTTCTCCTGGCCGCCT
>Ga0075366_10001020_pt1 | contig 13735 bp, 10 predicted proteins | sample EndMethybrTD3031_FD_72351 | JGI IMG/M metagenome (GOLD analysis project Ga0075366, IMG submission 72351) | Populus endosphere microbial communities from Tennessee, USA - Endosphere MetaG P. TD hybrid TD303-1 | ecosystem: Host-associated > Plants > Roots > Endosphere | place: USA: Tennessee...
CAGTAACCCGGCTGCCGGCCTGGGGGTTGGTGCCAAATATTAATTCAACAAGTTTCTTTTCTTCGATACGTAATGCCTTAGGTACTTTTACGAGTTCAATCTCAAATGATTTCTTGTTACTGAACCAGTTGCCCTTGGTTTCGGTCTCGTAGATCTTGAGATAGTGGCGTACGGCCAAATCAATAATCTCAGCGGTCTCATCCTTACCGTCTTTCTTTACGATCACAGATGCCGTAAGAACACTTATATCCTTAGGGGGAAGATATTCGGGAACAATTGTGCCCCTTCCTGAGGGCGAACGCCCGAAGCGTTGCCAAGCCCGCCACATCTTGGCTGACATAGCAACCAAAACTAAAGCCCCTGATCCTATCCAACCGCCGATAAGCCATGGATAGACTTTTTCCCACGTCGTTTTTTGATAGCCGGTAAACGTATCTTTATCAAAAGCTGTTACGAACGAAACATTCTCTCCGGCATATAACATACGGCTGGAGCTAAAGGTTAGCACTGTTTCGTCTGCTGCCTTGTTCTCGGCAATCGTACATTTGCTGGTCGAGTTAACTGAGCCTTCGTAGCACTTGTTGCTCCCTTGGTATGCCTTAGCGATATCGCCCTTCAGGTGCAGCCGGGCAGTCACACTGCCAAATGTCAGGCCCCACTCTGTGCCGTTAGTATCCCAATAGAGCTCGTCGTGATCGGCGAACGTTTTGGTTACATCACGCTGCTTGTACTCAATGATGTACACCTGCTGGTTGTGAACGAACTTGTCAGGGTCACCGATGCGCAGCACGGTATTGTTGTTGGAGCTATAGGTCGTATATGGCCAGGCCTTACCCTTTGCGTCCTTTACGGATGCGACTTCAAGATTAACGTTGTGGCCGTCATATTCTTTAGGAATAGCCCGCTCAATACCGTGGTTCACGTCAGTTGGCGGGAATTGGACGTTTAACCGCTCAACAACTCTGAGGTGCGAGCGCTTTTCGGCATCGCGCGTCAGGTAGTAGTCACCTTCAAAGGCATGAATCGTGATACCAGCTGGGTCTTGCGCCGCCGAAGCGCCCATAGGAAATACTATAGCTGCGAGCACCGCAAGGAGTGCCCCTACCCTCACACATTTTCCAAATACCTTCATCTTATGTACTACTATACCGAATCTAGTCCGCAAATGCTCTACTCTTAATACGGAACCACTTCACAATGAGGCCATCCAGCAGCAAGTGGCTGAAGTAGCCGGCAACTGCTGCCCCGTAATATATGATGCTAATCGGTAGAATATTATCGTTATACAGATACGGTACAAGCGCCAAAGGTAGCGGCACCAGCAGCATAGCCAGCTTGCTGTGCGTCCAACCGCGGTGCTTCCCCACGACAGGCAACATCGCCACCAGCCCTAGGTACGCCGCAGCCTGGATATTGCCGCTCCATATAAGTGCTATATCGAACGCCAAGGCCAAGCCAAAGAATATGTTCTGCCCTTTGGAGTTCGTATCTATATCCGGAAAGAGCGAAAACAAAACGCTCAGTACCATAACGGCAGCCAGCGCCTGCCAGTCGTGCAGCAAACCGGCCATCTCTGCAAAATGCTCAACGGGAGAATACGAAATAGCACCGGCATAGATTGCCCCAAGCGCGATTCCTCCTCCAATATGTCCTTTCCAGTTTGCCATAGGGATAGCATACGCCATTACGCCTATGCTTGGAAGACGAACAGACCGCTTCCTCGTATGCTTGCTTTTTGTGCGGTTTATTTCTACTCTTAGCCTATATGGCAGAAAAACTTTATGTTACAGGTGGGTTCAAAGCAATACTTTATCCAACATATGAAAGTCTCGGCGGCGTCACCGAGGAGCTTGCAGAACGTTTCAGGACAGTACGGGGTTTGGAAATCAGGCAGCTTTTCGACGACAACGAAGAAGTACCAGTTGGCGTACGCGAACCGGCAATCGCACTTGTCGGCACCAAAGAGATTATCAGGCGTTCTTGGCCCGCCGACAATGAACTAGGCGGCGTGCTTGACGCAGTCGAAGAGTACTACCCCTATGTAACCGAGCCTTCTGCGGTTACCTTTGCGGATATCGATTTTAATCCGGGACGGGATGGCGAAGGATTCGTGCTGCTCGTACCGGAACAGGCAGACTCCAGAATGTTATCGGCTACACGAAGTGCTATCCTCGAAGGCGCCGAGCGCGCAACTGGCGCTGAACCGCATACATGGCGCGCAGGTCACCTGGACCTGACCATCGCATATGCCAACAGCAACGTATCGGATCTGACACTTGGTCATCTCACCGATCACCTCGCCTCGCTCCTACCTCTGGATGTTGAGTTCCACCCCGTTGAGTTCACACCCGACCCCCGCTACGACGACTAAAAGAAAATACCCCGGCAACATGACCGGGGTATTTTTGTGTAATCTTACGATTACTGTTCGATGCTGTACGGTGCAAGCTCTGCGTCGTTCAGCGTTGCTTCGCTGTTAAGCTCAGACTCGAGACTCTGGTTAAAGAGCTCCAAGTAGTCGCCAAGACCAACACGGGAGAATGCTTCACTCAGTGTGATTGCGCCCTCTGGTGCTTCAGCCTTGAAGTTTGATGCGCCTGGCTTAATCTCGGCCTTGAGGTTCATGGCAACAGCGTTGTCACCCTTCTGCTCAAGATCTGCTTCAATCTTAAAGACATCTGTCTTCGTGTTGATGTTGAAGGTAATACTACCGCTTGTGTCGGAACCATCCTGGTTGCTGCGGAAGTTCAGGAATAGTGGCTTCTCGTCACCACCTGCGTAGTTCAGGCCAACTTCCATGTAATTCTCTGCAGCGTTCTTACTTTCGGAGAAACGAACCTTGTGGACCAACTTGGTCTCAGTGTTTACCCACATGCCGAAGGTGTCGGTATCTTTGATGTCATCAACTGACTTCTGCATGCCTTCGCTGTCGATAAGCTTGCTGAGGTCTTTGTCGTATGCATCCTTAGCCCAGGCGTTCAGTTTGGACTTGTCGAGCTGCTCGCCCAGTTCTTTGTAGTACGCCTTGAGGTGAGCCTTGTTGACCTTAACGTCGTAGTGGTTGGTTTCTTTACCGTCTACAGTTTCCTTGCCAATGTACTTCTTCATTTCAAAGACAGCGTTAGCTTCGTCGTCAGTAAACAAGTACTTCTTACTTACTTCGCCGAGTACGCGGGCACCGTCAGCTGCCTGCTCCTGGGTTGGAGCCTTCATCTGGTCGGTTGCTTCGAGGCCACCGGCTGACTCAGCCATGTTGACGTATGAGTCGATCAGGCTGTGGTCAAGTGTGATCCACTGATCGTCAAGGGTATCGAGTTCAGGCATGCCGAAGCCCTCGCCTAATCCCTTGATACCGCCGAGCTTCAGGTACAAGTCTGGTGATTCGGAGTTATCAACGTCCTTGGCAACACCATCGATAGTAAGACGGGTTGTACCGAGGCCAACGTCACCTGAGAAAGTTGCGTTCTTTTCGTCGTTGGCAGCTTTGAATTTGCCGTCTGTCGAAAAGTCAGCGCTCTCAAGTTTGAACGTACCTTCAGTACTTGCTGACTTGAACTTGCTTTCAAGTTCTTTGTCGTCGAGGTAGTCGACCAGTTGGTCGTAACCCTTGCCGGTGTTAGTCAGAGCCGTGTTGAACACGTTTTCCGGCTTGTTTGGAATGTAGAATCCGAAGACATAGCCTGCGGTTCCTAGCACTACAACTGCAGCTGCACCAGCGATGGCGAACAGGCGGCCCTTGCTTGGGCGCTTAGGCATACCGTTCGTTACCACACCGTTAGGGGCGCTGCTATAGATCACATTGTTGCCACCATGTGGCGCAGGATTATTCTGCGGCGTTGGAGGCGTATAAGGAGGTTTATTATCCATAGTTCCCTACATGTTACGTTTATGCTGGAATTGTACAGGTTTACAGAGGTTTTTACGAGCAATAATTCAGCCAATTTTCAGCATGCAGGTCTATTAGTCTTTGCGTTTAGCGCCCATCATCCACGGCAAGTTTGGAATACGCGTGATCAAAACCGCATATACAGCAGCGGCAATGGCGATAAAATGGAAGCCAAACCCGATAGCCATACCGATGGCTGCAGAGTACCAAATGCTCGCGGCAGTAGTCACATTATCGATCTTCCCCTTTGCCTCAGACTTCAGGATAAGTCCTGCGCCCAAGAACCCGATACCGGAAACAATCTGGGCTGCGATACGCGTAGGATCGCCTGCATCATGAATTTGCGACAACACTGTAAAGAGCATGGCGCCCGTAATGACGAGCGTCTGCGTGCTGATGCCCGCCGGCTTGTTCTTGAACTCCCGTTCACCGCCAATAACTAGGCCGCACACGAACGCTACGCCCAAATTAATAAGAAAAGAAATCTCGTTAGAGCCAACGATGTCTTCCACAATGCTGTCCCCTGGTTAGTGACAGTATTGTACGCTATCTACCTGGTGGCAGGCTGTAAGTTTTTAGACTTCCCTATACTTCTTGGAAATCAAATTCTTTGAGAATCTTGTCGTGGAAAAATTCACCTTTTGACGCCGCGGTCATCAGGCCCTGAAAAACTTTTTCAGGCACATCAAAGTACTGGTACACGTTGCCCGATTGGAACTCAATCTCGAGAGTCTCATCTGCTGCGTCATACCCCGCCGAAACGATATTGGAAGAATTTACAAGCAATCGATCCATTAGGTTGCCCTCACTTATGTATCTATATCCTACTACAAGCGTAAGCGGAGGAGTGTTGTCTTTTATGCCATTTCGAGATCAATAAGCTCGACCTGTTTAATAGTCCTACCCAACGCATGCAACATAGCCTGGTAATAATCTATCTCTTCATTCGTTAACGGCCTGCCTACTCTATCTTTCAGGTATCTCTGCGCAGGTTCATAGCTCCCAATTTTGTAATACCACACTTCGGGCTCAACGTTACCAAAGTATTGTTTATCATTTATCCATACATTACCCTCAATAAGTTCAGCACGTTCTACACTATCATCACCTTGTGCCGGGAAAATAGTCCCATAACTATCAGTGCTAGACGATATATCAAGGCAGAGGTCCCTAAGTCCCCTACCCAACCTGGAGAGAGCCTGAAATCTGTCATCTGATTCAGGAACGGGAATTCGTGGAAAATCCATGCGAAGCAGAGCTTGATATCTCTTGCGATACTTCGTGGAACTAAGAGTTGCATATATATAATCCATTATTTCTTCTGGCTCATAGTGGAATGACAGCTTCTTCGTGAGCTGCTTTAGTGCCTCGGTCTTGAAATTCGCCGTCCTGCTCCCATCCTCGTGATAAATATAGAGTGGAGCAAAATAGTTACCCTCCTTGAGGCTCAGACTATGAAGCTGGGTAATAGAGTCAAAGATAAAGATGTCAGCAAAAGGCCTACTACCTTCTATGCGCCGTGTAAAACAAAGGCTCATATTACTATGGTTGGCCATATGTACAGACATCTTGGGTCTTATGCGCTCAACAACATTGGCATCGTAATAAAAGTACCTCGTATCATATGGTCTGTAACCGATTTTCTTAATCTTACTGGGGTCTACATCAATTCTACTTAATCTTTCTGTAACCTTGTTAGACGCTTCGATTTGCTGGGATTGTCTTAATTTACTTAAAAGCTCCTCCCTGTTGAAGTTCACCAGGATATCATCCGCACCGGAAGCCATACCTATGGAACTTGCCATCAACTCGTCTATTCTTATGCCTTCTTCGTACTCAGCCTTACCAGTCGTATCATGGCGCATGAAATACAGGTTTCGTGGATCAAGGTCTAGCTTCTCCCAACTCATCTTAGTTTCTAGCAGAGCCTTAAACTTTATTTGCCTTCGGCCGTAAAGCTCGTCATGGTATACATCACCTAGAGTATTGACTTTCTTTGCATTAGTTTTGACGCAAATTATAATGGCAACACCTTGCATAATGTCAAAAACGTTTTCATCAGGAGACCCGTCAGGGCATGTCTCTTTATTAAGACTGTTACCATGTAGGTCTAGTACGAACACTTTATCGAAGGTCTTTGCTAGATGCCAGCGCATTCCCCTAAAAGTAGGCGCACTAAGATAACTATTGTCAGTGATCATGGCCACTATGCCGTTATTATTCTTAGCAACCATCTCTTCCGCGAAAGCGATAAATTTAACGTAATCGTTATTTATCCATTTATAGTTTCGCTCTTGGAGATTCTGCTTACCTCCTGGCTCTACCTTGTATTTATCTATAAGTGAAGTGGCAAACGGTGTGGTATTGGCGCTTACTCCGTTATAAGGAGGATTTCCCATGACAATCATGATTGGCGTGTCATTCTTGATACGAGAAGCCTGGTTTGCCTCTTCGCTAACAGCTTCGGCCAGGCCAAAATATGAAAAAATATCTGTTTGGTTACGCTCTCCCTGCTCTAGGGTATTAGTAAGGTAAACACCTAAACGCTGTCGGAAATCTGGTATCCCACTCTCCTGCAACGTTAGGCTAAGCTTAAGGTGTGCGATAGTATACGGTGCCATCATAAGCTCGAAGCCATGTAGCCTAGGCAGCAAATCCTGCTCAACATACGACGGCCACCTACCTTGTTGACCGCTAAATTTCTTATGTACAAAGAGTAAAACCTCGTTAAGGAAGGTCGCAGTACCAACTGCAGGGTCTAAAATTTGTACTCTGTGCGCTTGATTTTTGTACTTTTTCCCTCCGGCATCGACAATAGTATGTTCAAACTTAGTTGTATCTGCGATACCCTTAGATAAATTAAAATCCTCCCTGAGGATCCTATCAACTTCCGAGATCATAAACCGGACTACAGGCACTGGAGTGTAGTACGCCCCCATATCCTTTCTGACTTTGGGGTCATATTCTTTCAAAAAGTCCTCATAAAAGTGAATGATGGGGTCTTTTTCATTATCAACTTCGAAAAGTCGAAGGTGTTTCTGAACAAGTAGACTCACATCACTGACGGAGAATACCTCACATAACTCGTCTACAATATGCTTCAATCGCTCATCAAACCTTGGTCCTGCCACATGATCAAAGAATTCACGCAAAAAAGGGTTACTCTTAGGTATAAGGTCTCGCGCCTCGGCACGACTAAAATCATCAGGCGTTTTATCGTTATGGCGCGCAGCAAACAAGCCATATACCAACGTTTGCGCATACATATCGGCAAACTTATCAACGCTTAGGTCGTGCACGAGAAGCTGTCTGACCATGTTATAAATTTTCTCAAGCTCTGCGTTACGTTGATCACCCTCAGTGTCTAAGTAGAGTCTTACATTATCTCGTATGCGCCGTGCCTTACCGCCCATTATTAGTGCTAACTGTTTTCCATTTCTAATTGCTGTAGGCGGTTGGTTTAGAAAATCATATAACAGAGCCGAAAGCCGACTATATGCGGAGCTATCAAATACAATTGCTCCATTTCGTATGTGGCCAATGGATACTTCCTCGTATTTTTCACCATTTCGAAAAAACTTAAAATCTAAGTAATTGGTAAGAAAAAGTTTCTCATAACCGGCATATCGCCTAAGTTGTTCACTTTTTATGGTTTTTGAGAGGTTCTTATCTATATCTTTAGCTTCAGCATAGCCAAAAGTCAGACTGTTATTAGAGCGCTTTAAAAAGACAAAGTCTGGATTACCAAATTGCGATCTCTTTGGATCGTTAACGGCTGTTACGTCATCGAAACTTGCCATTAATCTTTCTAACGCAGGTCTGTATGCATGTTCACGTGCATGCCCTGTTAGGAATTGTCGCTCTAACTCTTTTGCGTACTCAGAAATACCAGCACTGTCTCTCATCTAGATATATTCTACCTATATACGCCGTAGCGAACAAATCTATACTACAATAGAGAATAGGCGCTGCCTCTTGATTCGAGCTCAAAAATCATGTTCTTACGTTCAACGACAATCTTCCACCGCTTCGTTTTTGCTATATCAAAAAGCTTTTTGTCGGGATTGAACACGATGGGATTATCTACCATTTCGAGCATGGGGGCATCGCTCTTGCTGTCGCCTACAGCATAACTGTCTTTGACCAGTAGATCGTGCTCGTCAATTATCCGTTGCAATGCCTTAGCTTTGTCGAATATTGGTGTGGTGATTTTGCCCGAATACTTACCATCGATCTGTTCCATCGTTGCACCCACGGCAATATCGAAACCATGGTGCTTTGCTAGCTTTTGGATGATCTGATTCTGTGAGCCTGAGATAGCAATAAGCGTATAGCCCTTCTCTTTCAGGTCCTTAATAAGATCGCGCGTGTACGTAAACGTCTGGTCTTTGTATTCATCAAAAACTTCTTGATAGATCAGCTCAGACTGCTCGGGAGTAATACGTTTGATAGCTTCCAGGTATTCGAGGACGAGAGCTAGCTCGTACTTCTCAAAGCCTTCGTCAATCGTTCGTACCTTCCACTCCATGCGCGCTTGCTTGATGCGCTCATGAGCATCGGCTGGGATAAAGCCATGTTTGCCAAGATGATGAACGGTCGCGTGGAAAAGCTGCCAGCGGATGAGCGTACCGTCGATGTCAAAAACTGCAAAACGAGCCTGAGTCATTGCGTCTCCTAGAAGTTAGCGTAGTAGTGTTCAATTTTATTAGCCATGAGACTACGCCGTTCATGTAGGAACTGCTCATATCCATTAACATCTAGGTCAAATATTATTTCCGGTATACAGTTCTCTTCAAGATTCTCTAACAACTCTTGTTTGTCTGCGATACTGCCATATTTGCCCTTACCGCCCTCAACTTGTGCAAGAATCTCAGCAAAGTAATCACGAGGTACTTTCTTACCGATGCGTATATTTATGCCTGTCTCGGCATACACGAAGTTAGCGATCTGATTAGTCTCGGAGCGGGCTAGACCCTCCTTTTTCAGGTAATCATACGGGAATATATGATGAATGTCTCCCCGGTGTTGAACCATGTGATCTACGAGAATATCAGATGAGAGAAAACCGTGATCTCTTGCCTTGATCTGTGCGGCGAAAAAGATATTTATGAGCGGATTGCTCGTTCCAGATTTCACCATTGACTGCGGAAGTGCTGTCCTCCAGAAGACTTCCGACAATTCAGACGCTTCGATGTCAGCCAAAACCTGTTCAACACCTAATCTTTCGATGTTACGAAGATCTTCATCCATTTTTGTCTCGCTGGAGCTAGTATAGCGATTGGTCAGCATACTCATCACAAACCACTTTTGCACCATCTTCCCAAGTTTTGTACTGTCAAATTTTTGATCACGTAGAATTAAGTAGAGAGTATACGCAAAGTTAAGTGCACCCTTGGAAGTTATGAGTCCAGGCACGATGAAACCAGTAGCCTTAATTAGCATTACGAACTGCTTAAAATCATATTCATTTACAAATGAGAGTAGTCCCTTTTCCAGTTTTTCGAATGATTCATCAGCTATTTGCTGCTCGAAACTGCGCAACTCAAAATTTCTACCTGACAGTAAGCTTACAAGGTCCGTCAATTTAGCGCGACGAAATTCCTTCATGAAAGCTACACGGATTACATCACTATAGATCGGGTCATAAAGATCGTCGCTCTCGTCCTTTAACCAGCTAATTCTGTGTAGGTAATCCGAGCTAGCAAATTCCGTATCATTCTCGGAGATATGCTTATAGAATTGTGGCTCTTGAGCTAAATGACAGAAGTAATCTATAAGTTTACGCAAGTTAACGCCAAACTCACCATAAGCAGCGATCTTGCTCATTGCAAAATCAGACTGGTTTAAGGGCACACCTTCCGAGTTGATACGAATGAATATCTCCGTAACGGTATCAATGTCGAGACTAGCATCAAGTTCGATATAACCAACTGGCTTGGTTTTGATCTCAAGCAGCTTCGTGATTGCAGACTCCACCTGATCGGCGTCAATATCAGGGTTCTTAGCAAGATACTCCCGGACTGTTTTTAACAGCCCCGCCTCCTTAGACATCACTTCAGATATATCCGGTATCCAGACCACATTTTTTTCTATAGCAGGCGTTAGCGTGGCAAACTCTTCGGTTATTGGATTAAACGCTATAACTATACGTACTTCTTTGTATTCCTTGTTGATAATCTTCTTGCCTAACACGGCGGCCCTCAAGGCTGTTATGCGTTGCTGGCCATCAATGAGAACCTTCCGGCCCGCAGAAATTGTGCCATCCTTCGTACGTACATCAGGATTCTTCCAGGTAATAATATAGCCTATCGGGTAGCCTTTATATAAAGAATCCATCAGGTCACGAACCTTGGTACTCTTCCATACAAAAGGACGCTGGATTTCGGGGATTGCTATTTCGTTTGTTTCTGACCAATGAAGAATAGTCCCGATACTATTCTGATTAACGCCGTATTTATCCATATACTAATACTACGCTAAGGAGTAAAGTCGAACAATAATCAGGCTAGCTTTAGCTTCCGCTGCATGTTGTACCACTTCGCGAAGTCGTTCCAGACGTTCTCTTTGGGGTTGAAGGTTGGGATACCCTCCCCCTGTTGTTCGCTCATGGTTTTGCCAGAGCTTTCGAGTTCTACGACTTGGGTAATAGTCATACCGTGGGTGCCGCGCGATTCATCAATAATCACGCCCCAACGCACGCGGTTAAAGAGTTTCGTCTTTTTGCCGTCGTAGTACACAAGCGTATCTGTGATAGACACTGAACGGTCTTTCTTGTCCTTCATAAGCGTCAGGAAGTCTTCTGCCTTGAACCATCGGGTTACATCGTGCATATAGGCGCCAGGGAAACCGCGCAAGGCTACAATGTTCCAGAACTTGTCGTCCACGACCACTGGCCTGCCCGCCAGTTTATAGGCCTGCTTGGCTTTGTGGATGGCGATCTTCTCGTGGTCTTCTCCCTGGATTTCCTCTACTGGCAAATCGAGCTGTTCGGTGGGAATATCGAACTCAGCCAAAGCATTCTTGAAGTACTTAGCCTTGTATTCGTTGCCAGTCACGATTGCGATAGAATCGAACTTCTCGGGCTTACCTGCTTCGTCGATGCGGCGGTAGCGGTAGTAGCCATTAATATGAGCGTTGAAGTAGCCGCCGTAGGAGTTTGCCTCAAGGAAATGGTCGTAGGTACTCTGGGGAACTTCGAAGTAACGGTAGACACGTCCACCTTGGAACTCGATTTCCAGGTATTTTTCGGCAGCATCGTATCCAATGGATACAACGTCAGTAGATTCAACGGGCAGTCTTTGCATAACCCTATTATACCTGTTAGAACCCCTAAAACCGCCACATACTTTAGGGCTTTACGGATTCGGCCCTGCGGCGGGCAGCATTGCGTACCGCAATAGTCAACGTAGTCCGCGGCGCTTGTGCCTGGATACCTGGGATTACCGCAGCGTTAGGATTCCCGGGCGTTGCGGCCGCGGCTCCAACTGCATACACGTTAGACATATAACCGTCAGTATGGGTGTGGACCGCACCATCAGCAGCACGGATTTCAGGGGTCTTTAGCCCTTTTCCGAACAGATCTCTCAGCCAACCTCTGCTCAAGGCGCCTGCCGCACGGAATAATTGGTCGTCGCGGTCATAGCCGATCAATGCAAACACATGTGCGTCTGCGAAGTCCCTGTAGCCCATGTCATCTGCAACCCGCAAAACGTGCTTATCCTGATCGTAATGAATACTTGAAACACCGCTTGCTATACGCCACCTATCCCGCGCACGTTCATATGCATCCCTGTCGCGGGGGATGTCCCCGCTGTAGCCTGTAAGATAGCCAAATTTAGGCAACCGGTAGATAGACTTACCGTCAATACTTAACTGGGGATTCTGCACTGCCTCTTCTGACTTATCGGTGAGCACAGCGTAGTTGACATTATTCCCGGTCCTATCTTCATACTCATGGATCTGGTTGAGCATCGCTGCCGTGCTATTTCCAAGACCTATAAGAACTATTGGACGGCCAGATGCGAGTTCGGTGTCTTCTAGGCGGCGTTGGAAACGTTCAACGATCAGCTCGTCCGAGGATATCTTTCGCTCTATGTCATCGAGGTTGGAAGCTATGCGTCCGCTATCAATGCGGCGTGGGTGCGGCCGGCCCGTCGCCAGCAACACTGATGTGGCTTCAAATGCGTCTCCGTCATCGGTACGGACTACCCACTCACGATCACCCTTTCGCTCACGCTGCATGTCCACGACCGAACCCTGTACGGAGTTTGACCCGTATAGATAGTGCCCAGCGATGCCATCGAGGTATTCGTGCATGCGCGGCCCCTTCCTCTGTCCGGGGAATATCGTGTTGCGCACATCAAAATGTAATGGCGCAGGGTTGTTGTAGCCTCCGAAGCGGACCCAGTCTTCGGTCCAAATACCGCCGCGCTGTTCCCGCGGGTCTATCGTCGTAATATTCTCAGGCGGCACACCCCGGCGGCACAGATAACTCGCAACAAGCAAGGAACCTGCACCAGCACCCACGCAAACAATCCGCTCATCTGCGAGATGCGAGTATGGCAGTTCGGGCCTGGTATCAGTGAGATCGGGGAGTGGCTTAGATGCCTCCCGGGGTGCCGTTAGCTGTTCGGTACTGTCGCTGCGGATTATATCGAATACATCCAGGTATTCTGCCACCATCCCCATTCTCAAAAGATCGCGGGCCGATGGCGATTCCCCGTAAGGGCGCACAAGACCTGTGTAGACAGCCGCAATATCATCAGGGGCGGCCTCATGTATTCTCCACCCCAGTTCCTGGCTACCACTTCTCATCTATTTTTCTAGCTTCAGCCTCGCTATAAGCCAATCGCGCGGCAAAATCGACAGGAACCAACCGGCACGAGGGCCAGATGTCTTACCGATCAACGCACGGTACAGCGTAGTAAACATTTCTTTGGGAGCCATGCCCATGGATTCTTTGAGCTCGTAGGCTGCATTGTGGAACCAGGCGCCATCTGCGTCAGCGGGAGCTTCGGCCACTTTGTCGCCAAGTGCTTGCAGGAACGCTTTCTCTTGGTCGGTGAACTCATCCCAGTTAACACTCTCAGCCAGGGCAAACTTCACGTCTTCGGGTGCACGCTTTTCGAGCCAGGCATCAATAAACTTCAGCTCGTTGCGAATAATGTCTGCGTCAGCTTCGGCGGTATCTTTGTGTTCAGTCCGTTTGATGACCTCAAGAGTAACGTCAGCATTCTTCAAAGAAGCCTGGTAGCTGGCTACAAGGTGCGAGAATGGCACGCGGCTAACAGTTTTGCGGTCCTGGCCCTTGGTACAGAGATACAATAATTGTTCTTCTGATTCGGTACGGTCTTCTTTGGCTGCCAGTGCAGCAAACTCGTCCATGAGCTGGATAACGCCGTTGATCGGGTCAAAGTACAGGCGCTTGCTTGGAGCAGCACCCAGAATAAAGAAGCGGACAACTTCAGGCGGCATAATAGTGGAGCCTTCTTCGGCATCCAGGCCAGTACCGCGGCTCGCGCTCATTTTTTTGTTGTCGCCAGCCATATTGATGAAGTCATACGGTACAGGATATGGAGATTCCTGCTCGTACACGTCCTTCATAATCTGGACACCCGTATCCCATGAACCGCCCTTCGTAGCGTGGTCGCGGCCAAAAGGCTCGGCATAGACGTGCATCAGCCACCAGCGGCCCGGCCAGTCCAAACGCCAGTCGAGCTTCACCTGCCCGGCATCGTAAGCAGTTGATTGTTCATTGCCATCAACATCTTCGTAGAACAGAACCTTGTTTTCTTTGTCGAGGCGCAGGAATTTGCGGTTCTTGAGCCGGCCGTTCTCCATAATCTGGAT
>Ga0075366_10001021_pt1 | contig 13727 bp, 12 predicted proteins | sample EndMethybrTD3031_FD_72351 | JGI IMG/M metagenome (GOLD analysis project Ga0075366, IMG submission 72351) | Populus endosphere microbial communities from Tennessee, USA - Endosphere MetaG P. TD hybrid TD303-1 | ecosystem: Host-associated > Plants > Roots > Endosphere | place: USA: Tennessee...
AGTACTGCCTGCTCAACGGCTTCGACGACATTGCGCTCACGCTGCGGCATTCGGACAAGATCAAGGCCTTCGAGGCCGAGCGTTTGCTGAAGAAGCCCTGGCTGGCGCACAGCATCTGAAGTCCGGCGCGACCGTGTACAGCCGCCTCTATGCGTTCCTGGCCAGGTATTGGTGGCTGACGTTTGTCCTGATGGGCGTGAGCTTCGTGCTCTTCGGCTTCATGACGCTCAACCTGCTCCACACACTGGGCGCCAATCTCGAGTTCCTGGGGATGCACGGTGTCGATGCAGTGCGAGAAGGCGGACTCATGCAGTTGCTCGGGCTCATCCTGACCGGCTATCTCGCCGCGGCGTTCTACGTCTTTTTCAAGCTGTGCGAAAAGGTGCTCGTCGAGCGCCTGTCCGTCATCAAGAAAGGAATTGATTCGTGAAGATTGCAGTGCTGCCGGGTGACGGCATCGGAACCGAGATCGTGGCCGAGGCCGTCAAGGTCTTGAAGGTGCTGGACCTGCCCTTCGAAATGGAAGAGGCCCTCGTGGGCGGCGCGGCATACGAGGCGCACGGCCACCCGCTGCCCGAATCGACGCTCAAGCTGGCCAAGGACGCCGATGCGGTGCTTTTCGGCGCCGTGGGCGATTGGAAGTTCGACAAGCTCGAGCGCGCCCTGCGCCCGGAGCAGGCCATCCTCGGCTTGCGCAAGAACCTGCAGCTCTTTGCCAATTTCCGCCCCGCCATCTGCTATGAAGAGCTGACGCATGCGTCCAGCCTCAAGCCTGAACTGGTGGCTGGCCTCGACATCCTCATCATCCGCGAGCTCACCGGCGACATCTACTTCGGCCAGCCGCGCGGGCGTCGCCTGTCGCCCGATGGGCCCTTTGAAGGCGCCACCGAAGCCTTCGACACCATGCGCTATTCGCGCCCCGAGATCGAGCGCATCGCGCACGTCGCGTTCCAGGCGGCGCGCCAGCGCGGCAAGCGCGTCACGAGCGTCGACAAGGCCAATGTGCTCGAGACCTTCCAGTTCTGGAAGGACATCGTCACGGAAGTCCACGCGCAGTATCCGGACGTCGAACTCGACCACATGTACGTCGACAACGCGGCCATGCAGCTCGTCAAGGCGCCGAAGAAGTTCGACGTGCTCGTGACCGGCAACATGTTCGGCGACATCCTGTCCGACGAAGCCGCGATGCTGACCGGATCGATCGGCATGCTGCCGTCGGCGTCGCTGGACGCCAACAACAAAGGCCTGTACGAGCCCAGCCACGGCAGTGCACCCGACATCGCCGGTAAGGGAATTGCAAACCCTCTGGCTACAATACTGTCTGCTGCCATGATGCTTCGATATTCCCTCGCCCAACCCCAAGCTGCCGACCGCATCGAGTCGGCCGTCAAGCACGTCTTGGCATCGGGGCTGCGCACGGGCGACATCTGGTCCGAAGGCACGACGCGCGTCGGCACCCGCGAGATGGGTGACGCCGTCGTCGCCGCGATTTCGAAAACCATTACCAAAACCATTACCAAGAGCTAAGCGCTCCGGATCGTCTCGCCCCTACCTCTCCGGCGATTCGAGCCGGAGAAGTGGAGAGGTTTCTGCAACTAAGGGCATTGAGATGAGAGTCGTAGGATTGGTTGGATGGCGCGGCATGGTCGGTTCCGTGCTGATGGACCGCATGCAGGCCGAGGGCGATTTCGCCCTCATCGAGCCGGTGTTCTTCAGCACCAGCGCTGCGGGCGGCAAGGCCCCGGCGTGGGCGAAGAACGAGTCGACGCTGAAGGATGCGTACGACATCGAGGCGCTCAAGCGCTGCGACATCGTTATCACCGCCCAGGGCGGCGACTACACCACCGACGTGTTCCCCAAGCTGCGTGCAGCGGGCTGGTCGGGCCACTGGATCGACGCGGCGTCCACGCTGCGCATGAAGGACGATGCCGTCATCGTGCTCGACCCGGTGAACCTGCCGGTGATCCAGGACGCGCTCGCCAAGGGCGGCCGCAACTGGATTGGCGGCAACTGCACGGTGAGCTGCATGCTGATGGGCGTGGGCGCTCTCTACAAGGCCGGGCTCGTCGAGTGGATGAGCACGCAGACCTACCAGGCCGCATCGGGCGGCGGCGCGCAGCACATGCGCGAGCTGCTCACGCAGTTCGGCACGCTCAACGCCGAGGTGCGCGACCTGCTGGCCGACCCCAAGAGCGCCATCCTCGAAATCGACCGCAAGCTGCTGGCCAAGCAGAAGGCGCTCACCGAGAGCGAAACCGCCAACTTCGGCGTGCCGCTGGGCGGCAGCCTCATCCCCTGGATCGACAAGGACCTGGGCAACGGCGTGAGCCGTGAGGAGTGGAAGGGCGGCGCCGAGACGAACAAGATCCTGGGGCAGGGCGACGGCTTCGGCACGGCAGCCGTGCCGGTCGACGGCTTCTGCGTTCGCGTGGGCGCGATGCGCTGCCACAGCCAGGCGCTCATGTTCAAGCTGAAGAAGGACGTGCCCCTGGCCGACATCGAAGCGATGATCGCTGCCGACAACCAGTGGGTGAAGGTGGTTCCGAACAATCGCGAAGCGACTGTCAAGGACCTGACGCCCGTGGCGGTGACGGGCACGCTGAACATCCCGGTGGGCCGCCTGCGCAAGATGGCCATGGGCCCGGAGTACCTCGGGGCCTTCACCATCGGCGACCAGCTCCTGTGGGGCGCGGCCGAGCCGTTGCGCCGCATGCTGCGCATCCTGCTGGAGGCTTGATACGAAGGCGAATCCCGGCTGCGGGCGGGTGACGCGGGATGTCCCGCGTTGCCCAACTGCGACAAGATGTGGGCAATTGCACACTCCCGCCACTTGTAGGCAATGTCAGTAAATGCATTAGCTTGTCACCGTATCTGCTTGATGTTATTGTGATTTCTGGAAATTTCGCCGATCTTGCGTGAAAAGTACGTGGGGCAGAGCGGCAAATGGGCCGATGCCGGAGGGCATTTGCATGATCGAGTGTTGGGAGACGCCTTGAAACGAACCTCGCTGTACACCGGGCGATTCGCCTTGACCGGAGTGGCCGCCGCCGCTCTGTGGATGACCGCTGTGCCCGATGCCTGGGCGCTGGGTCTCGGGCGCCTGGCGGTGCAGTCGGCACTGGGCGAATCACTTCGCGCCGAGATCGACATCACGAGCATGACGCCTGAAGAGGCGGCCAACCTGCGAGTGCGCATCGCGCCGCCGGAGGCCTACCGCACTGCGGGCGTCGACTACAACTCGGTGCTCCCAGGCACGCAGGCCACGCTGCTCAAGCGCGCCGACGGCAGGCCATATCTGCGCCTCACGAGCGATCGCGCGGTGCAAGAGCCGTTCGTCGACGTCATCCTCGAACTGAATTGGTCCACCGGCCGGCTGGTTCGCGAATACACGCTGCTGTTCGATCCGCCGGCGCGCAATCAAGCCGCAGCGCCCGCACCGGTTGCGCCGCCTGTCATGTCGCAGGCGCCGGCCCCGGCCGCACCTGCGCCCGCTCCTTCGGTGGGCGCTCCTGCGCCCGCACCGAGCGTTGCCGCCACCACGCCGCGCGCCGAGCGCCGCGCCGTCCCGCCAAGGGCAACAGCCCCCGCCACCACCGCTGGTGCCGAGCCCGCGGCAGCGCCTGGCAAGTCAACGGGTGACGAATACCAGGTTCGCGCTGGCGATACGCTGTCGAAGATCGCCGGCCGCACGCAGCGCTTGGGCGTGTCGCTCGACCAGATGTTGGTGTCGCTGTACCGCGGCAACCCGCAGGCGTTCATCGAGAACAACATGAACCGCCTGCGCTCGGGCGTCACGCTGAACGTGCCGAACGCCGAGACGGCCAAGGCCGTCTCGCCTTCCGAAGCGCGTGAAGTCATTCAAGCGCAGAGCGCCGACTTCGGCGCCTATCGCCAGAAGCTCGCCGGTACTGTCCCTGAAGCGAAGGGCGAAGGTTCATCGCGCCAAGCTGGTGGCAAGGTCCAGACCAACGTCGAAGACCGCAAGCAGGCCGCCGCGCCCACACCTGACAAGCTCACCTTGAGCAAGGGCGCCAAGGCTTCGGCACCGGAAGAAAAGCTCTCCAAGGAACGCGAAAAGAAGGACACCTCCGCCCGCGTGGCCGAACTGTCCAAGAACGTCGAAGAATTGAAGCGTCTGTCGGGCGCGGCGTCCACCGCGCCGGCCAAGACGCCGGCTACTCCGGCGCCTGCTCCGACGACCACCGCCGCAGCCACTGCGAAGCCGCCGGTGGCCGTCACGGCGCCTCCACCGGCTCCTGTGCCCGCTCCGCCTCCTCCGCCGCCCGCGCCCGCCCCGGCCAAACCTGCCCCGGCACCGGCTCCAGTCGCCACGCCGCCTGCTCCCGCGACCGTCGTGGCAGCCGCGTCCGTGCCCGCCGTGAAGCCGGCGCCGGCCGCCAGCGCAGCGGTTGCCGCTGCCCCGGCGCCCGCATCGGCCCCTGTGGTTGCCGCGGCGTCTGCCGTCGCACCCAAGGCCGCCGCGAGCAAGCCGGCCGTGCGTCCGCCGCCGCCCCCGGTCGAAGAGCCCAGCGCCTTTGGCGCCATGGTCGACGAGAACCCGTGGGCGCTGGGAATCGGCGCTGCGGTGGTGGCCTTGCTGGCCATCTTCGGCATCTACCGGTTCAGCCGCCGCGCCAAGAAGGACAGTGGCGAGACATCATTCCTCGAAAGTCGTTTGCAGCCGGATTCGTTCTTCGGCGCGAGCGGCGGCCAGCGCATCGACACGCGCGATGCGGGCGGTGCTTCGTCGTCCATGAGCTACTCGCTGAGCCAGCTCGACGCCATCGGCGACGTGGACCCGGTCGCCGAGGCCGACGTCTATCTGGCTTATGGCCGCGACCTCCAGGCCGAAGAAATCCTGAAGGAAGCCATGCGCAGCAACCCGGATCGCCTCGCGATCCGCACCAAGCTGCTTGAGGTCTACGCCAAGCGCCGCGACAGCAAGGGCTTCGAGTTGCTGGCCACCCAGCTGTTCAGCCTGACGCGCGGCGAAGGCGAAGACTGGGCCAAGGCTCAGGAACTCGGCCTGCAGATCGACCCCGAGAATCCGCTGTATCAACCGGGCGGTGCGCCGGTCGGCGGTGCAGGCGAGGGCGTTCCCATGACCGAGCCGCTGGGCGCGAGCACGATGCCCCAGTCGGTCCTGCCGAGTCCGTCGCAATTCGAGGCCGCCAACGCTGAAATCGCGGCGCAACGCGAGCGGCGCGAGCAACTCGAACAGCGCGACGCGGTCGACAGCAGCATGGTCGATCTCGACCTCGATCTCGACACACCGGTCGAACCGGTGAGCTCGCCGGCACCTCTGATCTCCACGCAGCCGATGCCGCGCATGCCCGCGCCGCAGGATTCGGGTTCGCTGAGTTTCGATTCCTTGCCCGATCTGCCGCCCAAGGCGCCCAGCAGTGCACCGACGACCGAGTTCCCGATGGACTTCGATCTCTCGGCGATCTCGCTCGACCTGGAACCCAGCGCCCCGGCACCCTTGACGACTGCGGGCGGCGAGCCTCAGGTCGACCTGTCCAACATCGACTTCGGTGCCGACACCGATGATGGCGGCGACCCCCTCGCACGCAAGCTGGAGCTTGCCGAAGAGTTCCGCCAGATCGGCGACATGGAAGGTGCTCGTGACTTGCTGCAAGAGGTCGTGGCCAAGGCCAGCGGCTCCTTGAAGTCCAAGGCGCAAAGCATGCTGAACGAGCTGGCTTGACGGCCACCGGCGCATCGCGTCGCTGCCAAGCCCGAGCCGGCTGCACGCTGGCCTCGGGCTTGTTGCATTCAGCGCGTGCTGCAGCGCCGTTCGATTCGACAAGAGGTGATTGAATGAGGCTGGCCCTGGGCGTCAGCTACCGCGGCCAGGCCTACCACGGCTGGCAGAGCCAACCTGACGGCAACACGGTGCAAGACAAGCTCGAAGCCGCGCTCACGAGCTTTGCGGCGCGGCCGGTCACGACGGTCTGCGCGGGGCGAACCGACACTGGCGTGCATGCGCTCAACCAGGTCGTGCACGTCGATGTCGACGTCGAGCGCGACATGTTTTCTTGGGTGCGCGGCACCAACCGATTCCTGCCGCCTGACATCGCCGTGCAGTGGTGCCAACCGGTGGCCGACCGCTTCCATGCCCGCAACAGCGCCAGAGGGCGCCGCTATGTGTACCTCGTCCTGGAGTCGCCGGTGCGGCCGGCCATCGAAGCGGGCGCCGTCGGGTGGAGTTTCCGGCCACTGGATGCCGCCGCCATGACCGCTGCCGCTTCGGTTCTCGTCGGGGAACACGACTTCAGCGCCTTCCGTTCATCCGAGTGCCAGGCGCCGTCACCGATCAAGCATGTTCGGCGCATCGACGTCGAGCGCCGTGGCGCGTACTGGCGGTTCGACTTCGAAGCCAGCGCCTTCCTGCATCACATGGTGCGAAACATCATGGGCTGCGTGCTGGCGGTGGGCAACGGCACGCGTGACGTGGCCTGGCTCGAAGGGGTGCTCGCTGCACGCGATCGCAGCCTTGCGGCGCCCACATTCCCTGCCGACGGGCTGTACTTCCTCGGCCCGTACTACGATGCGGACCAGGCCATTCCTGAACGCACTCCGGCGATGGACTGGCTGCCTTGAAGCCCCGATCCTTCATGACCGAACGCACCCGCATCAAGATCTGTGGCCTCACACGCGAGGCCGACCTCGACGCAGCCATCGACGCCGGGGCCGACGCGGTCGGTTTCGTGTTCTACCCCAAGAGCCCGAGACTCGTCGCCGTGGAACGTGCCGCCGCTCTGGCCAGGCGCCTGCCGCCGTTCGTGACGCCGGTCGGCCTGTTCGTCAATGCCGAGCCCGATGTGGTTCAACAGGTCGTGCAGGCGATTCCGCAGATCGTCATCCAGTTTCATGGCGACGAAGCCGCCGAAGACTGCGACCGCGCCGCCCGGCCCTACCTGCGGGCCGCCCGCATGGTGCCCGGCTTCGATTTGCTAGACTTCGCAACTCAGTATCCCAACGCCCAGGCCATTCTTCTCGACGCCCACGTCGAGGGCTACGGCGGCGGCGGAAAGGTCTTCGATTGGTCTCTCATTCCTCGAAACGTGCCCCGTCCAGTCGTTTTGTCTGGTGGGTTGCATGCCGGAAATGTGATCGAAGGGATTCTTCGGGTGCGGCCCTGGGCCGTTGACGTGAGTTCCGGCGTGGAGTCGGCCAAGGGCATCAAGGATGCCGAGGCGATCCGCCGGTTCTGCGAGGCGGTGCGAGAGGCAGATGCCCGCATCGCCGATCAATCGAACACCTGAAGAAAGTTTCACCCATGTTGAACTACCAGCAACCCGATGCACGGGGGCATTTCGGCCCCTATGGCGGCACTTTCGTGGCCGAGACGCTCATCCATGCACTCGATGAACTGAAGGACGCCTACGCCCAGGCCATGGCCGACCCGGCCTTCGTCGCGGAATTCCAGTCCGAACTCGCCCATTTCGTCGGACGGCCGAGCCCGGTCTATCACGCAGCGCGCCTGAGCCGCGAACTGGGCGGCGCACAGATCTACCTCAAGCGCGAAGATTTGAATCACACCGGCGCGCACAAGGTCAACAACACCATCGGCCAGGCGCTGCTCGCGCGCCGCATGGGCAAGCCGCGCGTCATCGCCGAAACCGGCGCGGGGCAGCATGGCGTGGCCACCGCGACCATCTGCGCGCGCTACGGCATGGAATGCGTGGTCTACATGGGCAGCGAAGACGTGAAGCGCCAGTCGCCCAACGTGTACCGCATGCACCTGCTGGGCGCCCGCGTGGTGCCGGTCGAAAGCGGCTCGAAGACGCTCAAGGATGCGCTCAACGAGGCGCTGCGCGACTGGGTCACCAACGTCGAGAACACCTTCTACATCATCGGCACGGTGGCGGGGCCGCACCCCTATCCGATGATGGTGCGCGACTTCCAGCGCGTGATCGGCGACGAGTGCCTCGTGCAGATGCCGGAGATGATCGGCCGCCAACCCGACGCCGTGATCGCCTGCGTGGGCGGCGGCAGCAATGCGATGGGCATCTTCTACCCGTACATCGAGCAAGCCGGCACGCGGCTGATCGGCGTGGAGGCTGCCGGGCAGGGCCTGGACACGGGCAAGCATGCGGCGTCGCTGTCGGCTGGTTCGCCGGGCGTGCTGCATGGCAACCGCACCTATCTGCTTCAAGACGCCAACGGCCAGATCACCGAAACCCATTCGATCTCCGCCGGCCTCGATTACCCGGGCGTGGGGCCGGAACACTCCTACCTCAAGGACATCGGCCGCGCCGAATACGTCGGCGTGACCGACGACGATGCGCTGGCGGCCTTTCACCGGCTGTGCCGCACCGAGGGCATCATCCCGGCGCTCGAATCGAGCCATGCGGTGGCTTATGCGATGCAACTGGCACCCACCCTGCGGCCCGATCAGCACCTGCTCGTGAACCTGTCCGGCCGAGGCGACAAGGACATCGGCACGGTGGCCGACCTTTCCAACGCCGATTTCTACTGTCGACCTTCGTGTCGGGGGCAAACAGTCAAGGGCTCCGACACGATCGTGAAGGTGTCGAAATGAGCCGCATCGCCGGGGTGTTCCAGGCCTTGCAAGCCCAGGGTCGCAAGGCGCTCATTCCGTACGTGACGGCGGGGGACCCTTTCGCCGACGCGACTGCCGAGATCATGCTCGCGATGGCGGATGCCGGTGCCGACGTGATCGAGCTCGGCGTGCCGTTTTCCGACCCGATGGCCGATGGCCCCGTCATCCAGCGCGCGGCTGAGCGGGCGCTCGCCAAGGGCATCGGCATGGGGCAGGTGCTGGACCACGTTCGCAGCTTCCGCGGCAAGAATTCGACCACGCCCGTCGTGCTGATGGGCTACGCCAACCCGGTGGAGCGCTACGGCATCGACCGCTTCGTGGCCGATGCGAAGTCAGCCGGCGTCGATGGCGTGCTGGTCGTGGATTACCCGCCCGAGGAGTGCGAAGGCTTCGCTGCCACCTTGCGTGAAGCCGGGATCGACCCGATCTTCCTGCTGGCACCCACGTCCACGGAACAGCGCATGAAGGACGTCGGCCGCATCGCGAGCGGTTACGTCTACTATGTGTCGCTCAAGGGCGTGACCGGCGCCGGTCACCTGGACACCGGGGCGGTCGCCGACATGATCCCGCGCATCAAGCGGCACGTGAAGATGCCCGTGGGTGTAGGCTTCGGGATTCGTGACGCCGAAACCGCCAAGGCAGTGGGTGCGGTGTCCGATGCCGTCGTCATCGGCTCGGCCATCGTGCAATTGCTGGAAGTGCAGTCGCGCGACAATGTCGCGGCAGCGGGTGGGCGCTTCATCGCCACCATCCGCACCGCGCTCGATTCGTTGGAAGGAACAAAAACGTGAGCTGGCTCGAAAAACTGTTGCCGCCCAAGATTCAGCAGACCGATCCGAGCGAACGCCGCTCGGTGCCCGAAGGCCTGTGGATCAAGTGCCCCTCCTGCGAAACGGTCCTCTACAAGAGCGACCTCGAACAGAATCTCAACGTCTGCCCCAAGTGCAGCCACCACCACCGCATCGGCGCGCGCGCGCGGCTTGACACCTTCCTCGACCCGGAAGGTCGCTATGAGATCGGGCAGGAAGTGGTGCCCGTCGACGCGCTCAAGTTCAAGGACAGCAAGCGCTATCCCGAACGGCTCAAGGAAGCGCTTGAAAACACTGGCGAGACCGATGCGCTCGTGGTGCTCGGCGGTGCGGTGCACACGATTCCGGTGGTGGCCGCCTGCTTCGAATTCGAATTCATGGGCGGCTCGATGGGTTCGGTGGTCGGCGAGCGCTTCGTGCGCGGCGTCGAAACCGCCGTCGAGCAGCGCACGCCCTTCATCAGCTTCACGGCCACTGGCGGCGCGCGCATGCAAGAAGGCTTGCTGAGCCTCATGCAGATGGCCAAGACCAACGCCGCACTCACGAGGCTGGCCAAAGCCAAGCTGCCTTACATCAGCGTGCTGACCGACCCGACCATGGGCGGCGTGTCGGCGAGCTTTGCCTTCGTGGGCGACATCGTCATCGCCGAGCCCAAGGCGCTGATCGGCTTTGCCGGCCCGCGCGTCATCGAGAACACCGTGCGCGAGAAGCTGCCCGAGGGTTTCCAGCGCGCCGAGTTCCTGCTGCAAACGGGCGCGGTCGACATGATCGTGGACCGCCGCGAGTTGCGCGGCACCATCGCGCGCGGTATGGCGATGCTGCAGCGCCAGAGCGCGGACGCAGTCGCGTAAGCGGCGCCGCCCACGGCAACGAGGCGGCTTCGGCCGCCTTTTGCATTGGCGCCTCCCGGAATTGCTCGCGTACCATCCTCCGATGCCTTCACTCGACACTGAACTGCCCACCACGCTCGACGGCTGGCTCGCGCGCTGCGAACGCCTGCACCCCAAGGAAATCGACATGACGCTGGAGCGATCGCTCCAGGTGAAAGAGCGCCTGGGTCTCGCGTTCACGGTGCCGGTGATCACCGTGGCAGGCACCAATGGCAAGGGCTCGACCTGCGCCATGCTCGAAGCGATCGCGCTGCAGGCCGGCTACCGGGTGGGGCTCTATATCAAGCCCCACTTCGTGCACTTCGAAGAGCGCTGCCGCGTCAATGGCGAAAGCGTCACGGCCGCCGACCTGGTGCCGCACTTCGAGGCGGTCGAAGCCGCGCGCGGCGACATCGCATTGACGTACTTCGAATTCACCACGCTCGCCATCGCGCGGCTGCTGTCGCTGGCGCCGCTCGACATGGTCATTCTCGAAGTGGGCCTGGGCGGCAGGCTCGATGCGGTAAACGCCATCGACGCCGATTGCGCTGTCATCACGAGCATCGACGTCGACCACGTCGAGTACCTCGGGCCCGACCGCGAGTCGATCGGCCGCGAGAAGGCCGGCATCATGCGCACCGGCCGGCCGGTGGTCGTGAGCGACCCGCTTCCGCCACAAAGCCTCCTCGACCGCGCCACCGAAGTCGGCGCCGATCTCTGGCGCATCGGGCGCGACTTCAACTACTCGGGCGACAAGCAGCAATGGTCCTGGAGCGGCCGGGGCAAGCGCTTCAACGGCCTCGCGTACCCGGCGCTTCGCGGGGCGAATCAGCTTCTCAATGCGTCGGGCGCGCTCGCCGCCTTCGAAGCCTTGCGCGATCGCCTGCCGATCACGGCCCAGGCCGTGCGCAATGGCTTGGCGCTGGTCGAATTGCCTGGCCGATTCCAGATCGTGCCCGGCCAGCCGATGCTGGTGCTCGACGTGGCGCACAACCCGCATGCCGTGGCCACGCTCGCGCAGAACCTCGACCAGATGGGGTTCTATCCGCGCACGCACGCCGTGTTCGGCGCCATGCACGACAAGGACTTGAAAGCCATCCTCACACGCATGGCGCCCCTGGTGGACCATTGGCATTTCTGCGACCTGCCGGTGGCGCGCGCCGCGAGGGCCAACGACCTGAAGGACTTGCACGACGAACTGGCGCTGAAGGGCCCGGGCCCGGTGAGCGTCGCCTGCCACGCCGACCCCGCCGCGGCACTGCGCGCTGCAGTCGCCCAGGCAGACCCCACTGATAGAATCATTGTCTTCGGCTCCTTCTACACCGTGGGTGGTGTGCTGAAGGAGGGGCTGCCCCGCTTGAGCGCCACGCACGTGGGCTGAATCGACCTCCGCCGCCTGCCGCGGCCCCTGGCCGAGGCGGAACAAGAAGCCGCCTCGCCACACCAGAAACGTCTGCATGGGTCTGTTGTCCATCTTCAAGAGAAAGTCCGGCGAAGAGCGCCCCCGCCCGCCGGCCGACACGAACCCCGACCTGGTTCAGCAAGCCCGCACGCGCGCCCGCCGCCGGCTCATCGGCGCTTCGGTGCTCGTGGTCATCGGCGTGATCGGCTTCCCGCTGCTGTTCGAGACGCAGCCGCGGCCGATTCCGGTCGACATCCCCATTGACATTCCGCGCAAGGATGCGGCGCCTGCGCTGGTGATGCCGAGCCCCAAGCCGACCAAGCCCGTGGCCGCGGCGCCGGTCGAAGCGCCGGCCGCGTCGGCGCCGGACATCGTCACGGAAACGCCGGCCGACGCCGGCCGCGAAGTGCCGCCACCTGCCGCGAAGCCATCTGCGTCGGCCCAGCGAAGCGTCGCCGCCGTGCCCAAGGTTGCCGAGCCGGCGCCCAAGCCTGCCGTGACCGCCAAGCCAGAAGCCAAGCCCGAAACCAGGCCGGCGGCCAGCGCCACGGATGCCAAGCGCGCGCAGGCCCTGCTCGAGGGCAAGGCAGCCGACAAGTCGGGCGAGAAAGCCGCGGACAAGTCTGCCGACACTGCCAAGAAGGAAGGCCGCTTCGTGGTGCAAGTGGGTGCCTTCACCGAGAACTCAGCTGCGCACGAGATGCGCCTGAAAGTCGAGAAGCTGGGCCTGAAGACCTACGCCCAGGTCGCGGAAACCGCGCAGGGCCACCGGATTCGCGTCCGGGTCGGCCCCTTCGCCAGCCGCGATGAGGCAGAGAAGGCCCAGGCCAAGATCAAGGCATCCGGCGCCCAGGCGGTGGTGCTGACGCTATGAGGTGCCTGCGGTGAGCGACATTGGTTGGGTCGATCTCGCATTCCTCGGCATCTTGCTGCTGTCGATCATCGTCGGCCTGATTCGCGGTTTCGTGTTCGAAGTCCTGTCGCTCGTCGGCTGGCTGGTGGCCTATTTCGCGGCCCAGTGGCTCACGCCCGAGCTGGCGCCTCATCTTCCTGTCGGCGCGCCCGGCTCGGCCTTGAATCACGCCGCCACGTTCGCATGTACGTTCATTGCGGCACTGATCGTCTGGAGCATCCTCGCCCGCCTCTTGCGCATGCTGATTCAAGCGACGCCACTGAGCCTGTTCGACCGCGTGCTGGGTGCCACCTTCGGCGTGGCGCGAGCGCTGGTCGTGATGCTCGCGATCACGACGGTGGTCTTGCTCACGTCGCTGGCGAAATCGAATGCGTGGCATGAGTCGCGCGGGGCGGTCTGGCTGCATGGCGCACTCGACGGCATCAAGCCGATGCTGCCCGCGCAGATCGCGCAACATCTCCCGCGGTGAGGGCACGGGGCCTTACCGCTTGTCTTGAAGTCTGGAGCAGTTCATGTGTGGCATCGTCGGGGTGATTTCCAAGGCGCCGGTCAATCAGTTGATCTATGACGCGCTGCTGCTTCTGCAGCACCGCGGGCAAGACGCCGCCGGCATCGTGACGATGCTTGGCACCAAGTGCTTCATGCACAAGGCGCGCGGCATGGTGCGCGACGTGTTCCGCACCCGCAACATGCGCGGCTTGCCCGGCACGGTGGGCCTGGGCCAGGTGCGCTACCCGACCGCGGGCAACGCCTACAGCGAAGAAGAGGCCCAGCCCTTCTACGTGAACGCGCCCTTCGGCATCGTGCTGGTGCACAACGGCAACCTCACCAACGCGCATGCGCTGAAGAAGGAACTCTTCGACGTCGATCGCCGCCACATCAACACCGAGAGCGACACCGAGGTGCTGATCAACATCCTCGCGCACGAATTGGAGATGTCGGCCCGCGATCTGCCCTTGACGCCCGAGGGTGTCTTCAAGGCCGTGAGCGCGGTGCACAAGCGCATCAAGGGCTCGTATGCGGTGGTGGCGCTGATCGCCGGGCACGGCCTGCTCGCATTCCGCGACCCTTTCGGCATTCGCCCGCTGTGCTTCGGTGAAGCGGTGGGCACCGATGGCAATGGCGAAGTGATGGTCGCCAGCGAATCGGTGGCGCTCGAAGGCAC
>Ga0075366_10001023_pt1 | contig 13713 bp, 7 predicted proteins | sample EndMethybrTD3031_FD_72351 | JGI IMG/M metagenome (GOLD analysis project Ga0075366, IMG submission 72351) | Populus endosphere microbial communities from Tennessee, USA - Endosphere MetaG P. TD hybrid TD303-1 | ecosystem: Host-associated > Plants > Roots > Endosphere | place: USA: Tennessee...
GCAGCCTCTGAAATGATTTTCTGAAAGAGATTGAGTACTAGCACCCCTTCGATGCCACAGCAGTACTGCCGATCCTTTCAATGACATCGACAACAACTCATCTTGCTTTTTCTGCTATACCATCACGAATCAACCTCTCTGATGACGCTTGGCGATACTCGCCAGGGGTCATGCCAGTTTTGGCCTTAAAGATACGGCCAAAATAATACGGACATTCGAAGCCCACTCGCTTCCCAATTTCCCATATGCGTAGCGTCGTCTCACAGAGCAGTTCCTTCGCTTTACTTAAACGGACCATGAGATGGTAATTGGTAGGGGACATCTTTGTTGCCTTGTGAAACTGCCGATAGAACACCGAATAACTCAGCCCCAACTTCCGCGCAAGCGCCTCCAGATCTATACTCTGCTCAGCGTGTTTAGAAATATGACACAGCCCCAACTCTATCTGTTCACTGTATCTACTTCTGGGTCTCTGAGTTGGAGCCATGAGATGGGCTAGAACTTGTATGCCTTGGGCAGCAGTCACCAACGGGTTAGCATTGGTACGCACTGTCCTAGTGAGAGTACTTAACAGCTGAAGCAGCGCTTCATTATGCCCAATTCGGCGAATCGGTCTGCTGGATCTCAGGGAGGAGGGTAAAAGTTCAGACATCAACTTACTTGCATACTCTCCATTGAAACGCATCCAGTATTCAGTCCACCCAACCTCAGGATCAGGTCGATAACGATTCCATTCTCCAGGAAATAAGAGAAGAGCGTCTCCGGCATTGATCGAGATTAATCCGCTCTGTGTGGATTGGAAAATTCCCTTGCCTTCAGAGATATAAACCATTTGAAAATCCTGACGGACTTTTTTCTTCCTCCACGACAAGACATACTTCTGCAACGGGTTCTCCACGGTCGGGGAGGAAACCGAATTAGCTGGAACGACGGTATGTCCTGCATCGGTGAGATAAAATCCTAAAGTCTGACCCATTGGGTTTATTGGCGTGCCATGAGCAAGGGAAATCTGATGATGCAGCCCTTCCTGTAATTCTTCTTCCTTGTCCCACTGATTTATGAGCTTCACTGGGCTTGTATTGGACAGATTCTCGGCTTGCCATCCACCTCTCTCGTTGTCCGGTTGATTTAGGCACTTTGCTTTGTCTACCCAGCCTCTTCTTGTCTTTTCTGCTGCACCACTACGAATCGAACCCACTGAGACTTTTTGGCGATACTCGCTAGGGGTCATCCCAGTTTTGGCCTTAAAGAAGCGGGCAAAATGATGGGGACCTCTAAAGCCAAATTGATCCGCAATTTCTTTTGTAGGTAGGGTCGTCTCACAGAGCAGTTCTTTGACTTTACGAATCGAAAACCCTGAAGAGGTTTGGCGATACTCGCTAGCGGTTATCCCAGTTTTGGCCTTAAAGAAGCGGGCAAAATAATATTGATCTCTAAAGCCAAGTTGATCTGCAATTTCTCCTATGGGTAGAGTTGTCTCACGGAGCAGTTCCTTGGCTTTATCCAAACGGATCCCGAGCTGGTACTGTGTATGTGGCAGTCCCGTTACCTTATCAAACTCCTGGCGGAAAATCGAATAACTAGAAAACCCCAGGTTGCGGGCAAGCGCTCTGTAATCGATGGCTTGCCCAGCGTGTTCATAAACATAACAGAGTGCAGCCTCTACCTGGTCACTGTATTTAGTTGTGTGCCTCTGGTCTGCAGTAGCGAGGTGGGCTAGAACCTGTATACCTTGGGCGGTGGCGACCCATGGGTTGAATGACGGTTTGCTATACATCGTCTCAGCAAGATTGCTGAACAGCTGAAACAGCGCCTTGTTATGTCCAATTCGGATGACGGGTTTAAGCGAAGACAGAGGCTCAGAGGACATTAATTTATTTGCATAATCTCCACTGAAACGGATCCAGTATTCAGTCCACCCAACCTCAGGATCAGGTCGATAACGATGCCATTCCCCAGGCGATAAAAGAAGAGCGTCGCCGGCATTGAGGGGGATTAATCCACCCTGTTTAGATTGAAAAGCTCCTTTGCCCTTGGAGATGTAAACGGCGTGGAATTCCTGGAGGATTCTTCCTCTCCCCCATAACAATGCATACTCCTGCAGGTGGTTCTCAATGATCGGAGAGGAAATCGAAGTAGCTGGAACGACGGCATGTCCTACATCGCTGATATAAAATCCCGAGGTCCGAATCATTGGGTTTATTGGTGCGCAACGAGTAAGGGAAGTCTGATGATTCGGCCTTTCCTGCAATCTTTCCTCCTTGTCCCATTGATTCATGAGGTTTGATTCACTCATCAGATCACTGATCCAGGTAGGCCTATCCTGGGCGATGGATTTACTCAGGTACTGTGCTGCTTCCACCCAGCCTCTATAAGTTTCGCTCTTCCAATATTCTGTCGTTCTCAATGAAGATCGGAACCATTGCTTCACGGGGCTATTCCGCTCAGCTTCCTCACGTGTAAGATAGAAACCAACTCCACATTCACTTCCGGGTCCGTATGTGGCCTGAACGTCGCTGTTGTAGTAGGGATCGTGCAGAATCTTACCTACACGGTATATTCTGTCAGGGTAATATCTACACTTTGCAAATGACACATTAGGGCTCAATCCAAGGACTTTCACGAACTCAGCTCTGCACCATGCTCTTCCGATTAGCGGCGTTGTGCGTTTTGCGTCTTCGGGGATTAATAGCTCAGCAACGACCGAGTTACCTTGTTCATCGAAGATCTCTTTCCAGCCCACGAATGAACCTTTTTCTGGCGCCATTGGTCTTAAATCGAAGTATGTGCCAGTTAGGTTGGCATCCTGCAATTCGGCGCTAGCGAGATCAGAGCCTCCAAAGTTAACTCGAGTCAGGTCCGCCTGCAAGAATTTAGCGTCGATCAAGTCCGAGTTTTGCAGAACTGCTTCTTTCAGGTTTGCGTATCTGATACTAGCGCCTCTCAGGTTAACATTGCAGAAGCGACTACCTATTAAGGTAGCTCTCCGCAACATAGCCTTGAACAGGTTAGCTCCTGAAAAATCTGCATTGGAAAGTTCAGCATTGACTAAACAGGCTTCACGTAAGTCAGCGTTTCGCAAGTTGGCACAGGATAAGTTTATCTGGAGTGCAACGGCTTCTTCTAATGCGTCTTTTAGCGTTTCTGCCTCCGTCTCGAATAGCACGCGGTCTGAGTAACGATCTTTAATTTTAAAGGGTTTTTTATGTTCCGCTGAGGCGTTCAATCTAGACTTGAAGCACAATGTGTGTGACGTCTTAGACGACGCGGGAAGGTCAGCATTGGCTCTTTTGGAGATTTTCGGTCCTGCGGATTTTCCTGCCTTTCTTGTGGGCATATCGCAGAGTATTCTGTTAGATATCGTCTAATTCAAGTTCAAATTCTTCTATTGCTTTCAAGGCTCCTGCAGGCTTTTCTCTAGAGTGCAGTTCGTCGAAAGCTCAGTGACTTTAAATGTCCAGTTTTATTGACAGACTTAAGCTTTAAAATATCGTTAATCTGACAGCGAATCTTGGCTGCGGTACCAGTTCCGGTGACCGTTTTTCGAATATTTGATACAATTTTCCGAAAGAGCTCTCTGGGCTCTAAGCTCAAACAGGCGAACCATAAAATATATAAAAATAATATCGTAATTTACAAAATACGGTACTAGAAGTACGCAGGATGAGTCTTTTTAAGCCTTGCTTAACCGTGTTGGGTAGTCTATTCTCGCTCATATCATTGGATGCAAATGCACAACAGGCTGCATCTTCTCCAAGTTCGACAAATGACGTAGGTGCTACACATAAAGGAGATACTCCCTCTGAAGAACTCGAACACGTCACCGTCACCGGCTACGTTGTGCCGCGTATCGGCGATGGTCCAGCGCCAGTGACTTCGCTTGATAACAACTATGCCCAACGTCGGGGGGCAACTACTGTTCAAAGTGTCCTCCAGTCGTTGCCCCAAAGCGTTGGATCATTCACTCCAGCCGTCAATTCGGGTGTGAGTTATGTACCGGGGGCTTCTTCAGTGAATCTGCGTGGGCTGGGTGAAAACAACACACTGGTGCTCATCGATGATCAGCGACAAGTTTCATTCCCTTTGGCACAAAGTGGGGCTTCCAATTTTGTAGACATTAATTCGGTGCCTCTTGCAGCTGTCGATCGAATCGAAATCTTACGCGATGGAGCCAGCGCCACTTATGGGGCGGACGCAATTACTGGTGTGGTCAATATCATTCTAAGGGATGAATATAATGGAGCAGATCTGTACACCCACTACGGGATAACGCAGCGAGGGGACGGGGCAGAGTATCGCGCTTCATTGACTGGTGGAATCGCCTCCAAACTCTGGAATGATGAGTCGAAATTCAGCATCATCAGTGCCTTGGATTACTATGAGCTTGATCCTATCAAGTCGAGTGATCGCGGTTTTTCATCGAATTCCGACCATTCCTCTCGGGGTTATAACAACAGGCTCTCATCTTCGGGTAATCGACTACAGACGATTGATCCGAATACCGGGAACTTCGTTTTGGAGCGCCCTGGGTTGAATGGCATTGGGGTGAAGCCATCAGATTTTGCTCAAGGCTCACCGGATTCGATGACTCCATTCTACAGCTTTGCACCTTACATGAACCTTATTTCGAGAGAGCAACGGATCGGTGATTTCACAAAGATCAAGTTTGAACCGACAAATTTCTTGCGCTTTTATGACTCGTTTTCATATCAGCACCAGGAAGAAAATACTCAAATCTCGCCAACTCCTATTTTCAGCAGCGAGGGCTTGATAGTGCCGGTCAACAATCCATATAACCCGTATGGTCAAGATATTCCTATTATTTATAGCGTACTAGATGCGGGTCCACGACAAAAGACTGTTACAATCGACACAACACGCAATGTTATTGGTATGCAATTGTTCAACTTGCCGAATAATTGGTTTGTTGATGCTTCGTATCTGTATGCGGAGAGCGATCTGGATAAAGAAGGTCGTAATTACCTATCGAAATCCCGTTTACAGGATACACTTAGCGGATCGGCAACTGGATTGGCCAATCTATATTATAATCCATTTCGAGACAATAGCATCTACAGGGATGCAACCAGTACGGCTTTGATTAACTCTGCCAAAGTACCGATCTATGAGCGAGCGCGGAGTTCGCTTACCATCTGGAGTCTCAAGGCAGGTGGGGAGCTATTCAGTTTGCCTGGTGGAATGATGACATTAGGTCTTGGATTGGAATATCGAGACGATAAAATCATCCATCGCAAAGATATATATACTCAGAGTAACGATGTTGTTGGAATCGGTGGGGCCAGTGCTAATGGGCGACGGTGGGTTCGAAGCAGCTATTATGAGCTAACGGTGCCGATCCTTGGGGATAAATGGTTGTTCTCAGGAGCTCGGCTTTTCGAGGTGGTGCTGGCCCAAAGGTATGATGAATACAGTGGTTTTGGCAGTGCTGCGAAACCAAAATTTTTGTTCCGGTACAAGCCGCTAGACGACTTTACCATCCGAGGAAGCTATTCTGAAGGGTTCCGTGCACCGTCGATTGCCGAATTATTCTCGGGCCAGACGAGGATTTCTCGAACAGGATTGGTCGATCCCAAAACAGGACCTCTTGGTTATGCGCTTGTGATTTCAGGGAGCAATCCAAACCTTAAACCTGAGCTTGCATACAGTTACTATTTAGGTGGCGTATGGACTCCAGGATTAAACGATCCGACACATAGCCCCGTCGGCTTTCTAAACGGCCTCAGTGTGTATACTGATTATTATAATATCGAAAAGAGAAACAACATTGCTAGCGTGGATCCACAGTTTATTTTGAACCACGAGTCGCTGTTTCCTAAGGCGGTTGTGCGTAATGAAAGAGGAGCGGTGTTAGCGATTAATGATCCTTTCCAAAATATTGGGCGGCTCGAAACGGATGGATTTGACTTCGGGTTCACATACAGCACCAAGGAATATGTTTGGGGAAAAATCGATTTTGAGTTCGATGGGAATTACATTCGGCGCTACGTGATACAGAATCTTCCTGACCAACCTTTCGTTGTAAAGGCGGGCACGTATACGTTGCCCGTCTATAAACATTCGGCGCAGATTTTCTATTCGAAAACTCTTTTTGGAATAGACATATTATTAATCGGTATAACGTGGAATTATGTTGATTCGGAGCAGGACCAAACACTCAAGCCGGATGGGAAAGTTCACGTAATCGGAAATTGGAACACGTTTGATTACCAGATCGCTTACAATTTTGGAAAGGCGGAGGAGCTTACTCCCAGAACCTCCTTGCCGGGTTATTCGAAGGACGGGAAAAGGTTGGTTGGGGAGAAGGCTGTTTCTCCTGGCAGAGACAAAGGAAGTTTTGGTTGGAGGAGATGCCTAGCTAATACAAGACTTGTTTTTGGGGTAAACAACGTTTTCGACGCTGCACCACCATTCGCTGATCAGCTGGAAGGATACGATACAAGAACAACGAATCCGCTTGGCCGCAATTTTTATGTAGAGCTCGAGAAAAAATTCTAAGTCATTGTATGGTTTCAAAAGATTTAATATCGAAATATTCCCAGTAAATTCAGTTTACTTCTTAAGCACTGTTTCCGTCGGTTCCAAATCGATGAATTTGTAGTTGTGCTTGTTAAGTGCAAGCGAGTTCCAGTTCTTGACCGAAGGTTGTATGAGATAGCCTCGTGTGTACCAATAGATTAACACCACAGGCAGCTTACTGAGGAATAGTTCTTCCGCCTGATGCAAGAGATCGAGACGTACTTTCGCGTCTGCGGTCTGGGCTGCTTGGTGGATCAGTTCATCGTACTTCGAATCAGTCCAATGCGTATTGTTGTTCTTGTTACCGGTCGTCCATATGTCTAGAAACGCCACTGGATCCATGAAGAAGCCTGGCCAGCTAGAACAAGCGATTTCGTAGTTTATGTTGTTTACCGTATCAAGGTAAACCCTCCACTCCTGGTGTTCGATTCCGACGTTGATGTTCAACTCTTCCTTCCACATCTGTTGAATGGCTTCTGCAATCGTCTGATTGGCTTCATTGGTGTTGATCAGAATGTTGAACTTCGGAAATCCCTTACCGCTTGGATAGCCGGCTTCAGCCAATAGCTGACGAGCCTTGTCAGGATTGTGAGCCATCACTTTGAAGACCTGATAGTCTCCCATTCCAGGTGGCGTGAAGCCGGTTGCAGGCTGTTCGTTTTGACGTGTGATATTTTTCACGATCGCCTCCCGGTCGACTGCTAAGTTCAATGCCGTTCGAATTCTTAGATTATCAAGCGGCTTCCGCTCAACATTGAGACGATAAAAATAGACCCCCTCAAACAGGTCAATCCGAAGACATTCAGGGTGTTTTAGACGGTAATAGGGAACCTTATCGAGCTGGAGCGCGTGAGTCTTATGGAGCTGCCCAGCTTGAAACGCTCGATCTTGGATATTCTGGCTTTCAATCGAATAGAAATTGATCCCATTTAGCTTCACAGTCGCCGCGTCCCAGTAGAGCGGATTGCGTACCATCTCAATTACATCATTTGGCTTCCAGCTTTTCAACTTAAACGGGCCATTGCCGACATAATTTTCCGGCAGCGTCCATTTCGTGTCCCGATCTGAAATTGTCCCAAATTTCAGGATCGTTTTCGGGTTCACTGGGAACCAGGCACGAGACTGGAGCAAAGACAAGAAATAGGGCGTAGGACCGACCAGCTCGATCTGGAGTGTGTGATCATCAAGAGCCTTGACGCCCACCTGATCAAAATCCGTGATTTTCTCTTTGAAGTAATCCTCGGCCCCTTTCATCACGAAAAGGTGGTCAACGTATTGGGAGCCGAGTGCAGGGGTCAATATCCGCTTGTAAGAAAAGACGAAGTCCTGTGCAGTCACTGGATTGCCATTGGACCATTTGCGGTCTTCACCGATATGGAAGATCCAGACTGAATAGTCGTCGTTGTGTTCCCAGCGATCAGCCATTCCAGGGACTTCCTTAGATTGATCGGTTGGGTGACAGCCGACCAGGCCCTCAATTAGCCCCATGATGATATGATACTCAGGTATACCCATTACCGTCTGCGGATCCAGAGTACGAGGTTCACTGCCTTCGTTGATGAGCAGGACCTTGTTTCGTGTCGCCTTATCCAGTGCACGGCTGTGGATGGGAGGAAGTGTTTCGCCGGCCCTCGGCCATGCAACCACATCGAGAGCTATGAGCGAGATCGCCAGTAGTTTCTTCATAGATCTTTTTTTTAGATCTCAACATGTCTCAGGAACGAAGTAGCCGACTGTTTCCAGTCAAGAAAATTTTCGATCAAGAGGATTATGTCACAGGGGTTGCCCTGAGTATAAATCTTATAGCGTAATTTACAGCCAATTTTGGGATTCAGAATTCAGCAGATTGTAGCCAATCTACCGTAGTGAGTCCCAAGGGCTGCTGCTACGATAACACTACGATGCGACGGAAGATAGAAACCAACCTCTATTTCCTTGAGCAACGCGGTACCATGTTCCACCCATAGGATCACCGAGTACCTCAATACCGAATGCGTTCCATATCCTCCAAGGGGACCTTCTGTCCCCGCCGGTCGTATAACTTTGTTGTCCGGCTGTCGGCATGGCCGGCAATACGCTGTGCCACCTCCAGCATTCCTCCGTTCTCCAGATGGTTCGTAATCGATTCTGCTATCTAAATTCGTACGAGTCATTGGTTAATACAGGCCACCGAACAGCTTGAGCGTTCTTTCATATAAAAAAGCGGTCGGGCAGTATACTTACAGACGCTAGAAACACCTGGCCCTCTGGTTCATTGAATCGAGCGATCCACAACTCAGCTTACCGAACGCGCTGCTATCTGTCGTTGATCAACTCGGGCAACTGGAATTTGGATAGCCTCCCGATTGTGATGAATGGGGTGAGGATGGCGTGAATGTTGACATTTAGCGAATGGGTATGTCCCAACTGAAGACCAGTGACCGTCGTAGGCGGTCTCGTGGGCGCTGGCAACCCATCATAAGTCGTGAGGCATGGAAACCAGCAGAGTTTGAAACCGCTCCACTGGAACCGTGCTCCGTTTAGGAGGAGCTAAGAGTGATAGGTTGGGCGGCTCCACAGTTCGGTTAGTGATTCAATAATAGGGCACGGTTGATTAGCCTTTCGTCTGGTGCATTGTTCGAATGTCTTCGCAAGGACTGATTTGATTCTTTGGAGTTGGCTGAGCTTTTCATGGACAAGGTTGAGTTTCTCGGCTGTAAGTTTTTGAACTTGCTCGCAATCAGAACTCGAAAGTTCTAAAAGAGCTTGGATATCCTTGAGCGAGAAACCCAGGTTTTGGGCACGACGTATGAAATACAACCGTTGAAGATCCCGATTGCTGTACACCCGTATTCCCCCGTGGGGCTTTTGCGGAAGCTCTAATAGTCCAATTCGCTGATAGTAACGGATTGTCTCGACGTTGACGCCTGCCGCAGATGCCACTCGACCTATGGTCAATTTAGGCAAGTTCAAATCCCCCTTGCTTCCGTACTATAGTACAGAGTCTAAGCTCTATCTCAAACGATATGTCTGAACCAGAAAAGTCTACTCAGAACGGAAACGGGTTTCTAGTTGCTGGAATACTTGCGGCCATTGGAGCCTCGGCATGCTGCGTGGGGCCACTAGTTTTTCTTGCCCTCGGAGTAAGCAGCACTTGGATCAGCTCTCTGGCTGCGCTCGAACCTTACCGACCAATTTTCATTGGACTGACGTTGCTGTTTCTTGCGTTTGCTTTTCGTCGTCTCTATTTGACGCCACGAGTTTGTTTGCCTGGATCGGCCTGCGCTGTTCCGCGTACATTGAAACACCAGCGCTTGGCATTCTGGATCGTTACGGTCTCGGTGCTTGGTCTGATTGCCATCCCGTGGTTTGCCCCACTGTTTTATTTCACTATAAAATCGCTTGGACCAAACTGAATTGTGTATGAACGAAGTTGTTTTAGAATCCGTGTTAGTGTGCCCAGCTTGTGGTTTTGCTAAGCGTGAGACCATGCCGACTGACATCTGTCAATTCTTTTACGAATGTGTCAAGTGCAAGACACTCCTACGCCCTGAGCCAGGCGATTGCTGTGTCTTTTGTTCGTACGGTTCAGTAAAATGTCCACCAATGCAGGGTGAGAATTGCAACTGTTGAGCCGCCAAGTAGTCTTTTCGCACTTGCCGACCAAAGAATCCGTGAAGCAATTACTCGCTTGATAACCGTTTGGTCAACCGTACAACCGTACGATTGCTGAGCTATGGCATGCTCTTAATTTTAGCGCCTTTCACCCCAGATACTTTGGCCTATGCTTCCGAAGGAAGCACTCAACACGCTCAAGACTCCCTGGCTGAGGCTTGTGTATGCCTCGTCCCAATTTTGCAATCGTTGACATCCGCTTCTCTACAATAGCCAGTCACCGCGTAGCGGGGGCTGGTTTTGTTGTTTTTAGGCTAAGTCGGAATTTCTACGCAACTTTGGCGCAACTCAACCTACAGAAACGTTCAAAATGTTGAGGATTTTTAGTTTGTAAGTTGTTGTTGTTGTGAACGTTAATTCGATGGAGTGGTTTATTATTATCCGATGATTATTACTCATCAGAGAGCTATCTAAGGAAGCATGCAGAAGACTGACAGGTGTCCAGAAAGCGACCTTTGAAAAGATGATCGTTGTTCTGAGAGAAGCACAGCGACAAAAAACCTTACAGGGCGCACGGCCCTCTAGCTCTCTCTAGAAGACAGATTGCTGATGAGCTTGGCGTCTCTACGCGAATAGCGTACGTATTTTCACCTTGGGAAACAGGATGACCTCAGTGAAAGGACTGTGTATAAGACCCTTCGATGGATTGAAGCTACTTTGATTCAATCCAGGGTTTTCAGCTTGTCTGGGCGTAAAGCACGGCTTAAATCGGATATGAATGATGAAGTGGTGTGGGTGGATGCTAAAGAAACACCTATTCAGCGGCGCCCAAAAAACAGAGGCGCTTTTATTCAGGAAAGAAAAAGCGGCCCCCACTTAAAACGCAGCTTGTCGTAGACAAAGCCAGCCAGAAAGTGATCTGTACGAGCTTTATCAGCGGAAAACGGCATGATTTTCATCTGTTTAAGTAATCCGGTGTTCGGTTCCGAGCAAGTACTCAGCGCGGGCTATCAGGGCCTACAGAAAATCCATGCAAACAGCCTGCTACCCAAAAAAAGCCTAGGAAACGACAATTGACAAAGGAAGAGAAGCGGGCAAAGAAGACCATCGCCAGTCAGCGGGTACTCAACGAGAACGTCATGAGTGGGCTTAAACGTTTCAACATCATTTCGGATCAATATCGAAACAGGCATAAGAGCTTTGGACTGAGGTTTAATTTGATGGCGAGTATTTACAACTTTGGGTCGGTGCGCTGAGGTTTTGAAAGAACTCTAATCTCTTGCTGTGACCAGGGTTTTTCTTGAGCAATCTTACGATCGGCCGACGTACGTATGAGAGCCATCACTAGAGGTTGCGGCAGTCGATACGTCTGAGATACCAGAACCGAATGGGCAACGTCTTCCGTACTTTTCGATGGTCGCGGTGTCCCAGCATCGATAAAATCCTGAGCCTCCAAAGAGAGTGATTCAGTGAGCAATTTCCTTTTCATAATGCCTTACTTGTGTAAAGAATTTGGAGAATTCCTCTTTAATATCGGCTGTTCCCGGCATCCGCCAAACAACCGTTCCCTGCCCATAGCAGTCGGCTAATGCAGCACGTTTCCTTATAGCCGGTAACTGTGGAAGCCCAAGAGAGCCAGCAGCATCAAGCAATTCACGACTCAGGAGCTGATTCGGCTCGATCCTATTTGGAACTAGAAAAGCACGCGGCGGGCCGTTTCGAATCTTTTGTGCTTGCCGCACCGCTCGGATTGCATCCCTAACAGCTTCTAAGTCAAGGCCACTCGGATTACATGGCAATAAAGCCAAATCAGATACTAAAAATAGAGAGCGTGTGACTTCGGACAGACCAGCCGGACCATCCGCAACAACTAGGTCATAATCCGTAATGATTTGGGGCATTTGTTCGAGCACCTCATCAGCGGTTTTAAGCGAGTATACAACAATTCTATCCCTGATCTTCTTTAGCCAACGCGTAGAAAGCTGACCGATGTCTGAAAAAATTTCCGATGAACAAATGCAGTTGCAACTTCTGGCCCCCTGGTATGCTAAGGGTGTAGACGAATCGCGGACCCTCGATTTTTTCGACGCCATACCGAAATATCCATTCCCAACGATGCGCACCGTTGAAAGGCCCGATCGCGAGATGGGAACGTTTACTATCCGAGGCGAACGGTTTATCGCCGAAATATTGCCGGCTCAAATCCAAGTAAAGGGAATTGAGAGACTTGTTTTCCCTGGAGCACGTGAAGAGCTTGTCGAACGAGCACTACGCTTTATTGCCGTGCAGCAGCTCGCTAAAACGCGAATCACTAGAGACCACAACACGGGTCGCGAAGCTATCACCGTATTTTTTACTCTCTCCATGATCCGGCGACACCTTGAGTCACTCGGCCACGGATACAAAATAAGCGAGATCCAGGAGGCATTGGATATTCTTTCAGGTGCACGGATTGAGGTTAGGCCGGAAGCTGACAACAAAGAAAAAGGGGCAAAGCGCCATAAACACTTCGTCAAAGCCACAATTTTGAGTAACTACATCGGAGACTTCCTGGAAGGCGACATAACAGGTGAAGAATCTCGTGCCGCAGTTTCTTTTCACCCATTGGCAACACAAGCGATTTTGGGACTCGCCTATTACCCGATCAACCAGGCTTGGGTCGGTTCGTTAAAACGAACGTTGGCACGATGGCTGACCACGCGCATGAGCCATAACTACCGTCAAGCGAGGAAGAACGGTCTTAGGTTTGCACAAAAGGAAGGGTATCACATAGCCTTGCGGACCATTCTGGACGAGCGTGGCCTACCCCGTGAAACAAGGCTCAGAGATAACCTAGATTCAGTGCGAGAAGCGTTGAAGGAAATGAAAGAGAGGCGAATTTTAGCGGAAATAGAGCCTTACGATGAAAAACTGCTTTATGCGCCAAGCAAAGGTCGTCCGAAGGTCATTGATGCGGTATGGACTTTATTTCCGTCCTTGAACTTCATCGAAGAAATCATTCAAGGAAATATCGAGATGGCAAAAGCAACTTCAGAATTCGGGGGAGATAAGAGCGAAAGTCACCTTCTACCTGGATTCCAAAAAAAGAATCTAGCCAGGGGAAATAAGCGCGAAAGTCCAAAACACCTGAATCTGGCCGGGGGAAATAAGCGCGAAAGTCGCCAATGGCCGGGGGAAATAAGCGCGAAAGTGCCGCAGCGCCCCAAATCAGACCCTAAAGGCCGGGGGAAATAAGCGCGAAAGGGTCTCCAAGAAGGTCACCCCGGGGGAAATAAGCGCGAAAGATCGCCAAAATCCGGGGGAAACAAGCGCGAAAGTCACGCTTTCACTCTTTATAAATGGTCCAATACAAACCACTTACAAAGTTATTCACAATTCCTATCCCTTTCTTTATCCCCTTATACCTAAGAATATAAAAAAAGTGTCTCGCTCCGCTCGCACACAAAAAAAGCCTCCTGAGTCGGCCCAAACAAGTGCCTCGCAGACGTTCCGCTACGCTCCACTGCTCGGATGTCACTTCGCCTGGCTTTGATTCGGTCAAGGGTAAAGTGAATCCGGCATAAACGGACTGCTCCCCTCTCT
>Ga0075366_10001024_pt1 | contig 13705 bp, 17 predicted proteins | sample EndMethybrTD3031_FD_72351 | JGI IMG/M metagenome (GOLD analysis project Ga0075366, IMG submission 72351) | Populus endosphere microbial communities from Tennessee, USA - Endosphere MetaG P. TD hybrid TD303-1 | ecosystem: Host-associated > Plants > Roots > Endosphere | place: USA: Tennessee...
GTCCTGACCTTGGGCGTCATCCAGGCGGCAGCGCTGGCGCTCTATCTCTGGCCGCGCAGCGCCGTGCTCGGCGCGATCCTGCTCACCGCCTACCTCGGTGGCGCGGTGGCGACCCATGCCCGCGTCGGCTCGCCCCTGCCCAGCCATACGCTGTTCGGCGTCTATCTCGGCGTGCTGACCTGGGGGGCGCTGTGGTTGCGCGTCCCGGCGCTGCGCGCGGTGATCCCGCTTTCTCCCACCAAGGACTGACCCGATGCCCCTCGATCCCGATGCGACCACCGTCATCAGCGGCTTCCGCCATGTCCCCGCCTTCGCCCACGGCAAGGTCCGCGACCTGCGCGTCCGCTGGGCGCTCGAGGAAATCGGCCGGCCCTATCGCACCGAACTGCTCGACGGCATGGCCCCGCGGCCCGACGGCTACCGCGAATGGCAGCCGTTCGGTCAGGTGCCGGCCTTCGACGACGGCACCGTCCGGCTATTCGAAAGCGGCGCGATCCTGCTCTATCTGGGTGAACAGGACGAGCGGCTGCTGCCACGCGGCGCCCAGGCCAGGGCCGATGCCATGGCCTGGGCGATCGCCGCGCTCAACAGCGTCGAGCCGATGATCATGCAGGTCGTGTCGCTCGACGTGTTCCTCGCGGCCAAGCCCTGGGCCAAGGAGGCCCGCCCCGTCGCGGTCGATGCCGCCAAGGCGCGGCTGCAGCGCGTGGCCGAGGCGCTGGGAACCCGCGAATGGCTGGCCGCCGACTTTTCGGTGGCCGACATCCTGATGATCACGGTGCTGCGCAACCTCGACCACACCGACATCGTCGCCGGCTTTCCGACGCTCGCCGCCTACAAGGCGCGCGGCGAGGCGCGGCCGGCGTTCCGCCGAGCGCTCGCCGACCAGGCTGTCGGCCTGGGTGAACCGGTGGAGCTTCCCCAGCCTGCCTGACCACGATCGAAGAAGGAGACGTCAGATGACCTACATCGAAGGTTTCGTGATTCCCGTACCGACCGCCAACAAGCAGAAGTTCATCGACCACGCCGAACGGGGCGACCCCGTGTTCCTCGAGAACGGCGCCACCCGCATCTTCGAGTGCTGGCAGGACAACGTCGAGAAGGGCCACACCACCGACTTCTTCGGCGCGGTCGACGCCAAGGACGACGAGGCGGTCGTGTTCTCGTGGCTCGAATACCCGAACAAGGCCGCACGCGAGGCGCTGATGGGCCGGATGGACGAACTGATGCAGAGCGACGACCGCTTCGATCCCGAGACCAACCCGATGCCGTTCGACGGCAAGCGCATGATCTACGGCGGCTTCGCGCCGCTGGTCGAGGAAGGCGCGATCACCGCCGATCCCTATGTCCAGGGCTTCCTCGTGCCCGTGCCCGCGGGCAACAAGGACGCCTACCGCACGGCCGCGCTGGGCATGTGGGAGATCATGAAGGACTACGGCGCGACGCGCGTGGTCGAGGCCTGGCAGGACGACGTGCCGCACGGCCAGCAGACCGACTTCTTCCGCGCGGTCAAGGCCGAGGACGGCGAGATCGTGGTCTTCTCCTTCGTCGAGTGGCAATCGCGCGAAGCCTGCGACGGCGCGCACGAAAAGATGATGCAGGACGAACGGATGCAGCAGTTCATGGGCGACAATCCCGACGCCAAGCCGCCGTTTGACGGCAAGCGCATGGTCTATGGCGGCTTCCGCCCCGTCGTCGAGCTCAACCGCCAGCCCGAGGAGGCGTGATCATGGACAATCCATCGGGCAGCTTCATCTGGTACGAACTGATGACCACCGACCCGCAAGCCGCCGCCGAGTTCTACGGACCGGTCGTCGGCTGGACGATCGCCGGGCATGCCGATCCACAGGCGGGCGGCGGGGTCGACTATCGCATGATCGTGCGCGGCGACGGCGGCCATGCCGGCGGCGTGCTCGGCCTGTCGAAGGAGATGTCCGAGGGCGGTGCCCGGCCCTGCTGGCTCGGCTATATCTACGTCCCCGACATCGATGCGGCGATCGCAGCGATCACCGCCGACGGTGGCAGTCTGCAGATGCCCGCGACCGACCTGCCCGTCGGCCGCATCGCCATGGTCACCGATCCGCAGGGCGCGCCGTTCTACCTGATGACGCCCAAGCCGCCGCCGGGCCGGGACGACGCGACGAGCGACGTGTTCTCGGTCGACCGGCCGCAGCACGTGCGCTGGAACGAGCTGTCGACCACGGACGATCTCGCCGCGGTCGATTTCTACACCCGCCACTTCGGCTGGACGCAGCAGGGCGACATGGACATGGGCGCGCTCGGCAAATATCGCTTCATCCAGCACCATGACGTCGGCATCGGCGCGATCATGCCGCGCATGCCCGAGATGCCGGTGACCCTGTGGTCCTACTACATCGGCGTCGACGACATCGACCGCGCCGTGGCGGCGGTGACCGCGGGCGGCGGTACGCTGCTCAACGGCCCGATGGAGATCCCCGGCGGCGAGTTCGCCGCCAACGGCATGGACCCCCAGGGCGCGGCCTTCGGCCTCGTCGGACCGAGGAAGACCTGATGGCCGACTATACCTTCTACACCAATCCGATGTCGCGCGGGCAGATCGTCCGCTGGGCGCTGCACGAAGTGGACGCCGACTACGACCAGGTCATCGTGCCGTGGAAGGACAAGCCCGCGGCGTTCCTGGCGGCCAATCCGATGGGCAAAGTGCCGACGATCGTCCACCACGCCGCCTGGGGCGACCGTACGGTCACCGAAGCAGCGGCGATCTGCCTCTATCTGGCCGAGATGCACCCCGACAAGCACCTGCTGCCCAAGGACGAGGAACTCGCCGACTACCTGCGCTGGACGCTGTTCGCCGCCGGGCCGGTCGAACAGTCGATCACCAGCCGCGCGCTCAAATTCGAGCCCACCCCCGACCAGCAGGCGATGGCCGGCTGGGGCAGCTTCGATCGCACGATCGACACCCTCGAAGCGTTTCTGTCCGACCGGACCTTCGTCTGCGGCGCGCGCTTCACGATGGCCGACGTCTATCTCGGCAGCGCGGTCGACTGGGGCATGACCTTCGGCGTGATCCCGCCGCGAGAGGCGCTGGTCGCCTATGCCGAAAGGATGCAGGCGCGGCCGCAGTACAAGGCGGCCAAGGCGGTCGACAACAAGCTCATCGAGGAGATGCGCAAATGAGCGAGCTCCCCAAGAACTCGGTCTGCCTGTGGTACGACGGCACCGCCGAGGAGGCCTTCCGCTTCTACGCGGCGACCTTTCCCGACACCCGCCTCGACCGGGTCTACCATGCGCCGGGCGATTACCCCGACGGGCATGTCGGCGACGTGCTGTTCGTCCAAGGGACCATCGTCGGCCTGCCGGCGGTCGGGCTCAACGGCGGATCGCGGTTTCCGCAAAGCGAGGCCTTCTCGTTCCAGGTCATCACCGAGGACCAGGCCGAGACCGACCGCTACTGGAACGCCGTGGTCGGCAACGGCGGCCAGGAAAGCCAGTGCGGCTGGTGCAAGGACAAGTGGGGCGTCTCGTGGCAGATCACCCCGCGCGTCCTGATGGACGTCCATTGGAAGGCCGAACCCGCCGCCGCCAAGCGCGCCTTCGATGCGATGCTGGCAATGAAGAAGATCGACGTCGCGGCGATCGAAGCGGCGCTGAAAGGCTGACGCCATGCTTGCGCTCTACGGCCATCCCTTTTCATCCTACACCTGGAAGGCGCTGATCGCGCTCTATGCCAACGACACGCCATTCGCCTTCCGGACGGTGGATCCCGATCACCCCGAACACTGCAGGATCGTCGCCGCGGCGGGCCCGCTGGGCAAGTTTCCCGTGCTCGAGGACCGCGGCGAGCGGGTGTTCGAGGCGACGACGATCGTCGAGCATCTCGATCGGCACCACCCCGGCCCCCAGCGCCTCGTTCCCGAATCGCCCGAGGCGGCGATCCGCGTCCGCATGCTCGACCGGGTATTCGACAACTACGTGATGAACACGATGCAAGTCGTTGTGAACGAATACATCCGTGATGCGAAGAACCCCGATCTCGCGCGCTGTGCCGAGGCCCGCGACCAATTGACGCGGACCTATCGCTGGCTCGACGGCTGGTTGGCCGGCTACGCGGTGGCCGATCGCGTCACGCTGATCGAATGCGCCGCCGCGCCATCGCTGTTCTATGCCGACTGGGTCCACCCGATCGCCGACGCCTTCCCCCGCCTGCGCGCCTGGCGTGCGCAGCTGCTCGCGCTGCCCGCCGTCGCGCGCTGCGTCGAAGACGCCCGCCCCTACCGCCCCTATTTCCCGCTCGGCGCGCCCGACCGGGATTGATCAACCAAGGATCCTGCCCATGAGCGACCATCACGAACTGTCCGTCACCCGCTTCATCGCCGCGCCGCCGGCCAAGGTCTGGCAGGTCATGACCGACCGCCAGGCGGAATGGTGGTGCCCCAAGCCCTGGCGCGCCGAGATCGATCGCCAGGACCGCCGCCCCATGGGCGCCTGCGACATGACCTTCTATGGCCCCAACGGCGAACAGAGCCCGCAGAACGATGTCTTTCTCGCCTACGAGGAAGGCAAGCGCTTCGTCGCCACCGACGCTTTCACCACCGACTTCGAGCCCAAGGGGCCGTTCATGATCGGCATCTGGGAAATCGCGCCCGAACAGGCCGAGGGAGTATCGGGCACCCGCTACACCGGCCGCGCCCGCCACTGGAGCGAAGAGATGATGAAACAGCACGTGGAGATGGGCTTCGCCGAAGGCTGGGGCGCCTGCGCCGATCAACTTAAAGCCTTGTGCGAGGCGAATTAATACAATTTTCCCGCGACGGTTCGGTCTAGACATGCTGCGGCGCAACGCGCTCGCTGCCGCAACGCAGCGAATTGTCCAGGACGACGGGAGGGAGGCCAGGTGCGGCCGCGTCGTTCACATCAGGGGAAAACAATGCTCAAGACGACCTTCACACGGACCGCCGCGGTCATGGCGGCGGCCATCGTGCCCGCAACGGCCGCTTATGCCAGCGACGTCATCGCCGGTGCCGACGCGCTGGCGGGTATCGCCAGCGACGACCGTCCGCTTGGCGACGGCAAGGACCGCTTTTCGGGTGGCGTCTTGCCGAGCGTCCAGATCGACGGCGGCGGCTTCCTCGTCCAGGCGGACGGCATGCTGTTCGACCACCGCAAGGACACCTCCTACGGCGGGGCGCTGCACGTCGGCGTCAAGACCGGCGGCGGCGGCTTCTTCGGGATCTACGGATCGATTTCCACGCTGCGCCGGCTGGGCGGGCTCGAGACCACCCGCATCGGCGGCGAATTTGCACAGACGCGGGGCGACTTCACGGTCACCGCTGTGCTCGGTCACGAAAACACCGAACGCGGGCTGGCCTATGTCACCACCACCGCGACCGACGACGTCTATTACGCCTACGGGAAGCGCGGGCACTTCTTCAGCTTCGCCGACATCAAGTACCAGCCGTCGGACAAGTTTCGCCTCTCGCTCGGCCACCGCTACACCGGCGGGCGCAACGCCGCCGCAGCGGGCGTGGGCGTGGGGCTGGGGACCAACGCTTCGGTGATCGGCGAAGCGCGGATCGGCGGCGGGGACTACAAGGCCGGCTTCGTCGGGCTGCGGATCGCCTTCGGCGGCGCCGACGACGGATCGAGCACGCTGCTCGACAACCGCCTGATCGAAGACCTGTTCTCCGAAAGCAATACGCGGCGCACGCTGCTCGATCCGCTTCCCCCGCCGGGTGGCGGCGAAGGTTGCGGCAGCTGCGGCGGCTACTGCGAGACCTGACCCCGATAGACGGCGCCGGACTGTCGGGATACGAACGGACGCGTGAAGCGCGTACTGCTCGCTTGGGAGGCCGGCGCCGGACGCGGGCATGTGGTGACGCTCGCTCGCGTCGCCCGGGCCTTGCGCGGCATCGCGGAATGCGATGCCGCGCTGGGCTGGACCGCGCATGCCGCAGAAATCGCCCCTTGGTGCGACCGGGTGTTTCCCGGCGTGGCGCTGCCGCTCGACCGCGACGCGCGAACGGCACGTGGGGCCCCGCCCAACGCGACCTGGGCGGATTACCTCTACGACTGCCGATTCCATGACGGCGCGATGCTGCGCGCCAACGTCTGCTGGTGGCTCGACACCCTGGCCCGCCGCGACATCGCGCTGGTCGTCGGTGACTATGCGCCCTGTGCGCTGATGGCGGCGCGGATCGCCGGCATCCCGGCGCTGGCGATCGGCACCGGCTACGGCATCCCCCCCGCCGAACTCGAAGCGTTCCCGGTGTTCCTGCCCGAGCATGCCCGACGGGAGGCCGACGAAGCCGCGCTCGCGGCGACGGTCAACGCCGCGCTCGCGCCGCTCGGCTTTGCTCCGATCGACCGTCTGCCGCAGATCTATCGCCGTTCCGGCGACCTCGTGCGCACGCTGCCGATGCTCGATCCCTATGCCGCCGCGCGCGCCGGCGACGCCTACCTTCCACCCGTCGCCGACTATGCCGCGATCGGCGACGGTTCGGGCGACGAGCTGTTCTGCTATTTCTCGACCCGCGAATTCGACAACGAAGGCCTGGTCGAGGCGCTCGCCACCTGCGGGCTGCCGCTGCGCTGCTTCCTTCCCGCCGCCCCGCCCGCTGTGCGCGCACGGCTGGCGGCGGCGGGCGCCATCGTCGAGGACCGGCCGGTTCCCGTCGTGGAGATCGCCCGGCGCAGCCGCATGGTGTTCGGCAGCGGCCAGCACGGCATCCTGTGCCTCGCGCTCGGCGCGGGGCTGCCGCAGCTCTGCCTGCCGCAGCACCTCGAGCAGCTGTACCACGCCCGCCGCGCGCAGAACGCCGGCGTGGCCAGCGTCATCGCCTCGCGCAACGCCCCGGCTGCCGCCATCCGCGAGGCGATCCTGTCGCTGTGGCACGACCAAGCCACGGCAAGCCGCGCACGCGCGCTGGCGCAAGATCTGGCGCCGCGCTTCGTCACCGACGACGCCGCGCTGCTGCGCGCGCGGTTGGCGCCGTGGCTCTAGGATCCTAGGCGAAGGCCGCCGCGCTGCGCAGTAGCTGGTAGGCCTCGACCACCTGCTGCAGCCGCGTCTCGAAGCTGCGGTCGCCGCCGTTGCGATCGGGGTGGTAGCGGCGCACCAGTTCGGAATAGCGGCTGCGCAGCGCCTTGCGGTCGGCGTCGAGCGGCAGGCCGAGCAGGTCGAGCGCACGGCGTTCGTCGGGGGTGACCGCGCGGCCGTCGGCGCGTTCGGCGGGGCGGCGCATCCGCGCGCGCGCGCTGATCGCCTCGAGCGGATCGGCGAAGTCGGCCCAGCGCGGCACCGAATCGACGCCGCCAGTCGGATTGAACGCCCGCGTCGATCGCTCCCAGCCGTGGATCGGCGATTGTGCCTCGAGGATCTCCTCGGTGCTCATGCCGACGAAATAGTCGTAGCCGGCGTTGAAGGCGCGGACGTGGTCGAGGCACAGCCAGCGGTAGTCGCCGGGCCCGTCGAACCCCGACGAGCGATCGCCCGGCGCGCGGAATTCGCCGGCTTCGTCGCAGCCGGCGGCGGAACAAATTTTCCCCCTGGCCTCGAACCGGCCATGGAACCTGTCGTGTCGCATGGGATGGCACATGGCGATTGATCGGCTAGAAGGCCAGACAGCATAGCGGGAAAATCATGACCGGATCAGTCGAACAGGAAATCAGCCGCATTCTGACCGAGGCCTTCGCGCCCAGCCGGTTGGACGTGATCAACGACAGCGAGCGTCATCACGGCCACGCCGGGCACGACGGCTCGGGCGAATCGCACTTCACCGTCGAGATCGAGAGCGCGGCGTTCGCCGGGGTCTCTCGGCTCCAGCGCCAGCGCCTGGTCAACGCCGCGCTCGGCGACATCCCCGGCCAGCGGGTGCATGCGCTGGCGATCAAGGCCCGGGCGCCGGGCGAATGACCATCCTCCAGACGGTCACCCCGGTCACCCACGATCTCGGCGCCTTCCAGGTCCGCCGGGCGATCCCGTCGAAGGCGCTGGCGATGGTCGGCCCGTTCATCTTCGTCGACCAGTTCGGGCCGGCGCAGCTCGCCCCCGGCCAGGCGATGGACGTGCGGCCACATCCGCACATCAACCTCGCGACGGTGACCTGGCTGTTCGAAGGCGCCATCGACCACCGCGATTCGATCGGCAGCTTCGCGACGATCCGCCCCGGCCAGGTCAACCTGATGACCGCGGGCCGCGGCATCGTCCATTCGGAACGCAGCCCGGCCGAAGAACGCGCCGAGGGGGTGCGGCTCTACGGTATGCAGACCTGGCTGGCGCTGCCCGACGGCCGGGAGGAGATCGACCCCGCCTTCGAGAGCCTGACCGACCTGCCGCTGGTCGAGGACGCCTGCGTCAGCGCGCGCGTGATCATGGGCACGCTGTGGGGCCACACCGCGCCGACCACGCAGCACGCGCAGACGATCTACGCCGAGATCGTGCTGGCGCCCGGTGGCGCGCTGCCGATCGACCCCGAGGCCGACGAGCGCGCGGTGATGCTGGTCGGCGGCGCCGCGACGATCGACGGCATTCCGCTCGGGCTTTACGAACTCACCCTGCTCGCCCCCGGCTCGGCGATGAAACTGGCCTCGGACACGGGCGGCCGCGTCATGCTGATGGGCGGCGAGGCTTTCAAGACCCCGCGCCACGTCTGGTGGAATTTCGTCAGCTCCTCGCGCGAACGGATCAACCAGGCCAAGGACGACTGGAAGGCCGGGCGGTTTCCGACGGTGCCGGGCGACGACAAGGAGTTCATCCCCATTCCGGCGGTGCCCAAGACGGTCAGCTACCCATGATCGCGGCAGGGTAGCGCGATGCCCGAAACCCCGCCCGACCGACCCCTGCTCCGCGACCATTCCGGGCATGCCCATGCCCCGGTCGGCTACATGGAGCTGTTCTTCGACCTCGTTTACGTCTTCGCGGTCACCCAGCTGTCGCACGGCCTGCTCGCGCATCTGAGCTGGGTGGGCGCGCTGCAGACCGCGATCCTGTTCCTCGCGGTGTGGTGGGCGTGGATCTACACCACCTGGGCGACCAACTGGGTCGATCCCGACAAGGCCGCCAACCGGCTGATGATCGGCGCGGTGATGATCGGCAGCCTGGTGATGTCGAGCGCGATCCCGCACGCCTTCGGCAAATACGGTCTGGCCTTCGCCTGCGCCTATGTCGCGGTGCAGATCGGCCGGTCGCTCTACGTCGCGCGGGCGCTGGGCGAGTGGGAACCCGGCGGGCCCAAGAACCTGATGCGGATCGCCGCGTGGTTCGCCGTCTCGGGCGCCCTGTGGATCGCGGGGGGACTGGCCGACGCCCAGACCCGGATCCTGTGGTGGGCGGCGGCGGTGACCATCGAAAGCCTCGGGCCGATCTGTCTGTACTTCGTCCCCGGCCTCGGCCGCTCGCACAGCGAGGACTGGGCGATCGCCGGCGGGCACATGGCGGAACGCTGCGCGCTGTTCATCATCATCGCGCTGGGCGAAGGCCTGCTGGTGACCGGCGCGACCTTTGGCCAGCTCGACGCCAGCCTGGCGACGGTGCTGGCCTTCGTCACCGCGTTCCTCGGCTCGTTCGCGATGTGGTGGGTCTATTTCGACGTCGGTGCCAAGCGGGGCGCCGAGCATATCGAACACCACGAGAATCCCGGCCTGATCGGTCGCAACGCCTTCACCTACTGGCACATCCCGATCGTCGCCGGGGTGGTGATGATCGCCGTCGCCGACGAGCTGACGCTGGCGCATCCGCTGCAGCCGGTCCACGCCGACTTCCTGTTCGTGACCGCGGGCGGCATGGCGCTGTTCCTGCTCGGCACGATGAGCTTCAAGCGGATCAGCAACCGCAACAACTGGTTTCCGCTGTCGCACGAGGCCGGACTGGCGCTCGTCGCCGCGCTGGCGCTGTGGGGCTGGCTCGCGCATCCGACGACGCTGGCGTTCTACGCCAGCGCCACCGCCGTCTTCGGCGTGGTCGCGCTCTGGGAATGGGGCAGCTTCCACGGCGGCTGGCTCGAACGGATGGAGCGGCGCAACCTGCGCTGGCTCGCCGCGCCCTTGCGCCGCTATACCGACTGGCGCCACCACGGGCGGGGCTAGCGGGGGCAAGATTGCCCGGCGCGGCAGGTTGCCCTTTGCGCCCGCGCGCCGTAAGGCGCCGCCCATGTCGCAAGCGCCCGAAAGCCCGCTGATCTTCGCCGTGCCCAAGGGGCGCATCCTCGACGAGGCGCTGCCGCTGATGGCGCGCGCCGGCGTGGTGCCCGACGCCGAGTTCCACGACAAGAGCTCGCGCGCGCTGTCGTTCGCCTGCGAGGGCAGCGACACGCGGATCATCCGCGTCCGCGCCTTCGACGTCGCCACCTTCGTCGCACACGGGGCGGCGCAGGCCGGCATCGTCGGCTCCGACGTGGTCGAGGAGTTCGCCTATTCGGACCTCTACGCGCCGGTCGACCTCGACATCGGCCATTGCCGGCTGTCGGTCGCCGAGCCGGTCGGGCGCGGCGGCGACGCCGCGGCCAGCCACCTGCGCGTCGCCAGCAAGTATCCCAGCCTCACCCGCCGCCACTTCGAGCGCCAGGGCATCCAGGCCGAAGTGGTCAAGCTCAACGGCGCGATGGAACTCGCGCCGGGGCTCGGGCTCGCCAGCCGGATCGTCGACCTCGTCTCGACCGGCCGCACGCTCAAGGACAACGGGCTCGAGGAGACCTCGGTGATCCTGCAGATCTCGGCGCGGCTGATCGTCAACCGCGCCGCGCTCAAGACCGACGAGCGCGTCGCCGCGCTGGTCGAACGCTTCCGCGCGCTGGTCGCCGGGACCACCTGATGCTGCGGCTGAATTCGCGCGATCCCGGGTTCGACCAGGCGTTCCGGCGTCTCGTCGCCGACCGGCGCGAGAGCGACGGCGACGTCGCGCGCGACGTCGCGCTGATCCTCGACGACGTGCGCAACCGCGGCGACGTGGCGCTGGCCGAGCTGACCCAGCGCTTCGACGGCCATTCGCTCGCCGCCGAGGCCAACTGGCGGATCGAGCCCGAAGCCTGCCGCGAGGCCTACGACGGCCTCGCGCCCGCGCTGCGCGACGCTCTCGAACTCGCCGCGACGCGGATCCGCGCCTACCACGAAGCGCAGAAGCCCGAGGATCGCGACTACACCGACGCCGCCGGCGTGCGGCTCGGCGCCCGGTGGCGCCCGGTCGACGCGGCGGGGCTCTACATCCCCGGCGGTCGCGCGTCCTATCCCTCGTCGCTGCTGATGAACGCGATCCCCGCCAAGGTCGCGGGCGTCGAGCGGCTGGCCGTCGTCACCCCGACCCCCAAGGGCCAGGTCAACGCGCTGGTGCTCGCCGCCGCGCACATCGCCGGGGTCGACGAGATCTGGCGCGTCGGCGGCGCCCAGGCGGTGGCCGCGCTCGCCTATGGCACGCAACGGATCAAGCCGGTCGACGTCGTCACCGGTCCGGGCAACGCCTGGGTGGCCGAGGCCAAGCGCCAGCTTTATGGCGTGGTCGGCATCGACATGGTCGCCGGGCCGAGCGAGATCCTGGTGATCGCCGACGGCAAGAACGATCCCGACTGGATCGCCGCCGACCTGCTCAGCCAGGCCGAGCACGACCCCGTGGCGCAGTCGATCCTGATCACCGACGATCCGGTCTTCGCCGATACCGTCGCCGATCGAATCGGCGTCGCGCTCGCGGTGTTGCCCACCGCCCGCACCGCGGCGCAGAGCTGGAACGATCACGGCGTCATCATCGAGGTCGCCAGCCTCGACGAAGCGCCGGCGCTCGCAAATGCGCTCGCCGCCGAACACGTCGAGATCGCGGTCGACGAACCGCAGGCCCTGGCCGACGCGATCCGCCATGCCGGATCGATCTTTCTCGGCCGCCACACACCCGAAGCCGTCGGCGACTATGTCGCCGGGCCCAACCACGTCCTGCCCACCGGCCGCCGCGCGCGGTTCGCCTCGGGGCTATCGGTGCTCGATTTCATGAAACGCACGAGCTTCATCCAGCTCGACCCTGCCGCGCTCGCCGCGATCGGCCCCGCCGCCGTGGCGCTCGCCGATGCCGAAGGCTTGCCGGCGCATGCCCGTTCCGTCTCCATAAGGCTTGGCCAATGAAAACCCGTAGTCAGGCGCGCGCCGCCGCCCGCCTCGCCGCCGTCCAGGCGCTGTACCAGCACGACATGGAAGGCACCCTGCTCGCGCGCCTGCTCGACGAATTCCACCTCCACCGGCTCGGCGCCGAGATCGACGACGATCAGTATGCCGAGGCCGAAGTCGCCTTCTTCGACGATATCGTTAAGGGCGTCTTCGCCCGCCGCGACGAGATCGACGGACTGCTCTCCGCGCGGCTCGCCGAAGGCTGGAAGCTCGAGCGGCTCGACAAGACCATGTTGCAGATCCTGCGCGCCGGAACCTACGAGCTGCTCGCCCGCCCCGACGTGCCGACCGCGACGGCGATCGGCGAGTACCTCGACGTCGCCCACGCCTTCTTCGACGCCCGCGAGGCGAAATTTGCCAACGGCGTACTCGACGCCATAGCCAAGAGCGCGCGCGCCTGACCAGCGAGAGCGCCTTCATCGCGGCGCTGCGGCAGTTGGCGGCGCATCCGGCGGCGCGGGGGCTCGACGATGACTGCGCGGTGATCGCGTTCGGCGACGAAGCGCTGGTGCTGACTCACGACATGATGGCCGAGGGCGTGCACTTCCTGGCCACGCAGGACCCCGCCGACCTGGCCTGGAAGCTCGTCGCGACCAACCTGTCCGACCTCGCTGCCAAGGGGGCCGAGCCGGTCGGCGTGCTGCTCGGCTATATGCTCGGCGGCGACGATGCGCGATTCGTCGCGGGCCTGGGTGCGGCGCTGGCGCATTACGCCGTTCCGTTGCTGGGCGGCGACACCGTCTCCGGCGGCACCAAGATCCTCGGCCTGACCGCGATCGGCCGGGCGACGCATCGTCCGGTGCCGTCGCGCGCCGGTGCCCGGCCCGGCGATGTCCTGTGGATCACCGGCACGGTGGGCGGCGCGATGCTGGGTCTGGAAGCGCTGCGGGCCGGATCGGGCGACAGCCTCGCCTATCGCCGCCCGCGCGCGCTGCTGCGCGAAGGCCAGGCGCTCGCGCCGCTGGTCACGGCGATGATGGACGTGTCCGACGGGCTGCTGCTCGATGCCAGCCGCCTCGCCGCGGCGAGCGGCGTGACGATCGACATCGATCGCAGTGCCGTGCCAATCGCCGCGCCCGAGACGCGGCGGGATGCGGCACTGCGCTGGGGCGACGACTATCAGTTGCTGTTCACGCTGCCGGCCGGGACCGAACCGCCCGTCGCCGCGCACCGGATCGGGGCGGTGCGGACCCGCGCTGCCGCGACCCTGCTGGTCGACGGCCGGCCGCCGGACGACGGCCGTCTCGGCTACGAGCACGGCTGACTATTCGACGGTGACCGACTTGGCCAGGTTGCGCGGCTGGTCGACATCGGTGCCCTTCAGGCAGGCGACGTGATAGGCCAGCAGCTGCACCGGCACGGCATAGACCAGCGGCGCGATCAGCGGGTGGACGCGCGGCATCTGGATCGTCGCCAGGCACCCTTCGCCCGCCTCGGCCAGGCCCTCGGCGTCGGAAATCAGCACGATCTTGCCGCCGCGCGCGCGCACCTCGTGCATGTTGCTGACAGTCTTCTCGAACAGCGGCCCCGACGGTGCCAGGACGATCACCGGCACGGCCTCGTCGATCAGCGCGATCGGCCC
>Ga0075366_10001025_pt1 | contig 13701 bp, 17 predicted proteins | sample EndMethybrTD3031_FD_72351 | JGI IMG/M metagenome (GOLD analysis project Ga0075366, IMG submission 72351) | Populus endosphere microbial communities from Tennessee, USA - Endosphere MetaG P. TD hybrid TD303-1 | ecosystem: Host-associated > Plants > Roots > Endosphere | place: USA: Tennessee...
CCTTGATGAAGTTGACGAAGTCGTCGATCTGAGCGTCGGTGTACTTCTTAGTCGCTTCGCTGACAGCACCTCCGATGGCAACGCTAGCGGCGGTGACGGTTACGGCATGGTAAGTCGTCTCGGCCTCCACATTGCTGGAGATGATGTCGCGAACGATCTTCGCGGTTCCGGCGCCCACAACGAACGACACGGTCTTCTTCACCACGGTAATGGCGTTGAACTTCATGGCGATTCCTTTCGTTGGGGTCTCATTATACGCCATGTAAATTTTGCGATTGGGGGCGCGTTTTGTCATCAGCTGTCGTTTAAGATTCGCATCTGGAATAGGTAGAGACCCCCGCCCAGTCCAGTGGACGGCTACCTCGCGAATCCCCCCGTTGCAACTTAGGCGGTGTTCTTCTTCTCGATCCTGTGACGGAACGCCGCCTGCAATTCTGCGGGAGTCATTGCAGAGAGCTCAGTCTGCGTGGGGTCTCGGTTCTCCTTCATCCAAGCTGGAGCGTCCTGTTCGTAATTCTGAATGGCCCCGTCGACTCGAGCAGTGGAAGCCATCTTCTCGATCTGTGCCCGCATTTCCTCCTGCATCTTCTTGGGGAACAGATTCTGAATGAATTCCGTGGCCTTGTCCGCCTGAGTGCAGAGTTCCATCAGAAGCTCGTCATATGCCGGGGAATTCATCAGAAAACCCTTGGCTTCCGGCGTCTGAATGAACTGAGAACCATCTTCGGACCGGACACCAGCGGACATGTCGACGAACGCCTTGAACTCTTTCAGGATGGCACGATTGTCCTTGGTGTCGATGATGCGCTGCAGACGATCCAAAAGCATTTCACCGCCGGCAATCATATCCAGCATATCGGCCTTGCTGATGTGGAAATAGAACGACTGAGTCTGCTTTTCGCCGTTGAAATCTTCCCAGGTGATGGTCTTTTTGAACATCGTCTTCCTACTGTAGTCGGTCGAATCCGCGGATAGGTTGAGTCATAAAGGATATGGCAATAGCCGCTCGTCCATCCTTTATGATAGTGGGTGTGTACGTTACGTCTAACTGGCTATCGGCATTCCAACCGACATCATCTGAGAATGTTGTTCTATCCAATCCGATCAGATCGTAGAACTCGGACAAGGATGCGTAGAAATCGTTGTTGATTTTGAAGTTGATGTCGTTGACTGCTTTTCGAACCTTCTCTACTTCGTGCTTGAAAAACCGTCCAGACATCTCGTCCAGGAAGAGAGTCTCGGGACCCACGATGATGATCTGGTCCGCACCAGGGGTTCTGTTCATGCGATCCGCGGCCAATTCAGAACGCATCTTCTCTTCTTTTTGCTTCCCGAGAGTCTGGACTACTCGATCTTTATATTCCTCGGCAAGTTTCTCCGAGAGTTGAAAAGCCGCAGCGATGGCAGCAGTTCTGCGGGCACCGATTCGGTTGGCCGCAACGATGCATGTAATGGTTGCTGCACCCGACATGACGGTAGGGATATAGAAACGCCAGACTTCCTTGGCTGATTCTTTCAGATCGTAATTCGCGTCAGGATCATTGGTTTCCAAATATCCTGCAGAATTGAAAGCTGCTTTCGCTGCAAGTACAGCTGTACTGACAGTCCCTGCGACCGCAAGACCTGTCAGAATGCCAGGAGAGTTGTCAGTGACGAACTTCTCCGCTGTCTTCAGGATCGCTCTGATCGTCATCGTTTAGCTCCTCTCGCATTATTCTTGCGATCTTTTCTCGTGTCTCGTTCCAATGCACGACACACGCAGAAATCAGAGCCATTCCGACGAGGATCAGTATGAACACCATATCCCCGTTCACTTCTTCTCCTTGGGGTAGAAATCGATGGGGTGCTTGAATTTCCGACAAATCCAAACACCTATCACGGTGTTATACAGGAAGACGGATAGGATGAGAATGCACTCAAACATGGACGACCTCTTCGACAGTGGTTGTGCCCATGATTGTGAACTGGAATGTAAATGATCTGTCGCCGATCACGAAATCCTTCGAATTCGCCTGCGATAGGACGGCCTTGGGGACGTCAATCTTGGTAGAGGTGACGACGTCTCCAGAAACCGCAGATGACGAAAAAGTTCCGACCCAGTACAGCATTCCGTTCGACGTTCTGATCTCGATGGAGTCAGCGTTCACCGTGGCCACGAAATCGTCATTGGAATACTGTCCGTCCAGCGTGTGCAACGGTAGGTCTAGGCCCGCCTCAGGAGCCGCGGACAACTGGGTGGGGTCATACTGTACAGTCGGGTTGCCCTCGCCCGGGAGGAACATCAGAACCCCGGCACACACAGTGGAGATCACACCAGCCACAAGAAGAACAAAGAACAGCTTGACGCGGTTGGAGGTGTTCGGACGAGTCATGACATCCTCAACTTTCTGATCGTAGAATTCAGGCATTGGTCTAACCTTTCGCATTTCAGAGACCCTGCGAAAACCTAAAGCCCTTGCGGGCTCGAGGTTGGATCTATTTGATCTTGACTTTAGCGGTGTGAACTGCGATGTCGCAGACGGCGCTCAGGACCTTGTTGGCGGCCATGATCACAGCGATGGTTCCGACCGTACGGACCGCGGTGTCGGCGAGGATCTGTGCGATCTCGATGACATCAGTGGTCTCTTCGGTGGTTCCTTCGGCGTTTTCTTGGTTGGCCTTCTTGGTCCGGACGACGCGTGTCTGAACAGTAAGGTTCTTAAACATGGCTTAGTCCTTTCGTAGGGTCTCACTATAAGCCATGTAATTTTTGCGATTATTTATCTTCGTTTTTCAAACCACGCATTTGAGTGCAAATATCACATACGCAAACAGGAGCATTAACGCCGTAACGAACCCAGTGTAGTAGTTCTTCTGTAGAAGGAACAAACCTTTCGGGTGCTTCGTTTCCCATTACTTCTTCTTTTTCTTGGTCCCGACGAGAACCCAGTCTCGGCCCATGATGTGCGGCAACTTCTTTCGTGCTCTGATTTCTGTCTTTGCTTTCACGACCCGAGGAGGTTTACCTTCATCGATGTTTCGAGCCCCGTCCCAGATGTAGGTCTGCTTGAAGATGTAAAACATTTTCTCCCCAAATGAGAAAACCTTGAGCCCTTGTGGGGGCTCTCGGTTGTGAGATCAGGCGGTCTTCTTGGCTTCCTTGATCTGGTCGCGCATCGGCTTGTCGCTCTTGAACGTCTTGTAGATCTCCACACCCGCGTGAGCGGTAACGGCGACGGCACTGGTGACGTACAGAGCGAAGATGATGGTGTCCTTCTTCATGATGATCCTTTCAGATTTATCGGGTCTCATTATAACCCTTGTAAATTTTGCGAATTGAAAATATATACCGTGTAAAACACTCGAAACCCCGAGTACGTGTAAGAGGGGTTTTACACATACTCGGGGTCGAGCTTCTTGCGGTTGGCTTGTTAGACGATCTTCCGGAGAAGTCCGAATGCCTTAGTCGCGATGACGTGGGCACGCTCGTGATTGATGACCAGAAACATTCCAGTGAGGTTGGCGGCGATACCGGCCCAGGTCTCCAGACTGATGGTGTCCTTCTTCCGTGCCTCGATGAGTTTGACGACGTCGGCCACGGCCTTACTAGAGTCCTCCGTTTCATTCTTACGGAGTGCGTATAGCTTGGCGGTCGCGGTGGCCATTTTGTCGAATTCTTCGTCATAGGCAGTCAGGTTGTCCATCAGCTGAAATAGCTGCATGAGCTGGTTGTCGAGTGCTTGCTCGACCTCATCCTTTTGTTTCTGATCATTCAGAACAGCGAGTGCATCCAGGATCTTCGCGTCTAGGGAATTCTGAACTTTGTCCTCTTGTCGCTTGAACATGGCTAATCCTTTCAGTGGTCTCACTATTAGCCATGTTTTTTCTGCGATCACTACAGTTTCTGCTCCCGACGAACATTGACCAGGAATTGACTGTTATCGACGAAGACAGGATTCTCCTTGTGGCCGACCATACGAATGTCGATCGGCGTACCTTCCCTATCTTGAGTAACGACTAGATCGCCAAACACCTCGGGCTGTTGCTGCTTATAGTTCTTGGAGCTCTTTCCCAGAATGGTGCCCAGGAAAGTGTCCACCAGCGTAATGACGCCTGCAACGGCAGGGGCGGCGGACCAATTGACGGTTACGCCCAAGCCAATGACCAGAGTCGCCACAGCAGGCAGAACTGCCAAGGCGATGAACTTGAGGAAATCGTATACCTTCGGGTGGATCGTAAAACCGTCATCCATTGCTATTCTCCTGTCGTTGTTCTATGCCAGCTATTTTTCGTCTGAGTCGATCGTTGTCTTCGTGTAGAATGAGATTCTCTTCGCGTAGTTGATTGATGGAACGAAGAATCATTTCGTTTTCTTTGCGAAGCTCTGCGATCTTTTTGTTCTGACGTTCGATGGTTTCCGTGTCCATCGCACGAGCTCGTGCGTAAGCCTCGGTCTCGGCTATGACCTTCTGCGAAGAAACCCCGGCGTCACTAGTATACTTGGCTGCCGATTTAGCGGACTTTGAAGAAAGCCACGCCGATAAAACACTAATCAAAGCCACCGCGATTAAAGCCCAGTCAGAGCCTTTCATGGTTTACCGCCGCTGTCTTATCGGGATTGAGTAGGCCAGAAATAGCCCACCACATGAACGCCAAACACCCCCACAGCATCACTTGCGATGCGTTTTGCGCAGGTGCGTGAAAGAACAGTATACCCAACAAGTATGTGGCTGCCCAACCGGAAGACATTCCTGTCAGGACCATATAGCCCCATGTTTCCGCAAACGGCGGCCATCGAGACGATACGACAGCCAACAATCCCGCAAATATAAACACAGTACCCCAAAACTCAATGGGAGCCACTTGAAGAATGAGCTTCAAGGCTACTTCTCGATTTCGGGTTGTGGGAGTGTTGATGTAGATAAATCCTGCGAGAATGTATAGGAAACCGCTCACCGTAAGAATGAGACTGTGTCGTTTCCAAGATCTCAAGCCCCAAATGCGACTCTTTTTCTTTATGTGGTTCTCTTCCAGATCCCTGCGCTCTTCGTCCACGGCTCTACTAACCTCCATACACCACCGACACGTACGTATGGAACAGCACGTTTCCATTCCGTACCTACCAACACACGTGCCCCCGCGATGAGATCGACAGTAGTCCGTGCCGACCATGCGCTCCAACCAGCCGCATTTCTACTGCGTCCCCAGACGTAATATCTACCGCCCGGTTCAAGGTTTTCTAAATGATTGAAATTCTCGCCGAATTCCAGATCCGATCTTATTTCTTCGACATCTATCGGATCTAGACCATATCCAACTTGTCGTTCCAAAACAGGTGGATCGTTTGGTGTGACTGCATATGTAAACACGAGATCAACCGAGGTTTGCGTTTTATTCAGGACTATCGGTGGTCCTGGAACTCGGGGCGATAACCATGTGCTGGCTTCTTTACGGTTTGACCATGCACTCCAGCCAAGTGCGTTTCTTCCCCGAGCCCAGAAATACCAGTGTTGGCCAGTAGTAAAGCCAGTGACGTCGTCCGTACCGTCTGAAGGCAGCGTATAGACTGGACCCGTTGACAACTGCCCATAACCCAGCTGCCATTCAAGTACAGGGCTCCCACCATCATAGTTCCCCACAAATACCGTGCGAATCGTTGTGGTGGAAATAGAAATAGCAGAAATAAACGTGGGTGGAGCAGGTACAGTCGATCGAGGGATAGCGACAAAGAAATCTGTCGTTGCCCATCCTAAGCCACTGTCTTCGATGGTGAAGCGAATGGTCTGATTATAGGTAACGAATATGGACCCGAAGTGCTGGTAGTTTCCGCCTTTCAGCAGGCGAAACTTACTTCGTCCTCCTGTTCCGTTCGCAGCCCATGACCACCATTGGTCGTTATTCCACGTGAACGAACCTGTTTTGAAGAAGAATTGAACTTCATATCCGAGGTCGCGCACAAGCATGACATTCGGACCACCGATAGGTAGCGTATAATCTGTCATACGACACCTACGCTATAATCTTGAAGTAGATGTCCCCGTCCGTACCTCCGGTAGGTTCGGCAGTTCCTGCAGTGATACCTGCTGCTGTTCGAAAAGCGTCTTTAGACGCTGGAACCGACGCCTTGACGCCGGCGACGTAGTCTCGGGTACGATTCAGTTCCCGAGCACCCCACTTGACTTTGCCTTCCTCCCCAGTGTCAGGGACGATGGCATAGCCCGCGGCTTGCGCTGCATCTCCTACGGCCATGTCAGCCTCCTTTCTACTGGTTGGACCAATACTCTTCGGAACCCATAGCTGACCACTCGACGTCGTACTTCCACGAAGCCCACGTGCCAGGGTTGATGAACTCTCGAGCCTTCAGAGACGGATATGAAGCAGGACCATTAGCGTCGTTTTTGAATATCTGCTCAACGACTCTCATATAAGCCGTCCCACCACTCTTGCTACGGACTTCTACGATATCACCCAGATTGTAGTCAACGCCATAGGTGTATGTACCATTTTTTGCTGCTTCTCCATCATACACATTAACGGGTTTAGACTTACCGAGCTCAGCAAGACCCAATCCCATCAAATATGCTGGTCTATCTATCTCCGCCAATTCCTCAGGCAAAGACGTGACATTGAGCAATTTGGTTTTCTGATCAAAACCGCCTTCGGAGAAACTCAATTCATCAGCTTTAACGAAATATGTTTCCGTGACGTCGTTATCCAATTCGTCTTTATAGTAATAGATAACTTGTACCGCATTGTAATACGGCGTATGATCTGTGAATTCAGTAGTATCGATCAGATTTGCCATATCCTGAGAAAACACCACCGGAGGAAAATCGCTTTGTTGCGTAGTGCGATCGCACCCCAGAATTCCCTCAAAATATAGCTTTGATGCGTTTGGATCTTTGTAGAATCTCCAGCCGATATCGTATGCTTTCGCGATGGTAGTCATCGCGGAATACAAATCGGTTGGTTTTTGAGAGTATTGAAATGTTTCCGTATCCATGTCAGGAATATTCTCGACAGGATATAGGGATCCTTCTTCTTGGATAAACGGGATAATATCTCCCGAATCCAATTCGCCATTATAGCAAATAGTGAAGAACCACAACACGAGCAGTTGAACTGGAGTCCAACCATAAGTATCGTAAGTTGGCCGAAGACTCGTGGAAGGAAGAGGTGCTCGGACAGCCAGAACACGCTTCTGAAGCATGATGTTCAGATCATGCCCCTTGATTTTCAATACACTGCCCGTTTCGGTGTCTTCGACTTCTTCTACCGAATCTACAATCATGACATCTTTTGATTCGTAGATAAATAGTTTGGTATCCGCGACGAAACGATATCTATTAGCTGGGGTTGCTAGGGTAACTAATTCAAAATCACCCATAGAATCCCAACGTTCAGCCCAAATGAACGAAATGTACTGATCGATGACATCGATTGGTCTTAACAGAACATCAAGGATATAAATGTCCATTAGAGACCACCATATCTAACCCTATACTCCAAAACATAAGGGATGGGATCCCCCGGAGAATAGACTCGGAAATTGTTGATGCCTCTGTCCAGTTCAATCCATTTTGACTGAGCGGATCGTCCGTACAGATATGGACTCTGTACACCAGCCCTCGTCAAGGTGATACCTTTTGCGCCTCGACGAGAGCTGATGACCAGAGTATCTCCGTCTTCCAAAGATCCAGCGAAATCCAACTGCAGCGTATTTCCGGCTTCGTCCGAGTTATAAATGGACAAATCGGTTACTACACGATTGATATTCAGTGTAACTACTGAACCCGTCGATATGCTGCCAGGATAAATTAATTCCAGAGATTCCGTGTCCTCTACAGTTCCCGCCTCCACGGTAACGATTCGAGGATCCTCGAAGTCGGGATCGTAACACATGATAGACACGGAAACAGTCGGATCTTTGACGAATAAACCCGTCTCAAACGACTCCACGTATCCGAGAATATCCACATACAATCCCGTAGATGTATGGAAACGAAGTTTGACTGGATTCTTGGTCATGAAGAAAGGATATAAACCTCGACGAAGCTCGCCGTAGTCTTCCCCTTCTACCGGATCCAACTCGATTTCCATGACAATGTTTCTCGCTGCGCGCTTTGCGTTCTGAAAAACTTCGCCGTCGTTTCCCGCGTAACTAGAAGACGAGAGGGTGGCCTGCACAGGTCCAAGGCCATCAATCTTGCTGATTTGATAGGGCTGAGTGTCATCTTCGTACATACCCATTGTCAAAGTATTTCCACGAAGATTTGTGACCTCGATACTGGTAATCATTGGCTACCCTCCTTTGTTTTTGAGATGAGGTTGTTGGTCTGTCGGTAAATCTCAGCACTCGACAAAGCCTTGGGCGAGTTATTTGTTTGATTGTACGTGTACGAGGTACCGCTGACGTTCGTACCGTCTGTGGAATCTGTGGAATCCCGATTATCTTCGAACCCGTTATTGGCATTCTGCGCACTCGCGACGGCTCGTGACAGATCAAAGGATGGAGCGGCAAGAATATCTGCTAGAGATGCAGCTTCTTCCTTCACTTGAGACAGATCAAGGATCGGAGCAATCACAGGATCAAAATCAATGAGATCTTTACCTAGGGCGTCGCTCAACCCCGACAAACTATTGCTCATGGAATCGAAAATGTTCTCAGACATGTTTTGAGCTGAATTTTCGGCTATATGACCATAATCGTCCAAACCCTTAGCCATACCCGTCACGAGCTGCTTTCCCATCCAAATCATCAACTTTGATGGGGATGCAACACCAAAGAATTCGGCAGAAGCATTGAACATATCTTCAGACAAACTAACAATCGCATCGATTGCTTTCTTGGCCAAAGCCTTAATACCGTTGATAATGCCTTCGATCAGAGCACTCGCGATGTCCCAACCAGCGTCGATCAGTTTATCGCCGTTATTGCGAATTCCGTCCGCGATACCATGCACGATATCAAAGAATAGGTCGATTCCTGCTTGAATGACATCGGACGCGTTTCTACCAACGCCATCAAGAAATGCGACAGCTACAGCTACACCTTGATCGACCACTTCGCCGATGTGATCCGCCACACCTTTGAGAATACCGACGATCATCTTCATTCCGGCGTCAACCATCTTGGGAACGGCTTCTGCCAATTTGTCCAGCAACTGTGTCAGCATGGTAACAAGTGCTTGCACAATTTTCGGTGTAGCTTCGATGATCGCATCAAGCAGAGCGATCAGAACAGTCGTCAAAGCGGCGGTTATTGCGGGTCCTGAAACCGCGATCACTTGGGCGAACGCGACAAGCCCCAACGCAATCTGTTCCATCACGTATGGAATCAAACCAACTAGACCTGCTACGATTCCCACAATAGCGGCTACTGCGCCAGTTCCCGCGGCGGCAAGAACCGTCAGGCCGGTGGCGAATGCTAGTACTCCCAGACCAGCGGCGAGAACCGCCAAGCCAAGAAGTGCGATACCTGCTGCCAAGCCAAATATCACAGGAACCAAAGGACCCAATACGAGGCCAGCCACTCCAAAAATGGCGAACACACCAGCTAGACCCGCAAGGCCCTTGATGATCTCGCCCCAGGACATATCGCCTAGGGTTGTTAAGACCGGAAGAAGTAGTCGCAAAGCGGCAGCAACTACTATGACAGCAGCAGCTCCGGAAAGGGCGCCCTGCATGACACGAACAGCGGCTGCGATCAACAACAGGGATGCAGCTAGAACTGTCAGACCCTTAGCGATTTGTTCCCATGTCATACCGCCGATTTTCCCCAGAGCATCTTGCAATATCTCTAGGGAAGCAGCAACTACCAATACCGCAGCTGCTTTCATCAATGAACCCTTGGACATGAGTTTCAGAGCCGCAGCAATGGAAATGAGAGCTCCGGCCATCACCGTCAGCCCGCGGGAAATCTCATCCCAATTCATGCCAGACATAGCTTTCACGCCGTCTGCAATCATCTGCAGCGACGCAGCAACCAACAATATTCCAGCAGCCTTGAAAACTGTAGATTCAGGCAACAAATTCAGAGCCGCAACGATCAGACCCAATCCAGCAGCCACACCGGCCATACCTCTAGCCAGTTGCTCCCAGTTGAATTTGGTAAAATCGCTTACCGCGCTAGCCAGTACTTTCAAGCCAGTAGCAAGTAGCAGAATGCCCAGCCCTTGGCTCAACCCCGCCTTATCGGCGTCTGCCAATTTGGTGAAGAGAGCCAAAGACGCGAGAAGTGCGCCTACCCCGACCAATCCCTTAGCCAGGGAATTCCAATCCATCTTCCCGAGCTCTTCAACTGACTCAACCAGTAGACGAATAGCCACAGCAAGAACAGTTAATCCTGCTGCGGTTCGAATCATACCCGGGGAGACGGTATTCAATAGCTTGCTGGACGCCACAAGAGCGCCCATGACAAATGCAAGTCCTGTCAAACCTCGCTGAAGTTCATCAAGCTTGATGGAGCCCATCGCTTTGACTGAACTAGCAAGAATTCGAACAGCTATTGCCAGCAATATGAGTCCGGCGGACATTACGCCGACTTTGAGGGCAGATCCTCCGGAGCTAAGTTTGTTGAACGCCGCGAAAGCAATGCTCAATTGAGTGAACATCACTGCGATGGCCGCAGAACCTCGGGTTAGACCTGCGGCGTCAATATCGGCAAGCCCAATGAGAGACAAAGTCAATACACCGATGGCAAGGGCAATGGCTAGCAGAGCTGTAGCGTTCAGAGCATTCTGCATACCCTGTAGAGCGCCCGTCAGACCATCCAGCGCATCAACAATTCCTTCAAACAGACCGCCGCCCGAGCCTAGTGCATCGGTCACACCACCCAAGAATTTCTTGAGGCCTAAAACCAAAGCCCCAAACAAACCCGTATTGATTGCTCCCAGAATCGCGTCGAAATTCAGACCGCCTTGGAATACACCAGCGATGGCTGCGCCAACACCACTCGCCCATTGGATAAACTCGCGGGAGACTGCGCGAACTTTGTCCGCGATTGTGGTGAAAATACTAACGATCCGTGCCCAAATCGAACCTATAGCACGCCCAATCCTATCCAGGGGGCTAAGTGATTCGACCATACCACCGACAGCATCTTTAGCCGCGTTCGCACCCTTGTTGGCTCCGTCAAACAGGCTTCCGAGCAAACCGCCCAGCATTTTGATGAGATTGATCGGTACTGAAAGAATCTTACCGATGAACTCAAAGACCTTACCGAACGCGTTTCCATCCTTGATGGCCTGATGTAGCGCAACAAGGAAATCACCAATGTTGGCTGTGAACGTAAGGAATCCACCCGAGCCGGATGTGAGGCTCCCCACCAAATCAAAGATGAATTTAACGCCAGCTTTGATTAGTTCCCAACCAATACCCAAGATCGCAAAGAATCCTGCGAATGTCCTCCGGAGGTTATTCGCAGTCTCCTCTCCTATTTTGAGCCTCTCCATGAAGTCCCTGAAAGAGACCGTCATGTCATACAATTGCTTAGCCGTTGTGGCTGGGAAGATCTCTCGGAAGGCGTCCTTGATAGGACGAAGTATGTTGATCAGGGCTTGGAACGCATTACTGATACCATCGATCAGTGCTTGACGACCGCCAAGATCTTTCCAACCCTGCAAAAGGTTGTTTCGAGCCTCAGCCGATTGAGAGATCATACCCCCGAGGACGTTATTGACCCCGGTGAACAATTCCTTTGCTTCGTCAAAATCGCCGAAAACGATTTGCCACGTTTTGGACCAACCAGAACCGACTGCTTCCCGCAAAGTGTCTAGCAGTTGACTCATCGTCTTGACTTTAGTGGCTGCGTCGACCGCAGTCTGACCCATCTCAAGAATTCCGGCGATCTGAGCCTCGGTATAGCCCATCGACTTCAGTTGATCGGCTGTAAGATCGCCAGTGAACTTGCTAAGCGTCTCTGTCAAGACGCCAGTGGTTAACCAACCTTCCTGTAGGCTCATTCTGAACGAGCCATTCTTGCGAATCATGTCATCAACGGCGATACCCTGAACTCGGGCAGTCTCGACGAGGGCGTCTTGGAAAACCTTTCCGCCCATGCCTGCGTTGACAACAGAGTTCCAGTCTTCTAGCGTAACCTTTCCTGCAGCAAGAGCTTGCGACAATTGATACATAGCCGCAGAAGCCTGTTCGGCATTTGAGCCCGAGACGGCAGCTAGGTTGGCGATGCCCTTAATGGCGTTGGTTGAGACCTCAAGGCTAACACCGGCAGCCGTGAATGTGCCGATGTTCTTGGCCATCTCAGAGAAGTTATAGATGGTTTGATCGGAATAATGATTCAATTCCTCAAGAGCCGCATTGACCGTATTAAGGCCTTCGGCTCCTTTCAAACCTGTGTTGGCGAGAATAGTTTGAATTGAACTGAGATTGGTCTCATATTCTCGGAATCCATCAAGAACTGGCGCGATGGATAGCGACTTCGCAAGCTGCAAACCCGCATCAACAGCTTTGTTAACGATATTCGACAAAGCCGTAAAAGCAGCAACTTGTAGAGCACTGAATTTAGCGGCGAGTGCACCAACTTGATTCTGTGCACCGGATGTGTCGAAACGTGAGATCGCGCCATTAACTTCATTGATACCCTGCGTGGCCCCGGACAACTGCATAGCCTTGTTCAAGGCGGTCAGTTGAGCCATCGTTCCAGCGACGCCCTGGGCGAATGTCGCATTGTCAAACTTCATCCGAACAATGCGCTCTTCGACATTGCTCATGAGATCACCGCCTTCCACACAGCATCTGCGATTTCGTCAAATATAGGCCGCATTGCGGGGTTGATGTAATCGTATCCCTGAACCCAACCACCCGTGCCTGTACCATGCCCATATTGAAGCATGAGAGCCACGGGGAACCCATTTTCCAGATCCGTGTTCTTCCACCAAATGGTAATGAAAGATTTACCGTGCTCGATCTCGTAGGTCCATGAGTTCGCAGCCAAACCCGAATCTTTAGGGGTGGCTGCGACTAATGCATTAACGCCTTTTTTTGCTTGAGCAGCGCACACCTTTTCGATATCGAGTTTTTGTAGCTTCGACAACCACGCCATGGTTTTGTCGAAGCCTCCGTTTGACGAAAAGGAGATCATGGCCGCTCTCCATCGTCATCCGTTAGTAGACACGATTCTTAATTCGTTGGGCGTCGCGGCTGCGTTCACTGTATCGGTATCGTTGGTTCCGCCGAAAACACCATGGTTGACGCCAACCGACTCTCCTGCAGACAGAGTTCCTCGCCAATATAGATTAAAGAACTGTGTCGATGGCTCCATGCATAACACATCACCCGAAACGTTATCTGCCGTGAACTTGGAGATCCGCATGATGGTAGCTGCCCCCAAGGTCCCCGCATAATTGGCCATGATTTCGTATTCTGCGGTCTTATTGATGATGATGCGTCGTCCCGTCGTCAAACCAGAAACAGGAAGACTGAACCATTCATTGTCGGGGTTGTACGTGTTGGTGGTGTCGATAGAATCCCAAGGCGTGTTGGTATATCCACCGTTCGTGTATGTGCTGACAGTGGTCTTGACTGCGCGGATCCTGGGTTTGCTCTCTCCTTGTTGGAGAGGAATGCCGATCCATAGGTTCGTATCCAACTTCGCGACTCTGATAATACCGAAGTTGGGCAGTACATTTGACTTCCCGCTGAGCGAAACTCCTCCAGCGGGAGAAATCTTCACGCCGCCAACACCTGTGGCGCAAACATCAA
>Ga0075366_10001028_pt1 | contig 13682 bp, 11 predicted proteins | sample EndMethybrTD3031_FD_72351 | JGI IMG/M metagenome (GOLD analysis project Ga0075366, IMG submission 72351) | Populus endosphere microbial communities from Tennessee, USA - Endosphere MetaG P. TD hybrid TD303-1 | ecosystem: Host-associated > Plants > Roots > Endosphere | place: USA: Tennessee...
GGTTTTGGCATAGCTTTTCACAACGCGTTTTATCATCGGGAAGTAGGTTTGTAAGCGGGTAAGCCCCTCCTGCATATAGGTAGAATGGTTGTGGGTATTAGGGCTGTACCAGGTAGGTTGCTGAATAATTATCTTACAGCCCGGAAAGTCTTTCAGCAACTGGTTAATAATAGCCTGCAGGTTGGCCCGGTAGTTTTCTTTAGTTACAGGCGCGCCGTTTGGCCCGTTCACCGCGCTATCGTTGGTCCCTAAAATGATAGAGAAAACCAGTTGGGCATTTTTATTGGTAAACGCTTGTGCCGCTGCTTCAACTTTAGGAAAATCTTTATTGGTAGCGGGCAAAAAATCGACGGTGGTATGGCCGCTATACCCCTGGTTGGCAAAGTTAACTATCCCAACGCCCGCTTGCTGCATTAAATATTTTACGGCTTCGTTGGGCGGGGCTTCCGTTTTCCAGTCTTTTAAACCGGCGCCATGCGTAATGCTGTTACCTATAAATACAATGTTCAGGTCTTTTTTTACAGTATCAACTATCCGTGCCAGCACAGTTGTGGCAGAGATAAAACAAATAACTAAAATTAGTATAATGGGCCTTAAATGGTTTTTTAGTTTCATATTACAGGTAAATCAGTAAGTAAAACTATTGAAAATTAGCGAAACAAATCCGCTCTTTTGGCTTTCATGCCAATAACGTATTTTTGAGGCAGCATGTCCGATCGTCATAAATTATATTTCGCTTCCGATTTCCATTTGGGTACCCCCAGCTACGATTCAACCCGAGAGCGGGAACGCAGGTTGGTACAATGGCTGGACAGCATTAAAGCCGATGCTGCTGAGGTGTTTTTAATGGGCGATGTTTTTGATTTTTGGTTTGAATACAAAACTGTTATTCCCAAAGGGCATACCCGTTTTTTTGGTAAGCTGGCCGAACTGGCCGACCTGGGCATTAAACTCTATTTTTTTAAAGGCAACCACGATATGTGGATGTTCGATTATTTTGAAAAGGAATTTGGCGCTACCATCATCAGTAACGAGTTGGTGATAGAACGTGGCGGCAAGAAATTCTTTCTTCACCATGGCGATGGTTTAGGCCCCGGCGATAATTTTTACAAGTTTCTGAAAGGGTTCTTCCGTAGTAAGTTCTGTCAGTGGCTGTTTGCCAGATTACATCCAAATTTTGGTGTCGGAATAGCCAATTATTGGAGCACCCATAGCCGTCTCGCTAATCAAAAGAAAGAAATTTGCAAACCCGGCGAACAGGAATGGCTGGTGAAATTCTGTAACAATACTCTGCAAACTACCCATTACGATTATATGATCTTCGGACACCGCCATTTGCCACTTGACATACAGCTGAGCGAACACAGTCGCTATATTAACCTGGGCGAATGGGTGAACTATAACTACAGCTACGCGGTGTTTGATGGCGGGCAACTTACGCTTCACCATCACGAAGGGCAGCTATAAAACATGACATCGGGTAAACCATCGGTCAAGCCAAAATATTATTAAATTACGTACCTTTGTACACTTTTTGCGGCGCATGTTGTATATAACTAAACGCAAGCAAATTTTCTAAAAGTATTATGTTAGATAAATTAGAACTGATATATCAACGCTGGAAAGATGTTGAGGCCGAATTAAGCAGCCCGGACGCGATGGCTGATATGAAGCGCTTTGCCCAATTGAACCGGGAGTATAAAGACTTGGGCAAGATTGTGGAGGAATACCATATTTACCGCAACATCATGTCGAATATAGATAGTAGCAAAGAGATTTTAGCTACTGAGAAAGACCAGGAGTTTCGTGAAATGGCACAGGGCGAGCTGGATGAATTGTTGGTTCAGCGTGACGAAAAAGAAGAGCAAATTCGCCTGATGCTGATCCCTAAAGATCCTGAAGATAGCAAGAACGCTATTGTGGAAATACGTGGCGGAACCGGTGGTGACGAGGCGGCCCTTTTTGCCGGCGACCTTTACCGCATGTATATGCGCTATTGCGAAAAACGCGGTTGGAAAACCGAATTGGTTGATTACACCGAAGGTACCAGTGGTGGTTATAAAGAGATCGTATTCAATATCCTGGCCGAGGATGCCTATGGTACTATGAAATACGAATCGGGCGTACACCGTGTACAGCGCGTGCCCGATACAGAAACCCAGGGCCGTGTACATACATCGGCCGCTACGGTGGTGGTACTGCCCGAAGTTGACGAATTTGATATTGACCTGCAGGTAAGTGATATCCGTAAAGACTTGTTCTGCGCATCAGGCCCAGGCGGCCAATCGGTGAATACAACTTATTCAGCCGTTAGGTTAACCCACATCCCTACAGGTATAGTTGCCCAATGCCAGGACCAAAAATCGCAATTGAAAAACTACGATAAAGCTTTGCAGGTATTACGCTCGCGTGTATATGAGATGGAACTGCAAAAGCATTTGGAAGAAGTCTCTAAAAAGCGCAAAACGATGGTGTCAACCGGCGATAGGTCGGCCAAGGTGCGTACCTATAACTATCCACAGGGCCGTGTTACCGAGCACCGTATTGGTTTAACCATTTACAACCTGCCCAACGTAATGAACGGCGATTTGCAAGAAATTATGGAATCGTTACAGTTCGCAGAGAACGCAGAAAGACTAAAAGAAGGTACTGCTGCATAAGTATTGTTGCACAAAAACCACATGAAACATTGCCTTCCCAAACCGGGAGGGCATTTTTTTTGAAATTAATCCGCACATTTTCAGTTTTTTATAGGGGATATTGGTGTTTTTGAAAAAATCCCTTGTGTAATAAAAAATGGTGCGTATATTTGCAATCCCAAACGGGAGGAGTGGTAGTTCAGCTGGTTAGAATACATGCCTGTCACGCATGGGGTCGCGGGTTCGAGTCCCGTCCATTCCGCTAAAAGAGCCGCAAGGCACATCAAAAGCGCTTAGATTACTGGTCTAAGCGCTTTTTTTATACCCAAAAATCCGCATAATACCTCAGCATTTATGACTCATCCAGCGACCTATTCGGTGACTGGTTCAGAACACTTAATTTAGTCACCAAATCAATGATTAACTATTTGTAAATCAATTATTTGCAATCATAAAATAGGACCTTAAAACACCTCATTTTATATCAAATTTTTGGTTTAAATAACGCCTTGTTCAGGAGGCGATATCAAGCCATATCAGAACCCCGCAGAAATTAGGATCCGCAGGGTTCGGGACCCGGAAAATAGCCCGGTTTTTATGGTTTTGGTGACTAACTCGGTGACCTATTTTGAAAGTTAAAAATAGGTCACCGAATATGAGGGTAATTGATTGATTTTAAAGCACTTGTATAAGTTAAAATTAGTCACGAAAAGCGAGTTTTCATGACCAGATTATTTACCAGGTATTTAAAATTCATTCAAATGAAAAATGCACAAAAGTTTGCAGTCCTGATCTGGGCTGACAAAAGAAAAACAGATTCACAGGGAATGGTACCGCTTTATGCGCGCATCACGTACCTAACCAAACGAACAGAAATTTCCCTCGGCCGAAAGGTCGACCCTAAAAAGTGGGATGCGGAAAGCGGTTATTTAAAAGGCAACGGCCAGGACGCCCGCGATGTCAATGCCTGCATCAATGATACCATCTATGGTATCCGCCGGGCTTTTGAGGATCTTAAACGTGTTGAAGATTTTATCACCGCCGAAAAGATCAAACGCAAATTTACCGGCGAGGAAGAGAAGCACAGAATGTTGCTGGAGGTATTCGATGAACACAATGCTGACCTGGAGAAATTGCTGGATAAAGATTTTGTTCGGGCCACGCTGACCAAGTACAAGACAGTTCGCAAAAAAACCGCAGAATACATCGAGTTCCGATTTAAGAAACCTGATGTTTATTTGGAGTCTATCGATTATTCCTTTGTAACCGGTTTGGAAATGTATCTGAAAACCGAGGATAAGATCGAGCATAACACCGCTATGCGTTACATCAAAAATCTTAAAAAGATCATCAACCTGGCCGTGAATCATCAATGGATGAGCCACAATCCCTTTAACCTGTTTAAATGCACCTACAATAAAGTAAACCGTGTGGAACTGGAATGGGAAGAGATCAACCAGTTAGCTGCATATAATTTTAAAGTGAAACGATTAGCGGAAGTACGCGATACATTTTTATTTTGCTGTTATACAGGTTACGCCTTTGTTGATGTAGATAAACTAACCCCGCAGCATGTTGTTACCGGTGCTGATGGTGTGACCTGGATAAAAACTACCCGAACCAAGACAGCTATCGAAGCCAACGTTCCATTGATACCACAGGCCATTGAGATCATTGAACGCTATGCCGAGCATAATTCCCGGATCATAGGGAACAGGTTACTGCCGGTTAAAAGCAATCAAAAGATGAATGCTTATTTGAAAGAGATCGGCGACCTGGCTGGCATTGAAAAGGTCTTGACCACCCACATTGCGCGCCACACCTTCGCCACGACCGTTACTCTTGAAAATGATGTTCCCCTTGAAACGGTTAGTAAAATGCTTGGGCATACCAAATTGACCACAACCCAGATCTATGCTAAGATGAAGGATAAAAAAGTGAACAGGGATATGCAGGCATTAAAGGCACGACTGCGAGTTAACGTTGAGATTGCTGAAGATAAACTGGAGGAGGAACTGGTATGAAAACAGATTTGTTATTAGTAGGCGAGATCAAAGCCATTATAATAGATGCACGTGCATCAGCTACACGTGCCGTTGACACTCAGAGAACAATAATGTATTGGCATATCGGCAAACGCATATTTGAAGAAGAACAAAATGGAAGAGAACGTGCTGTGTATGGTGATCGTCTACTGGAAGTATTAGCTGAGCAATTACTGCCGGAATTTGGGGATGGATTTGCTTTAAGAAATTTAAATCGTTTCAGGCAGTTTTATCGAAAGTTTCCAATTGTGTCCGCACTGCGGACACAATTGAGTTGGACCCACTACAAATCATTATTAAGTATTAATAGTGATGAAAAAATTGAGTTTTACATTCAGGAAACGGTTAAAAACGGTTGGACTTCAAGACAGATGGACCGGCAAATAAGCAGTCAGTTATATGAAAGGCTTCTTTTGAGCATTGATAAAGAAAAAGTTTTATCAGTTGCGAGAAATGAATCAAAACCTGAAAAGCCACAGGACATTATTAAAGACCCAATGATCCTGGAATTTTTAGGTTTGAGGCCTGAAGCCGCTTATTATGAAAAGGACCTTGAAAACGCTTTGATTACCCACCTTCAGGAATTCATGCTGGAGCTTGGCAATGGCTTTTCCTTTGTAGCAAGGCAAAAGCGGATTCACTTGGATGGCGATGATTTTTTTGTTGACCTGGTGTTTTATAATCGGCTGCTACAATGCTTTGTGATCATCGAGCTTAAAACCCACAAAGTCACTCACCAGGATATTGGACAATTGCAGATGTATGTTCATTATTACGACAGGGTAGAAAAACTGAGCCATGAAACGCCAACTGTAGGGATTCTTTTATGCCTTGAAAAGAATGATACCGTCGTGAAGTTCACCTTACCGGAAAACAGCAACATTTTTGCGTCCAAGTACCAACTGTATTTGCCGACGGCGGAGCAATTAGCTAATGAAATTGAAAAGGAGATCAGCAAGCAAAAAGAGTTGGGCAACGACGAGCTTCCTGACGGTAGAGCTTAAAAACTTGAGGCCGCACATGGCGACCTCAAGTTTGAATGCATTTGAATTGTGCAAACACTGTCTGCACAATTCAAATGCATTTCTTATTTATCATCACTAATTAACTTAGTATATTTACAGATATGAATTCCCAGGAAAAAGCACTTGCCCGTCAATTATTTAAAATAAAAATTCATGAAGCCAATGGGGATAAGTTCGAGGACCTGTTCACATCCATTCAAAACTATAATGATGCAGGGTTTCAGCAAATCAAGCCTTGGGGACCTTTAGGCGACCGGAAGAATGACGGCTATAATTCAAGCACTGGTGTGTATTACCAGGTTTATGCTCCCGAAGAAATCAGAAACAATTATCCCGAGGTCGTTAAAAAACTCGAAACTGACTTTGCGGGTCTCAAAAAACAGTGGCCTGATATCAAGGAATTTTATTTCGTGGTCAATGATAAATACCTGGGTGTAAATCCCGATAGTGAAAAAGCGATCAAGGCATTGGTGAAAAATCAATCTCTGGTAAATGGCGGTTTTTTAACGCCGAAGGACCTTGAAAATACATTGTTCAATTTAACTGATGATCAGATCTTTTCTGTGACCGGCTTTATTCCCGACGTTAATAACATCATTAATCTTGATTATTCAGCGCTTGCTGAAGCGATCGGACATATTATGACGTTACCAATACAGGCCGTTCCGGCGAAAATAGAATTCCCGGACTGGAGTGAGAAAATACAGTTTAACAAACTTAGTGAAACCACTCAAATGTTTTTAAATACTGGCGCCCAGAAATTGGGGGCGCTGAATACGTATCTTGGTAATCAAAGTTTTTTAGCTGATGAGTTGCAGGAGAAATTAACCGGAGTTTACCTGGATTCAAAGAATAAGGATTGGACGGGCGTCGAAACGGATCATCCGGGAGACCTTGTTTTTTGGGATATGGTAAAAAATTGTGCCCCGAAAAATGAGGCGTACGTTGAATCAGCAATTATTACGATAATTGCAAAGTATTTCGAATCCTGCGATGTGTTCGAGAAAAACCCTGAAAAATAAATTAAAAGATGCTACTGCCAAGTAAACATGTAAACTTCTCGGAATCCTTATTAGGGTTTGGTAGTTATCTGCTACAAATACTCGATCGTCCATTAAGTGTTGATGAGCTTTGGAGAAAATATCTCGCTGATCTCAATAACGGATTTTATTTTGCTAAACAGACCTTCGACAACCTGGTATTGACACTTATATTTTTATACAGTGTGCAAGCTATTAAAGAAGATAAAGGCCTTATAATTAAATGCAGCTAATTGAATTAAATTCAAATCATTCAAGTTTTAAGCCGGTCGTATTTAACAATACTTCCGGCTTGAACTTTATTGTTGCAAAGCAGGCATCACCCGGAATCAAAGATAAAAGCAGAACCTACAATGGCGTTGGTAAGTCATTATTAGTCGCTATTATCCATTTTTGTCTCGGTTCAAGCAAAAAAAACTCATTCAAAAAACACCTGCCCGGTTGGGAATTTAATTTGAAGTTCCAGGTCAGCGGAGTTATATACAACGTGTCCAGATCGACCGACGGAGCCCAGGTGATCAAACTTGACGGCGAAGAGATCAAGCAAAGTGACTTTAATAAAAAATTCGAAAACCTGCTTTTTGATATTCCGGACGATCTGAAACATTTGTCTTTCCGGTCTTTGCTCCCGTTTTTCATTCGACCTCAAAGAGGGTCCTATGTGAATTTTAACGACCCTAATGAATTAGGCCAACCGTATCAGGTTTTGTTATACAATTCATTTTTATTAGGCCTGAATGTACACCTTGTCCAGGAGAAATATAAACTCAGAACGGAACGCGAACGTATTAAGGGCCTGATCAAAGAATTAAGCAACGATCAGCTTCTGAAGGATTTTTTTGCCGGCAATCGGGATGTCAGCCTGGCGACCCAGGACTTGGCCGATAAAATAAAAAAGCTTGAAATCGATCTTTCCAAATTTAATGTTGCAGAAGACTTTTACGATATTAAAAAGGAAGCTGACCGTTTACGAATAGAACTTAATAACGCGCAAAACCAGATCGTTCTTTTACAGGGCCAGGTACATAATATTGAAGAAAGCCTCAAGACAACACCTGATATCAAAAGGGATAGCATCGAGCGTATCTATAGAGAAGCGGCAGTAATATTATCAGAGGTAGCGTTAAAAAAACTGGATGAGTTAGAAAAGTTCTACATACACCTGACCACCAACAGGCAGAAAAGGCTTCTTGATCAAAAAAATGAACTTATTCGACAGATTGATGTCGTTACGGATAAATTTACGAGGGAAAAAGTCGCTTTTGACAATACGCTGAAATATCTTGACACGCATCAGGCGCTTGATGTATTCGTCCGTTTGACCAACCGGCTTGCGGATTTAAAAAGCGAAAAGGAAAACCTCGAACGTTATGACCAGCTTCTTAAACAATACCAAGATCAAAAGATTAAACTCGATCAAAAATTTGTTGAGGAAACATTAAAGACTTCTACATATCTCACCGAGGCGGATGGAGTGATCAAAGATCTGCGAGACTTTTTCCGGGATTTAGCAAAACGCTTCTATCCTGAATCTGCTGCAGGCATAACTGTCTATAATAACGATGGCGATAATCAACTTCGCTATAATTTCGATGCCAAAATTGAAGCTGATGCATCTGATGGCATCAACAGTGTAAAATTATTCTGCTATGATCTAACCATCTTACTCAGCGGTTATGGCCATCACATGAACTTGCTATTTCATGACAGCAGGTTATTAGATGGTATCGATCCAAGGCAGGTGGCAGAACTGTTTAAAGTTCTGAAAGATTTAATTTTGCCTACCCGAAAGCAATATATTTTAACAATTAATCAAAATCAACTGGAAGAGGTAAAGCCTTACCTGACAGCGGATGAGTACCGTACAATTATCGAAGATAATATTTGCCATGTCCTGCAGGACGATTCCCCGGAACATAAATTATTGGGAATTCAGGTGGATATGGAATACGATAAATGATAATTAATTGAGCAACATACCATTCTCCGATTGGCATGGATTAGAAATAATATCCTCTATACGCTTTATGTTATAGTTTTCTTATATTTTTAGAAAATAAAATCCTATCCGACTCGGATAATGTCGGAGGCAATTTTCTCTAAAATCAGGCAAGTTTGTATCAGTTAACCTCAAATGATATGAATTATGGCAGCAGAAATCATAACAAAAGAAGATTTGCAGGAATTTGGCCTGCAATTACTGAATCAGATCAAAGGGCTTTTGGGCCATGCGATCGAAGAGCCTAAAAAGTGGCTAAAAAGCTACCAGGTGAAGAACATGCTTAAAATTTCCGATAATACCTTACAGACCTTGCGGGACAATGGCACTATCCCCTTTACCAAGATCGGTGGGATACTTTATTATAGTATCGATGATATTAACCGGGTGCTTTCCGGCGAAGTAAAGAGCAAACGGATACGCATCGGCAAAGAAGCCAAGGTCGCTTAGTGAGGGTCATGTCAGGTCATGAAAGGTGATCATTTCAAAGTTTATATGTCGGCCTATAGACCTGATCCGTTTTTGCAGATCAATTCGTTCCTGGTTACCGTAATAACTCACTTTCCATTTTGCCTGGGGTGAAAGCTTGTGGATCAGCCTTAAATATGGCCAGTCAACTTTTCCGAGCGAATGACCAAGAATAGTCACTTCGTCCAGGTCCTTAAGGTCAGCAAACCAAAGCCGGTGTTGTTTTAACACGGCTTTGGTATCTTTTTGAAAGGCATAAAACGGAGCTCTTGAAGCATTTTGAGAATCTGTATACATAGTTCGTGTGGGTTCCCCATCTTCATCAAAAGTTGGGGTATCGGCATGGTCAGAAACCTCGGAATGCCCAAAGATCAGTTCACCATCATAGGCATTGGCATTATTGTGAATATACAAGATCCTTTCTTTGGGTATGCTGTACAATTCTTCCAGGGTGTCGGTATAGTTAAAATTGATAAATAAAGCACCCGTATTTATATTTACCGGAATATAGGATGAACGGTCTATTTCCTCAAAATCAAAGGTTCCCACCCAGTCCGTAAACTGTTCGCGAATATCCGTTACCAAATTATCGGCTTCCTCAGTTACTTCATCCTCCAGTCCATACAATTCACTTAACTTAAAGGATTCGGATGTTACATCGATATGGTTATAAGTATCCATGAAACCCTCATGGTCAAATTTGCAAAGGTCCTGTTCAAAGTTTCGCCACAAATAATTTTGATCAACTTCAAAATCGAAGTAAGCATCAAGGCGGTTTAAAAGTTCTGGTGCGAATTCAGAAACATACTGATGAAAGTCAGCATACCTGGAAGGTAAACCATGGTATAGGTCGAAGCCATTGCCAATGATGTAAAGGCTTTTCATTTGCTAATTTGCTAAATTATCTCAGTTATTGATACACCAAGCTTTGCAAAGCCTGGAATTAATTTTGTAAACGCTTTTTTTGCTGGGCCGTGGCGTAAGAAATAATGATCGATGGTATAGCCACGGAAGCCCGCATGGGTCAGCACCAGCTTGTAGATGAGCGATAACTGACGGTGCATGATCCGCATCATTTCTTCTCCCTCAATATTCCTGATATCACCGTGCATAAAGGTATTCCGGAGAGCCAAAAGCTCGGCTTCTTGATCTGTTATAGGAGCAATTGCTTCAAATACGTTCCTGAATTTTTGCAGGTGTGGCCGGTTGCTGTAGTCTTTGGGCAATTGGTCCTTTACCTGTTCATAATAAGTTTTCCGGAGTACTTCCATAACGATAAAAAAGCAGTTATTCCTGATCAGTAGCGACTGGCTGCTTTCGTTGGCATCATTTAATAACACCAATGCATATTTGATATGGTGATCATCCAGGACCTGCCGTGCCAGCTCTGTGATGGTTGGTATATCTAAAGGGATCAGCGTTTTATTTTTATAAAGCTTTTCAGCCAACGGACGGCCTATCATTTCTTCATACCCAAAAGGAATCCATACTATAGCCTGATAAACTGAAGAACCTCCTTTTCGTAGTGACCGGTAGTGAAATGAGTTTCCCGGATGACTTTTAGCTGTCTTTACCCGGAAACTAAATACTTCATTTTGCAGGAACTCACCGCTGACAAATCCTAAAGCTACCAGCAAGGCATAGGATAATTCATTGAAGACCTCATAAGCTACAGGAACTAAAGCGGCTACGATAATATAATGGTCCTCCTGTACCAGACGTAAATTAACACCCTTAAGACAGATATCTAATGCGCCGATATTCCCAAAGAGCTGGTAGAGTAACTGATTGCTGCGGGATAAGTAATAGCTTCGAAAGCAACCCGGGCGACTGGTCCAGTTCGCGCTCCTGAATTCCTCCACAATCCCTTCAGTATATCTTGATGCCCAGCCCTCACGAACATCAACCGTATTGCGCTGCGCGGTCGTCCGTCCGGCAACTTTTATCGAAAAGTCACCTGCCTCAAAAGTAAAACCAGGTTCCTCAGATAAACTGTCGTTTATGGTGCCCAATCTAAATATACGGCGTCCGTCAACCCTTTCAATCTCGGCACCGATATGTTTTCCTTTAAATTTCGCCTGGCCATCCAGCGTGCTGTTAAATAGTTCCAGTTGCGCGATCTCCTGATCCACCCGCATCCACCATTCCTTATCTTTCTTCTTTCCCATAGCTGTTTAACGCAACCTGAAATAATACCCGTAAACCACAGGTGTAAATTCGTTATTCAAAAAAACATGGTGAGGACGGTGTCTCCGCAATAACTTACCAACCTCCTTACCCGGATGATGTGCACGTCCGGCACCATGGTTAACAACATATGCAGGAAAAGTATGCAGCTTGCTGGCAGGAACACCGAAGGGCCAGTTCCTGTCCGACCCATGGTGCATCACCTGAAAGCAACCGGTATCTGGCAGGTAATATTGATAGTAGTCCTGAAAAAGCTCTAATTTTTCATTTGTTTCCAGGTCAAGATCACCCGTCATCAGGGAACCCAACTCTTTTCTCGTAAACCCCCGTCCAGGAAAGCGCACATCATGAGTTTGCGTCGCGTTGTAGCCTTCCGGGCTTAAAGTAGTCTGGTGATAAACAGCCAATGATGTGCCATTCAGTTTAGCTGCCCCACCGAACACCGAACCATATATCCTGGTGATCTCTTTAAGATGTACTTTATTAAACAGGTCCTTAAATTCTGAAACCCCGGCTTTCGGATCATGTAACTTACTGTGATAATAAGCGTCGATCTGCTTTTTCAACAGTTCTATTTTCAAACGAGCATCGGTGTCACTGCCGCCTTGCATGGTCCGGCAATAAAAGATGAACTTATACAATGGCGTACGCATTTGGTAAGGAATGGATTTCACACTGACCTTATTCAGGTCCGCTTTTGGCTCATGGCGGTTCAATTCCTGAAATAATAGCTGATTGTCCTGCTCATCCTGCCAATCATCCGCATATCCCCGGTTTTTAGGGAAGTCCGAAGTTGCCCTGAAATTAGCTTCACTATTCGGGCCTGGAGCAACAGGCCTGCCCGGTTCCAGAATTTGCGCTTCCGGCCCGCCACCTACGACAATGATCTCCCCGATATCAAATCCATCCCCTGAAAAATAGGTATAAGGATCTTCCAACATCCTGCGGTAATCATCATCCGTGTTCCCGGATTCCAGGTAAATAATGAGTCTTTCGATAGGTTCATAATAAGGGATCACCAGTCGGTCGCAACGGGTGTTTTGCAGTAAATGCGGAATGCCGCTGGTATGATCGGCATGAAAATGAGAGATCATACAAACGTCGATCTTACCGTTTTTCCGTCTTTTGATGGGTGAATTGTCGATGGCTTCCAGCAGGTAGTCCTGATCGGAATTCGTACCGCAATCGTAGACAAAAGTAAATGCGCGGTAAGCGCCGATGTAAATATTTCCAGTATAAAAACAACCCTGTCCAACCGGATGATATTGATAGATGGTTCTGTACATGTGATCTGGTTAATTTTATAAATAGGGTTGATAAACAAATATAGCTCAATTTCTTCAGCAGGTTTCTGAACTTATTATTTGAAATATTAGGGATAAAAAGCGCAGGGAATAATTTGCCGGAAAATAAATAAAAGTAATAGTTTTGGATATTCATGCCGGGAACCTCCGGCAATGTGATAAGGTTTAGGTAAAAAGCTCCTGCTTGCAGGGGCTTTTTTTATCTTAAATAATCTGAAGACAATGAGCAGTGGACATCAAATAGCTTTACCATGAGTATCCAAAACTATGAAGCCAATAAACGGGAACTTGTAGACCAGGCCGGTCTTCCCGATGTAGCGATCTTCGATTACGAGTTCAGCCCTTATGTGGACCTGTTCGATCAATTATTTGAGTTTTGCCGGGATAACTTGCTCATCCATGAGCAGCAATACCAGATCGCTCCGGCGCGTTTCTTTTATGAGAATGAGCGGAACGAGGTTAATGCCTGCGCAATGACGATTCCCGGGTATTCGTTGATCATGATAACTGCCGCCTTGCAGGTACATTTTTACGATCATTTTTACCGGAATAATGACTGTTTTGACCGGGATGAGGTTCTCGGGGAACGATACGGGGCAATTTTTAACGAAGGTGATCCGCCGGGCTATATCATGTACCAGATCAGTACGCAATTTACCTACTATCATGAGTTAGCGCACCTGATACAGCGAAGTGCATTATTGCCCACCCGTCTGAATGAAAAGTATCAGGCCAACGGCGCTCCCTATGAGGAATATCAACATATCCTGGAATTTGATGCTGATTGCCATGCCGCCAATTTAATGACCTTTCATATTTTGCAGTACATCGAAAGGCACCCTGGAATGGCCGGTGATCAGGGCGTTATTCAGCACCTCATCGCATTATACGCGGCAACGATCTTCATTTATTTTACTTTCCTGGATGGAGGTGGTCCGGTATATTACAAAGCGGGTGATCATCCCCACCCGGTTG
>Ga0075366_10001029_pt1 | contig 13679 bp, 14 predicted proteins | sample EndMethybrTD3031_FD_72351 | JGI IMG/M metagenome (GOLD analysis project Ga0075366, IMG submission 72351) | Populus endosphere microbial communities from Tennessee, USA - Endosphere MetaG P. TD hybrid TD303-1 | ecosystem: Host-associated > Plants > Roots > Endosphere | place: USA: Tennessee...
CCGGCCGATAAGGTCGTCATTGTCTATCGCGGCATCGACCGGGAAACCTATAGCTGTGTGCCGTATTGCGAGCGCCGCGTCACCATCGGCGATGCAACCGGCTACTTCACCGGCAACCTCACTCAGATCGGCTCGTATGGCGCGGCGGCGCAGTCCGGCGGCGCTCCGCTGCCGAGATAATCGGCCGAAAGCGCGGGACATGGTTACCGGCGGGTGAACGGCATCCTCCGCTCTTTAAATGTCGCGCACAACAATTCAACAACGCCTCGCTGATAGAAGTCTTAAGCGGCCGGCCTGCAAGGCCGCGCGCTTGGGATGATCGGTCATGGCGGGGACAATGCGTGACAGGCTTCTGGCACTGGTGAAACGGCCGCTGGCCTTTGTCGCCGCGCGCCGATTGATCCGCGAGCAGAGTGGCGCTGCCGCAGTCGAATTCGCGATGGTCGCGGCGCCGTTCCTGGCGATGGTCTTCGCCATCATGGAAACCGCGATTGTGTTCTATGCCGGCCAGGTGCTGGAGACGGCCGCCGCCGAAAGCTCCCGGTTGATCATGACCGGCCAGGCGCAGACCCAAGGGTACACCCAGGCCAAGTTCAAGGAAGCGGTTTGCACCAAGGTCTATGCGTTGTTCGATTGCAACGGCAAGTTCTATGTCGACGTCAAGAGCTACACGACATTCGCTGAGGTCAACGTCGGGAAACCGGTTGTCGACGGCAGCGGCAATGTTCAGGCCGGAGATTTCGACTTTAAGCCGGGCTGCCCGGGCAACATCGTCGTCGTGCGCCTGGTGTATCAATGGCCGGTGTATGTTTCGCTGCTCGGTCTCAATCTGTCGGACACCGGGGGAAGCACCCGCCTTCTGATGTCGACCGTCGCGTTCCGCAACGAGCCTTATGGAACATGCTAGTGAAAGATCGCGCCAACGATTTCATCCGCCGGCTGTCAGAGCCTTTCGCGCGACGGCTTGCGAGGCTTGCCACCGACGAACGTGGCGTCTCGGCAGTCGAATTCGCGCTGCTGCTGCCGCTGATGCTGACGATTTATCTGGGTGCGGTGGAGGTTTCGCAGGGCATCGGCGCCGACCGCAAGGTGACGCTCACCGCCCGCACGGTTGCCGACCTGGTCTCGCAAGCTTCGAGCCTCAGCGCCAACGATATGACGAACTCGCTGAACGCCGCGAGCGCCGTCATGGCGCCGTACCCGGCCGCCAACATGAAGGCCACGGTGACGAGCGTGAAAATCGACTCCAACGGCAACGCGACGGTCGAGTGGAGCGCGACCAAGAACGGCATTGTGAAAAGTGTGGGTTCGAGCGTCACGTTGCCGCCCGCGCTGAAGGTTGCCGGCACCTGGCTGATCTGGAGCGAGGTTGAGTACGCCTACAAACCGACCATCGGTTATGTGGTCACCGGCACGCTGACCTTGAAGCAACAGTTCTACATGCGTCCGCGGCAGTCCGACTCGGTGGTGTACCCGGCGACCTAGGGCATGATCCCGAAAAGTGTGAAGCGGTTTTCGGAAAAGATCATGCCCACCCAGGAGAAGAAGCGGCGGGTCTGATTCAACCGCAGTTGAATCAGACCCTAGTCTCTCGGCGACACCAGCTCGGCGGTCACTGCGGGATCGGCAGCGATGTCGTCGACTTGATCTTCTCCATCGCAAAGCGCGACGTCACGTTCTTCAGCGACACTGTCGCGATCAGCTTCTTGTAGAACGTGTCATAGCCGGCGATGTCGGGCACGACGACGCGCAGCATGTAGTCGACGTCGCCGGCCATCCGGTAGAATTCCATCACCTCGGGCATCGCGCCCACCGTGTCGGCGAAGCCGGCGAGCCAATCCTGTGAATGGTCGCCGGTCTCGATCGAGACGAACACCGTGATGCCGAGCCCGATCTTCTCGGCGGCGATCAGCGCCACGCGCTTGATGATGACGCCGTCGGCCTCGAGGCGCTGGATGCGCTTCCAGCATGGCGTCGAGGACAGGCCCACGCGGTTGCCGATCTCGGCCACCGACAGCGAGGCATCCTCCTGGATCACGGCGAGGATTTTCCGGTCGATGGCGTCCATGCTGTTCAATCCTGGCGGTTTAGAATGTATCCCGTGACATTCCGGGGGTTTTGGAATAAGATTTCTTTTAGATCAGCAGGGCTGTCATATAGAGTAAAATATTCTATTTCAAGAGGGAAAGAGTGTCGCGCCGGGACGCCAGGGATTCTGGTGCCGGCTGGGTTCCGAATCCTTGAAAGCATAAGGTTTTGGACCTTTGAGGAGCTTACGGTCATGTCCACGGTTGTCGCTTCGCTGTCACGCCGCGCACTCATTGCGGCGGTTGTGGCGTCCTCCTTTGCGTTTGCATCGATGCCCGCGCTCGGTGCCACCGCCGAGCCGCTGGTCACGCCGCAATGGCTCAGCGATCAGCGCTCCAACCCGGACGTGGTGGTGCTCGACATCCGCTCGGTCATCGATGGCGGTGGCGCCGAAGCCTATGCCAAGGCGCATATCCCGGGCGCCGTGCACAGCGACTACGACAAGGCCGGCTGGCGCGTCACCCGCAACGGCATGCCGCTGAACGTCCCAAGCCAGACCGCGCTGGAGAAGCTGATCGGCGAGACCGGCATCGACGAAGACAGCCATGTCGTCATCGTTCCGGCCGGCGTCGGCGCGACCGACTTCGGCGCGGCGGCCCGCATCTATTGGACCTTGAAGGCTGCGGGCCATCCGTCGATCTCGATCCTGGATGGCGGCTTTGCTGCCTGGCAGGCGGCCGGCCTGCCGGTCGAGGCCGGCAAGAACACGCCCGCGCCGAAAATCTATTCGGGCAAGTTCAACGACGCGCTGCTCGCCGAGCTCGAAGCCGTCGAGCGCAATCCCAACGCCACGCTGGTCGACGCGCGGCCGGCAAACCAATTCAGCGGTCGCGAGAAGGCGGGGCTCGCCAAGGCCTATGGTCACATTCCAGGCGCGGTCAACATCGACAGCGCGAGCTTCTACGATCCCGCGACCAACCGGCTGCGGCCGAAGGAGCAACTGGCCGCGATCGCCAGCAAGGTGCCGTCCGGTCCGGTGGTGACCTATTGCAACACCGGCCACTGGGCCGCGACCGACTGGTTCGTGCTGTCCGAGATCCTCGGCAGGCCCAACGTGCGGCTCTATGCCGGCTCGATGGTCGAATGGAGCGCCGACGCGCGCCGCCCGGTTGCCTCGTCGCGCACGCGATGGGACGATGTAAAAAAGGCGCTGGGCTTCGGACTTTAGAGATTTCACCCGTTCATTCCCGCGAAAGCGGGAATCCAGTTCTGCACAAGTGTGCCGTCAGCCCTTCTTGCGCCTGGGTCCCCGCTTTCGCGGGGACGAACGGAGCGCTACCACTACACGCATTCATCTGAGCTGGGACACCGATGACCATTGCCGCCACTGAAGCCGCCGCTCCCGCGCGGCTGCCACGTCTCGACTGGCCGTTCCTGATCGCCTCGGTGCTGGCGATGGCGGTGATGATCGCGCTGGTCGTGATCGACGGCCAGCCCGCCGCTGTGGCGCTGTTGCTGCTCGGCTTCGCGCTCGGCGCGGTGTTCCTCAAAGCCGAATTCAGCTTCACGGCGTCGTGGCGGCGGCTCATCACGCGCGGCCAGGCCGACGGTTTCCTTGGCGGGCTTTTGCTGATCGCCATCGCGGCCGCCGTGGTCGTGCCGGTGGCGAAGCTCGTGCCCGGCTTCGGCGGCGCCATTGCGCCGATCGGGCCGTCGCTCCTGATCGGCGCCTTCGTGTTCGGCATCGGCATGCAGCTTGGCAATGGCTGCGGCTCCGGCACGCTCTACACGGTCGGCGGCGGCTCCGGCCGCATGATCATCACGCTCGCCTGCTTCATCATCGGCAGCGTCATCGGCAGCCTGCATCTGCCGGCGTTGCTGCGGCTTGGTGGCGTCGATCCGATTCTTGCCGCGGATTATCTCGGCCCCTGGGGCGGCTTGGCCGCCACCTGGGCAAGCCTGGCGCTTGCCGCGTTCGCCGGCATCGCGCTGGCGCGCCGCCGCGGCGCGTCGTTCCTGCCGTCGCGCCGTATCGTCATCGGCGCCGTGCTGATCGGATTGCTCTCGATCGGCGTGTTCGCGGCGGGCCATCATCCGTGGAGCGTGACGTTCGGCTTCACGGTGTGGGGCGCCAAGCTTGCGGCGCTGGCGGGTTTCGATTTCTCCGGCGCGGAGTTCTGGCAATGGGCCGGGCCGAAACGCGCGCTCGGCGATTCGATCTTGAGCGACACATCGAGCCTGACCGACTTAGGGATGATCTTCGGCGCGATGGCAGCGGCCGCGGCGACAGCACCGTTTGCCCGCAACGCCTGGCCACCGCTCGGATCGCTCGCCGCGGCCGCGGTCGGCGGGCTCCTGATGGGCTGGGGCGCGCGCCTCGGCTTCGGCTGCAATATCGGCGCCTTTGTCGGCGGGCTCGCGTCCGGCTCGCTGCACGGCTGGGTCTGGTTCGCGGCTGCGCTGCCAGGCTGCTATCTCGGCATCAAGCTCCGGCCGCTGTTCGGCCTGTCGCGTGAGTAGCCCCATGCGCGTCGTCTACGCCATCGTGTTCCTGTCGGGATTTGCCGCGCTCTTGGCGGACCATCTGACGTCGCCGTCGGCCGGCCGGCCGGTCTCGCCGGAGGATTTCGCCGGCGCCTGCGCGCCCTGCGGCGCACCGTGCCCCTCGGTGCAGAAGAAGTAGCGTTCAGCCAGTCTGCTAGGTGCGCGCATCGCGAGGCTTTGACGCAGCCAAAAGGTGTGGCGATGGCAGGGCCACGTCGCGTGCGAGACCGAGCATCATCAGAACGCGGATGGTCAGCCAGGAAACATCGGGCTCGCGCCAGCTGTGGCCATGCTTTGCGGAACGAGGGTCGGCGTGATGGTTGTTATGCCATCCCTCGCCGCTGGTGAGCAGTCCGATCAAGATGTTGTTGCGGCTGTTGTCGGGCGTCTCATAATTTCGATAGCCCCACAAATGCGTGACGGAGTTGATGGACCACGACCCATGCCACACCAGCACGGTTCTGGCGGCAGCACCCCACACCACCAAACTTGAGCCGAATTGGATTGCATCAGAAGTTGCGCCACCCCCGATGATTGCTGCCGCAAAACCAAAGGCAAAATAAATCACCCATGTCAGCAGAGCGACTCTGAGCCATTTGTCCGAGACTTCCAGCCACCCATAGAACGGATCCGACGCCAATTCCGCGGCATAACGCTCAATCAATGGCCCGGCATCGCTATGGCGGCTCTTGATCACCAGCCACCCGATATGTCCCCAAAGAAAGCTTTTAAGCGGGCTGTGCGGGTCTGGCTCTTGGTCTGCGACGTGATGGTGACGGCGATGCCACGCGACCCAGACTGTTGGTGATTCCTCCGCGCAGCACGCGCCCAGAATTGCGAGCGTATGCTCAAACCATCTGGGGCAGGAAAACGCACGGTGTGTCAGCAGCCGGTGATAACCGAGATTGATGCCAAGCGTCCCAAAGACGTAGAGCCCCAGCACAAAAAGAATGACTCCGGTCCAACTGAAGAACCAGGGCACGAAAGCGAGAAGTGCGACGAGATGGACGAATAAAATTGGCATCGCATATCGAGATTTGATCCGCCAAACGCGGCGCTCTGCAGAGTCAGATGCGCAAACAGGATCATCGACGACAAGCTGATCTGGCATATCCACTCAAGCCTCTAAACGAAGCATGATACCGCTTCCAACGAGCACTTTGATAGTTGTTGAAGCTGCCTTCGCTCCTGCAGCGATAAAATGCTGGCTGATGTCGCTCATGCGTCATTGGCAGGCATGGCGCCCTTGAATTGGGATATCCGCTTTACTTCCGAAAGCGGACGTGGACCGGAGCGCGTCGGGTGCCCGCTAAGTGCCAATCGGCGACATCAGTGTGCCTATTCGATCACTCTGTCAGCGCGGATGAGAAGCGCTTCCGGAACGGATATTCCAATTTCCTTGGCGGTTTTCAGGTTGATCACCAGCTCGAATACCGTTGGTTGCTGGACAGGCACGTCCTGCGGGCGCTCCCCGCGAAACAATCTAGCTATGAGCACTCCCACATGTGGGAAAATCTGTTCGATGCGTGGACCGTAGCTGGCGAACCCGCCTTGCTCGGCGCTTTCGGGAAATTGATAGATCGCGGGCATGCGTAATGCTGCCGTCCGCTCGAATATGATCTGACGATTTGAGTGGAGAAATGCTGCTGCCAGCACATTGAGCGCTGTCGCACCCGCAGCGTGAGCCGCATCGATACCTGGGGCGATGTCCTGCGGACTCTTCGCGGGATGGGTTGAGACTTCGACGCCTCGCAGGCGTGCCGTGTCAACGATTGCTTTGACACGCTCTGCTGGCGTCGTGGAGGGGTCAAACAGCGCTCCGATCCGACGCGTCCCGGGAACAAGCTCCAGCAGGAGCTCCTGGCGTTTGCCGTCCAGTTCCGTCGAAAGAATGCTGAACCCGGTCGTATTGCCTTCAGGGCGCGCCAGTGACGCCACAAGGCCCCCGCCGACCATATCGTCAGCGACGCCGACAATCGGGATGTCTCGCGTAACCTGTTGGGCGGCTCGCACCGCCGGATCACCACCGCAAAAAAGAACGTCCACACCAGAGCCAACGATCTCGACAGCGCGCTCGCGATAGGCATTGCTACCGAAACCTCGGGGATCGACAACGAGGTTCCGACCTTCAAGAAAGCCTTGCCGCCGAAGACCATCGAACAGCGGAGCGAACTGCGCCGCAGTTCTGGGCAGCGGGTGCAGAACGCCGAGCCGGTGGAACCGCCGCACCTCCTGTGCGATTGCGGAAGGCGTGCATAACGCCGTTGCACCAAGCAGCCGGATGAATGTTCGACGCTGCATGTGTCCCCCCGAGGTGAGGCAATCGTATCAGCCCAATTGAATGCGGTGGAGGGCCGAAATACTGGTGATGTCCGCTTTGGGTCATTCGCGTCGATTTTGACCGGTCCAGGCCATGTCCGCTTTGCCCCACATAGGGCCCGAAGAACGGACATCGACGGATGTCCCGCCAATAGCTGGCATCGACGGAACAGGCTCGATCAGGTCTTGCGACCGTAGCCGGCCTCACGAGCGTGCACGATTGCTTGTGCGCGGCTGGATACGCCAAGTTTGCTCAAAAGCATGGACACGTGGTTGCGGACGGTCTTTTCGGTGATTCCAAGCCTCGCGCCGATCGTTGGATTGTTAAAGCCTTGGGCAACCAGGTCCAGCACCTCACGCTCACGCCCGGTAAGGTCAGTCAAAGCTTCCAAGTCATTGACCGGTTTGGCAGGCGAAGCCGAAAGAAATTCGTTGAATTCGTCGACGAACTTTTGCCACGCCGGCTCGCTCTCCAGCAGTACATGATTTTTGCTCTCCAGCGGCACAAAACGAGCATCCGGAATGAGGCTTGCAAGTTCGCGTCCCTGGGCGAAAGGCACTCTGCCGTCTTCTCGGACATGTGTAACGAGGGTTGGACAACGCACAAGTGGCGCGGTCTCACGAAGAGTCACTTCGAAGAACACACGCAAGATGCGGGCGGCATTTTCGGGCGATGTTGTAAGACGGATCAGTTCGTTGAATTCGTCAAACTGCTCCGCAGTAGCCCCGGGCAGCAATTGCGAAGTAAAAAGCTGACGGAAGGCCGGGTTTTCTTTTGCCCAGCCAAATTTGAACGCTTTAATCTCCGTGTGGCCATGTTCCAGGTCGCCCCGCGTCAATTTCGCTTCGGCGGGGACGCCGTGCAAGACCAGATGGCTGACACGTTCTGGATGGCGCACCGTGTAGTTCACGGCGATACTGCCTCCGCCCGCCATCCCGAACAGTGCGAACTGCTTCACACCGGCTGCATCGATGACTGCCTCAAGATCTTCGACATGCTTGTCCAACGTGAACTCTACCTGTTCGCGATCAGACAACCCGCAGCCGCGCGTATCGTAGCGGATGAGGGTGCGCTGCTCGGAAAACATCGAGAGCCAGGGTCGCCATACCGGATTTTGCCAATCCAGGTTGAGGTGACTTATCCAATTTGCAGAACGCACCAAAGGAGGGCCGGAGCCGTTGATTGCATAGGCGATGCGGGTGCCGTCTCGGCTTTTGCAAAAGCGGATTTGCTGTGTGTGCTGGCGCATTGCAATCGGAGATTGTTCCGACGCGATGCTATCCTATCCGCAGTCGCCGCGCGAGCGTGGTCAGCGGCATATCGCCGGCTCGGCTCCCCGTTGCCTTGTGCTGGGGTCATCGATGCAGTGACCGGCGTCACGGCCGACGTGCCCGAACCGCCCACATGATGGGGGAAGGGAATGCGGAATCCCTTTCCGCCAGCCGCTTCAAATCGCGGTCGATCTCTTCATTGGTGATCAGCCCAGTATCGAGAATCGCGCCGCGAAGCTGCTCGACATTGGCGCGGAACATCTCCGCGGCGGTCGATTGCCCGTGCCACATGAACGCCCGACCCTCGGCCGCAATCTCGGCAAGGCCGAGGTTGCGCATTTGGCCGGCGAGCACCCGTCCATAACGAAGTTCGACACCGCGGCTCGCCATCACCTGGTACATGACGTCAAAGGTTTTGAACGAGGTCTCGACCGGGTTGGCGAGCGGATCGGAGCGAACGGAAAGGCTGTCGAATTCCTCCGCGAGAATCCAGCCACCCGGTTTTAAAGCTGATACCAAGCGGCGCAAAACTCGTTCTCTCTCCGGGATGTGCATCAGCACGAGTCGTGTGTGCACCAGATCGAAGAACGCCTCAGGCAATGGATCGGAAACAATATCGTGCTGCTGCACTTTCAGGTTGGTCTTGTGCAGCCGTTCCAGATACCTCGTGTCGATATCCGTTGCCGTCACTCCGCCATGAGGGCCGACTTGATCGCAAAGCCAACTGGCAATGGTTCCACCGCCACCTCCCACCTCGAGGCAGCGCCAACCCGATCCCACGCGAAGTTCGGTGAGATGGCGCAGGGTGCCTGGGTCATACATTTCCGCGACGGTGGCGAACCGAACTTCCGCCTGCGGCCTTGCATTGTCGAAGACATAGCTGCTTTGGCTGGGCTTGGTATTCATCATGGCGCGATACCGGAATGTTGAGTTGCAGGCGCTGCTATTGCGGTCGCTGCACTTAGTCCGGCTTGATCCCAGCCGCTGCGATGACCTGGCGCCAGCGCTCGCTGTCTCGCTTGATGAATGCCGCAGTTTCGGCGGGTGAACTTCCCACCGGCGCGGTCAGCAAATCTTCGAGCTTTTTTGCGACGTCCGGCGCCTTGACCGCCTCGGCGATGGCTGCCGAAAGACGGCTTGCTATTGCTGGCGGAGTTTCGGGGGGCGCGACGACGGCGAACCACGTGTCGGAAACGAAGTCGGGCAGCGTGTCCGATACGGTGGGCAGATTTGGCAGCGCCGGAAAGCGCGCTTGGCTGGCCGCGGCCAATGCTTTCAACTTGCCGCTCTTGATGTGTTGAAATGCATCTCCAAGGTTGGCGAACATCATATCGACCTGCCCGCCAATAAGGTCGGTCAGTGCAGGTGGTACTCCCTTGTAAGGCACGTGGACGATTCGTATTCCTGCTCTTGCTTTCAGCATTTCGGCCGTCAGGTGCGGCGTGCCGCCGCTTCCGGTAGAGGCGTAGCTGAGCTTGTCAGGGTGCGCGTTTGCGAATGCGATCAACTCCTGAACGGTCGCCGCTGTCACGCTTGGATTTACAACAAGGACGTTGGGAACGGTTGCGATCGCGGCAACCGGCACGAATGCGGTCGGGTCAAAAGAGAGCTTCGGAAAAAGACTTTGGTTGATTGCAAGCGGCGGAGGCGGCGCGATCAGCAATGTGTATCCGTCAGGTGCGGCCCTCGCGACAGCCTCCGCTCCGATATTGCCTGATGCACCGGGACGATTTTCGACGATCACAGGTTGGCCGAATCGAATTGTCAGCTTTTCGGCGATCAGCCTGGCGAGCACATCGCCCAATGAGCCAGGCACGTACGGAAAGACGAGCTTGATGGAGCGGCTCGGATAGCTCTCTTGAGCGACTGACATCCCAGGCGCGAACAACAGGAGCGCGGTCAGAGCGATCAAGCAGGCGATTTTCACATTGGAGTGGCCCACGACTTCTCCTCGAGGTTCAAAGTCACCAATACTCGAATTGGATCCCCCTCATTATGCGTGCGGAAGCGGCGCGGTCATGATGCAGATGTCCCGGCACCTGCTCGGGATTATGCCGGGACAACATGCGTAAGGCAGCGAGGGCTGGGTCGCCTGACCGGGATGTCCCGGCCAGACGGTGAGCGCCCGGCGTCGGATTCGGACGGGCGCCGGGCCCGTCGTGCGGCCTGATCCTCGCGCATAGCCGTCCGAAGGACGGCGTCGCTTTGCTCGCCCGTATGGGTCGGGGCATCCAGTGGTGCGATGGAACTCGTAGGGAAGGACAGTCAGCGCGCTAGAGCGAAGCGCCGCCACAGATGGATATCTCCTGCCCGGTAATCGTCGCGGCGTCATCCGACAACAAGAACTGGACCAGGGCCGCAATTTCTTCCGGTTTGATGCGCCGGCCAATCGGCGGAGTTTCAGGCGGAACGACCGCCCGCTGCGGATCGGCCATCATGGCCGTCTCCGTTGCTGCCGGCGCGACGACATTGACTGTGATGCCTCGCCCGATGAGTTCCTTGGCCCATGCACGCGCGAGCGCCGTCAACGCAGCTTTTGCCGCGCCATACTGGCTCTTGGCGACCACACCTTTCGCGGCCCGGCTGCCGATGAGCACGATCCGCCCGCCGTCGCGTAGGCGCGGAGCCAAATAATCGGCGAGCCCAATTGCAGCGTCGACATGAATACTCCACAGCAAATCGCCGGCCGAATGATCGAGTTCTCCGAGTCGACCGCCGCGCATCACACCTGCTGCATGAACCAGAGCGTCGACGGTTTCGATCCCGCCCAACGCCTCGAGGCGTGCGGACTTGTCTCTCAAATCGACGGCAACCGACGAAAATGCGGGATTCGCAATCGTGGGCTGCGCGCGATCGAGACCGACCACGTGCCATCCGCAGGCCAGAAGCCGCGTTGCGATAGCGGCGCCGATACCCGAACTCGTACCTGTCACAACTGCAATGCGCATGTCAGCTCGGCTGGAAGTTGACGCTTTTAAGTAGATCTCCAGCACGGACAATCTCGCTGCGAATGAACGCCTTCGAATCTCCGATGCTTTCCGCAACGGGCTCAAGGAGCGTGGCGCGAAGCTTCGCCGCAATTGCTGGGTCGCGCATGGTGTCTTGCACCAGCCCGTTGACCTTTGCCGCTATCGCGGCCGGAAGTCCCTTCGGTGCCCATATGCCGTACCACGAATTGAATTCATAGCCGGGCAGACCAGCTTCGGCCATCGTTGGAACGTCAGGCGCGAGCACCGAGCGTTGCTTCGTCGCGATGCCCAATACACGAGCCTTCGTCCCGTCCTGCGCCGCCGGTAGCAGCGCGAAGCTCGGGTCGATCAGCAGTTGGACGGACCCTGCCATCAGATCCACAAGTGCGGGCGTCGTGCCGCGATAGGGGATTGTGTCGAAATGTACGCCGGTGCGGCGCATGAACTCGATCGTCGCCAAATGCCCGGCCGAGCCCAGTGATGAGAGCGCGAAGTTCCACTTTTTGGGGTCGGCCTTCGCCGAGGCGAGGACTTCAGCAAGCGTTTTTTCGGGACGGGTTGCGCTCACAATACAAACCAGCGGAGCAACCGCCGTGCGCGCAATAACTTCCAGATCTGTTTCCGGATTGAAGTCTGCCGACTTCAGAACCAGTGGCATTACCGCGGTGTTGAATGCGCTCGCGAGAAACGTGTATCCGTCGGGATCGGACTGGATGACCGCTTTGGTTCCCACGAGACCGGCGCCGCCGGTGCGGTTCTCGACTGTGGCAGTGGCGCCGAACTTGTCTTGTAACCGCTCGGCAAAAAGCCGCCCCAGCATGTCATTTGCGGCGCCAGGCGGCCAAGGCACGATCACCTTGATGGTCCGATCCTTCTGCGGCCACGCCGATTGCGCTGTGGCGGGGGACTTCAACACGGCAAAAGCCGCCGCACTTGCTGCCGCTTTGATTAGATCGCGTCTCCTCATCACGCTTCTCCCTTGGCTTCTTTGATTGTTGTCGCGGTTACCCGGCAGCGGCCCTTACTTTGCGAGTTGTCTCAAGTTAGCCGGGGCAACGCCGCCGCCGCCGGCTTGGATGGCACGAGAGAGTTTTGCAGCAGCCACCATCACCGGCTTTCGGTTTGCGGCGAAGGCCTTGAGCGGCATCGCGAAGGCAGGAGCTGCGACCGATAGCGCGGCAAGCGGTATGCCATCGGCATCCAGCACGGGCGCTGCAAGAACGCGCAGGCCCGTAACATTTTCCTGGTCGGATAGCGCAAAGCCGCTGTTTCGAACCTGATCCAGCCGGGTCAGCAGCGCATCAAGGCCTGTCAATGTTGTCGGTGTAAGCCTGCGTCGCGGCGCCGCCTCAAGCAATCTGATCTGTGTCTCACGCGGGAGATGCGCAAGCACGGCGTGGCCGATCGCTGTTGAATACGCGGGAACGCGGCTGCCGATCCGCACGTCGACGCCCAGGCGAACGAGACCCGCTTGAACGCGTTCGACATAAACGAGATCCGGGCCATCCGGCACAGCAATCGAAGCGGCCTCGATCGTATCGTTGACAAGTTCGCGCAGCAGCGGGCGGGCGAACTCGCGCAAATCGGTGCGCGCGATCGCGTTGAAGCCGAGATCGATGCATTTAAGGGTTAGCCGGAAGCGCTTCGCCTCAGGAATTTTCTCGACGTAGCCGAGCTGCACCAACGTATTTAGAAAACGAAACGCGGTGGCGTTATCGATGCTGGCGGCGCGTGCCACTTCCGCCAGCCCCATTTCAGTTCGTTCGGCGGTGAACGCCTCCAGCACGCGAAAGCCCTTCGCGAGCGAATGAACCGAATTCTTGTCGGGTGTAGCCGGCATGAAGCTTTGTCAGAGTTCGGATTGCGAACTTAAGTTCGCACCAATAATTTTGGTGGAGCATGATGTTTGAGTCAACCAGCCCAAGCGCGCGCAAAAACGAGCGCAGGTCGCAAACCGCAAATTTTTGATGGTGCATGATGACCGCGCATGTCCGCTTTGGGGCATTCGCGTCATTCTCGCGGCCTCGGCAGGTCTGGTTCGCCCCAGGAGCGGACATTCGGCGAATGCCCGTGGTTTACGAGAACACGCCCTGATGCAGGCCTGAATTCATTGAGGTTTCGGCGGCCGTCCCCAACGAACGAACACCTTCAACAATCCTTGCAAGTCGTAATTCGAATTAATCTTGTGCCGTTCTCAAAGCCCTGTACTGACGACATGCCTGCTCAGTGAGGGCGTCTTCTAGGGGCGTCTTGGTTGACGGAGCAGGCGTGGCGCCCGCGCTTCTGTGTACGCGCACAGAGGTCCGGGTCGCCCTGGGTTTCCGTCCGCCCTTACTACGAAGGGCCGCCTTCGCAAGAAGGCCGGTACGGTCCGGATGAAGGGCGGCGAAAGCCGCCCGGATCACGGGGGACGAAAGTCCTTCGGTTCGGACCTGACGAGACGGTCCCGGGGTGGAAGACGCCACAGTGGAGCGCCGGAAGGCGGCGTGCCTGCAATGGCACGCGCACCGCAAGGTGCAGACTAAGAAGTAGCGCCATTTCGGCGCT
>Ga0075366_10001031_pt1 | contig 13673 bp, 14 predicted proteins | sample EndMethybrTD3031_FD_72351 | JGI IMG/M metagenome (GOLD analysis project Ga0075366, IMG submission 72351) | Populus endosphere microbial communities from Tennessee, USA - Endosphere MetaG P. TD hybrid TD303-1 | ecosystem: Host-associated > Plants > Roots > Endosphere | place: USA: Tennessee...
GGCGCCGCACCGCGCGTGGGAGAACCATCCGCGCCACGACGGCCTGTACACCGACGACATCGCGCTGCCGGCGAGCTTCGACGACGACTACCGGAACCGTGCCGCCGCGGCGGCCGCGGCGAAGATGCGCATCGCCGACGACATGACCTACCTCGACCTCGGCCTCGTGCAGCCCGAGGGCGGCGCGGAGGTCGGCGAGCCGCTCGGCGGCTTCGAGCAGCAGCGCAAGTTGCCGCCGTTCGCACCGTCGCTGCGCCTGATCGACCGGCGCAGCGGCGAGGCGTTCACGTTCCGCAGCGAGGGCGACTACAACCACTTCAAGTTCCAGCGCTACATCAAGCGCTACCTGCGCACCGTCGCGGCGATCGACGAGGGCATGGGCCGGATGCTCGACTGGCTCGACACGCAGGGCCTCGCCGATGACACCGTCGTGATCTACACGTCGGACCAGGGCTTCTTCCTGGGCGAGCACGGCTGGTTCGACAAGCGCTTCATGTACGAGGAGTCGTTCCAGATGCCCTTCCTCGTGCGCTACCCGCGGCTTGCACGCGCGAAGTCACGCTGCGGCGACATCGTCTCGAACGTCGACTTCGCGCCGACCTTCCTCGAGCTCGCCGGCCTGCCGGTGCCGAGCTACATGCAGGGCCGCAGCATCGTGCCGCTGCTGCGCGGCGAGAGGCCGGTCGACTGGCCGAGCCACGCCTACCACCGCTACTGGATGCACCGCGACGAGATCCACAACGCCTACGCGCACTACGGCATCCGCGACCACCGCTACAAGCTGATCCACTGGTACAACCAGGACTTCGGGCTGCCCGGCACGCAGGCCGGCGGGCAGCCGCCGGAGTGGGAGCTGTTCGACTGCGAGCAGGATCCGCTCGAGCTGTTCAACCGATACGCCGATCCTTCCCACCGCGACATCGCCGCGCGCATGACTGCCGCGCTCGAGGCATTGATGCGGCGCATCGGCGATGACCCGGTGCACACCGCAGTGCCCTGGCGCCTATAGTGCTTGCGAAGGGCCTTGCCTTCCGAGGCCCCGGGAGCCACCGATGCTGGCCGCCGAGTGTGCATGGGCGATATTGCGGGCCGACCACGCCGAGCTGCGCCGGCACCTCGCCGCCATCGCCGACGCGGCCGGCGCCGGCACGTGGAAAGACGCGGCGCCGGCAGCGGCCCGGCTCGGGCAGCTGATCGAGTCGCTGCGGTCGTTCGACCATGCGTCGCACCGGCCCAAGGGCACTGCGTTGCTCAAGGCCCTGCGCGGGCGCTCGCCGGATGCCGATCGGCTGCTGGCCGAGATGACGCAGGAGCGCGAGCGCGACGACGCGCTGCTGGACCAGGCTGTCGCCAGGCTGGACGCCGCCGCCCATGGCGAGGCGCGCGCTGGCGTCGACTGCGCCGCGCTGCTCGCTCGGTATCGCGAGCGTGTGCTGCGTCATCTGGACGAAGAAGAGACGCTGCTGTGCGCGCAGACCGAGCGGCTGCTGACCGAAGACGAGTGGGCACACGTGGTCTCGTCGATCTCGACCCGGCTCTATCCCTAGGAACCGGCCCGGGAGTCCGCAATATGGGGGACGTGCGTCGCCCGCGGGTTGCCTATGGTCGGCGGGCATGGACTCTCGCGTCATCTCACACCGCTGCTCGATGCTGCCGGCGCCGATCGCGCCGCGCCGCGCCACAGCGTGGGCCTGCGGCTTCGTGTGCTCGTTGGGTGTCGCAACGGCCTGCGCCGACGACGGCGTGCACGCCTTCCGCGCGCACTACGAGGGCAAGAAAAAGATCGCGCTGATCCCGGCGACGGCGCGTGCGGTGATCGAGCTGCAGCGCTCGGCACGGTTCGTCCGCTACACAATGCACACGACGGTCAGCTGGGCGATGCTCGAACGCCGGTTCCGCGACTGCAGCGTGATGCGCATCGACGGCGAGCGGCTGCAGCCGCTGGAGTACCGGCATGTCGACGAATCGCAGCCGGGGCTCGACGTCCACACCCGTTTCGACTGGGAAACGAACAAGGCGACCACGGCGCTTGGCAGCTCGCCACCGGCCGCGGAGGTGCCCCTCGTCGCACCGACCTGGGATCCGATGTCGTTCCAGGTCGCGCTGATCGCCCTCGCGCAGCGGCGTGCGCCCGGCGACGGTGAGGTGCACCGCGTGATCGAACGAGGTGTGCTGAAGGAACACCGGGTGCGCTTCGGCGGCCTCGCGCCGCTCGCCGGGCAGGACACGCGGGCGTACGAGATCGTCAGCCAGAAGGAGCACGGGACGGTCGCTCTCTACCTGCTGCCCGAGCACGCCTGGCGGCCGGCGCGGGTCGCCGTCGACGAGGTCACGATCGACCTCGTCGGCAGCCCGACGGGTGACGCGCCGAGCGCGCTCCCGGACGGGGAGCTGCCGCGCTGCGAGCCGGGTGCACCGCGCGCCGGCGCGGGGCAGGAGCCGCGGTGAGCGCGGGGCGCCTGGCCCGCTGGGGCGGCAGCGTCGTGCCGTTCGCGACGGTCGCCGCGGTGCTGATCGTGCTGATGCTGCTGGCCCAGACCGTCGATCTCGACCGGGCGCTGGTGCCCAAGCCGTCGTTCAAGGAGCTCGCGATCAAAGGCTATCCCGCGGACACGCCGCTCGCCGATGGGGCGGCGATCGTCGATGCCGTGCTGTGGTGGCTGTGCCTGAGCCTCGTGCTCTGGGTGGTCGGCCTCGCGACGCTCGGCCTGTGCGGCTGGCAGCTGCACAGCGCGACGCGGCACGACGGCGTGCTCGCGCGCATCGCGCTGCGGGTGTTCCTGGCGGTCGCGGCGGGCGCGATCGCCGTGCTCGTCTACTTCGCGGGCATCCGCAACGTTCCGTTGTTCTCGCTCGGGCCGATGGTCGACAACCTCGCGATGGTGTCGAGCGGCTTCATGCGGCTGGGCACATTCAACGCCGCGCTCGCGTTCGTGGTCGGGCTGCTGCTGCTGCTCGCGATCGCATTGCTGCTGCTGCCCGGCGCCTATGCCGACGATCCGAGCCAGCAGATGCGCGCGATCACGCGCATCATGTACGGCGGTGCCGCCTTCCTGTTCGTCTGGATCTCCGCGGCGACCGGCATGTACCGGCTCGCCGCGCTGCTGCTCGTGCCCGCCGCGCGCGAGCCGATCCTCAAGCTCGCGCCGACGGTCAGCCTGATGGGCGGACTGTTCCTGACGCTGCTGTGGGCGGCCGCGTACCTGTCGGCCTGCGTCTGGCTGCAGCACTGCCACGACGCGAAGGGCATACCGCGCAAGCAGGCGAAGGCGGCTGCCGATGCGGCGAGTCCGAGCGCGCTGCTGCTCGCGCACTGGCCGAAGTTCGTCGCGATCCTGCTGCCGTTGCTGCCGGGCGCGGCCGGGTCGGTGCTGCAGGCCCTCGTGCACGCGCCATGACGTGCGTCAGCTCTCGCCAGGTTCGGCGAGCAGCGAAAACCGCACCGGCAGGATCTCGCGTGTCGAGAGCGTGTCGTCCGCGTCCTTCTCGAGCAGCAGCAGTTGCTGCGCGTCGGGCAGCCCGGCCGGAATGACCATCCTGCCGCCCGGCTTCAACTGGTAGATGAGCGCCGGCGGGATCAGGTCGGGTGCTGCCGTCGCGATGATCTTGTCGAACGGCGCGTGTTCGGGCCACCCGGCACGCCCATTGCCCACACGCACCTCGACCGACGTGTAGCCGAGGCGCCCCAGACGTTGCCGCGCGTCGAGAGCGAGTTCTTCGATGACTTCGATGGTGAAGACCCGTGCTGCCAGCTCGGCCAGGATCGCTGCCTGGTACCCGAGCCCGGTGCCGACCTCGAGCACGACGTCGGTCGGCTGCAGCTCGAGCAGGTCGGTCATCAGCGCGACGATGAACGGCTGCGAGATCGTCTTGCCGTACCCGCTGGGCAACGGCGTGTCGGCGTACGCGAGCGGCTGCAACTCGAGCCTCACGAACTCGTGGCGCGGCACCTTGGTCATGACTTCCAGCACGCGCCGGTCGAGCGAGGCCTTGCCCAGGCGCGCCGTCAGGAAGATGGTCTGCGCGGCGATCTCCGCGACCATCTGCCGGCGCAGCGTGCCGAAGTCCAGATCGCTCATGGTGGACGTATCGTACGCCCCGCACATCGGTGTCTGGCGCGGCGAGCCGTGCGGGCGCAAACTGCAGGCTCGCCCGAGCCGCCGATGAGCCCGAAGCCGCTTCGCCTGCATGTGCCCGAGCCGACCGGCCGCCCGGGTCACGCGACCGACTTTTCCTACCTGCACCTGTCGCGTGCCGGCGAGGTGCGCCGGCCGCCTGTCGATGTCTCGCCGATCGAGACCAGCGATCTCGCCGACACGCTCGTGCGTGTGCTCGACGACGACGGGCGTGCCGTCGGACCGTGGGTGCCGCCGCTCGACGCGCCGCAGCTCCAGCGCGGCCTGCGCGCGATGATGAAGACCCGCGCCTACGACGCGCGCATGCTGATCGCGCAGCGCCAGAAGAAGATCTCGTTCTACATCCAGTGCCTGGGCGAGGAGGCGATCGCGACCGCGCATGCGCTCGCGCTGCAGCCGGGTGACATGTGTTTCCCGACCTACCGCCAGCAGGGCCTGCTGCTCGCGCGCGACGACATCGACATGGTCGAGATGATGTGCCAGGCGATGTCCAACGACCGCGACCCGGTCAAGGGTCGCCAGCTTCCGGTGCTGCACACATACAAGCGCGCCGGGTTCTTCACCGTCTCGGGCAACCTCGCGACGCAGTTCATCCAGGCGGTCGGCTGGGGCATGGCATCGGCGATCAAGGGCGACACGAAGATCGCGTCGGCCTGGATCGGCGACGGCTCGACCGCCGAGTCCGACTTCCACACCGCGCTGACCTTTGCGCACGTCTACCGCGCGCCGGTGATCCTCAACGTCGTCAACAACCAGTGGGCGATCTCGACGTTCCAGGCGATCGCCGGCGGCGAGGCCACCACGTTCGCGCAGCGCGGCGTCGGCTGCGGCATCGCGTCGCTGCGTGTCGACGGCAACGACTACCTTGCGGTCTACGCCGCGTCGTCGTGGGCCGCCGAACGTGCGCGCCGCAACCTCGGGCCGACGCTGATCGAATGGATCACCTACCGGGCCGGCGCGCATTCGACCTCGGACGATCCGTCGCGTTATCGCCCCGCCGACGACTGGCAGCGTTTCCCGCTCGGCGACCCGGTCGTGCGGTTGAAGCAGCATCTGATCGCGCTCGGCGCCTGGTCCGAGCAGGCGCACGACGCGCTGCAGAGGGAACTCGACGCGCAGGTGAGCGCCGCGTTGAAAGAAGCCGAGCGCCACGGCACGCTGCAAGACGGGCACATGCCGCCGCTCGTGTCGATGTTCGAGGATGTCTACAAGGAGATGCCGGCGCATCTGCGCGAGCAACTCCGGCAGGCGGGGGGCTGACAGCGATGCCCTCGATGACGATGATCCAGGCACTGCGTTCGGCGATGGAGGTGATGCTGGAGCGCGACGACAACGTCGTGGTCTACGGCCAGGACGTCGGCTACTTCGGCGGCGTGTTCCGCTGCACCGAAGGCCTGCAGGACCGCTTCGGCCGCACGCGTGTGTTCGACGCGCCGATCTCCGAAGGTGGCATCGTCGGCTCGGCGATCGGCATGGCGGCCTACGGCCTGCGGCCAGTCGTCGAAGTGCAGTTCGCCGACTACTTCTACCCGGCCTACGACCAGATCGTCTCGGAGGCCGCGCGCCTGCGCTACCGCTCGGCCGGCGATTTCACTGCGCCGCTCACGATCCGCATGCCCTGCGGCGGCGGCATCTACGGCGGGCAGACACACAGCCAGAGCCCGGAGTCGCTGTTCACGCACGTGTGCGGGCTGCGCACCGTGATGCCGAGCAATCCGTACGACGCCAAGGGGCTGCTGATCGCGTCGATCGAGAATGACGACCCGGTCATCTTTCTCGAGCCCAAGCGGCTCTACAACGGGCCGTTCGACGGCCACCACGAACGTGCGCTCGTGCCGTGGTCCTCGCACCCGACGAGCGAGGTGCCGGCCGGCCACTACACGGTGCCGCTCGAATCGGCCGCGGTGTTCCGGCCCGGCGGCGATCTGACCGTGCTGACCTACGGCACGATGGTGTTCGTCAGCGACGCCGCGGCGCAAGAGAGCGGGATCGACGCCGAGATCGTCGACCTGCGCAGCCTTTGGCCGCTCGACCTGGCGACGATCGTCGCGTCGGTGAAGAAGACTGGCCGCTGCGTGATCGTCCACGAGGCCACACGTACCAGCGGCTTCGGCGCCGAGCTCGCGGCGCTGGTGCAGGAGCACTGCTTCTACCAGCTCGAGGCGCCGATCGAGCGCGTGACGGGCTGGGACACGCCGTACCCGCATGCCCAGGAGTGGGCCTATTTCCCGGGCCCGGAGCGTGTCGCAGCGGCATTCCGCCGCGTGATGGAGCCCTAGCGTGACGACCCGCGTGATCAAGATGCCCGACCTCGGAGAAGGCATCGCCGAGGTCGAGCTGGTCGCGTGGCACGTCGCGCCGGGTGATGCCGTCGCCGAGGACCAGCCGCTCGCCGACGTGATGACCGACAAGGCCACGGTGGAGATTCCGTCGCCGCTCGCGGGACGGGTGCTCGCACTCGGCGGCGAGGTCGGGCAGGTGATGGCGGTGGGATCCGAGCTGATCCGCATCGAGCCGCAGGACGGTGTTGCCGCTGCGACGCCCGCGGCGACGCCCGCTGCGGCGGCGGTCACGGCGAAGGTGCCCGCGCCGGTGCCGCCTGCCGCGACACCGGCCGCGGCCCCACTGCGCCGCAGCGACGACGTGACCGCGCGCGGCCGGCCGATCGCCTCGCCCGCGGTGCGCGCACGCGCCTGGGAACTCGGCGTCGATCTGAAGGACGTGCCGGCCAGCGGCACCGGCGGCCGCATCATGCGGGCCGATCTGGATGCGCACGTCGCGCGCGGTGGCGTGCGCCGTCCGGCCGCGGCGTCCGGCGTGCCTGCGCCATCACCGCCGTCCGACACGACCCAGGTGGTCAAGATCGTCGGCCTGCGCCGCAAGATCGCGCAGAAGATGCAGGAGGCCAAGCGCCGCATCCCGCACTTCACCTATGTCGAGGAAGTCGACGTGACCGAACTCGAGGCCACGCGCGAACGGCTCAATGCGAAGTGGGGCGCGCAGCGTGGCCACCTGACGCTGCTGCCGTTCCTGATCCGCGCGGTCGTGCTCTCGGTGCGCGAGTTCCCGCAGGTCAATGCGCGCTTCGACGACGAAGCCGGCGTGCTCACGCAGCACACCGCGGTGCATGTGGGCATCGCGACCCAGACCGATGCCGGCCTGATGGTGCCGGTGCTGCGCGATGCGCAGGCACACGGGCTGTGGGGCAGCGCCGCCGAGATCGCCCGCCTGGCCGAGGCGGCGCGCGGCGGCAAGGTGCTGCGCGACGAGCTCGCCGGCTCGACGATCACAATCACCAGCCTGGGACGGCTCGGCGGCATCGTCTCGACGCCGATCATCAATCACCCCGAGGTCGCGATCGTCGGCATCAATCGCATCGTGACCCGGCCGGTGATCCGCGACGGCGCCGTGCTCGCGCGCCAGCTGATGAACCTTTCGTCGTCGTTCGACCATCGTGTGATCGACGGCGCGCAGGCCGCGGCGTTCGTGCAGTCCCTGCGCGAGCTGCTCGAGCATCCGGCGGCGCTGTTCGTCGAGTAGCGGCGAGCGGCGATGATGGTCGCCTGGCAGCTTCTGGAACCGAGATGACACGACTCGAGACCTTGCGGCACATCGACGCCGGTGTGCTGAACGTCGCCTATTACGAGGCCGGCCCGGCCGACGGACCGCCAGTCCTGCTGATGCACGGCTTCCCATACGACATCCATGCCTACGCCGACGTCGCTCCGCGCCTCGTCGCACAAGGCTGTCGGGTGATCGTTCCATATTTGCGCGGCTTCGGACCAACAAGCTTTCTCGCGGACACCACGCCCCGGTCCGGGGAGCAGGCCGTGCTCGGCGCCGATCTGCTGGCGCTGATGGATGCGCTCGCGCTGCCGCGTGCGGTGCTCGCCGGCTACGACTGGGGCGGCCGCGCGGCGTGTGTCGTCGCGGCGCTGTGGCCCGAGCGCTGCGCCGGACTGCTTTCGTTCAACAGCTACAACATCCAAGACATCGCCAAGGCGATGCGGCCGAGTCTGCCCGAGAGCGAACACCGCCTCTGGTACCAGTACTACTTCCACAGCGAACGTGGCCGCGCCGGGCTGGCCCAGGATCGGCGTGCCTTCTGCCGGCTGCTCTGGCAGCTCTGGTCGCCGAGCTGGAAGTTCGACGACGCCACCTTCGAGCGCAGCGCCGTCGCGTTCGACAACCCCGACTTCGTCGAGGTCGTGATCCATTCGTACCGGCATCGTTTCGGACTGGTCGCGGGCGATGTGGCGGTGGCGGCGGTCGAGGCGCGCCTCGCGCAGCAGCCGCCGATCGGCGTTCCGACGATCAGCTTCGACGGCATCGATGACGGGGTGCGTCCTCCGGCCGAGGCGGCAGAGCACGCGAGCCGCTTCAGCGGGCCGCGCTCGCACCGCCTGGTGCCCGGTGTCGGCCACAACATGCCGCAGGAGGTGCCGCAGGTGTTCGCCGATGCCGTGATGGAACTGGTGCGCGGTGCTTGACGGCGATCACTTGCACAGGCCGAGGATGCGCTCGTTCTGGCTGCACACCCGCACCGGCCCGGCCGCGGCGGGACGGTCCGCGCCGCAGTTGCGCAGCGCGCGCTCGGTGAGCGGCGAGTACGACCAGCCCTGGCCGAGCTCGGGCAGGCGCAGGTCGACTTCGCGCCACTTCGGGTGGCCCTGGGCCTGCAGCCGCGCCAGGTTGTCGCACAGCGAGCGCGCGAAGGCGCCCAGGCGCGCCGTGGTGGGCGCGACCTTGTAGTCGTAGGTGACCAGGAAAGCCTTGACTGCGACCGCGGACACGTCTTCGGTCAGCAGGTTCGGGTAGCTCGATGCCCGCACGGTCGCAGGGAAGTAGGTCTTGAGCGCGGCTGTGCCGGCCGCGTTGCTGGCATCGAACTTGAGCAGTTTGATCAGCTGCCGCGCCTCGGGCTTCATGTCGACGAGCAGCCGCGCGGGCTGTCCGGCCACGACGACGACGACGTCGACCGTCTTGTCGTCGATCAGCTTGACCAGCGCGGCCTCGTTGGACAGGTAGCTCGTGTTGTCTTCCGGGATCGTGTTGCCGAACATCTGCCGGTAGATCGTCGTCGCCGACATCGCGGTGCCGCTGCGCAGCGGGCCGACATTGATCTTCGCGTTCCTGATCTCGTGCACGAAGTTGAGCGGCGAATCGGAGCGTGCGATGAAGTAGATCTCCTCGTTGTACAGGGGCATGATCACGCGCAGCGGCTGGATCAGCTTCTCCGCATCGGCGTTGCCGCCCGCGGCGAGGTCGAGGAACGCCTGGTACACGTCGGACTGCACCATCGCGATCTTCACGCCGAGCTCGTAGCGCAGGCGCTCGACGTTCTCGGCCGACCCGGCCGAGGGCAGCACCTCCAGCTCGATGTCGGCCGGGGGCGCCACGAACTTCGCGATGTCGCGACCGATCTGGATGTAGGTACCACGCTCGGACGCCGTGACGATCTTGTACTGAACCTTGGGCGCGGCGACCGATGGAAGGGCGACGAGGAGCGACGTCGCCACGGCGAGCAGCGCGGCCACGGATCTGCAATGCATGGGTGATCTCCCGTCAACGCGGCGAACACAGGCCGAGCGCCGCGACATTGGGCGTGCAGGGCGCCTGCACCGGCTTGAGGGGCGGGGGCTCGGCGTCGGCCGGCGCACGCGGCGCGACGCGCCGCGGCGCGGGCTTGGTGGCTTGTGGCGTGGCGGCTTGCGGTGCGGCACGTGCCGGCGGTTCCGGCTCGGCCGCGGCGGTCGGGGTGGGCGCCGGCGGGGCCGCCTCGACGGCAGGAGCGGGCGGCGGAGCAGGCGTCGTCACGGGCGCGGCGACGACTGCCTCGGCGGGCTTCGAGACCCGCGTCGGGGGCGGTTCCTGCGCGCGCGGTGGTTCCGGATCGCTGCCGAGGAACCACGCGAGCGCCGCCGCCACGGCGATCGCCGTGGCGACGATGACCCAGCGCTTCGCGGCCGCCGCGCCGTCGGGTGCGGTTCTCGTCGCGACGTCCCGGAACGACTCCGCGGGCTCTGGCGACTCGGAGTCCCAGGTCGGCGCGTCGTTGGCGGCAGGTTCGGACGCCTCGTCGCGCAGAACCGGGAAGAAGCTGGGTCGCTCGGAAAGGTTGGGCGAGTCGTCGTCGATCTGCATCGACGGCTCCGGTGGCGCCGGCTCGTCGAACGGGTCGTTCTTCGGCAGCGCCTGCTCGCAGTGCCAGCAGGCGAGGGCATTCACGGGGTTCGACGCGTCGCAGGCCGGGCAGGACACGAGGTGCCCGCGTCGTGCATCGTCGGTTCGAAGTGCTCCCATCGCGACCCCTTTCCCACGGCTGATCGCGGGTGCCGCCGTGCGTGCACACGTGCGGCGGTGTCCCTCCCAGGGCAACGAATGGAGCGCCTTGCGCTCGAAGTTGTCAACCCCGCGGTTGCCTGGGGCCTTCCCGGAGCGTGAACAGGCCTCAGGGAACGCCCGACGTGTGTTCGGCCGCGGTGCCATCATTCGCCGATGCTCAAGTCGCTCAAGGATCTCTTCGACAGCCTGGTGCCGCCGGCACCCCACACCGAACCGCAGGCCGCGGAACATCTGCTGCAACTGGCCACCGCGGTGATGCTGGTGGAGGTCATGCGCGCCGATGCCAGTTTCCACCCCGGCGAGCGCGAAGCGGTGCGGGCGGCGCTGCGTGACAAGTTCGTGCTGGCGGACGACGAGGCGGTGCGCCTTGCAGAGCTGGCCGAAGCCACGGCGCAGCAGGCGACCGACCTGTTCAGCTTCACTTCGCGCATCAACGAGCGCTTCGAGATGCCGCAGAAGCTGCGAATGGTCGAACATATGTGGCGTATCGCCTACGCCGACGGGCACTTGAGCGAGCACGAGCGCCACGTGCTGTGGCGCATTGCGGATCTGCTGCATGTGCCACAAGGGGCGTACGTTCACGCCCGCATGCGGGCCCAACAGGCCGCCGGCGCAGCATCGGACGCAACTGCGCCGCGCGCACCCTGAACAGCGGCCGCGCGCGGTCGTGCCGCGCGATTTTTCATCTCTTCGCAACAGTGCATTGGCGAGTTCGCCATTTTTCTGGGCGCGCCTGACGCCTAGAGTTCCTTCACACCAAACGAAGGAACCATCATGAAGACGCTTCAATCGACTGCCGCCGTGCTGTTCACGATGTTCGCCGCCACCGCGGCGTTCGCGCAGGAAGGCACGCAGGACTTCGCCGACCAGACCTTGTCGACACGCAGCCGCGCCGAAGTGCGCGCCGAGCTGGCGCAAGCGCAGGCGGCGGGCCAGCTCGAGAACCGCGGCGAAAGCTACGGCGGGTTCGGCCGCAGCGCGTTCGCGTCGACCAAGTCGCGCGCCGACGTGCTCGCGGAGCTCGACGCCGCGCGCCGCGCCGGCACGCTCGACAACCGCAACGAGAGCTACGGCGGTCCGGACCGCACCGCGGTTGCGTCGACCAAGACACGCGCCGAGGTACGTGCCGAACTCGCGCAGGCGCAGGCCGCGCATGCTCACCTGAGCCGCGGCGAGCGCTCCGGCAGCTGAACCGCAGGCCGAGGTTCGACGCATGAAAGCCTGGTTCGAGGTGCTCGCCGGCCTGGCGCTGGTGGCGGTGTGGCTCGGGGTCAGCGTCGCTGCCGATCGTGCGACGAGCGCGGACGCCGCAGCGCAGGTCGAGCCGGCCGCGCAGGTGGCGCTCAGGTCGATCGGCGGGCCACGATGAACAGGCGCGGAAACGCGAGCAGCCGCCGGCCGTCGGCGCGCGCCGGGTAGGCCGCGTCGATTCGGCGCGTGTAGTCGGCAAGGAACAGCGCCTGCAGCTCGGGCGTGAGCGGATCGAGGAACGGCCGCAGGCCCGTCGAGCGCAGCCACTGCACGATCGCCGCGGCGTCGTCCATGCGGTGGTGGTAGGTCGTGCGCCAGACGTCGACGTCGGCGTGCGGCGCAAGTAGGTCGTAGTAGCGCTCGGCGCTCAGGATGCGGGCGCGCAAGGCGCTTGCATCGCCGAGCTGCGGCGCGAAGCGCGGACCCGCCGCGGTCTCGCGCATCAGCGTGTGGCTCGGCTCGTCGAGGTTGTCCGGCATCTGCACCGCGAGTGCGCCGCCGGGCGCGACCGCGGCCATCAGACGCGGCAGCAGGCGCTCGTGGTCCGGGATCCATTGCAGCGCCGCGTTCGCGTAGACCAGCTCCACCGGCGCGGCGGGCGACCACTCGGCGATGTCGCCGTGTTCGAAGACCAGCGCAGGCAGGCGTTCGCGCGCCGCGGCGAGCATCGCCTGCGAGCTGTCGAGGCCGACGATGTGAGCCGCCGGGTAGCGCGCGGCGAGCAGCTCGGTCGAGTTGCCCGGGCCGCAGCCGAGGTCGACGACCTGCACAGCCTGGGTGAGCGGAACGCGGGCGAGCAGCTCGGCGGCGGGGCGGGTGCGCTCGTCCTCGAAGCGGGTGTAGAGGGACGGATTCCAGTCGCTCATCGGCGTGTCCTCGTTTGTGTGGACAGACGGTTGCGGCGTGTCGCGCCAGCATCGGGTCCGAGGAGGAACGCATCATGCCATCGGACATCCGCCGCGCCGTCTCGTCGGCCATCGTGATCGCGCTGGTTTTCGTCGCTGTGCCGGGCCGTGCTCTGGCCGCCGATCCGGCCAGCGCCGGCCAGGCCGCACAGGCCATCTGCGCCGGCCAACTCAAGAGCGAGGTGCTGGTCGCGGACGCGATCGCCCGCGCGAAGGCGCAGGCCGAGCTGAACGCCTTCGTCACGCTCGACGAGCCGGGCGCGCTGGCTGCCGCGAAGAAGGTCGATGCCGCCAAGGGCAAGGCGTGCAAGCCGCTCGCCGGTGTGCCGATCGTCGTGAAGGACAACATCGAGGTCGCGGGCCTGCCGACCACTGCGGGCACGCCGGCGCTGAAGGGCTTCGTGCCGAAGGCCGATGCGCCGGTCGTCAAGCGGCTGCGCGATGCCGGCGCGATCGTGATCGGCAAGACCAACATGCATGAGCTCGCGTTCGGCATCTCGGGCTACAACCCGGCGTACCAGACCGGCGCGCAGGTGGGCGTGCGCAACGCCTACGACGCGACACGCAGCGCCGGCGGCTCGTCGTCGGGCACCGGCGCGGCGCTCGGCGCGCGGGTCGTGCTCGCGGGCCTGGGCACCGACACCGGCGGCTCGGTGCGCGTCCCCTGCGCGTTCAACGGCTGCGCCGCGCTGCGCCCGACGGTCGGCCGCTATCCGGGGCAGGGCATCGTGCCGATCTCGCACACGCGCGACACCGCCGGACCGATGGCGCTCGCGATGGCCGACGTCGAGCTGCTCGACCGCGTGATCACCGGCGCACCGCGCGTCGCGGCGGCGGACCTGAAGCTCGTGCGCCTCGGGCTCGTCAAGCCGCTGCTCACGAACATGGATGCCGACACGCAGGCCGCGTTCGATGTGGCGCTCGCCAAGCTCAAGGACTCGGGCGTCGCCGTCGTCGAGGTCGAGATGCCGAAGCTGATGGAGCTCAACGGCGCGATCAGCTTCCCGGTCGCGCTGTACGAAGCCTACGACGACGT
>Ga0075366_10001033_pt1 | contig 13656 bp, 13 predicted proteins | sample EndMethybrTD3031_FD_72351 | JGI IMG/M metagenome (GOLD analysis project Ga0075366, IMG submission 72351) | Populus endosphere microbial communities from Tennessee, USA - Endosphere MetaG P. TD hybrid TD303-1 | ecosystem: Host-associated > Plants > Roots > Endosphere | place: USA: Tennessee...
TCACTCGAGTCACATACCCGCGGCAATAGCGCGCGCGGAATGCGCAAGAGCGCCAGCAACGCGTCATCCCAATCACTGCTATGAATGTTGTAGAGCAAGGTGCGCGATGCATTTGTCACATCGGTCACGTGTACCCGACCGCCAGTGAGCTGCCACACGAGCCAGCTGTCGACGGTGCCAAAGGCCAGCTCGCCCGCTTCGGCACGCGCCTGCGCGCCGGGAATGGTATCGAGCAGCCAGCGCAACTTGGTCCCCGAGAAATACGGATCGAGCAGCAAGCCCGTGCGTTCACGAACGAGCGCCTCATGGCCTGCGTCCCTGAACTGCGTGCAGAGTGGCGCAGTACGCCGATCCTGCCAGACGATGGCATTGGCCAAGGGTTGGCCTGTACTGCGATCCCACAACAATGTTGTTTCGCGCTGATTGGTGATGCCGATCGCTGCGACATCACCTGCGCTCAAACCCGCTTTCGCCAGCGCCTCGCGCGCAGTGGCGAGCTGACCGTTCCAGATTTCCAGCGGGTCGTGCTCAACCCAGCCTGGCTGCGGATAGATCTGCGGCAGCTCGCGTTGCGCAATCGCGACGATGCGGCATTGCGTGTCGAAGACGATTGCACGTGAACTGGTTGTGCCTTGATCGAGGGCCAGCAGATAGTTCATGCAGATCTCCTATTGTTTGCCGCCGTAAACTGCTGGTGCAAGTGGCCTCGACGATTAGTCCTATGCGGCCATACCGGCAGCATAACCGCTGGCCCACGCCCACTGGAAGTTGTACCCACCCAGCCAGCCTGTCACATCCATCACTTCACCGATGAAGTAAAGCCCGGGGGTTTTTTTCGCCATCATGGTTTTCTGATCGAGCGCACGCGTGTCGACGCCGCCGCGCGTGACTTCGGCCTTGCGATAACCTTCGGAACCGGCGGGCTTGAGTTGCCAGGCGTGCGTAGCGCGCGCCAGTTCGCGAAGAGCCTTGTCGGCGCAATCAGCGAGTGGCTTGCCGCTCAGGCCATGACGCTCGGTCCAGGCTTCGGCAAGGCGGCGCGGCATCCATTGCGATAGCACATTGGAAACGTGCTGCTTGTTGCCCTGCTTGGCGGCGATCAGGATTTCGTCCAGATGCTGATCGGGCACGAGGTCGATGCTCAGCGTGTCGCCCGGTTGCCAGAAAGATGAAATCTGCAGGATGGCTGGGCCGGACAGGCCACGATGCGTGAACAGCAGGTCCTCGCGGAAATGTCCTTCTGCGCAGCTCACTTCGACCTCCAGCGATGCGCCGGCCAGCTCGGCGAACGGTGCCCAGGCTATCGGGTCGAAAGTCAGCGGTACAAGTGCCGGACGTGGCGCAATCAGCGAGATATCGAACTGCTTCGCGATGCGATGACCAAAGTCGGTCGCACCAATCTTGGGGATCGACAGCCCTCCGGTGGCAATCACGACAGACGTGACTTGTAGCAGACCAGCCGTTGTTTCCAGGGCCCACTGCCCACCCTCGCGGCGGATATCTTCCACCTTGCAGGGCTGTCGCCAGCTCACGCCTCCTATCTCGCATTCGGACACCAGCATCTCGATGATGCGTTGCGCGCTATCGTCGCAGAACAGTTGCCCCTTGTGCTTCTCATGCCAGGCGATGCCGTATTTGTCGACTAGCTTGATGAAGTCCTGCGGCGTGTAACGCGACAGGGCCGAGCGACAGAAATGCGGATTCGCGGAAAGGAAATTCGCCGGGCCGGTGCCCACGTTGGTGAAGTTGCAACGCCCGCCACCGGAGATGCGGATCTTCTCGGCAAGCTTTTCGGCATGGTCGATCAACACCACCTTGCGACCACGCTGGCCGGCGACGGCAGCGGCCATCATGCCTGCTGCACCCGCGCCTATTACCACCACGTCAAACTGTTCTGCCTGCTTTTGCGTCATGAGGGCGATGATAACTTGGCTCGGCAATGGCGCTGGCTCAGCGTGAAGGTTTTCCCGGCCGCCCGTCCTGCACCGCTCGCTTGGCCGGGCATCCCGGTAGAATCGCTCCAACGACACCATTCAACCATCCCGGAAACCCGTCATGAGCGAGGAATACCTCATCAACTTCACCCCGCAGGAAACGCGGGTCGCGCAGATGTTCAATGGTCAGGTGCAGGAGCTGCACATCGAGCGCGAGCATTCGCGCGGCATTGTCGGCAACATCTATCAGGGTCGCGTGGTGCGCGTGCTGCCCGGTATGCAATCAGCGTTTCTCGAAATCGGTCTCGAACGCACGGCGTTCCTGCACGTCGCCGACATCTGGCTGGACCGCCAGCACGGCGAGACGCAAAAACCGATTGAGCGCATTCTTCACGAAGGTCAGAGCATGACCGTGCAGGTGCTCAAGGACCCGATCGGCACCAAGGGCGCACGGCTTTCAACCCAACTCTCGCTTGCCGGTCGTCTGCTGGTGTACCTGCCGCAAGATCATCACATCGGCATATCGCAGCGTATCGAAAGCGAGACCGATCGCGATGCGCTGCGTGCCCGTTTGCAACGTCTGATACCGGAAGAGGAGAAGGGCGGTTTCATCGTCCGCACGCAGGCCGAACAGGCCAGCGACGAAGAGCTCACCGCCGACATCTCCTATCTGCGCAAGCTGTGGGCGGAAATCCAGCAACGCAAGATTGCCGCTACCCCGCCTTTGGCGCTGTACCACGACCTCACGCTGTCGCAGCGTGTGCTGCGCGACCTGGTGAATACGGACACGACGCGCGTGGTCATCGATTCGCGCGAAAACTTCCAGAAGCTCTCCGCCTTCAGCACGGAGTACATGCCGCGCGTAGCGCATCTGCTCGACCACTATCAGGGCGAGAGACCGCTCTTCGACCTGTTCAACGTGGAAGACGAAATCCAGCGTGCCCTCGCACGTCGTGTCGACCTGAAGAGCGGTGGCTATCTCATCATCGATCAGACCGAAGCGCTCACCACCATTGACGTCAACACGGGTGGTTTCGTCGGCGCACGTACCTTTGACGACACCATCTTCAAGACCAATCTCGAAGCGGCGCAAGCCATCGCACGCCAGCTGAGATTGCGTAATCTTGGCGGCATCATCCTGCTCGACTTCATCGACATGGAGAGCGATGAGCACCGCATCGCCGTACTCAGCGAACTGCACAAGGCGCTCGAGCGCGACCACACCAAGGTATCGGTCGGCAATTTCACCTCGCTGGGCCTGGTCGAGATGACGCGCAAGCGCACACGCGAATCGCTCGCCCATATCCTCTGCGAGCCCTGCCCGACTTGCGGTGGACGCGGAGAAGTAAAAACCGTTCGCACGGTGGCCTATGAAGTGCTGCGCGAACTCGTGCGTGAAGCACGTCAGTTCTCGGCACGCGAGTTCCGCATCCTTGCCTCGCCCGGCGTGGTCGACCTGTTTCTGGACGAAGAGTCGCAGGCCATCGCGATGCTGCAGGAATTCATCGGCCGCGCCATTTCACTGCACGCCGAGTCAAGCTACACGCAAGAGCAGTTCGATATCGTATTGCTGTAGCGCCCGTGTGCCTCGCTCAACAGGCAGGCAGACGGAATAACGTGGGGACATTGCCGTGCAACTTCACCTGACCCGACCCGAGGCGGTCATCTTTGACATGGATGGCTTGCTGCTCGACAGCGAACGTGTCTCCTTGACGCTCTACGCCGAAGCGGCGAAGTCACTGGATCTGAAGTGGGATCATGCCGTAGGTCTGCAAACCATTGGCATAAGTTCGACTGAGACCGACCACATATTCCACGATGCCTTTGGTGCGGATTACCCCATTGCTTCCTTGCGCGAGCGCTTCGGTGAGCTTTACGAAGCAGCCATCATTGCTGGCGACATTCCACCCAAGCCCTTTGCGCGCGAATTGCTGATGCGACTGGATGCCTTGCGTATCCCCTGTGCCGTGGCCACGTCGACGCGCCGTACGCGTGCCGAAGCCAAATTGCATCGCGCGCACCTGACCCAGCATTTCAAGGCGATGGCTTGCGGCGATGAAGTCATGCGTGGCAAGCCGCATCCGGAAATATATGAACTGGCAGCAAACAGGCTCGGCATCGAGGCGTCGCGCTGCCTTGCACTGGAAGACTCAAACGCAGGCGTGCGCTCGGCCGTGTCGGCCAATATGCAAGTCGTCATGGTGCCCGACCTGCTGCGCCCTGATCCGGGTATCCGCATGCTCGGTGTTCCTGCGGTCACGTCGCTGAAAGATGTACTGGTGGCAATTGGCTAGCTGGGGCTAAATCGGGGCGAAGCGCAATGACACGCAAGGTCTTCTGGGACGATCCGTACCGCACGACGCTCGACACCCATATATCTGTCGTGAATGGCGATGTGGTGACCGTCGCCGAGACCATTTTCTACGCGCTCTCCGGCGGTCAGGAAAGCGACGCGGGCACGATTGCCGGCCATACCGTCGTGCATGCACGCAAGGAAGGCTCCGAGATTTTCTACACACTGCCCACGGGGCATGGGCTCGCCACGGGCGACAACGTGCGCATCGAAATCGACTGGATACGGCGCTATCGGCTGATGCGCCTGCACTTCGCGGCAGAGCTTGTGCTGGAGCTGACCTGCAAGATGCTCGCGAATGGCGGCAAAATCGTCGAGAAAATCGGTGCGCATATTGCGCAGGACAAGGCACGCATCGATTTCGACTGGCCGGAGAACATCTCGTCGCTTTTCGTGCAGCTCACGGCGCAGGCACAAGCCATCATTGATGCCGACACAGTTATCGTCAGCGCGTTTTCGGATGAAACGAACGAGCGCCGCTATTGGGAGGTCGCAGGCCTGGCGCGTGTGCCTTGTGGCGGCACGCATCTCAAGCGTACAGGTGAGGTCGGCGGTCTGAGCCTCAAACGCAGGAACGTCGGGCGCGGCAAGGAACGTATCGAGATTTACCTCGCCAATGGCGACTAGCGACGTCCACGGAACGCGTGGCTGGCATACTCCAGCCATGACGTTGCAAGCGGGCACGACGACAAGGAGAAGCTGATGCAGATCGTAGGCATGCTGGACTCGCCTTTTGTCCGGCGCGTGGCAATTTCGGCTGCGTACATGGGGCTGGAATGCGAACACAAGTCCATCTCCATCCTGCGGCAGATAGAACAGTTCCGCGGCATCAGCCCGCTGCTCAGGGTGCCGGTGCTCGTATGTGACGATGGCGACGTGCTCAATGACAGCGGCCTGATCCTCGACTATCTCGAATCACTGGCAAGCCCTGTTCGACGCCTGATGCCGCAAGCAGTGGAGCATCGCAAGGCGGCCATGAAGCTCATCGGCATTGCACTCATCGCCTGCGAGAAAACCGTGCAGCATCTCTATGAAACGAGCTTGCGTCCGGCTGACAAGCAATACGAGCCCTGGCTTGAGCGCGTCAGATCACAACTCGATGCTGCATGGGCGCTGCTTGAGCCCGCGGCCGCAAAGGCGGCACCATGGTTGCTGGGCGAAAGTCTCACGCAGGCCGACGTCACGCTTGCTGTGGCCTGGCGCTTCAACCAGTATGCGCAACCGGGTCTCACCGACGCTTCGCGTTATCCTGCGCTGGCAGCATTTTCGGCTCGTGCCGAAGCATTGCCCGAATTTCTTGCTTACCCGGTAGATAAAGAATGATTGGTCGTCTGACAGGCATCCTGCTCGAAAAGAATCCGCCCCAGATACTGCTCGACGTGAACGGCGTCGGTTATGACGTCGAAGTACCGATGAGCACCTTCTACAATCTGCCCGGCAATGGCGAAAAGCTCAGTCTGCACACGCACCTGACGGTGCGCGAGGACGCGCATATTCTTTTCGGTTTCGGCACACAAGACGAGCGCATGGCTTTCCGCCAGTTGCTCAAGATCTCCGGCGTGGGTGCGCGCACTGCGCTGGCCGTGCTGTCCGGGTTGTCGGTCACGGAACTGGCCCAAGCTGTCGCGCTGCAGGAGGCGGGACGCCTCACTAAAATTCCAGGCATAGGCAAAAAAACCGCCGAACGCCTGTTGCTGGAGCTGCGCGACAAACTGGCCAAGGCGCTACCCGGCGTGGCAGGCCACATAGCGACTGCTGGCAGCAACGCGCAGAGCGACATCGTGCATGCGTTGCTCTCGCTGGGCTACAACGAGAAGGAAGCGGCTCTTGCACTGAAGAGCCTGCCCGCGGAAATCAGTGTCTCCGAAGGCATCCGTGCCGCACTGAAATTGCTTTCGAAAGCCTGAAACCGGATTGCACGGCACGGGTTTCACTTCCGCGACTGCATCAGCGACTATCGGGATAAAGTGCCGAAATTATCAGTGCTCGCGTTCCAGCTTCCTGCATGAGCAGCAACCCCAAACTCCGGCAAGGTTTCCTGCGCTATGCGACGCCATCCGCGCGGTTCACCCGGCTCCTGATCAATCTCTGGCCGCCCTTCATCGGCGCCGGTATCCACGTCGAGCATATCAGCGCAGATTTCCGCGAAGCCCGCGTGCGCATGCGTCAGCGCCTGTTCAATACCAACATTTTCGGTACGCATTTCGGCGGCTCCCTGTTTGCCATGACGGATCCGTTCTTTGCGCTGCTGATCCTGCGCAATATCGGCAAGGATTACGTGGTCTGGGACAGCGCTTCGCACATCGACTTCCAGTTGCCGGCGCGTGGCACAGTACGCGCGCAATTTCGCATCGACGATGCGATACTTGCAGATATCCGCCAGCAAACTGCGGGTGGCGAAAAATACGAACCGCATTACACGGTCGACATTACGGATTCGCAAGGCAATGTCGTTGCCCGTGTCGGCAAGACGCTGTACATCCGGCGCAAGCCGGTGATTGAAGAAAGAGCAGAACAGGAATGACGCCCCATCTTGCGCACGGCGCGCTGCATGACGACGAACTCGACGAGCTTGACGCACTGCTGTCGCAGCACGCGGACTCTCATTCGCTCGAAGAGCTGGATGGCCTGATCTGCGCGCTTGTCACCGGGCCAGAGCTTGTCTCGCCCAGCGAGTGGCTGCCCGTAGTCCTGGGCGAAGAGATGCCGGAATGGTCCAGCGAAGCGGCTGCGCGCCGTTGCCTGCAACTGCTGATGCGCCACTGGAATCACCTGGCACAAGGCTTCCGCGAAGACTGGTCGGGCGTTAGCGCCAAGGAGGGTCCTGACGCCATGTATTTCCCGCTCCTTGATGATCCGGCCAGCAGCGGCCACCCGCTCGCCGAAGGCTGGGCGCGCGGATTTCGCGCCGGTCTGAACTGGTTGAAGGACGCGCACTGGGATGCGCTCGAAGAGGACGAAGAGTGCGTCACGCTGATCAGCATCATCGGCGCCTTCGACACGGGCGAAAAATCGCCCGGCCATCCTTTTACTGCAACCGAGCGCGATGAACTGATCAGCGTCACGGCGGCCGGTCTGCAGTATCTCTACGCTTTCTGGCGCCGCTGGCTGCGCGTGATGACGGCGCCGCGCACACCACACCGCGCCGACGAACAGCCTGGTCGCAATGACATCTGCCCATGTGGCAGCGGCAAGAAATTCAAGAAATGCTGTGGCGCGCCGGTGGAGCCAACACGCTTGCTGAACTAGTCGCCCGGCTATCTTGCCAGCGGCGTGGCGAAGCACTCGCCGGTTTCGATAGAAAAACCGCGCAGGAATTCACGCGCGGGCAAGCGCTTGCCTCCCGGTTTCTGCAACTCGGTGAGACGCAGCGCACCTTCAGCGCAGCCAACTACCACACCCGCATCACTTACATGCAGCACTTTGCCTGGCGGCCCGGAAAGCTCGACCGCCTCGCCCGCCCAAAGCTTGATGGTCACGTCGTTGATCGTGGCCATACCACCAGGAAAGGGGTCGAAAGCGCGCAGGCGGCGTGCCAGCAGGGCTGCTGGCTGGCCAAAATCAAGGGCGCTTTCACTCTTGGCAATCTTGCTGGCGTAGGTCACGCCCTCGTCAGGCTGGCGTACCGGCCGTAGCTCCCCTTTATCCAGAGCGTGCAAGGCCGCGACGATCATTTCTCCACCAAGCACGGCGAGTTTGTCATGCAGACTCGCCGTGGTGTCGCCAGTCAGAATGGGCAGGGCCTGTGTGCTCAGCATGGCGCCCGTATCGAGGCCCGCATCCATCTGCATGATGGTTATGCCCGTCTCCGTGTCACCCGCCTCGATGGCACGATGAATGGGTGCGGCGCCACGCCACCGTGGCAGCAGGGAGGCGTGAATATTCAGACAACCCAGACGCGGGATATCCAGCACCGCTTGCGGCAGGATCAGGCCATAAGCGGCCACCACCAGGACGTCAGGTGCACACTCGAGGAGGCGTTGTTGCTGTTCCGGCGTGCGCAGTTTTTCCGGTTGATCGACTGCGATGCCGGCACCCAGTGCGACCTGTTTGACCGGGCTGGCATGCACACTCATGCCTCGGCCCGCAGGGCGATCAGGCTGGGTCAGCACCAGCGGCACGTCGAAACCCGCGCCGAGCAGAGCTCTCAGGGCCACGGCAGCAAACTCGGGCGTTCCGGCAAAGGCTATGCGCATGGGGAAATAAACAGGGAGGAGTGAGGAGTGAGGAGGTCAGGAGCAAACCGGCACGTCCCGGGCTTCCTCTTATCTCCTCACTCCTTACGCCTCACTGCCTCAAGCCGTAATGCGCGCCCGTTTGCTGAGCTTGTTCTTGATGCGATTCTGCTTGAGCAACGAGAGATGCTCGACGAACACCTTGCCGTCGAGATGATCTATTTCATGCTGAATGCATACGGCCATCAGCCCTTCGGCTTCAAGCTCGAATTTCTCGCCCTTTTCATTGAGCGCCCTGACACGTACCCAGGCCGAGCGGGCAACCTTTTCATAGACGCCCGGCACCGACAGGCATCCTTCCTCACAAACCTGCTCGCCCTCACGCGCCAGTATCTCCGGATTGATATAGGCGCGCAGGCCGGATTTGTCTTCGGAAGCGTCGATCACGACAACGCGCTCCTGCACGTCGACCTGATTCGCGGCCAGACCGATGCCCGGTGCGGCATACATGGTCTCGGCCATGTCAGCGACCAATCGTCGGATACGATCGTCCACAAGCTTGACCGGGACGGCTTTCTTGTGGAGTCTCGGGTCCGGGTAATGAAGTATGTTCAGCAGGGCCATTTGTCTGAAAAATCCCGAAAACCTTGAAGGATGAGGCGGCTACGTGCAGAATCTAATGCAACACTTGAGCATGCACGTTGCCGGCAATTATATATTTTTTGGGTTTATAGCCGTTATCTCAAGTCACTTTGACAAAGAAGTGTGCAAAAAATTTGCGTGTTGCGTTGGCATTCGGCAAGCACAACGTGCACGGCTTATCTAATCGCGCACATTTGGATGTGCGCATCCCTCACCAAACGGGGTTGGCTATGAAACGCTTCTCTTCTGCGCTTTTCCTGGCGCTCGCAACCTTGACGACAGGCGTAACCGGATCTGCGTTGGCGCAGACGCAAGATGCCTCAGTCGCCAAAGGCAAGCTTGAGCTGGCCGAGAACGCACCCGACAGTTACACGGTGGTCAAGGGCGACACCCTGTGGGGCATTTCAAGCAAATTCCTCAAGTCACCCTGGCGCTGGCCTGAGGTATGGAAGCTCAACACCGAGCAGATCAAGAATCCCCACTGGATTTATCCCGGTCAGGTGATCTACCTGGACCGCAACGGCCCGAATGGCCCGACCTTGTCGCTGACGGCTCCGGGCCAGGGAAGCAGTACCTATGAGCGGCTTTCGCCTAAAGCTTACGCGACACCCGTAAACGCGATTTCAACCGTTCCGCTACAGTACATCCAGTCCTTGCTGATTGAGCCGCTGGTCACCGAGAGTGCCAATCCTGTGGGTGCCGGCACGGTTATCGGATTGCCGGAAAATCGTGTGGTCGTCGGCGGCAACGAGACCATTTTCGCGCGCAATCTAGCTTCAGGGCAGGATGCTTGGACTATTTATCGTCCCGGCAAGCCCATCAAGGACCCAGTCAAGACTAACGAAATTCTTGGTTATGAAGCCGTGCTGGTCGGCAATGCACGGATCACGACGCCGGAAGAGGGCGGCAAAGCCGCTGCGCTGCAGGTGATCAAGGTCAAGCACGAGATTTCGACAGGTGATCGTCTGCTACCGACCGGTAAGGAAACAGCGTTTTCGCCGGTACCGCGTGAAGCCCCGCGCGATCTCGACGCGCGCATTGCCAGCATCTATGGAGGTCTCGATCAGACCGGCCGCTACGGCATCGTCACGCTAAATGTTGGCCGCGACAAAGGCGTCGAACCTGGCCAGATCGTGGCGCTCAATCGCAACCGTGGCAACGCCAACTATCGTGGCGCAGATGGTGGCGAAAAACTCCAGCTGATTCCCTTGCCAAACGAACGTTACGGCATGGCTATGGTGTTCCGCGTCTTCAATCGCCTGTCCTATGCTCTGATTCTGGACAGTTCACTCCCCGTCGATGTGGGAGACAGTGCCACAGCACCTTGAACGGTGCGTGGTAATCCGTGAGCCAGCAGGAACTTCGCTCCTGGCTGCGTCTGACCAGCGTTCCGGGCATCGGTCCGGAACGGCAGCGTGAACTGCTGGCCACCTTTGGCCTGCCCGAGCGCGTTTTTGCGGCCAAACGCGCAGCGATTGCCGATGTCATCGGCAATAAACTCACCGACAAACTCCTTGATCATGATGCCGAAGCGGGCATAAGAGCCGCACTCGCCTGGGATGCCGAGCCGGGCAACCATATCCTGACACTGGTCGATGCTGCTTTTCCGCAGAGCCTGCTGCAAACCGCTGATCCGCCTTGCCTGCTCTACGCCAAAGGCAATATACAGCTGCTCAATCGCCCGGCTATCGCATTGGTGGGTTCGCGCAACGCGACAGCGCAAGGCAACGGTAACGCCGAAGCCTTTGCACGTGCACTGTCGCAGGCTGGCTTGACGGTCGTCAGCGGGCTGGCGCTTGGTATCGATGCTGCCGCACATCGTGGCGCTCTGAGTGGCCCTGGAAGCACGGTAGCCGTCATCGGCACGGGCGCAGACCGGATTTATCCTGCCAGCAATGCCGACCTCGCCCACAGGATCGTGGAGGCCGGCGTGATTATCAGTGAGTTCGCGCTCGGTACGCCCGCCGCCGCCTACAACTTCCCGCGCCGTAACCGGCTGATTTCGGGTCTGTCGCGCGGTGTGCTGGTGATCGAAGCGGCTCTTGGAAGCGGTTCGCTGATCACGGCGCGCATGGCACTGGAACAGGGGCGCGAGGTCTTCGCCATTCCCGGATCAATCCATTCGCCGCTGGCGAAGGGCTGTCACCAGCTCATCAAACAGGGCGCCAAGCTTGTCGAGAGCGCCCAGGACGTGCTCGAAGAGCTGCGCTGGGATGCCACGTCGCCACGGCTCGCAGAGCCCGCCGAAGAGGCCCGGCCGGCCGACGAAGCATCCCGCCTGCTATCGCTTATTGGCTTCGACCCTGTTGATCCCGACACACTCTCCGTCCGGGCTGGCTTGACGGCGGATTCACTCTTCGCCATGCTGACAGTACTGGAACTCGAAGGGCGTGTGGAACGCCTGCCGGGTGGAAGGCTGCAAAGAATCCAATAAGCACCGTTCTGACCAGTAAGAAGGTGCGTGCCGAGGGAACGCGCATATGATCGACATACTTGTCTATCTATTTGAAACCTACGGCTACGCCGAGGCCTGTCCCGCCGAGCCGGAGCAGCTTGCTCGCAAGCTCTCCGCCGCAGGGTTCGAGGATGGCGAAATATCCGAAGCCATAGAATGGCTGTCCGGCCTGCGCTGCATTGTCAGCGAACCTACGGCCAGTTTCGACGCCGATAGCCGCTCGATCCGTATCTTTACCGAAGAGGAACAGGGTCGCGTCGATATCGAATGCCGCGGTTTTCTGGCATTCCTCGAAGCGAACCGGACCCTGGATGCCCGTCAGCGCGAGATGATCATCGAACGCGCCATGGCGCTGCCGGAGCCGGAAGTCTCCTTGTCCAAGTTCAAGGTGATCGTGCTCATGGTGCTATGGCAGCAACAAGCCAGCATGGACACGCTGATCCTCGACGAACTGCTCACGGAAGAGACGGACGAGGAAGACGGCGACTGGACAGAAGTGCTGCCGATTCATTGATCTGGATTTGGCAAGACTCCGGCGCTGTGTGGCGTCGGAGGACGGTCTGAAGCCGGGCTTTGTTCATTGGCGACTTGCGCGATTCTCCAAGCGCCGCCTATCATCTATACGCATTGTTCGCCGGGCTCGCCCGGCGAACTCAATTGTGGAGCACCTTTCGGAACATGCCTGTGCCATAAGCACGACGGCTTCCGGACTGACAGCCTCCCGACAAATCTGATTTCTTCTGGATCCAATACGACAGCATGAGCAAACAGCTGATCATTGCCGAAAAGCCTTCCGTAGCGCAGGACATCGCGCGTTCCCTCGGCGGCTTCACCCGTGACGGTGACTACTTCGAAAGCGAGGAATACGTATTGTCCTCCGCTATTGGCCACTTGCTGGAACTGGCCATCCCCGAAGAGTTCGAGGTCAAGCGCGGCAAGTGGTCTTTCGCCCATCTGCCCGTCATTCCGCCGCACTTCAAGCTGAATCCGGTCGAGAAGACAGCCGAGCGGCTGCGGCTGCTGACACGCCTGATCAAGCGCAAGGACGTAGTCGGTCTCATCAACGCCTGTGATGCGGGCCGCGAAGGCGAATTGATCTTCACGTACATCGCCGACCATTCCGGTACCGCCAAGCCAACGCGCCGCCTGTGGTTGCAGAGCATGACGCCACAGTCCATCCGTGACGGCTTCCAGTCATTGCGCACGTCGAGCGAGATGTCCGGCCTGCGCGAAGCAGCCACCTGTCGCGCCGAAAGCGACTGGCTGATCGGCATCAATGGCACACGGGCCATGACTGCTTTCAACTCGAAGACGGGTGGCTTCCACCTGACCACGGTTGGCCGCGTGCAGACACCAACCCTGGCCATCATGGTCGAGCGCGAAGAACGCATTCGCGCCTTCAAGCCGCGCGACTACTGGGAAGTCGAGGGCCATTTCGGCGCGGCGGCGGGGGGTTATATCGGCCGCTGGTTCGACGAGAAATTCAAGAAGCCTGAAGGCGACGAACACGCCACTGCGAGCCGCCTGTGGGACGTGAAGCTCGCAGATGCGCTGCGTGTCAAGTGCGAAGGCAAACCCGGCATCGTCGAGGAGGAGGCCAAGCCTTCCAATCAGCTTTCGCCACTGCTTTTCGATCTGACTTCGCTGCAACGCGAGGGCAATGGCCGCTTCGGTTTTTCGGCGCGCACCACGCTGCAAATCGCGCAGGCGCTGTACGAAAAGCACAAGGTCCTGACCTATCCACGTACCGACGCACGCGCATTGCCGGAAGACTATGTCACCAGCGTGCCGGCGATCCTGGGCGCGCTGCCGAGCGAGTACAGCGCCTTTGCGACGGAGATCATCAAGAACGGCTGGGTGCATCCGAACAAGCGCATCTTCAACAACGCCAAGATCTCGGATCACTTCGCCATCATTCCGACCGGCACGGAACCGAAGAATTTGTCGGAAGCCGAGCAGAAGATTTACGACCTGGTCACCAAGCGCTTCCTCGCCGTGTTCTATCCGGCTGCCGAATACATGATCACGACGCGCATCACGCGCGTCGAAAACGAAGCCTTCAAGACCGAGGGCAAGGTGCTGGTCAATCCGGGCTGG
>Ga0075366_10001034_pt1 | contig 13655 bp, 15 predicted proteins | sample EndMethybrTD3031_FD_72351 | JGI IMG/M metagenome (GOLD analysis project Ga0075366, IMG submission 72351) | Populus endosphere microbial communities from Tennessee, USA - Endosphere MetaG P. TD hybrid TD303-1 | ecosystem: Host-associated > Plants > Roots > Endosphere | place: USA: Tennessee...
CACCACGATCTCGCGCTCGGGCTCCAGAACCGCGACCAGATCCTCGACACATTCGAGCACACGATGCGGCGCTTCGTAGAACACTAGGGCTGCATCCAGGCCCCGTAGTGATTCGAGGCTTACTCGGCGCGCTGCCGACTTGGGCGGCAGGAAACCGACGAACTGAAAGCGTGCAGCGGCCAGGCCCGACGCGGAGAGGGCAGCTATCGCGGCACACGGGCCCGGGACGGGAATCACGGTGAAACCGGCGTCCTGCACACGCGCCACCAGACGCGCGCCCGGATCGGAAACGGCCGGCGTACCGGCATCGCTTACGAATGCAACATGCTGACCCTGCGCCAGACGGTCGATGATGTGCGTCGCACCTTCCTGCTCATTGTGCTCATGCAGGGCGAAAGTGCGTGGCGTGAGGCCATGGCTGTCAAACAGCCGCTGACTGTGGCGCTTGTCCTCGCAGGCAACCAGATCAACCGCCCGCAGTATGGCCAGCGCACGCAACGTCATGTCCTGACGATTACCGAGCGGCGTGGCGACCACATACAATGCCGGCGTTGCGTTGAGCATTTTTTCTTCAGACTGGGGAAGCATGGGTGCGCTGGCAAACCGGTTTCAGAAAGTCTGGCATTGTCTGCTGCGCGCCTGCGGGGGGCAAGCCGCGTCAGTCAATAACTCATCCGGAGCACAGGCCGAAGCGCTGGCAGCACGCCATCTCGAGAAACACGGCGTACGCATCCTCGCTCGCAACGTGCGCTACAAGGGTGGCGAGATTGATCTGATTGCCGAGCATGCCAGCGCAATAATCTTCGTTGAGGTGCGCTTGCGTCAGCACGCGAATTTCGGTGGCGCTGCTGGCAGCATCACACCGACCAAGCAGCGCCGCATCATCCTGGCGAGCCGTGTGTGGCTGGCCGGCGCGGGCCGCGCCTATGCCAATCGCAATTGCCGCTTCGACGCAGTCCTGCTCGACGGACTGAACGCAGAAAGTATCGAATGGCTGCAAGCCGCTTTTTCCTGCTGAGCGTGGCCCTGTTGGCCTTCAGTCCCGTGCACGCTGCGACACGACTGCGTGTGCAAACGGTAACGCTGGCGGGCGTGGGCTATCACCAAGGCGGCGATGTCTGGCCGCTGCTGCACGAGGGCGATGTGCTCACACTGGTGCGCGAAGCGGACAACAAACATGATCCACTCGCTGTACGCATCGATTGGCAGGGACACGTGCTCGGTTATGTGCCGCGCGATCAGAGTGGGCCGATCGCGACTGCGCTGGATCGCGGTACGGCGCTGACCGCACGGATATCAAAACTACGCGAGCATCCGAATCCTCGCGAACGCATCCTCATTGAGGTTTTCGCCGACCTTGCCAGATAAGTGGCAAGCCGGTTCGCCAATGAAAAACGCCGGAAGCTCACGCGGCCGGCGTTTCCTTTTCTACGACAGCAGGGATTACTTCAGCTGGCAGATGTCCAGCACCTTCATGTCGGTGTAATCGAGATTCTCACCCGCCATCGCCCAGATAAAAGCGTAATTGCTGGTGCCCGAACCCATGTGGATCGACCATGGTGGCGACATGACAGCTTCATCCCTGGCCAGCACGATGTGGCGCATGTCTTCAGGATCGCCCATGAAGTGCATGACACGCTGGTCGTCCTTCAGATCGAAGTAGAAATACACTTCGGAACGACGATCGTGCAGATGCGGTGGGCAGGTATTCCAGACCGAGCCGGTCTTCAGGATGGTCAGGCCCAGCAACAGCTGGCAGGACACGGCCGTGGTCGGCACGACGTATTGGTAAATGGTGCGCTCGTTCGACGTTTCCGGCGCGCCGCGCTCTAGCGGAACGGCCTTGTCGATGGAGATGTGCTTGGTTTCGTGACGCGTGTGGGCTGCGCAGGAAACGATGTAGAACTTGGCCGGGTTGGCGGCATCGGTCGATTCGAATTCAACCACTGCGCTACCCATGGCAATGTAGATACCATCCTTCGGTGCCATTTCGAAACGCACGCCATCAACAGTGATCGCACCCTTGCCGCCACCCACATTGATGGCGCCCAGCTCGCGACGCTCGAGAAAAGGCTTGCCGGCGGCCGAAGCAGGTTCGGTCTGGACGGGCAATGCAACTTTCTTTGAAACAGGCGCAGCACCGCCAACGACCAGACGCTCGACATGCGAATAGTCCAGACGGACTTCATCGGGGCCAAACAGTTCAGTAAAGAGATAGCGGTCGCGCAGCTGCTGGTTCGAAGCGCCGATCATCGAATCGGGAGCGGTTGCGTAATACGTCCGGCGGTAAATGCTCATGGGGCAATTTCTCCGTTGAATTAGTGCAATGAGGCGATTTGCGTGGCGCCCGATTGCAACCCGGTTGCCACCAAGGCTCGCTTCTGGAAATGAGGGAGGCTCTCCGAGCCAGACCGGCGCATATTGTACTAGCCGCAGTGCTTCAAGGGTGCGGCACAAGACACCTGCCCGCACAGCCGCGCGGAAGCTTGCTGTGCGTCAATGTGAGCATACGCAAGTTGCCAGGAGAAGCTTGCAAGCGTGCTCCGCGGACGAGTATCGGCTAAACTTGCGGCCTTTCCTGATGGCCGGGCAACATCGGCCGCCAGCTTTGCACCTGTCGCCGCCGGCCCCCTGCGCGGACTTTTAGTCGATTCCTTATTCACGGGAGAGTGAACGCAATGAGCAATCCTTTCGATCTGTCGGGCAAAGTTGCCCTCGTAACCGGTGCTGCGCAAGGCATTGGCGCCGCTATCGCCATCAAGATGGCTGAAGCTGGTGCTTCCATCGTTGTCGCCGACTTCGGCGCCATGGTGCCGGAAACCGTTGCGGGCCTCGATGCTGCCTGTGCCAAGACAGGCGCCAAGTATTTCTACATCCAGGGCAACCTGACCGAAGCGGGTGCCCCGCAACGCACGATCGACGAAGCCGTTGCCGCAGCTGGCAAGCTCGACATTCTCGCCAACGTGGCCGGTGCAATCCGCCGCGCTCCGTTCATTGAGCACACCGAAGCCGACTTCGACCTGGTGATGAACATCAACCTGCGCGCACCCGTATTCCTGTCGCAAGCCTTCATCAAGCACGTGCTGAACCGCAAGGCGACCGGCAAGATCATCAACATCTGTTCGATGCTGTCGTACCAGGGCGGCATTCTGGTTCCCGGCTACACGGCTTCCAAGCACGGTCTGGCTGGCATCACCAAGCTGATCGCCAACGAACTGGCGTCCAAGGGCATCAACTGCAACGGCATCGCTCCGGGCTACATCGCTACCGCGAACACCGCACCGATCCGCGCTGACGAAGCTCGCAACAAGGCCATTCTGGATCGCATCCCGACCGGCCGTTGGGGCCAGCCGGAAGATCTGGGCGGTACCGCCGTATTCCTGGCGTCTGCTGCTTCGGACTACCTGAACGGCACCATCATCAATGTCGATGGTGGCTGGCAGGCACGCTGATCAGTCAGCATTGCAACATGTAAAAAGGCCCCGCAATTTGCGGGGCCTTTTCTTTTCAGGCGGGTCTTTTACGCGAAGACGAACTTGCGCTTCAACCACGCATCGACCGACAGCGCCCCGGGGCCAAATGCAACAAGAAACAGAATCAACGTGCCCCAAAAGAAATGCGACTGGATGGCTGCGGGGCACTCGAACTGAAACAGCTGCGGGTACGACAACACAGCCATCGCGTTCACCATGAACAAACCCAGCGCCGCGAAGCGCCCGGCCAGACCGGCCACCAGCAGCGGCGTCAGCAGCAGCTCTCCCGCGGCCCCCATGAACGCCGCCAGGGCGGGCGGCAACAACGGTACGTGATACTCGTCCGTGAACAATGCGATTGTCGTGCCCCAATCGTCGATCTTGGTCAGACCCGAACGAATGAAAACCCAGCCAATGTAGAGACGAATCGCGAACAGTAACACCGGCTGCAGCAGCTCGATCAAGGCAACCGGTTTGTCGGCGTGCAGCATGATGCTGCGAAGCAAACGGGAGATTTCTTTCAGCATTTTTCTTCTCTCTGTTCTTGTTGTCGTTCGAAGTCAGTCTTGTGCGACGTGTAGCGAAGTAACGAATTCACGCGCGAATCCTGCCTGGAGAGAGGCTTGCACATCGAAGGACTCGTCCGCTGTAAACGCGGCATCAAGCATCGCGGCGAGCAATAGCCCTTCTTGCGCGGCACGCCACAAGGCACACTCTCCTGTGCTCAGGCGTGCTACTTCAACGCGCAGGCCAACGCGATGCACGGCAATGCATTCGGCATTTTCCGGATCGATATTGATCTCGCCCTTGAAGTCAGACTGATGCTGTTGCCAGATGCTGGCGACAGGCCATCGCGATGACAGCACCGTGAGTGCGGGCTGCAAACCGAAATGAAGATCGCCGACCAGCTCAGGCGCCACGGCTGCGAGCTGCGCAATCATGCAGGGCGTGTGATCCGCCGCATGCGCAGCACAATTGACAAGCCACTCCACGCGCGCCACATCCGGCAAATAAGGCAGCTCGGCGACATACGGAAAGCTTGCAAGAAAGCCGGAAAAATCGCCGCCATATTCGTTCAGATCACCACTGCGCGACGGCGAGATGGCCCAGAACGCGCGGCACAGGCCGCTGAAAAACTCCTCGCCGACAATTTTTTCGACGATCGGGTAGGTCAGGCTGAGTGCCTTGCCCGCGTTGGCCACGGCATTCCCGCGATAAACGGCAAGCAGTTCCTGATTGCGCGCGGCATCACCCTCCAGCATCGACAATGCCTGATGCTGGTGAGCACTGCTGCGAACGGCCGCGGCAAAGCTGCACTGAGCTTGAAGCAGCGAGCTGGACTCAGGCATGAGCAAGCTCCATTTTCGTGAGAGTGGCATGCACGATAGCGGCTTCGTCGAGCAAGACTTCCAGCGCGGGAATATCCGTGTCCCACTCGATCAGGGTAGGCACCGGACCACAATGCGTAATCGCCTCGCGGTACAGTGCCCACACCGGTTCGCAGACGCGGCTGCCATGTGTATCAATGAGGCACAACTCGCCCTGGCTATGCCCAGCCAGATGTATCTCGCTCACGGCGTCGGCTGGAATACTTGCCAGCAGGGACGCCAGTTCGGCATGGGGGTCAAAACCGAAATTCCGCGCATTGACGTAGAGATTGTTCACGTCGAGCAATAGCGCACAGCCGCTCTGGCGGACCAACTCCGCCAGAAACTCGCACTCGCTCATCCCGGAATCGCGAAATTGCACATATGCCGACAGGTTTTCAATCAGGAGGCGTCTGCCAAGCCGCTCTTGCACCTGTCCTACACGCTCGACGAGCAAAGCCAGGGCTTCACGGCTATAAGGGAATGGCAACAGATCGTTGAAATGCGTGCCGTCGACAGCCCCCCAGCATAGGTGCTCGGAGACCAATACTGGCTCGACACGCTCGACGAGTGCAGCAAGCTTGTCCAGATGCGATTGCGCCAGCATGTCTGCCGAGGCCAGCGACAAACCAACGCCATGCAGGCTGAGCGGATAGTGTTCGCGTACGCGTTCAAGAACGCGCATCGAGGCTCCACCAGCATGAAAGAAATTCTCCGAATGCACCTCGAGAAAACCAAGCCTTGGCAGGCTTTCAAGCACTTGCGCATAGTGCGGCGCGCGCAAGCCGATACCGACACAGTTGTCGGCAGTACCCTCGGCATCAGTGGCGGAAAAACCTGCAGGACTCACACCGGCTCCGGAAATTGATCTGGCACGACAAAAGCAGGGGCACCGCAGTGCCCCTTGGAACAATTACAGATGCAAGCTTAGCTTGGCAGCTTGCCACCCATCTTCGTACAAGTACCTTTTGCAACATACTTCCAGTCGGTGGGTTCGCCGTCCTTCTTGGCCTGACCTGCGCAGGAGTGCGAGCCGTTCGAGGCAGCACAGTCATTGGCACCCGCCTTGGCAATGCCGAAGCACTTTTCCTTGGGCGCATCGGCAGCCACAGCGGTTTGGGCGACTGCGCCAAGTGCCACAACGGAAACCAGAGCGGCGCGGATGAGGGTTTGCTTGTCCATTTGAAATACTCCTGTGAGGTTGAGTTGCTACGTTGTCGCAAATACAGATACGAACATCCGGTACAGACAGATGCAGCTTAAAAGGTCTGTCACTGCATAAGACCGGGCACTTCGTCCGTTCCTTACACGCCACGGATATCAAAGTTGTAGATCGAACCGTCTGGCTCCACAATATCGTTTTAACCACCTGTTCGAGAAGCCGCGGCAAGAGTGCATTTGGCACCGTGTCCAAGCTTCGGGATGCATCATGACTTATAAAGTATTCATCGATGGCCGCCACGGTACAACCGGCCTGAAAATAGACGAGCGGCTCGCCAATCGCGAGGAAATCGAGGTTCTCACGATCCCCGAAGCGCAGCGCAAGGATGCCGCTGTCAAGGCCGAATACATCAATACGGCTGACGTGGTCTTCCTGTGCCTGCCCGACGCTGCATCGAAAGAGTCCGTAGCTCTGCTCGCCCCAGGCAACAAGCGCACGCGCTTTCTCGACGCCAGTACCGCACACCGCACGAATCCCGAATGGGTGTATGGGCTGCCCGAATTGAATGCGGGTCAGCGCGCGCGTATCTGCAATGCACAGAAAGTGGCGATTCCCGGTTGTCATGCGAGTGGCTTCATTCTGCTGATGCATCCGCTGATCACTGCCGGTATCGTCTCGCCAGACTTCGCGGCGACGACCTATTCCGTTACCGGCTACAGCGGTGGCGGCAAGGAAATGATCGCCAGCTACGAGGAGCCCGCGGAACTTCCGGACAGCATGAAAAGCCCGCGTTTCTATGCGCTAGGCCTTGCGCACAAGCACTTGCCGGAAATGCGCGCGCTTTCCGGCCTGAAGCAGGCTCCGCTGTTTACGCCCATCGTCGGCAACTTCGCGCAAGGCCTGATCGTTGCCGTGCCCTTGCCCGCCAGCACGCTGGCACAGCGCAAGACACCGGCTGCGCTGCAGGCATTTTTTGCCGACTATTATCAGGGCGAGACTTTCGTAAAGGTGATGCCTGCAGACACCACAGCAGCGCTGGACAACGGGCAGCTTGCTGCGACGGCCTGCAACGAGACCAATCGCGCCGAGATCTTCGTCTTCGGCAATGACGAACAGATATTACTGACATCACGTTTCGACAATCTCGGCAAGGGCGCATCGGGTGCAGCCATCCAGTGCATGAACATCATGCTCGGCCTTGACGAGGCGCGCGGACTTGCGGCCTGACGCGGCCTGCCGCACATCGGCAGGCCGCTGGAAGCACGTGCTAGCATTGCCGATCTTTTACCGGGAGTAAGCGCGTGGACTTGCTGAGCCGCATTGCGGACCAATTCGAGGAAAGCGCGCGCACCAAGCTGTCTGCCGCCGAAATACTGGCGGGGCCGATTTCCGATGCCGCCAACGTGATGGTGCAGAGCCTCCTTGGGGGCGGCAAGGTCCTCGCCTGTGGCAATGGCAGCTCGGCCGCCGACGCGCAGCATTTCGCGGCCAAGATGATGGGGCGCTTCGAACGCGAACGCCCGCAGCTGGCGGCGCTGGCATTGTCGGCCGATAGCCCGGTCATTACCGCGCTGGCCAACGTCTATTCGTTTCGCCAGATTTATGCCAGACAGATACATACGCTGGCGCAGCCTGGAGACGTACTGCTGGCAATTTCCAGCAGCGGGCGGTCTGATAATATTCTGGACGCCATCGAAGCGGCTCAGGAGCGGGATATGCGTATCGTCGCCATGACCGGCCGCAATGGCGGTCACGTGGCGGAACTTATGCGCGAGGGTGACATTCATATCTGCGTGCCACACGAGCGCACCGCACGCATTCAGGAAGTACACATTCTGGCCATCCACTGCCTGTGCGATGGCATCGATTGCCTGTTGATGGGAGAAGACAACTGATGAATCAAAAACTCAAGACGCTTGTCATTGCATGCGCCAGCGCTGCAAGTCTGCAAGCCTGCGTGCCTTTGGTCGTGACCGGCGTCGGCACCGGCGTATCGGCAACGCTTGATCGCCGCAGCTACGGCACTCAGCTTGAAGACAGCGAGATCGAAGTACGTGTCATGCGTCAGATCAATCAGCAACTCGATGACCGTGTCAGTATTTCGACCACGTCCGTGAATCGCTGGGTACTGCTCAGTGGCCAGGCCAAGGATGAAGGTAGCCGCCAGCAGGCAGAGAAAATTGCAACCGACACGCAGAATGTGCGCAAGGTATTCAATGAAGTCACAGTGGGCTGGCCTTCGACCGTCGGCAACCACGCGGGCGATTCGCTCACCACATCCAAGGTCAAGGCGCGCCTGCTCAATCCCGAAACGCCCGGCATCTCGGGCCATCACGTCAAGATCGTGACGGAGCTTGGCGTGGTCTATCTCATGGGTGTCGTGACCGAAGCAGAAGCCAGGATCGCCATCGACATTGCGCGCACAACCAACGGTGTGCAGAAAGTGGTCAACCTCTTTGAGGTAATCAGTGACGAGGAAATGCGTCGCATCGATCCAAAAGCCGTTGATCCCAAAACGCCCGCAAAACCTGCAGCGGGCTAGGCTCGATCAGCTTGAAGCCGTGCCGGTCAGGCGCGGCAACTTGATCGTGTAAATATTGCCACGGCCCGCGACAGACCTGAGTGAAAGCGTACCGCCAAGCTGCTGCACGATGCGTTCGGCAAGTACCAGACCCAGACCGCGATCTGTCAGGCGCTGCCCGTAGCTCGAAAATGGCTTGAACACCTCTGAGAGCAGTTCTGGCGCAATGCCACCACTGGTGTCACGCACTTCCAGCAAGACCGAGTCTCCGCGTCGGCGACAACCTGCCAGCACGCCGCCACGCTCGGTCGTTTGTACGGCATGTGCAACGACTCTATCCACGGCGCGTGCGAGCAATGCCTCGTCAGCCCATACACGCAGTGGTGAGCCGACATGGCGCAGATGCAAGGCCTTGTCGTGAGCTTCATCCAGATGGACCGCCACCGTGCTGGAAAGCACTGCCCCCAGTGCCACGGATTTCAGGTCAAGCGGCATACGGCCGGACACCAGCTTGGCAATCGCCATGACCTCCTCGAACTGCACGGAGAGCGTTTCTGCAGCGGCTTCCAGCCCACCCACAAGCTGTCTGGAAGCGTCCGGCAGGGGATGTGTTGCCAAGGTCGCCGCGTACAGAGAGATCGCCTGCAATGGCTGGCGCAGATCGTGTCCGACCGATGACAGAAACGCGGAAGCGCGCTCCTGATCGCTGCCCTTGTCCTGCGACTCCGCAACGGGTCGTACTTCCTGTGGCTTCGTTGCCCGCTGCGTGTCAATGGCAGCGCCGGGCCGCAAACGAATAAAGGTCACGCCCAGACATGCCAGCAGCACGACAAACCAGATCAGGCTGAGAACAGAAGGAGATGAAACACTGGCCAGCAAACCCACGGCAGAGAGTGCCGCTGCAATCAGCGCAATACGTCCGGCACGCAGCCGTGATGGCGCGGCCGACCCCTCAGTCATCCTGCGCGGGCATGGAGAGATTGAGGGACTGGCCAACCAGGATGGCTTGCGAACGCGTATTGACGCCCAGCACCTGATAAACCGAGGTCAGGTGCATCTTGACGGTACGCTCGGAGAGATCGAGTTTGATGGCGATTTCCTTGTTGGAAAGACCCTCCATCAAACAGCACAGCACGCGCTCCTGCTTGGGACTGAGCTTGGGTCGCGCACGCGATTCACCGATTACGCGCGGGCCAGAATCATCGAAGAAGCGACGGCCCGCAAGCAGGATTCTGACACCCTCGATCAATGCAGAAGGCGCCATTGACTTGCCGAGGAAACCATCGACATCCGCTTCGCGTGCAAGCTGCCGATAGATCGGCGCATCCTGCCCCGAAAACACCGCCACCGGTACGCCTGGCGCTTCCTTGCGCAGCACAGTCAGCAAGCGCAGGCCATCGCTGTCGGGAAGTTTCAGATCAAGCAGAATGAGATGAAAGTGCTTGCCACCGCGCAGTGCAGCAACGGCTTCCTGTGCCGAGGCGGCGCAAACGATATCGCCTCCGGAAAGCAGGGGCTCAAGCATTGCCGACAGGGCGTGCTGGAGCAAGGCATGGTCATCAATCAAAAGTATGTTGCGGACGAACGGATTCATATTATGGATATTCTCGACATTCTGACCCCACAGCGCGATTCGCCTTGGCGAGCTGCGCCTACCATACGTACCGATCTTCCGCCAGTACGCAATGGCCCACGTTGGCCCGCGAAGAGCGCAGATTACTCCAAACACGGAAAAAAAGGACAAGGCTGCCTTTAGGTGCAGCGAGTGGGCGACCAACGCGGCCCCCGTGAACATGGAGCATTTGTGGCAACAGGGGGCTACAGGCTTGTTGGCAACAGCGAAGGGAAGTAAAAACATGAGCCGCCTGGGGTATTTTGACAAGAGCTTGATATAGAGGCGTGCGCACAAACCACGCGATGGCATCAATATCAATATCAGTTTGTGCGCACCAATTCAAAGTGATGCACATTGGTCGAGCCTGCGCGAAAGCCCGCTTCGCAATAGGCGAGATAGAACTGCCACATGCGCACGAAGCGCTCATCGAATCCCTGCGCCATGACTGCGTCGCGCACCCTGTTGAAGCGCGCCATCCAGTCTGCAAGCGTGCGCGCATAGTCCATGCCGAAGGACTCTTCACCCGTCAGCTTGAGCCCAGCCTGTTCCACATGCTCATTGAGTATGTGCGGTGAGAGCAGCATGCCGCCCGGAAAGATATAGCGCTGAATGAAGTCCACATCGTTGCGGTAATGCGCAAACAGGTAGTGTGCAATCGTAATGCCCTGGATCACGATTCGCCCATGCGGTACCACGCATTCGCGCAGCTTCCTGAAATAGGCCGACCAGTACTGCTCCCCCACCGCTTCTATCATCTCGATGGAAACGACGTGATCGAACTGCCCGCTCACATCACGATAATCGCAGAGTTCAAAACTGGCCCGATCCGAAAACCCGCCGCACGCCGCACGCTGCTGTGCCCAGACAAGTTGTGATGGAGACAATGTCAGCCCGTGCACCCGGCATCCGAACTCCAGTGCGGCCACTTCGGCAAAGCCCCCCCAGCCGCACCCGACTTCAAGAATGCGCTGCCCGGGACTCGGCCGCAGGCGCCGCAGGATGTGGCGATATTTCTCGCGTTGCGCTTCTTCAAGAGGCATGTCCGGCGCCGTAAAGCGGGCGCTGGAATAGGTCATGGTTTCGTCGAGCCAGAGCTTGTAGAAATCATTGCCCAGATCGTAGTGGGCCTCGATATTTTTCCTGCTGCCGGAGCGCGTATTGGCACGGAACCAGTGCCAGATGCGGTAGGCAATGAGGCGCAAGGCATTGCCATGGATGGCGCGCTCCAGCGCGGCGCGGTTGCTGGCCATCAGTGTCAGCAAGGCAGCGAGATGATCAGTTTCCCACAGACCTTCCATCCAGCATTCCGCAAAGCCGATCGAGCCCTTGGCGATGACGCGCTCGAAGACCTGCCAGTCGCGCACGATCAGCGTGGCTACCGTTTCACCCTCACCAACCCGCGTCTTGTTGCCATCAGGAAGTTCGATACTGACCGTACCTCCGTTGAGGCGCTGGAGCATGTCGACCACCAGCTGCGCCGCTCGCGGCAGGGAAGGGTTCATTTCCGGAGTCTGGGTATTCATCGCTGGAGATTCGTTGTCTTCTCTACGAAATCAATTGCAGCTTCCGCGCTCTCGCTGGCCTGAGAAGACTGCAGCTTCGCGCCGAGAAACGGCACCCCGAGAAACAGCAGACGCAAGGCCTGCCAATGGATGCGCGCAGTCACTCCGACAGTCAACATCGGGCAGCGCGCCCATGCCGCCAGCAAGCTGCGCGTAGTGAGTGGCTGCGGCCGGACTGACAGGCGCGTGGTGAGCATTTTCATGCCGCCATCGAAGTAGTCCAGGGCTACGCCAAGATGCCCCGCGCCCTGCGAGAAACGGAAGCGATATTCGCCACGCACCGGAAAGAACGGCGATACATGAAACACCTTGCGCGTACTCAGCACATCGTCATTGTCGATGATGCGACCATCCGGGTGCGCGATCAAGTAATTGTGATGACCGCCGAAGGTATTGCTGACCTCTGCCAGCACGGCGCGCACCTGACCGTCGCGATCAAGGCAGTACCAGAAGCTCACAGGATTGAAGATATAACCGAACAGGCGTGGCAAGGTCTGGATGACTACCTCGCCATCGGTCACATCGGCCAGCCCGTGCTCCACCAACAAGCCGCGAATCCACGGCAACAATGGCGAACCATCGCGGGCGCCGTGGTCCCGCTCGTGGAAGGAAATGATATTCAGGCGGTTGATGCCGAGTATCCGTACACGAAGCTCACCCAGCTTCGACAATGGCAGACACAGCATGAACAGGGCATAGCGGAAACGGTTCTGCACCGGCGCATGGCGCTTGTGCATGACGGCACCGATGCTGACGAACGCTTGCGGACTCATGCCTGAGCACTTTCCATGTCGCCGGCATGGCCTGCATTAACCAGTGAAGCCCCGATCACCAGAGACCGGGCCCGCCACGGTGCCACCACGCCCAGCATGGCAGCAACATCCACGGCTGATTTGAGGCCGTCTTCATGAAACCCGAAACCTGTCCATGCACCGCAGAACCATGTGCGATTGCGCCCCTGCAACATCGGCAGATGCGCTTGCGCGTCAACGGCCGCCTGATCAAACATCGGATGCTCGTAGTCGAAACTCTGGATGACTTTACCGGCAGCGGGCTCTTCAAAAGGATTCAGCGAGAGCACCAGCGGCGTCTTGAACGGCGTGGGCTGCAAGCGGTTGAGCAGATAGGAAACGCTCACCGGACGCTGGTCTGCGGCACCCTCACCTGACATGTAATTCCATGCTGCCCAGACACGCTTGCGGCGCGGCAGGAGCGCTGTGTCGGTGTGCAACACCGCGCGATTATGCTGATACTTGACCGAACGGAGCACAGCCCGCTCAAGCGACGAAGCCTGACCGCCGAGGATGCTCAGCGCCTGATCGCTATGACAGGCAAGAATGATTGCATCGAAGTGCTCAGCACCATGCCGACTGATCACGGTGACGCCCCCTGCATCGCGGTCAACGGCCAGCACCGGTGATGACACACGTATGTCCGGCAGGTTTGCAGCGATACGCTGTACGTAGCTGCGCGAGCCGCCCTCAACCGTCATCCACTGCGGTCGATCAAAAATCTGCAGCAACCCGTGGTTGTGACAAAAGCGCAGAAACGTCGAAACGGGATAGGCCAGCATCTGCTGCGTCGGACACGACCAGATCGCCGCAGCCATCGGCACCAGATACCAGTAGCGGAAAGCTTCGCTGTAGTGGTGTTTGTCGAGGTACTCGCCGAGCGAGAGGTCAGGCGCGGCATGATCGCGAGCCAGCTGAGAGGTTTCGCGATTGAAACGGAAGATGTCGGAAAGCATGCTCCAGAAGGCGCCGCGTCCGAGATTGGAGCGCTGCGCGAACAGCGATAGAAGATCGGTACCGGCCCACTCGATATGCGGCGCCTTCAGGCTGACTGCAAAAGACATCTCGCTTCTTGCAACCGGAACATCGAGCTCGCGGAACAGGCCGCAGAGATTCGGGTAAGTGCGGCGATTGAAAACTAGAAAACCGGTATCCACTGGATGC
>Ga0075366_10001036_pt1 | contig 13646 bp, 12 predicted proteins | sample EndMethybrTD3031_FD_72351 | JGI IMG/M metagenome (GOLD analysis project Ga0075366, IMG submission 72351) | Populus endosphere microbial communities from Tennessee, USA - Endosphere MetaG P. TD hybrid TD303-1 | ecosystem: Host-associated > Plants > Roots > Endosphere | place: USA: Tennessee...
CAATATTGCTGATATTATCCAGGAAGGTAATGTCCGAGATTTTTTTATAATTCTCGGCCAGGAGGTTTTTAATCTCCGCGGGCATGTAAGCTTTCATGGCAGCCGCATTGCCTTCCAGCCTGTCGTTTTTGTCCTTAAGCTCGTACATAAGCCGTTCTTTTTTCGACATGTTGGTGGTCATATCCAGCCCGGCTATTTTGGCAACATCAAAAAATACAAACAGGTTATCGCCCGGGGCATATATAAAATACCTGTCGGTATCAATAAACTTGTAAACCTCAATTACCTGCGCGCCCGATTTTAAACCGCAATAAAACTCTGTTTTAAAATCGTATTTACACAACACCCCCATCAGTTTACGCTGAATTTTGGCGTACTCATTTTTGTAAACATCCGCCAGATTAAAAGCTGTAACTTCTTCCATCAAATCGGTGCTGATGGTGTAAAAAAAATCGACTGCAAACCGCGAACTGAAGGCATTGATGTTTTTTGAAAGCGGGTTTTCGGTAGAATTATCGGACAATACCTGGAACAGCTTGCGTAACGACAAATTGATTTTGAGTGCCTGCCTTTGCTTTTCAAGATTGAAGTTTGCCTGGGTATAAGTAGGGTCGTTCAATCGTTCAATCATCTCGCGGTTAATCTGGATCTCGTCAAACAACAGGCTTACATTAGTTTCGTTGTTCTTTTTGATCTTACGGAGCAGATCTATCAAACTTTGGGTAAACTGGAGGTGGAACAGATCGAGCTTATTCATATCCAGCTCGGGATTGGCTTCAAACAGTTTATGGATCACCTGGCTGCGCAGGTAAATTTTATAAATCATATCGTCGCCAAAAAATACAGAAAGCAGCTGCAGCTTGCTGAGCATCCGGTTACTCTGATTTAAAATATTTAACCTGTTTTCGTCCATGAATCAGGTACAAATTTACAAAAAAACAAGCCCCGCCCAAACCCAGCCGTAAAGCCTATTGTGTACCAGATTTTTTGGGTCCCGGAAATTTTATTTTATTAAAAGAAGAGGGGGCTTGATAGCCTGAAATGAGGGCTTAACAATAAAGCCGCATTAGCCAACGGCCTATCCGGGGCTATCTGAAAGGTGCCTTTGAGAACACGGCATCGAATTAAGAGCAATTGTTAAATCATTCAGGCCCCAAACTGCCTCAAATGATGGTCGATATGTTTATAGGCAAAGCAGCCTATTTGCTCCGTGGTCATTTTGCCAAAAAAGGGGTGTACAAAACCGTGGTTCGAGAAATTTTCCTCTTCATTGATCAGGCCAATCCATTTGGCCTTTTCGGCCTCCACATCGCCCGTGCCGGTAATTTTAAAGCCCGGAACGGTTGGCATGTTTTTTTTGACTTCGCTGTCGTCTTTCAGCATGCCCTTCAGGGCCATTTTACCAAACAGCTTTCCAATAAACGATTGTTTGTAGGTGGTCTTACCCAACACCATTTCTTCCCACAGGCTGCAATGTTTCAGCATCTGGTAAACGGTCATTTTGCCCCACTGCGCGGTACTGTTTTCATTAAGGGTGCCAATGCGGGCGATAAGTTCCTGGCGGGTGCCGTTGTCAAAAATGGTTTTCATGGTTGTGCTGTTGGTGCTTTTAGGTTGGTTTAAAAATAGTTAATTATTTACACTGCTAAAACTTTGGCAAACGCGTTATGTAGAGTTGTGGAATAGCGCGAAGGAATGTCGCATGGCCAAGACTCACACCGACGAGGCTACGCCCGTCTGCACCTCCGCTTCGCGCATAGAGGCTGGCCAGCGCAGCATAGCCAGGCGAGTCTTCACCCGCGTTCGAAGCCGATGTTTATTTGAACCGAAGCAGGTCATGTTGAGGTATTTGCCAAACAAAGCTATCGGATACTGATGAATAATGATAGTTTGATTACGACAAAGAACAGGCAAAATGCGACAACGGCAACAGGTGTTAAAAAATGGATTTTATGCGTAAACCCACCTGTACACCCTGGCAGTAGGCTTGACTCGTAACCGCAAAAATTTTGACTTTTAACTTTTGATTTAACACAATGGCGTACGCCGCCGGTAGAAGCGGCGCCAGGCTTTCTGTTCATACTGCACAGGCCTTAACCACATTGGCCGGTATCCACGCCAATCCTTCACGCGAGCTGCAGGTATACAAAAACTCCCGGAGGGGTTGTACATTAGGGTGTTGCATTTTATTGCGTAGTATGGCGTTTACTGCCAGCAAGACCCTGAGGTTCCCGAATTTCTTTAATTTTCAATCAAGAGACCTGGAAAAGCCTCATATTTGTAGTTAACCCAAATTCCTAATCATATGAAATCCGGTTTCCCAAAAGTGCATTTTACATTGGTGTTTTTTATTATACCGCTATTTTTTTCATTTAAAGCAAGTGCTCAAACGGTAGAGCCCATTAAGTCCGGTCAGGGAGAAGTTGTAACGATGCATTCCGGCATTCTTAAAGAAGATCGAAAGATAATGATCTACACACCGAAAGATGCCGACAATCCGGAGAAAAAATATCCGGTGGTTTATGTTCTGGATGCCGACAACCATTTCAGCCAAATGGTAGAATATTCTAAATACCTCAGCCGGCAAGATGTGTATGTTATTCCGGCATTGATTGTTGTAGGAATAACAAATACAGAGCGTAACCGTGACCTTACTCCAACTCACAGCAACCTTGATTATTCCGGAAAATCGGATACCACTGCTAATTCCCAGTATAAGAACAGCGGAGGCAATGAGCTTTTTTTTCAATTCATTCAAAAAGAACTCATGCCCTATGTTAATTCAAATTACAAAACTCAACCTTACCGCATTTTTGCCGGACACTCATTCGGAGGGCTCACAGCCATCAATTGCCTCATTAATTATCCGGATATGTTCAACGCATACATTGCCGTGAGCCCATCCTTCTGGTGGGACCAGAAATTCCTGCTGAAGCTTGCTGATAAAAAATTAAATGCAGGATCAACTTTATCGAAAACGCTTTTTTTTAGCGATGGCGATGAAGGTTCTTCACCCGGGTCAACGTTTCATACCGATGTTTTAAAATTTGATTCGTTGCTCAAAAAGCGCGACGTCAAAGGATTAAATTTCGAATATATGGCCTATCCCCTGGAGAGTCATATGACTGTTCCTGTTAAATCATACTATGACGGACTTCGATTCATCTATCACCAATGGCAGCTTCCTCCGGTAAGTGACGAAGAGATCAATCCCGAGATCATTATGAGGCACTATAAAGGGTTATCGCAAAGGTTTGGGTATCCTATTTTGCCCGACGAAGCATATTTCAGCGGCCAGGCACAATGGTTGGTAAAAAACCCGGCAACGCTAAATAATGGCATCAAGCTGCTGCAAATGAATACCATTAATTACCCGTCTTCATCAAAAGCCTTTGCGGCTTTGGGTGCAGCTTATGCTATCAAAGGAGAAAAACAAAACGCTATCGCTTCGTACAAAAAGGCCGGCGAATTGAACCCCACATCAACTGAAATTAAATCGCGTTTGTTGGAGTTGCAGAAATAATATGGGTAAACCTGCTAGTAATTAGTTAGGTTTTTTGGTGGGTGTTACTGCCGCCCTCACTCCTGCAAGCATTTTTTCGCTACCAACTCTTGGCTTGTGCGCTCGCATGCTAAGTGTTCGCAATACTTTTAGCACAATCAAAGAATATCTGTTGTTAACCTTAGTGCTTTTTTGCCCTGTTTTAAAAATACAAAAACTCCCGAATGAATTAAACATCCGGGAGTTCATATTCATTACTTAGCATGGTGTTTACTTATCAGCAGGCGCACAAGCCTGAAGACCTTGCGGTAGCGAAAAGCCCTTGCGGTAGCTGGGGGGGATTGTGCGATGGCTGACCTTTGCTTTACGATGTGATTAGTTTACAAAAGTCACAAACTGATCCTCGCGCATTCCGCCGCTCAACACTGCGCCAAAGTGAGGTATGTAACTTGTGATTTCAGCTTTGTTGTATAACTTTAGCGTCTGTAACCTTATACATCACAACATGAGACTTTTTAAACTACTGACAATCGCTACACTATCAATTGTTTTAACCGCTTGCGAGCAATCTACCCCCAAAACCGAAGTCCAAAAGAAGATGGAGTTGGATAGCTTTTCTAAAGCTAAGTATGGGGAGAGTGCTGATGCACATGTAAAGAAAATGGTAAATGCCACTATAGCTAAAGCGATGTTTGATACTGTGGGGCTTTATAAATCGCCAGTGAAGATTCTTAATTCTAAGGTCATTAAGCAAGAGTATTCTTCCTATCGAAACGTATACGTGAAATACAAGAATGTGTCAAGTAAAACAATCGCCGGTATTAGATTTATGTGGTACGGTACCAATGCTTTTAACGAACCTGCAGATCTTGGCAGCACACTTGCAGAAGGGTTTGGCGGTGGGTTTATGGATGAACCCGTTAAGCCGGGACAAGTTAAAGAAGCTACGTGGGATGTGTTAAGCAGGGATGCTAAGAAAATAAAACTAGCCTGGCCAACAGAGGTTTCCTTTACAGACGGAACAAGTTGGAAGATAAAGTAATCGCAAAGTACTGATTAACTTAAAACCAGGTATCTTCCATTGCCCCAGCTATCGCAAGGACTTTAAACCCTTTTTTAGCGCAGGTGTTGTGGATTGTGCAATGACTGACCTATGCTTTACGATGTGATTGGTTTACAAAAGGCACAAGTGATCCTACCGCATTCCGCCGCTCAACACCTGCGCCAAAGTGGGGATATTGGCCAGCGTTAAATGAATTCCGTAATGCCCCTACTCTAAATCAAAGCTTACGGATGCAGGTCAGCACACCAAGCGCCAGGAAACATGCAGAATCTTATTATATTTGATAGTACTAACAACCTGTTATTTGCACGCTGAAAATGCAATGCCTATAACCTTAAGCAATAAAAAGTAATAAATCCTACGTGCATGAATGAATATCATAAAGACAGCCAGCTATTTTTTCGGGAAGTCGCCAAAGGAATTCTGGAAGATCTAACGAAGCAGCAAGTTATCCAACTGGCTTTGAATCTGGCGTTGGGTTGTGAGCGTTTGTTAAAAGCAATCTTATTTGATATCAACCCATGTTATGTCTTGAATGATCCCACATTTAAAAATTCAATTCAGGTACTTTATTCCCGGAAACTTATTCCAGCGTCAAAGGGGTCTAATGAATTATTAAAAAACGTGAACGGCGATGTAATCACTTTTAGAAACAGCATATTGCGTGCACAACTGGTATCGCCAACAACTGAGGAACATAAGAATATCTTGTTTGCCATTTCAGATGCAAGAGATATTATCGCACATTGTGAATTAAAACTACTTAACCTTGACCAAATAAAAAAGATCATCCAACGCGATTTTTTTACTATGCTCAGGTCTTATGCCGCCGAACTTGATATTAAAGCGAGCGTATATTTTGAAAGCTATAATGACCGGTTATCACGTATTTCTATCGCCCACCAAACCGATCTGACAACTAAAATAGCATTGATCATCGAGCGGCATAGAGCCAAATGGGATGTGATGAAAAACGATTCTGGCTATATCAAACAACAAGAAATTTCCACTGGTATCGCCTTGACATTGGGAGAGATGGGCTCAAAAGATAAAGGGAAAGTGGACTGTCCAGCTTGTGGGCAGGAAGCTTTGATTTTCATGCAACCAATCGTGGAAATGGATTCATTTATCCTGGAAAAAATTATCATCGGTTATGAGATCAAAAAGCTGCGTTGTTATTATTGCAAACTTCAGGTCGACGACCCTTCAATGCTTGATCAGCTTGAAATAAAAAATAACAGTATCTCCCGTACTTGCCTTCAGTGCGGAATAGTAATGACCAATAATCCATCAGGGATTTGCAATGGCTGTGAGGAAGGACAAGGGACCTAAACAGGCTTATTTAAACCTGACTTTTTTATGTATGTAAGAATCATTTTAGACACTAATATTTACCGCCAGCTTGGACAGACTTTTTATAAGCATGTCGATTATCTAAGCTTGGAAGACTATTGCTATTCGTCCGGTGCAGATGTCCTGATCCCGCAAACCGTCTTAAGCGAGTATTTAGATTTCTACCAGAAAGAGGTACTGGATAAAAATATTAAAGAGATAGAAAAAGCGTTTGAGCGCTTGAAACGCCTGAGTAAATTTAAAAAAATGCGGGTTCCATCACTTGGCAAACGTTCAGAAACACAGTTGAATTTTATTAAGAAAAAGCTTACGGAACATCGACGTGTCATCGGTACCGGCATCCTTTTGGAGGAAACGGACCTGATTGATTTTCTGATCGAAAATAAGCAGGAGGGGAAAAAAGATAATACAAGAGATTTTCTGATCTGGCTAAGTACACTTTTTGCAGCTATGCAATATCCAGATCACATGATAGTCCTTATTAGTGAAGATAGGATATTCAGCGAAAATGAATATTTCCGTCGTATGATGGCCCAACATGAGGTTGAACACGTTCAGGTTTATAAAAATATTCCGGCATTTCTTAATGTCTTTGGGTTTCGGTCGGCGATCTTAACGGCTGAAATGATTTTAAGGACGATTCCAATCGAACTGATCAAAAAGGAGTTGTTAGACCAAAAAGACGCAATCCCCAGTCACATCAGTCGTTTTTATTATCATACCAAGCGAAGTTTTCATTTAGAAGAATTTGAATTGCAGGGTATCTGGGTAGATTCATTTTATGCACATAAAGATATCTTAACAGGTAAAGTTGAAATTATCGCGCATATTATGTGTAAGGTTAAAATGGTTTACGAGCCGGAACCAGATAAAGAGGCCCTTTATACTTATTTGTCAGAGCCATCTAAAGATCGTTTTTACCTTGATACTTTCGACGCAATCGGAAGGCCATTATTTCATGAAGAAATGCTTTTTACATTCAGGCTGACTTTTGACGAAGCTGAACAGCAAATCACCTCTGTGGAATACCTTGATTTCTTTCCCGATGAATATCAAACCAAACTTATGCGCAGTTACATCGATAAAAACGGGCTGGATTAAAGGAATTAGCCTGAAAACGCAGCGTGCGCCAGTCCTCGAAAATATCAAAATCTATTTCTGGCTTATCGGGCCGGACAAGCTGTTCATCTTCGTTTAACTTAGTAAATTCGATCTGCTCCCGTCAAAGTGCTGCCCTTAGTCCTGTTTATTAATATTTACAAAAATATGAGCCTCCAGGCTTGTGCGCCCACATGCTAAGTACACGCCATGCCTTTAGGGCAATAAACAGAGTTTGTTGTTAACCTTAATGCTCTCGTATTACTCTTTTGCTCCGTTTAAAAACACAAAAACTCATGGATGAATAAAACATCCGGGAGTTGCATAACCATTACTTAGCATGGCGTTTACCTATCAGCGGGCCACAAACCTGGAGGCGGCAGCAGTGTGTATGCATGATTATTGATATATTGTCAGCTAACTTTTGTAAATTTGTTTACTAAGCAAATATTATGTCTGTGGCATTCAATCAACATACTGAGTTAAACCCCGTTCAGGTAAGCCTGTTGCGGTTGTTTAACAGGCCAATGTCGGAAAAGGAAACTCTTGAAATCAGGAATTTGCTGGTAGATCATTATTCCGCGGTTTTAAAGGATGAAGTGACCAAAGCTATCGAAGAAAAGGGATATACGCCCGAAGATCTCGATAATTTACTGAACGCCGAAAGTTGATGCGGGTAGTTATTGATACCAACTGCCTCATCGCTTCTATCCCACCCAAAGGCAAATATTACTGGCTCTATGAAGCTTTCCGCACCGGAAAATTTGAATGGCTGATCAGCAATGAAATTCTTACAGAATATTTCGAAAAGCTGTCAGACATTTATTCGGAAAATACTGCGTTTGTTGTTTATTCTATCCTTAGCACCTCACCTCACGTAAACTTCTCAGAGCCATTCTTTAAATGGCAATTGATGGATAACGATCCCGACGACAACAAATTTGCAGATATGGCTATTGCCGGGAACGCAGATTACCTGGTGACAAATGACAAACATTTTGATATATTGAAGTGGAAAGAGTTTCCTAAAGTTAATATCATATCGCTCGAGGATTTCAAGCCCTTAGTTGGCTAATACTCCGTGAGCGAATCCGCTCTTGTATTGTGGTAATCGTGCCAGGTGTGCCCTCGATCTCGTAAGCGTTTTTTCGCTGCCTCCTCCTGGCTTGTAGCTCCATATGCTAAGTATCCGCTATACCTTTAGCACAATCAACAATGTTTGTTGTTAACCTTAATGCTCTCGTATTATTCTTTTGCTCCGTTTAAAAACACAAAAACTCCCGAATGAATTAAACATCCGGGAGTTGCATATTGATTACCTAGCATGGCGTTTACCTATCAGCGGGCGCACAAGGCTGGAGCATTGCGGCAGCGGAAAACGCTTGCTGGAGCCGGGCGCCCACATGCTAAGTATACGCCCTGCCTTTAAGGTAAGCAATATTGCTTGTTGTTAACTTTAATGCTTTCATATTACTCTTTTGCCCCGTTTAAAAATACAAAAACTCCCGGATGAATTGAACATCCGAGAGTTGCATATTCATTACTTAGCTGGGTGGTTACCTATCAACGGGCGCGCAAGCCTGGAGACAGCAGAAAACGCTTGAGGTAGCCGGGGGGGGGGCAGGCTGAACATTGCCGTAGCGAGGATTATCATTTACGTTGTATGACAGATTTAAATTCGGCCAAATTATCTGGCGGCATGACGTTATAACAAAACATAATTAAGGATGATTGAAAGTCGTTTTTCAGCGTCTGTTCATATTTCGACTCAAACTGTTCATGGACCCCAAGGCCTAAAAACAACGATCCGTCTTCGTTAAAAAACATCATGGCGAAGGGCGCTTCACTATTTTCCTCATTTTCAAAATAAAAACAAAACCTGCTCTTTTCCTTTTGTAAAACAAATGACAACATTAATTTATAATCATCCGTTTCAAATTCGGTTTCACCTCTGAAACGTGGGTATTCGTAGTAACCGGAAGTCTCCTTAAAGCCTTTTAAATAGTTTTGGGTGAATGTCTCTATACTTTCGTTTCTTTTGGGAAACTCAATAGCTACATAAATATCTTCGATATCTTCCATTTTATTATTTGGGGGTACTGGTCAATGTACACACCGCTAGTTTATCTTATGGTTGGTGTTCTTACATCAACCATAGGTGTTATTATTTATTTCACTTGATAACGGTTCCGCGTGGTTCTTCTTTTAAACAAAAATCAGCAACAGAGATAGAAGCGGGTACCGGCCAGCGCTTAAGGCCTTGTGGGCGTATGAGCGGATTGCCCGGGCCGCAGGCATTGCCCTGTTTAACCGTTATTGATTGAATTTATCGTCATTAAATACATCTTTCAAACTTTTATTCAGCGGGACAATCTCAAACGGATCGTGGGTAATTGTATAGATCACTTTATCGGTGCCAATGCCGATGAAATCGCCGTTTTCCAGGTCTTTAATGTGGTAATAGGTGTTTCCGCTTAAAACTACTTCGTATACCTCGCTGGGGTTAATTTCCTTGATATCATCAGCGTTTAACAGGGTGGCCAGTTTATCAAAGTCGTCATTTTCCAGGTAAACTTTGGCATAGGACCTTACATCAACGCTATTTAAATCGATAACCGACTGATCGAACCCTTTTAACGAATAGCCGCAGATGACACCGGCAACAACCCAAATTGTATAATCAAACTTTCTTTTATCGATGTTGGATACTTTGATATTGCGGATCATGTAATCCTGCATGCGCCGGTTTTCAAAGTTTTTGTAGATATGGGGATCGAAGCTGAATGATATATAATCAGGATCGTTGGTGCTATAGCCCGTAGAAGCTACTGTAAACAGCGGGTATTCAAGCTGCTGTTTCAGGTACTCAAACTCGGCCGGCAGCAGGTTTAGGGCGCTGTACATGATGCACATTTCCCAATCGGTTATCGGCCAGGTCTTTCGTTTTTTATTCTTTTTAAACAATCCAAACATTCGTGCGGAAAATTATAGCGTGACGTGTTGCAATTACTTTTTCGTCCCCTCGCGGTCTCTCCAATACTATTAAATTTTTAGGCTCGCGCGAAGACGCTAAGAAAAAATAAGCAAATCACTTTGCGCCTCTGCGTCTTTGCGCGAAACCCTGTTAAAGCGCTCCATAGGAGCAAAAGCTTTGTAGCATACACGAATTAACGTTTTTGCGTGCCAGAGGTACGCCACCTGTAAATTGATCACAGGATTACTCTAAAACCTGTAAGCTTTTTAGAACGATGCCTAAAGTTCCGTACCTCTGGCACGGAGCTGCATCGTTCTTTTTTGCTACAAAGCTTTTCCCCCTCTCGGGGAGAAATCTTTAACTTAATAGCATTGCAGAGACCCTGAGGGTATTTAAAATTGCCCCTTCCGTTCTTCTCTCAAATATTTTCTTAATGCCCGGATAATTAACAATAAAGTATAAGCCAAAACGGCGACAACTATTATTGTCAATATCATAAAAAATAATTGCAGATATTCATTTGTTATTAAGAGTAATACGTTGATCATTTTTCAACCTCCTTTAAATATTTTAAGTATAAATATGATTTGCTCCTTTGCACCATCATTTTAATTCCTTTTAAATAATCCCAACATTTGTACTGCAATTCCCTTACGCCAGCGCCACACATTCCACCGAAACCAAAATACCACCCGGAAAGGGCATTACCTGCGGGGCACTGCGTGCGGGTGGATTTTCGGGGAAGAATTCGGCGTATACTTTGTTGATGGCGGCAAAACTGTGGTCTTGTCCGCTGACCATCCAGATGGTGGTTTTTACGATGTTATCCATGTTGCTGCCGGCTTCTTCCAGTATGGTTTGGATGTTTGCGAACGCCTGCCGGGCCTGCCCTTCAAAAGTATCGTCGATAAGCTTGCCGGTTTCGGGGTAAACACCGGCGGTACCTGAAACATATATTAAACCGCCGGCAATTACAGCTTGGGGAATAAAGGTATTTAAACGCGGTACCTTACCGGTATTGAAGCTGATTTTTGAGGCCATGGCGACAAGGTTTTTGGGGTGATTTATTGCTTATAAATATAAAAATAAGCGCTGATGTATTTAGCTGCCGTAGGTATTTTTATTTGTTCATTATCTTCGGCATTACCGGGAGATAACAATTGCGAAATATCGATTTAGCATAAGGCTGTATTTTTCAGTGACGAAAAAAAACTCATAACGATATTTAAAGATAAAAGACTGTCATCCTGAGGTACGAAGGATCTATTGGCGAACTTTTCTATCGGTCATACACAGCTGATAGATCCTTCGTACCTCAGGATGACAGGGCGCCTCAATTGTATTTTTGTGTAGATTTTTGTGGATTTTTTGAAATAAATTGAACTTTTTTTACCGGAATTCTGAATTTAATTGGCTTTTTTTTGCTGTTTATTGAACCGTACGTTTGACAATATAAAAGGAACCTGTATATAAGCTTTTTATAAATTTAGGGCTAAAAAGTATTTCACCCTTAAAACATCAACTCGTTGATACACAAGCAGAAAGGTGTTCCACTCGTGCATTTTTAAAAACCGCAATATCCTGACTGTCAGCATACATGCGTTCCAAAGCGTTCCGGGTGCTCCAGGTGTTCCAGTGGAACGCCGCGTGCATACCGTCATCACTAAAAACCCTTCTTCCGGGTGATGCCGGGTTTGCGGTTTTTGCGGGTTTCGTCTGCCTGGCCAACGCCCTCGGCACCGTAGCTGCGGGCCATTTTGGCAATCCGTTCTTCCATGGTTTCGGTGGTGAGCCGTTCGCGGCCCAGGCTATCCACCATAATGGGGAAGGCAAATGGGGTAGGGCGCTCAATGGTTTTCAGGATGATGGTTTGGGTGGCAATCCGTTGCAAAGCCGCCCGCAGCCTGAACTCCTCCAGCTGGAAGGCCAGCGCCTCGTTATAAGCCTGGCGCACCAGCAGGTTATCGGGCTCGTACTCGGTAAACACCTCGAACAGCAAGGAGGTAGAGGCCTGTAAATGCTTATTCTTCACCTGCTGACCGGGATAGCCGGTAAATACCAGCCCGCCAATATGGGCAATATCCCTGAACCGCCTGCGGGCCATCTCGTTGGCGTTCAGGCTATGCTGAATATCGTCAATCAGGTTATCTATCGAAAAAAAACTGGCATCTTCCAGCACATCTTCAATGGGTACATCTTCGTCGGTAAGCAGCTCAAAACCATAGTCGTTCATGGCTATACTGAAGCTGGCGCTCCTTATCTTACTGATCCTGAAGGCCAGCAGCGATGCCATGCCCTCGTGCACCAGCCGGCCTTCAAAAGGGTAAAACAACAAGTGGTGCCCCTCGCGGGATTTGAATGACTCGATCAAAAACTCGTGGCTTTGCGGCAGGTGCGATAGTTCCTGCTGCAATTGGAATAAAGGCTTGAGAGCTACAACCTCTACATCTTTTTCGATGCCGTGCGCCACCTCGTCCAGTTTGTCCCTAAACACAGCTGCCAGCTGCGACGAAAGCGGCATACGGCCGCCATTCCAGCTGGGAATCAGCCCTTTGGTGGAGTTGGACTTTTTAACATAGGCTGTCATTTCCTTCACCCGGATAAATTCCAGGCTGCGGCCCGCAAACCAAAAGGTGTTACCCGGCTTCAGCTTTGACACAAACGATTCTTCGATAGTGCCCAAGCTGCCCCCACTGAGCCATTTTATACGGATGCTCAGTTCGCTGGTGATGGTACCTATACTTAGGCGGTGCCGCATGGCTACCCGGCGGCTGTTTACTTTGTACAGACCGTTCTCTATTTCTACCTTTAAAAACTCGTCGTATTGGGCAAGCGTTTTGCCGCCGGTGGTTATAAACTCCAGCAGCTGGCCAAATTCGTTGCGGGTGAGGTCGGCAAAGGCGTAGGTGCCTTTTACTTCATCGAACAACTCATCGGCCCTGAAACCATCGGATACGGCCAGCGTAACCATGTACTGGATCAGCACATCCATGGTAAGCAGCATGGGGTCGCGGCTTTCAAAAATGCCGCGTTTGATGGCGGCTTTAAGCGCGGCGCCTTCCAGTAATTCCAAGGAGTGGGTGGGCACAAAGTACGCCTTTGATACCGCACCCGGGTGGTGGCCACTACGCCCGGCGCGTTGCATAAAACGGGCAACGCCTTTGGGGCTGCCAACCTGTACCACACAATCAACCGGCCGGAAATCGACCCCAAGATCAAGGCTGGACGTGCATACTACTAATTTCAATGCCTCGGCATGCAGGGCCTGCTCCACCCAATTGCGCAGCTCATTATCCAACGAGCCGTGATGCATAGCCATAATACCGGCATACTCGGGATAATTATCTAAAATGGCATGATACCAAATTTCGGATTGTGACCGGGTATTGGTGAATATCAGCGTGGTTTTGCTTTTGGCCACAATCTCCATTACCTGGGGTAACAACTTTAAACCGATATGCCCCGCCCATGAATAATTCTCCACATTATCGGGAATTACCGACTGGATATCCAACTTCTTCTCCAGGTTGGCCCGCACCATCCTGATCTGATCTGCCGGAAAGTTATTGCCCAGCAAAACCTCTGCCGCCTGCTCCAGGTTACCGATGGTTGCGCTGATGCCCCAGATTTTGAGTGAGTGGTGAGTAGTGAGTGGT